>Ga0070741_10009349_pt1 | contig 19110 bp, 11 predicted proteins | sample Coa_R1_4_FD_66440 | JGI IMG/M metagenome (GOLD analysis project Ga0070741, IMG submission 66440) | Surface soil microbial communities from Centralia Pennsylvania, which are recovering from an underground coalmine fire - Coalmine... | ecosystem: Environmental > Terrestrial > Soil > Unclassified ...
GTTGCAGCGTGCTATTGTGACTTAGTGTCGGAGGACGGCCCTTGACCACAAACTCACATCTGATTTCAAACAGTTTTTCCACACTCGCCGAGAGGCCTCGGAGCACCGTGGCCAGGTCATCGCCTTTGACGTCCAGCGAGCTGAACTGGCGCGCCAGGTTATGCGTGTGCTGAATGACGTCCCGCATCAAGCTGTGGATTTTTGCCGCTTCCTCCATGCACGGGTGCGACGCCCCGGCCAGACGACGCTCCAGCCCTTTCATCATTAAGGCCATCCCCGTGAGCTTTTGCCCCAGGTCATCGTGCAGGTCGAACCCGATCCGCCGGCGCTCGTTCTCCGCAATCTCGAGTAGTTCGCTTTCGAGGCGTTTTCGTTCCTCAATCACGTTCTGGAGCTTTTGATTCGCGGCTTTAAGGTCTGCCGTGCGCCGTTCAACCCGCAATTCCAAATCCTCGTGGGCCCGACGCAACGCTTCCTCGGATTTGGCGCGCTCACGCCGGACCTCGGCATCGCGCAATTCGCGTTCAACCGCTGGCACGAGCCGCGCCAGGCGGTCCTTCATAATATAGTCGTGGGCGCCGGCCTTCATGGCGGAAACGGCGGTCTCCTCCTCGATATATCCGGAGACGATGATGAAGGGGACATCGGCGCCGTGGCGCTGGAGCAGTTCCAGGGCTTCCGGCGCGCTGAAGCGCGGCATGGCGTGATCGCACAAGATGAGATCCCATGGCTGCTTGCGCAGCGCCTTCTCCATTTCGTCAGCCGTATCGACCCGGGCCCAGGTCAGCGCGAATCCGCCGCGGGTCAGTGCCCGCGCCAGCAGTTCGGCATCCAGCTCCGAATCTTCGACCAGCAAAGCTCGAAGCGGTCGGCGAGGCCCATTTCCGTGCGTTCCGTTCTTCTCACGTGTGCTCATATCTTAACCTGTCGCAGCTCTCACCTGGTCTCGGGCGGAATTTCGGCCAGTCAGATTTACCCTAAATCGAAGGGCGGTTCGGCCCCACACGACATGAAATTTGAGCAAGGAAACCGCGATTGTTAATGGGGTCAACTCCCTACGGGGAAACCTTCTTAAGCAACTCGCGCCAACGGGTCCAAGCCTGGTTGCGAGCTTGTTGATTGGCGGCAGATGCGTCGGGTGCCTCCCCCGCGCGCATGAAACCGTGGCCGGCGCCCTCATAGGTAACCGGTTCATAGGTTTTTGCCGCTGCTTTCATGGCGTCGCTGGTCTGGGGAACCGTGCTGGTAATCCGCGCGTCGTTGCCGGCATAAAAGCCATACACCGGGCACTGAATATTCTTGAGCGAGGCCGTTTCGGGCGGCGGTCCGTAAAATACAAAAGCCGCTTTGAGTTCTTTATTGTTGGTGGCGTAACGGAACGATTGGCCGCCGCCCCAGCAAAAGCCGCCTACTACAATCGTGCCGTTGCACGCCGGAAGCTTTTTGACGTACTCCGCGGCGGCATTCAGGTCCGCGGTGACCTGATCGGGCGGCAGGGAGGTAATGGCTTTTCTAACCGCGTCATTGCCCCCTAGCTCCGCAGTGCCCCCTCCGTTTGGGGCGGTTCCCGACAGCAGATCCGGAGCAATGGCAACATAGCCCGCCTCGGCTAACTGGTCGGCAACTCCCCGCACCCAGTCGGTTAATCCGAAGATTTCATGAATCACGATGACGGCCCGCGCTTTGTCTTTCACCTCTGGAAATGCCACAAAACAGTTCACCTCCCGATCGCCATGCTTGACCTTGACCCATTCCAGGTGCCGCGGTGATTTGTCCAGCCGCGCCCTGGCCCAGTCCTGGGCCGAAGAAATTCCCGATGCCAAAGCAGTCCCCATGATGAGCGCCATAAGTTGTTTCATTGGTTTGGTAATATACGCAGAATTCGAGCTTTGAGAAGAGGGCCAGGCGGAAATCCGAAATCCGAAGGCCGAAACCCGAAAGACACCCGAAACCCGAAATCCGAAACCGGAATGACCATCCACCGGATAATCATCCATGCACACAAATGCCGCGGCAAGCAGCCGGAAAGAAGGAAAGGCGTCTTAATTTTTGCGTTCTTTGCGTTCTTTCGCGGCTTTCCGGTTCGGATTTCGGCTTTCGAGCTTCGGAGTTCCTTCGGCCTTCGACCTTCGGGTTTTGGCCTTGCGCCATTGCGCGCGCCTTCGCATTTCGGATTTCCGCCACACTCTTTCCAGGCTTGCTAATGCCATTACGGGGGAGAATGATGTTTTCGCGGCGGCACGCCACTCAGAAGGCGGTCGATCGCTCGGAAACTATGAACTCTTCATCAACTTCTCAATCGGGAGGAACTACGCGTCGCGAGTTCCTCAGGAAATCCAGTGCTGTCGCCGCCGGGGTAGCCGTGACCGGCGCCTTGGCCCGGCCGGGTTACGCCGCCGAGAACAACACCATTAAAATCGCGCTGGTAGGCTGCGGAGGGCGTGGCAGCGGCGCCGCGTCTCAAGCCCTCTCGACCAAGGGCCCAACAAAGCTCTGGGCCCTGGCCGACGTTTTCGAGAAACGCCTCCAGAGCAGCCTGGCAAATTTGAAAAACGGCCATGAGCCCCAGCTTGACGTTCCGCCCGAGCGCCAGTTCATTGGATTGGATGCCTTCAGGCACGCCATTGATTCGCTCGATAAGGGCGATATCGTCTTGCTGACCACACCTCCGGCCTTTCGCCCCATCCACTTTGCGTACGCAGTGCAGAAGGGGGTGAACGTTTTCATGGAAAAATCCTTTGCGGTGGATGCTCCCGGCATTCGGCGCGTTCTGGCCACCGGCGCAGAAGCCGCCAAAAAGAATCTGAAAGTAGCGGGTGGGCTGATGAGCCGGCATTACAAGCCGCTGGAAGAGGCCGTCGCGCGGATTCACGATGGCGCCATTGGCGAGGTCATTACCGAGTGGGCCTATCGCATGCATGGGCCGGTCGGCCTGGCACCAAAACAATCCGACATGAGCGAACTGGCCTATCAGATCACCAATTACAGCAATTTCACCTGGTTGAATGGCAGTTTCATTGTCGATTGGCTAATCCATAACATCGATGTGTGCTGCTGGATCAAAAACTCCTGGCCGGTATCCGTCCAGGGCATGGGCGGCCGACAGGTCCGGCGCGAAGCCGACCAACTCTTCGACCACTACGCCGCCGAATTCACGTTCGCGGACGGCACCCGCTTGCAGGCGCAGGGAAGGCATATGAACAACTGCTGGGACTTTTTCGGCGACCAAATCCAGGGGACTAAGGGCTGCGCCGTGCTAGGTGAAGGGCAACCCAAACCGCGGCTCTTCCGGGGACATCAGCCCGTTTCCGAGAATATTATCTGGAGTTACAAAGGCCCGGAATGGGATCATTACCAGTACGAACATGACCTGCTTTTTGAGGCCATCCGCAACGACCAGCCCTATAACGAAACGGAACGCTGCGCCAAATCCTGCCTCACGGCCATTATGGGTCGGATGGCCTGTGAATCGGGCAAACAGATCACCTTGAACGAGGCTCTGGCTTCAACGGTGGAACTGGCGCCCGGTCTTGAGGAACTGAAATGGGATTCTTCACCGCCAGCTCGGCCCGACCCTAGCGGCAATTATGAGATGGCAATCCCGGGCCAAACCCGCGCCTGCTGAGCGTTTTGTTCTGTTGACCGCGAATTTGTTTCCATTACTCTTCGTCATAATTGTAGCGATATTGTAAACGAAATAACTTCCTATGGAACATTCACCAACTCCTTCGGCGAGCGGGGTACCGCGCCGAGATTTCATCAAGAAAGCCGCTACTGCGGCTGCGGCTATCGCCGCAACGTCGGTCATCAAAACTCCGGTTTACGGGCAAAACCAGGCTCCCTCGGCCAATGTCACGGGGGCCAATAACCGCATTGCCGTCGGGATTATTGGGATTGGTTTCGGCATAGGGCAGAACCACCTGGTAGGCATCCACGACAAGAGTAATGAGAACAATACCGTCATTGCTGCGGCCTCGGATGTTTTCAACAAGCGCCGCAAGTTCGCGCAGGAAAAAGCCGAACTGAAAGAGGCTGACGTTCATAACGAATACCGCAAGGTTCTGGATCGAAAAGACATCGACGCGGTGTTGATTGCGACGCACGACCCGTGGCACGCGCAGATCTCAATGGATGCGCTCGAGGCGGGCAAGCATGTGTATTGCGAAAAGCCAATGACCCGCTACCTGGACGAGGCGTTCAAGGTCTACGACACTGTTAAGAAAACCGGAAAGGTCTACCAGGTCGGTTCCCAAGGCTGTTCCGCGGCTGGTTGGCATAAATGCGCCGAACTGATCAAAAGCGGCAAGCTGGGGACCTTGGTTTGGGGCCAAGGTTACTACTGCCGTAACAGCATCGAAGGCGAGTGGAACTATCATATCGAGGACGAAACCAAGGCCGAAAACATCGACTGGGAGACCTGGCAGGGCAAAGTCAAAACCCGCGTCCCGTTCAGCGCCGAGGATTTTCATCGCTGGCGCAAATATTACCGTTATTGCGCCGGTTTGTACGGGGACCTGGTGCCGCATCGGCTGCATCCGTTGATGCTGGCGTCGGGGACGCCGGAGTTCCCGGTTCGTGTGACCTCGATTGGGACGCACAATGTGCACGAAGATTTGTCGGCGCCGGAAAAGCCACCGGAGCGTGAAGTTGCTGAGCACATGCAGTTGCTGGCGGAATTCCCCAGCGGTTACATGATCACCATTACGTGCAGCAGTGTTAACGCCAAGAGCCCGGGATTTGTCATCTACACGCACAAAGCCACCCTCAACATTGGCAGCAGCGGCGAACGGGTCGAACTGGTTCCGGAAAAAGAATTCGCCGATGACATCGATCCCGACACCATGACGGGACTGCAACCCGAGGACTTGCGAGTGCACGAGAAGAACTGGTTTGATTGCATCCGCTCCGGCCAGACGACCAATGCCAACATCGATTTGGCAATCCGCGTTCAAACGGTTATTTCGCTGGCCGAAATGTCGGACCGCTTGAAGACCACATGCCTTTTCGACGAGAAGAGCCGCAAAATCAGCGACGCCAGCGGGAAAGAAATTCCCGCGATCACTTACGGCACGCTGGCACAGTCCTGATTCATTGATTTGATCGATCTCATACGGGTTTCGCGGGGACGCCCGCGAAACCCGTTTTCCATTCTATATGGCCACTCTGCGGCTTGCGCGCCTTGCCATGGCGACGCGATTTGAACTCGTGTTGAATGGGGACAATCCGGTCGCGCTGCGCGCTGCCGGCGAGGAGGCGCTGGATGAAATCGAACGGCTGGAAGCCCAACTCAGCCTGTTCCGGCCCATCAGCGAAATTGCCCGCGTGAATGCGCGGGCCGCCTATGAGCCGGTGCGCGTCACTCCGGCGGTTTTGGACCTCTTGGAGCATGCGCGGCAATTGAGTGAGCAGACCGACGGCGCGTTCGACGTCACCATTGCCCCCCTGATGCGCTGCTGGGGTTTTCTGGGCGGATCGGGCCAGTTGCCCGAGGGGGTTGAACTGGCGGCAGCTCGCCAATTGGTAGGCATGGCCCTGGTCCATCTGGACGCCGCTGCCTGCACTATTCGGTTCGAACGCCCCGGAGTCATGATCGATTTGGGGGCGATTGGCAAAGGCTACGCCATTGATCGCGCCGTTGAAGTACTCCGCCAGGCCGGCGTGGAAAGCGCCCTCATTCACGGTGGGACCAGCACCGTTTATGGCTTGGGCCACCCTCCCGAGGCGGATTGCTGGAAGGTCGAGATTCCCGGCCCTTCAACCTTGCAGGCCCGCCTGGACGAGAAGCTCTCGCACGGACATTCGAGTAAGGCGGGGTCTTTACCCTCCGGCACAAACCAAGGAGCCCCTGAGAGCACGGCTCCTTTTGCCGTTGTGTCGCTCCGCGACGAATCGCTCTCGGTCTCGGCGATTTGGGGCAAGTTCTTTCATAGCAACGGTCAAACCTTCGGCCATGTGATTGATCCGAGATCGGGCCAACCGGCCAATCGAGCGATACTCTCGGCGGTGATTTTACCCTCGGCCACCGAAACGGACGCTCTGTCAACAGCGCTGCTGACGGTTGGCCCCGAAGGGCACGATCGGCTGGCGGCGCTGCGAATTGGGATGAAAACGCTCGTGCTCAACGAATTGAAGGGCATCGTGCAGCTGTGTGCCCGAGGCATCCAGGTGGCTTCCTGTGCCAACGGATCTTCCGTCAAATGCTCAATTGAAAATTAGGCACTCCGCGTCTAGGTTCAACTGCAAGAAATATATGTTAGAGGACCGTTACTACATGCGTCAGTCGGAGTTTGATTCGCGCAGGTCGGCGACGATGATGCTGATAATCGCCAACGTTGCTGCGTTTCTCTTCGAATGCGTGCGGTATGGCGGTTCGCCTCATTTCCCGCCCGGCGATTACTTCGCCTTGAGTTGGGATGGGCTCAAGAGCGGTCATATCTGGCAGTTGATCACGTTTCAGTTTCTCCATGCGAATATCTGGCATCTTATCTTCAACTGCTGGGCCATTTTCATGTTCGGGCGTGAAGTCGAGATTGCCCTGGGCGCCAGGCGGTTCCTGATTTTGTACTTTTCCAGCGGAATTTTCGGCGGCCTTATTCAGGGTTTGGCTGGCGGGCTGCATGAGGTGTTCCCGTACTCCAACTGGGCCGCAGCATTTGCGGCCCCAACAGTGGGCGCTTCCGCCGGCGCCCTGGGCCTGGTCGCAGCTTTTGCCACATTGTTCCCGGAACGCTCGCTGACGCTGCTGTTGTTTTTTGTCATCCCTGTCAATATGCGGGCAAAATTTCTGCTCCTTTTTACGGGATTGATCTCTCTTTTTGGAATCGTTTGGCCAAACAGCACCGGGAATATGGCTGACGCTGCGCATCTTGGGGGGATGCTCACGGGCATGTTCTTCGTCCGATACGCACTGCATTGGAGTTTCCACTGGCCTTCCCTCAACCGTCGTCGAGGCGAGCCGGCCCGGCGTCTGGTTAAAGTCAGTTCCACCAGTTCGGCGCGCTGGGGACGCGCCAAAACTATCAGCTCAGCCGATTTGCCCCCGGACGAGTTCCTCAGCCGTGAGGTGGATCCCATCCTGGACAAAATCTCGGCGCATGGGATTCAAAGCTTGACCGAGCGCGAACGCCGGATTCTCGAAGCCGCCCGCGAGCGCATGGGCAAGCGGTAGTGACATCGCGCTGTGCTGTCCCCGCCCGCGTTCAGCGGGCGGAACGAATGCTCAGCGTGAGCAAGACGGCACTGATTTGCGCCGCTGGACGCGGCGCGGACGGCGCAGCACGCCACCCCTACCTCGGTCGTGGAATATCTCGCCTGTGCGCCAAATCGGGTCAATACTTGTCGCCGGACTATGGCTAACGAGAAGTTGGATACCAATCAGAAAGCGCTGCAGATCAACGTCGACGCCAAACGGTATGGGACGTTTGCCGAAATCGGCGCTGGTCAGGAAGTCGCTCGCTGGTTTTTTCGTGTTGGCGGGGCTGCCAAAACGGTGGCCAAGACTATTTCCGCTTACGACATGGCTGTCAGCGATGCCATTTATGGTCCGACGGATCGTTATGTCAGCCGCCGGCGGCTCAAGGCCATGCTCGATTATGAGTACGACCTCCTGCTCGAACGACTGGAAGAGAAGCGGGGAGCCAGCACCGCTTTTTTCGCCTTCGCGGATACCGTCACTACCCGCCGCGAGGAAGGCCACGGCTGGCTGGGCATTAAGTTCCAATCTGAGCCCGGAGCCGATGCGTCCGAAATTTACATTCACCTGCGAATGTTGGACCGAGAGAATGTGCGGCAACAGGAAGCTCTCGGTGTCATTGGCATTAATCTGATCTACGGAACCTTCTACGCTCACCGTGAACCTGAGGCGCTGATTCGCTCGCTGCTGGACAATCTCACCTGGGAGCGGGTCGAGGTAGATATGATCCGGTTCGCCGGACCGGCCTTCGCAGGGGTGGACAACCGCTTGATGGCGCTTCAGCTCGTGCGCGAGGGCCTTACGGAAGCGGCCATGTTCACCGCGCAGGGTGAAGCGATCCAATGGGCCGAAGCGTTGTACAATAAACCTGTCCTGGTTCAACGCGGCAGTTTCCGCCCGGTAACCAAGGCGACCTTGGATGTGCTCGAACGTGGTTTGGAACAATTTTTGCAGGAACCAGAGCTGAAGGGCGAGCAGCCCCAGGTGCTTATGGAAATGACTTTGCGCCACCTCACCTCCGATCATGGAATCGACGCGACCGATTTTCTTCAACGCGCCGAAACTCTGCGGGCCCTCGGGAAAACAGTGCTGGTCTCGAATTTTCGGCGATTCCATCGACTGGCTTCTTATTTGTCGCGTTACACGAAACGGCCTCTTGGGATCGCCTTGGGGGCCTCGAACTTAAAGGAGATTTTCGACGAGAGTTTCTACAATGAAAGCGAAGGCGGCCTGCTCGGCGGCCTCGGCCAGTTGTTCAAAAACCCCGCGCGGCTTTACGTTTATCCTCATCAGGACCTGCCTTCCGGCGCCTTGATAACCGCCGAGAACTATCCGGTCGCCGCGCAGCTGAAACATCTGTACGCGTATCTCCTCGAAAAACGCTACATTCAGTCGGTACGTAAATACGATCCGAATCTGGTGCGCATTCGGCGCCGCGAGGTGATCGCCGGTATTCAATCCGGGGATGGGGGTTGGGAAGAAATGGTTCCGCCGCAAATTGTCGAGATTATCAAACGGGACCAACTGTTTGGATACCATGCGGAGGGTCGAGCTCCCGCAAGAGTCTAATCGCTTGCAGGATTTCCCCGCAGATTCAGGGCGACCGCAGATGGGAAATCCCAAACCTGGGGCTTTCCATAGACTGGAGGATTGCCAAGGTTTGGAGGTTTGGGGAGGGGCCGTTCACCCGAGCAGGCCAATCGTCGCGGTGCCTACAAATACCGCACCTGCCTCAACCACGAGATTGGCCGCGGTTATATTCCCAAACATCCGCGCAGTTGGCCTGAGGTGAACGGTGCCAGTGCCGAGTAAATTTGACACCAATTCACCGCTAATCTCCGCATCCCGAACGCTGAGCGGCTGAGTCCAGTTAAAGTGATGCCCTTGCGGGATTACCAAGCAGCCGGGAGCGAGAGTGCCTTTGATATTGGCCGAAGAGTGGATCTCGAGCGCACCGTGCGTTGTCAGTTTGCCAATGAGTCGCCCCCGGACCACTGCTTCGCCCACCAACGATTCCGTGTTGAGCAGGTAACCCTTCTCCTCCAATACCAACCGGCCGTGTGTGCGAAAGCTCTTTGAGACGGTCTGTGAAATTTGATAATCGGCCAGATCGACGTGGCTGCTGCAGCGCTTGCACATGGTCGATGCCGCCGCCTTGGCCACTTCCAATTGCGTGCCGCACTGGAAGCATTGGACCCGCCGCTGTTCAATCGTTCGTTGGACAGGCGCCGCGGCGGGGCGCAACATTTCCTGCACCCGGAAGTGCTCGTGGCATTTCTTGCAGATCGTTGAATAAGCGCTGCGCGGTTCCGATTGGACATGCCCGCACTTCGGGCACGCCACCGCAACCGTGTCTTTTTTCGGCGGCGCCATGGAATCAGGCGCGGGTCTCATTTGTTAGTGCTCGTGCACCAGGGAACCACGGCTGGACACAGCACGGCGGAGCCGCAACCAAATCGAGGCCGTCGACACGGTTGCAAGCTGCCGGCTGCTGGTGACAGGTTGCGGATTCGGAAGCTCTTTTGCGACACACAAGAGATTTGCGCCAACTGCCAAACCGTTGAACGATCGTAGTACAAGTGAACCCAGAACTCGGGGGAAACAGGATGATTTGTTCGGGAGCTACGGCGTTCAGCAAAGACATTATTGGTCTCCCGGTCACGGGGTAGAGTGGGCTTCCATCAGTGTTCATCCGTGTCCATCCGTGGTCTAACTGCATTGGTCCGGGAGGTGTTAACGGATGATGCAATCAGACCCGTCACCAACCGATCAATGAAAAAAGAGCACCCGCGCTGGTCGTTGCCTCCAGCGCGGGGCGCACAAAGTCGCCGGCTCGCCGGCGCTCTGCGACGGTTTGAAATTCTTAGATCCCGGGACCCTTGGCGGGTGTGGGTGTTGCCTTGGCCGGTTCATTGGCACGGGCCGGCGGCGCTGTGGGCGATACCTTGTTTGGGTTGACCTCGGTTTTACCAACAAACGTTACGCCTTCTTCGATGACTAATTTCGCCGCGCGGACATCGCCAAAAAGTTCCGTTTTGGCCTTCAACTCGATTTTGTCCTTAGCGATAACATTGCCCGTAATTTTGCCGCGCACCACGACCGAGCCGACGTCGATGGTCCCTTTGATCACGGCATTGTCCCCCAGATTGAGCGTCCCTTCGGAGTTGATGTCGCCATCTACTTTGCCATCGAAAGTCATTTCGCCGGCAAATTTCAGGGTTCCTTTGATTTCCACATCGGAGCCGAGGATGTTTTTGGAATTTGGGTTTGGTGCTGTACTCATAAATGGTTGATTCGGTTAGTGCTTTATCCAGTTGGGATTCGCTGCGGCATCTTAGCTGGAATAAGTGTGCCGCAAACCAAGGAATTTCCTAGTTCCTCGTACGGTCGAAATTGTTGGCCTTTCTCCGCAGTCCGAGTTTCAGATTGCGAGAGAAGGGAAGTTGTTATTCCACCTGCCCTCAGAACATATCCGGGTTTAGTCCTGCTCTTGAGGAGTATTCGGGCCCGGATTTCGTCTAAGAAAAGGTGCGGTCCTGTGTCATACAATCAGAAGCGATGATCTCTGTGAGATTCAAGGTTGGCGCACGTGGCTGAGAGCCGAGCATGGCCTTAATGCGACCAGACCAAGCCAACGCCGGGCCAGGCCGTCCGGAACCGATTGAAGAGCTGTTTGAGGCTCTGGAGTCGCCTCTTTTGAGCTACGCGTTGCGCCTGGTCGGCGAACGCAGCCTTGCCGAGGACATCGTTCAGGAAGCGTTCATGAGATTGCACGAACATTTTGCCGAGGTACGCGAGCCGCGCCGCTGGTTATATCGCACGACGCATAACCTCGCACTCAACCAGCGGCGGTCGACCAGCAAGATCGTCTCGCTCGATTCCAACCAGGAAGAGGCCGGCCGGGCCCTTGAACCCAGCGATCCCCAACCCTTCCCGGATGAGCAAATCGCCCGCTGGGAAGGTATCGGCCTGGTTCGGCTGAGCCTGAAATCGCTCGACGAGAGGAGCCGCCAGCTCATTGAGCTCAAGTTTCATGAGAACCTCTCGTACAAGGAGATCAGCTCCCGAACCGGATTAACGGTGGGACATGTGGGCTACCTGCTGCACCACGCGATCAAGGCAGTGGCAGACGAGCTGGGCCGGAATGGAATGTTGCCATGAACCCCGAATCTCCAATCGATCCTCGAAAAGCCTTGGAGGCCAGTCTGACGGCACTCTTGCTTGGCGAACTGTCGGAAGACCAGGCCCGATTCCTCAGGCAGGCCATGGTCACGGACCCCGAGCTGGCGAAGACATTCGAGTCCTTAAAAAAGACGGTCGAGCTCGTGTGCGAGGTTCAAGCGAGTCCGCGTCCCGAGCATGGCGGAGCCATTTCGCCGCTCAAATTAAGCGAAGCGAGGCGGTCGGTGCTACTGCAGCAGTTCAAAACCATCCGGTCTCCCGTGTTCACCCCCCCCGCACGCCGTCAGCCGAACTGGCTGGTGCCTCTGGCGGCGTCAGTTGCGCTGGTGCTGGTGTTGGCCGGCCTGATGTTACCGGCTCTTTCGAGGACTAAGGCCCGCTCGATAGCTCAGCCCGGAGAATCGCCGTTTGGCCACCTGGCGCAATTGCGTCGGAGCTCAGATGGGCCCCCAGTTGAGCCGGCGCAGCAATCTGAAGAACGACTCCAGGAATTGCGCCAACATATCGAGCCAACCAAGCAAGCTCTCAAGTCCTCGCGCCTGACCCTTCTGGCAGGATCAAGCGGTCAGGGCAAGCAACCTCTGGCGCAACCCGAAGAGTCGTTGCGGCACTCCGGAAGCAACATCATTTTACCGGGGCAGGCGCAAAGCGCCGAAGGCATTACCAGCGGCCAACACACAACGGACGCACGTGATGTGGGGTTTTACGCGTTTGATCCTTCGGCAAACTCCGGAGCCCCGGGCACACCGACACCGGACACTTTTAACACTTTCGGCCTGGGAGGTGGCTTGGGCGGGGCTGCTCAAGCCCCCACTCTTGGTGACGCCCCGCAAGCGGGGCGCCTATTTCAGGTGCAGAACAAAAATGAAAGCGCGCCGGCGGCTGCACCGGCGCTTCAAGTGGAGACTAACGCCTTGTCGTGGCAGTACCCTTCCGGGGCAATATATGGCGGCGGCGCCTTCGGAGGTTATTCCACCATCACAACATTGCCTCCGGGACAGCCTTACCACCTCATGACGATTCCTGGAGTTGGGCAGGTCCCCGTCCTGGATAGCCGACTTGCGGAGGATGGCGAAAAGCTCGGACTGGCTCAAAATCTCGGCGGTATGTCGCCGGCGCCTGTGGAAAGCGACGTCAAACTGAAAATCGAGGCTGGCAAAGAAGTGGTTTTGGCGAAGGACGAACCTAAACAAGTCCGCGAAAGCGAGAAGCTGGCGCGCAGGTTGGAACGGGTAGATGGCTTGGAAGAGAGTTTGGACAAGAAAACGGGCCTCCGAGCCAAGTTGGCGGAAACACAATTGAGTGACCAAGTGGTTCGCGAGCGGGACGATTTGGCGCTGGTGAATCCAGCGGTGCCTCCTCCGGTTCCGCAGCCGGAAATCGTCACCCGCTCCAACGCCTTCTCGACCTTCTCGCTTAATGTCAGTGATGTTTCGTTCAAGCTGGCGGCAGCCAGCCTGGAAAAAGGGGCCCTGCCCGATCCCGCGAGCATCCGCAGTGAGGAATTCCTCAACGCTTTCGATTATCGAGATCCCGAACCCGGTCCGGGAGCCGCGGTAGGTTTCGCTTCCGAAGCCGCCCAGGATCCCTTTGCGCAGAACCGTGATTTGTTGCGGTTCTCAATCAAAACCGCCGCTGCCGGCCGGCAATCGGGTCGGCCGCTAAACCTGGTGCTGCTGCTCGACAACTCCGGATCGATGGAACGGGCGGACCGAGTTCAAATCATTCGTGAAGCGTTGCGCGTCCTGGCCGCGCAACTTCACCCGCAGGACACCTTGAGCGTAGTGACCTTCGCGCGCACTGCGCGGCTCTGGGTGGATGGCGTACCCGGCGATCAGGCTGGGCGGATTGCTGATGAACTAAGCGACTTGACCCCGCAAGGCGGCACCAACCTCGAAGAAGCTATGAACCTGGGCTATCAAACCGCCTTGCGCCATTACAACAGCAAGGGGATCAACCGGGTCGTGCTTTTGACCGACGGCGCGGCCAACCTGGGCGACACCAACGCCGAGGTGCTGCGGCAAAGGGTTGAAACCAACCGCAAACAGGGAATCGCGTTGGATTGTTTTGGGATCGGGTGGGAAGGCTACAATGACACTTTGCTCGAAGAACTCACCCGGCATGGCGATGGCCGTTACGGGTTTATCAATACGCCCGAGGAGGCGGTCACTGGGTTTGCCGGTCAATTAGCCGGCGCGCTCCAGGTTGCCGCCTCCGATGTGAAGGTGCAGGTGGAATTCAATGCCAATCGCGTCAGCTCATATCGGCAGATTGGCTACGCACATCATCAACTCACCAAGGAACAGTTCCGCGACAATTCCGTTGACGCCGCGGAGATTGGCGCGGCTGAATCAGGCAATGCTCTGTATGTGATTGAGACTAATCCGCAGGGTGAGGGCCCGCTGGCGACGGTTCGGGTGCGATATAAGCTTCCCGGAACTGCGGATTACCGGGAGCAGGAATGGAGCGTGCCGTTCAGTGGGAGACCCGTGCCTCTTGAACAAACCAGTCCGGCAATGCGCCTGGCCGCAACTTCCAGCGCTTTCTCCGAATGGCTCGCCCAGAGCCCGTTTGCGCAGGAGGTAACTCCCGAGCGCTTGCTGGTTTACCTGAACGGAGTGCCTGCCGTTTATGGCGCTGATGCTCGTCCCCAAAAACTCGAATGGATGATCCGCCAAGCTAAGGCGATTTCCGGAAAATGAGATTATGAAGATATGGATGCTCCGAATCGTAGCGCAGACTTTCAGTCTGCTGTACCGCAGACTTTTAGTCTGCAAGACGCCCGACAAATACAATGCCCCAGCCCTGGCTGACGCGAAGCAGACTGAAAGTCTGCGGTACAGCAGACTGAAAGTCTGCGCTACGGCTGCGGCGACCTTTGCTTCGAACCCCGCCAGGCACTGCTCCAGCGCCATTCTTCAGGAGTTTTGCACAGCCTGGCCTTCACCGGATTGTAGATCACGTATCTGCAACAGCGCTCATGCTCCGCGTCGTCTCTGATCCAATGATCGTAAGCCTCGGGTTGCCAAACCGGCTGACCCATTCGGCCAAGCAATTTGTTGATCTCATGAGCGGTGTACCCCTTCCAACTCCGGGTGATCGCGCTCAAAGTGAAATTCGGCATCGGCCAGACAACGGTATGTACATGGTTCGGCATCACAACCCAACTTCTCAACAGATACCGCGAGCCTTCAAAAAACCGCAATGCGTTGCTGACGAGTTCAGCGACATCCTGCCGTTTGAGGACGCACCCTCCCGCCCCCGTGTCGAGGTACGCTTCCAGTTCTCGGAAATACTCCCGTTCAATTGCCTGCGCCGTGAAGGCCGCACTGCAGATTTTGTCGGAACTGGCGCCTTCGGGTGGAAGCCGAGCCAAATTTTCAGCTCGGAGGCGCTGAATCTTGCACAACACTTCCGGAGGCAACGAGTCGGCCAGACGGAATGTTACGAAATAGCTGGCGCCCTCGCGTTTGACGTGGGGCAGATATCCGCGTGTATGAATGCCGGAGCGCAAGGGGTTGTAGCTGTCCTTTACGCCGGCCGAGCGAAGCTCAAATCGGACAGGAGTGAGGCGTGGGTTTGTATTCTCCTGGCTCACAGCGTGGTTTTAGTCAACAAGCAGAAAATGGGTCAATCTGTATGAAATGGAGTAATACGTTAGCTGAGTTAATGCAAGGCCCCCGAATCGTAGCCCGAATCGTAGCGCAGACTTTCAGTCTGCTGTACCGCAGACTTTTAGTCTGCAAGACGCCCGACAAATACAATGCGCCAGCCCTGGCTGACGCGAGGCAGACTGAAAGTCTGCGGTACAGCAGACTGAAAGGCTGCGCTACGGCCCTTGTCCTGGTTGTTGGCGTGGCGGACGCAAGGGAAATTCCGCAACCTATCTCGATTGCTAATCTCCAGCTGGTGGGAGATTTATCCGGCGGGCGGGCAGCCTTTACGCTCGAAGGGACTGCTCAGGTCCCCGATTCGCACGGTGGGGCTTTGATGATTCTGCGGGGCCCTGTGGCTCTGACCCAATTGCCCTCGAATGCCAAATGGCAGGCGAAGGCCGAAGATGCACAATTCCTGATTCATTTCGAGCATGGCGGCAGTTTTCCGATCACGATTAAGTTTGAGGCCAGCGTGCAGCGGTCAAACGGCTGGAACCGGGTCGAGTTTGGCGTTGCCCCCAGTGTGCTGGAAGCAGTCCGGCTGAAGGGCCTGCCGCCGGACACCCAACTTCAATTCACAGGCGCCGCGCCGCCTTTGTATCGGAATGGAGAGTTCCGCGGATTCTTGCCCGGCGACGGTCAAGTGGAGCTGTGCTGGAAGGAGGCGCCGAAGCCAACCGAAGGGAAGCTCTTTTACTCGGCGGAGATGCTTTCACAGGTGAGCGTCAGCCCTGGCCTGCTGCGGCAAGTGGCGCTCTTGAACGTCAAAGTGATGCAAGGCGAACTCAGCCAGGTCGTGGTACGCTTGCGAGGTACTGGTGAAGTGACTCGCGTTCAGGGCGACCAAATCCTGAGTTGGAAAATTGAGCCGACCGATAACCCGGTCGAGCGCCGGCTCATCGTGCATCTGAATCAACCCCAGAAGGACCAATTCGCTTTGCAGATTCAAACGCAAACAGCTGTCGGAGCGTTTCCGCAAACCGTGGATGTTTTGCAGTTGCGGCCGGAGTCGGCCACCCGGTTTGGAGGATATTTTCGCATCGTCAATGAAGGGGCGGTGAGGTTGGAAGTTACGCAAGCCAGTGGTCTCTCGCAAATCTCACCCGAACAGTTTCCCGAAACCGACCTGACTCGCGCCATGTTAAGGTCCAGTGACAGTCAGCGATTTGTTTATCGATTCTCCGGGGCGGAGTTCGCCCTGCAAATCGCCGCGGATCAAATCCTGCCGGAACTGGCGGTTTCGGAGGTGCTCAGCTATCGGCTTGGCGAGAATGACCTCGCGATTGACGGTGAGTTCGAGGTGGACATTCGTGAAGCGCCCCTGCGTGAATTAAGTTTGCGCGTGCCCGCGGGTTATGCCGTGTCGCAAATCAATGCGGCCGGCTTGAGCGACCATTTCCAGGTCGAGCCGGGGAACCAGGATCAGAGCGAATTACGCCTGATCTTTGCGCAACCCATCTCCGGCCGCCAAGTCGTCCATCTCCGGCTCGAACGCAATAAGCCGCTCGGGGAAAGTTCGTGGGCGCTGCCGCGCATAGAGATACTCAAGGCCAAATCCATTCGCGGCCATATCGCGACCGTAGCGGATGCCGGGTTTCGACTTAGCCCCGAGCGCACCTCGGGGTTGACGGAGATTGCCAACGCTTTCTTTCCTCGAAAAGTGGCGTCGATTCAGTCCGCCTTCCGGATCAATGAAGCGGTATGGCAGGCGGTGGTGCGAGTGGAACGCTTGAGCCAAACTGTCCAGGCGGACGCGCTCCACCTTTTTTCAATCGGCGAAGGGATCGCCTACGGCAGCACGGTGCTGAATTATGTCGTTTCGGGTGCGCCCGTTTCGGTTTTCAAGGTGGGGCTCTCCGACGAGTATTTTAACGTCGAGTTTACTGGCAAAGACGTGCGTAACTGGCAAAAAATAGCTGGCGGGTATGAGGTTCAGTTGCACACGCCAGTAGCCGGGGCGTTCACTTTGCTGGCCACGTACGAACGGCCGTTCAAACCGCAAGGGGAGACGCTCACCTTTACCGGCGCGCGCCCCCTGGACGTGCAGTCCGAGCAAGGCCACACCGTTATAGTTAGCGCGTACCAATTTCAGGTAAAAGCGGTGGATGTTTCCCCTGGGTTGCTGGCGTTGGAGCCGGGCGAGGTTCCGTCGGAGTACCGGCTGCTGTTCGATGCGCCGGTGCTGGCAGCGTACCGCTATTTGGCCAGGCCTTTCAACTTGCGTCTGGCGCTCAGTCCGCTGGCGCAAGGCGACTCGCTCAGTTTGGTAGTCGACCGGGCCTCGCTCACCACGCGGATCTCCAAAGAAGGCCAGGTCCTCACCGACGCCAGGTACTTCGTGAAGAACCGAGGCAACCCGCACCTGCGGCTGAGCTTGCCTAAGGGGGATCGATTGTGGTCCGTGTCGGTCAATGGTTCGCCGGTGGTTCCAGTATCCGACGCCAATTCCAATCTCATACCCTTGCCCCATGGCGCCGACCCAAACAGCGTCCTGACGGTAGATTTCAAGCTCGCCTCGGTTGCGGCCGACCCGAGACACGTGGCAGTAATGGCGCCAATGGTCGATGCGCCGCTCATGCTGGCGGAGTGGCGTCTGGCTCCGGATGTCGGGCAGCGGTTGGTTTACCGGCGCGGGTCACTAAAACCGATTGGCGTTTCGGGAGACGGTTCGGGGTTTGCGCAGCTCTCGGCAGCCTTGACACCCGGTAAGCGGGCGCGGTCGCTGGGACTAATCGGTGTTGCAGTTGCCTGTGTTGGGCTGGGGGTGCTCGGCTTGCGCTGGGCAACGGGCGCATCTTTCAAATTCACCTCGCGTCATCTCGCAGGATTGGCGCTGAGCGGGCTCGCGGTCCTTACGGCATTGCTCGTCTTAAGCCAATTGGCGGATCAGCTGCCGGTTGCCCAAACTGAACCGGTCGGTGAATTGAGCTTCGTCGCGCCGGTCCAACAAGCGGCAAGCGCGATGAACGTCGAAGTGTTGAACGTAGAAGACAAGACCTCATTGGCCGGACAGCTCGGAACGGCCTGGCCTGCTTTGCTGGCATTGCCGGCGTGGGCCGCGGCGGCCATTCTTGCCTCGCGAGCTCGTAAAACCCTGGCTATCGCTTTCGGCTGGGTGATGGCCGCGTGGGGCGCTCTTGGACTGGCAAACGGAGTGATTTGGTTCCTGATGGTAACCGGCGCCTTTGTTCTGGCGCACCTGATCGGACCGCTGCTTGTGAGTTGGTGGCGGCTGCCTACCCGCAAACACGACGCCGGGCTTCGTGCCGCGAACCCGAGTTCGGCGTCCGCCGGGTTGACGATTCTTATGGTGCTTTCGGTGTTGGGCGGCAGTCGCGCGGCCTTTGCCGCAACACCTGAATCGCGTCAGGGTAAGCCGGTTGGGACGGCTGACGTGGTTTTGCAGGAGATAAAGGTGTCGGACCGGTTCGGTTACGGTAGCGCAAAGATTCGTTGGGAAGCGAGCAAAGGCCAAACGCTGCCCTTGCTGTGGGAGCCGGCTGTGTTGACGGGCATCCGATACCCAAAGGACGCTCTGAAGCTGGAGCGCACTCAAGCTGCGTTGGAGCCAGGCAGAACGAACATCGGAACGAAGTCCTGCTGGATGCAGCAAATAGTTGCAAAGCGACGCGGCAGTATTGATCTGGAAGTTGAGTACGAAGTGCCGGTCGAGGAAAGCCCGGGGCGTCGCGGGTTCGTGTTGCCGATGCCTTCCGGAGTGATTAACCGGCTCAGGCTCACGATCGAGAACCGTGATGTGGAAATCACTTCGCCGCAGGCCGTGTCGGTTCATTCGGAGCTGACTTCGAGCAACACGGTTGGGGAGCTGGTGTTGTCGCCGGCGCCGTGGATTTGGTTGGAATGGAAGCCGCGCAGCCGTGACGTCCAACACGAAAAGCCGGTGTTTTACGCTGAACTTTCCCAGCTATATGCCCCCGGGCCGGGAGTCATCGAGGCTTTGCACCAGGCGTCAGTGCGAGTGGCTCAAGGCGAGCTGTCGGAATTGGTTTTCAATGTGCCACCTGGTGTGACGATCACAGACGTGGCTGACCCCGCCCACTCAGAAACACTTGAGGCCGG
>Ga0070741_10009350_pt1 | contig 19109 bp, 15 predicted proteins | sample Coa_R1_4_FD_66440 | JGI IMG/M metagenome (GOLD analysis project Ga0070741, IMG submission 66440) | Surface soil microbial communities from Centralia Pennsylvania, which are recovering from an underground coalmine fire - Coalmine... | ecosystem: Environmental > Terrestrial > Soil > Unclassified ...
CCCATCAGATGACGCAGCGTGTTCTTCAGCTTCGTTTGCTGAATAAAGAGATCATGCTCGGGCTGGAGACCCGGTGCGGCCATGGGGCTCTTGTAGTAGAACGAGAGCCACTCCTGAATGCCCTTCAAACAGGCCCGTTGCGCGAAATCGGAGAACAAGGCCAGGTCGAGCACCAGCGGCGCCGCGAGGATCGAGTCGCGACACAAGAAGTTGACTTTGATCTGCATCGGGTATCCCATCCACCCGACGATATCGATGTTGTCCCAGCCTTCTTTGTTATCCCCGCGCGGCGGGTAATAGTTGATGCGCACGACGTGGCTGAAATCCTTGTACAGCTCGGGATACTTCTCCGGCTGCAAGATCGAGTGCAGCACGCTGAGCTTCGACTCTTCCTTCGTCTTGAACGACGCCGGATCGTCGAGGACCTCACCGTCCCGATTCCCGAGAATGTTCGTGGAATACCAGCCGGCGAGACCGAGCATGCGCGCCTTGAGACCCGGCGCGATGACCGTCTTCATCCACGTCTGCCCGGTCTTGAAATCTTTCCCTGAAATGGGCAGCGACCGTTCATTCGCGAGTCGAATCATGCACGGCATGTCCACCGTGAGATTGGGGGCGCCGTTCGCGAACGGCACACCCTCCATGAGCGCCGCGTACGCGTAGAGCATGGACGGCGCGATGCTCTCGTCGTTTCGCTCCATCGCCTTCTCGAACTGCTCGAGCGTCGCGTGCGCCGCGCCCGCCTTGATATAGATCTCGGTCGAAGCACACCAGACCATCACGACGCGATCGAGACGATGCCGCGACTTGAAGTCCCGAATGTCCTGTCGAATCTGCTCGGCCAGATCGCGCTTCGTCTTTCCCTTTTTGACATGCGTGCCGTTGATGCGCGTCACATAGTGCTGATCGAACGCCGCCGTCATCGGCGAGATCGTCCGCAGAAAGTCGCCGACGCTCGCCTGATCGCCAGGGGTCAGGACGCCCGCCTTGATCGCGGCTTGATGCGCATCGTCCGGGATCGGATCCCACGCACCGAAGACGAGATCGTCGAGGCCGGCGAGCGGGACGAAGTCGCGGATCAACGGCGAGCGATTGTCCGTTCGCTTGCCCAACCGGATCGTCGCCATCTGCGTGAGCGAGCCGATCGGCATCGATTTGCCGCGGCGAACGCTCTCCACGCCGGCCATGAACGTGGTGGCGACGGCGCCCAGCCCGACCGTGAGGACGCCGAGCTTGCCATCGGCGGGTCTAACCGACGTGCTCATAGGGCGTCTCGGCTGGAGTCTCGGTTGGCGCGGCGGCTCGAGGAGTATGAGTCGTCGCGTGATGCACGGCGATTATGCGATGAATGGCGGTAGCCCAAGAGGTGACGGTAAGCGAGATGATGATGGCGGCCAGAACCCAGCCATCGAGCGCGAGGCCAAAGAAGGCCTGCGGCGCGGAGAGCAGCACGACACGCTCGGGGCGCTGCATGAAGCCGACCTTGGCGTTGACGCCGAGGGAATCGGCACGCGCGCGCGTGTACGAGACCATGAAGCCGCCGACCAGACCGATGAGGCACACGGCGATCATGGGAATATTGCCGTGCGGCTTGCTGGTCGCGTAAAAGAACGCGAGCCCGGACATCACGGCGCCGTCGGCGATACGGTCGAGCGTCGAGTCGTAAAAGGCGCCGAACGCCGAGCTGCGTCCCGTGCGCCGGGCAACGGTGCCGTCGAGGACGTCAAACAGCGCGGTCACACCGAGCCACCAACCACCGGTACGGATGTGCCCCGAGCCGTAGATGCATCCGCCGATGATGGAGCAGACCGTGCCAAACGTGGTGATGAGGTTGGGATTGACGTCATGACGAACCAGAAACGCGGCGAGCGGCTCCAGCAGGCGAACGTACCCATCCTTGATGGCAGTCCACAGACGTTTCATGCTGGAGCCCCTCGCAAAAAATTAACTCACGGCACGACCCACGTGTAGTTGTTGGCGAGCGAGACGTTCGCCTTCGTGTATGTGCTCGAGCCGTCGGCGGTGGTTGCTTTCAGCGTGACCGGCGTGTTGGCCGGGATCCCCTTCACCGGCAGCTGTTCCGTGCTCGTCGGCTGGACCTGCCGCAGGAAAGTGTCGACGCCGCCGTTCGTGACGTAGACGTTCACGGACTTCGTCAGGTTGTTGGTCACGGTCAGCGTGTAGGTCGGTCCCGGCGGTTCCTTGGCCGGAGCCGGAGAGGCCGTATCCACCTTCCGGTGACACGCGGCCACCACGGTCACGAGCGCGAACGCGACGAGAGCTCTGCGCATGTACAGTCCTCGCTGGTAATGGGAGCCTAATGATACAACCAGAAGCGCCTGGAGCGGCGCTCGAACGCTAAGTCGGATGGGAGCGTCTTATCCAGCGCCGCATCGGGATCGGTACCATTGATCAGCGTCGCCCGCAGGCTGGGACTCCCAAATCTCAGATCGAATCCCGCCGTGTCGACCCTCAACGAGTCGCGATTCACACGCGCTATCGCCCACAGCAGCGCTGCGCCTATTCGTCCCACATCGAGGCGATCCCTATCGGTCACCTCAACCCGAATCCCGTTCACGCGGCGGCCAGCGTATTTGCCGTCCGTCGGATGGTCGGGCGTGAATTCGGTAGCGTGAAAATGCACGCCGGCCAGACTCAAAGTCGCAAGCTGACTCACCACGGCCCCTGCGTCGAGCCAAGGAGCGCCGAGCTGCTGAAAAGCCTGAGGCGTGCCGCGACCGACGGAGATATTGGTGCTCTCGAAGGGTACGATAGCGGGATACGTGATCTCGCTGGCAAACGAGGGCAAGTTGGGAGAAGGTGGGACGAACGGCAGATGCGTCTCGTCGAACCAGAGATCCCGACGCCACCCGCGCGCCGGGATAACATGCAAGGTGGCGTGCAGCCCTAACGTGTCATTGTAGAACCGAGCCAACTCACCCATGGTCAGCCCATGGCGAAGTGGCATCGGAAACAGCGCAAAAGGGCCGGCGGTGTCCGCAATCGCGCTGTCCAGTATGGCACCCTGCACGTACGCGCCGGACAACGGATTTGGCCGATCGAGCACGACGACGGCCACATGCGCATGGGCCGCCGCGCGCATGGCCTTCACCAGTGTCCCGACGTAGGTCCAAGTGCGCACCCCGACGTCCTGGAGATCGAAGACCAGAAAGTCGAGATCCGTGAGCAGCGAGTCCGGCGGCGCGAGGATCGTTTTCCCATAGAGGGAGTAGACCGGCAGACCTGTCGCGGAGTCGGTGGCGTTGCCCACAAACATGCGGTCTTCGCGCCCCCGGAGCCCGTGCTCCGGCGAGAAAATGCGGACGAGATGGAGGTCGGCCCGGGCCAGCAGATCGATGTCCGAGACCCCGTGCTCGTTGACGCCAGTCTGGTTAGTGATCAGGGCTATCCGCTTGCCCCGGACGAGCGCCATGCTATCCTGCAGCAGCACGGTAATCCCCGGCCGGACGTGAGCGCCATGGTGGGCGGGAGGTGGATCCTCGCCCGGTCCATGACCGACACAGGCGGTCGTCATGATCGCCCATATCACATTCCCGGCTATCGCCCTCCCCGCCCTAGTCGTCATTCGGTAGATGAATCTAAGCGCTCTGGACTGGGCCATCGTCGCCGCGTACTTCGCGTTCTCCACGATCGTCGGCCTCGTCTTCACGAAGCGCGGCGGCGAGAGTCTCAACGAATTCTTCCTCTCCGGCCGGGACGTGCCGTGGTGGCTCGCCGGCACGTCGATGGTCGCGACGACCTTCGCCGCCGATACCCCCCTGCTGGTGACCGGCCTCGTCGCCAACCATGGCGTCGCCGGCAACTGGCTGTGGTGGAACATGGTCATGAGCGGCATGCTGACCGTGTTCTTCTTCGCGCGCCTCTGGCGGCGGTCCGGCGTCATGACCGACGTCGAGTTCGCCGAGATCCGGTATTCGGGGAAGCCCGCCGCGGTGCTCCGCGGGTTCCGGGCGATCTACCTCGGGCTCCTCATGAATGTGCTGATCATGGGCTGGGTCACACGCGCCATGATCAAGATTCTCACGATCTCGCTGGGCATCAACGGGCTCACCGCGGTCGCGATCTGCTTCGTCGCGACCGTGTTGTATGCGGCCGCCGGTGGCCTGTGGGCGGTGCTCTGGACCGACCTCGTGCAGTTCGTCATCAAGATGGGCGCGGTCATCGTGCTGGCTGTGTATGCGGTCCACGCCGTCGGCGGCATAGAAAAGCTCAAGGCCGGCGTCGCCGCGCACTTCGGGAGCGAGACGGCAGCATTGTCGGTCATGCCGATCGCGCATGACCAGCATGGCTTCCACGCGTACGCCTGGATGCCCCTGCTGACGATTGGGGTGTTCATCGCCGTCCAGTGGTGGGCGTCGTGGTATCCAGGCGCCGAGCCTGGGGGCGGTGGCTACGTGGCGCAGCGCATCTTCGCGGCGAAGACCGAGAAGGACGGCGTGTTGGCGACCCTGCTCTTTCAGGTCGCGCACTACGCGCTGCGACCCTGGCCGTGGATCGTCACCGGCCTGGCAACGGTCATCTTGTATCCCAACCTCGCCGATAAAGAATCCGGGTACGTGCACGCCTTCGTCGACTTGCTGCCGACCCCATGGCGCGGGGTCATGATGGCCGGTTTCGCCGCGGCATACATGTCGACGATCGGGACGCAGCTCAACTGGGGTGCGTCGTACCTGGTGAACGACTTTTACAAGCGATTTGTGAAGCCTCACGCCAGTGATCGGCATTACGTCGCCGCTTCCCGGATCGCGACGATCGCGTTATTCGCGGTCGCGATCGCGGTCACGTCGCAGCTCGATTCCTTGGAGCGGGTGCAGAAATACCTGCTGGCCATCGGGGCCGGGACGGGTCTCGTCCTCATTCTGAGATGGTATTGGACCCGGATTAACGCGTGGTCCGAGCTCAGCGCCATGATCGGGTCGTTGATCATCTCCAGCATCGCCATGTGGACCATTGTGCCCCGATTCGCCCCGGGCGACCCGAACGCCGACGCCTGGGTCATGATCGTGACGGTCGGAGCGACGACGGTCATCTGGCTGACCGTGACCTTCCTGACGCCACCGGAACCGGCCCCGGTCCTGGACGCTTTTATTAAGCGGGTCAGACCCTACGACACCGAGTGGGGACTGGCCTGGTCGAACTGGGTGGCGGGGCTCGTGGCCGTCTACTGCAGCCTGTTTGGGATCGGGAAGCTCATTTTCGGGGAGACGACCGTGGGCCTCGAGCTACTGGCCCTGGCCATAGCGGCCTTTGCCTGGATTGGACGGTCGTTCCGAACCCAATATATTGCGATAGGTGGTGTTCCGACGGATCACCCCCTATCGCGAGCTAGCCGCGCCGAAGGCGCGGCTAGGTTCAAGAGATCCGAGGAGGAGTGAAGGATGAGTACAACGCAACAGCCTGACGTCCTGCTCACCGTTACGCCGGTGGCATGTGTCGAGGTCAAGAAGTTCATGGAAACCGAGGGCGTCTCGCCCAACGTCGGCGGCCTTCGCGTCAGCGTCCAGCCCGGTGGGTGCAGCGGGTTCCGGTATGGGTTGCTGATCGAAGATGCGAGCGCCGAGGATGACGTCATCGTCGAGGCCGATGGGTTCAAGGTCTTCGTCGATCCGTTTTCCGCGCAGTATCTGCAGAACGTGACGATCGACTACACGTCGTCCATGCAGGGGTCCGGGTTCGTCTTCAAGAATCCGAACTCGACCGGCGGCTGCGGCTGCGGTAGCTCGTTCTCCGCATAACCGGCTCCGTATTCACTCCGGCCGACCTGGCCGTCCTGCTCGCCTACCTGGCGGGCACGACGGCCGTCGGACTCTGGCTCGGCCGGCGACAAAAAGACTCTCGCGATTACTTCGTCGCCAGCCACGCGATTCCGTGGTGGGCGGTGCTCATCTCGGTCGTCGCCACCGAGACGAGCGCGATCACATTTATTTCGATCCCCAGCGTCGCCTACCTGGGGAATTTCAGCTTTCTCCAATTAGCGCTCGGCTATATCGTGGGCCGCACCGTCGTCGCGTACACGCTGCTGCCGCGCTACTTCCAGGGCGAGCTGGTCACCGCCTACGCCCTCCTCGAGCGCCGCTTCGGGCTCGGCGCGCGACGCTTCGCGTCGATCGTCTTCATGATCACGCGTGGCCTCGCTGACTCGGTACGAGTCTTCGCCACCGCGATCCCCATCTCGTTGATCCTCGGGACCTCGCTACGTCCAACGTTGGTCATGCCGATCGCGATTCTCATCCTTGGCGCGTTGACCGTGTTCTATACGTATCAAGGTGGCATGCGCGCGGTCATCTGGACTGACGTCATCCAGACCTGCGTGTACCTCATCGCTGGGATCGCCGCGGTAATCCTGATCGGCAATTGGTCGACGATATTCTCCCAAGCTTCCCAACTCGGCAAATTGCGCGTGTTCAATCTGTCGACGAATCTCGCGCAGCCGTATACGCTCTGGGCCGGTGTGTTCGGCGGCGCGTTTCTCACGATGGCGTCGCATGGCGCCGATCAGCTGATCGTACAACGCCTGCTCGCGGCCTCTTCACTCCGGGATGCCCGACGCGCGCTCATAGGCAGTGGATTCGTGGTTTTTCTGCAATTCGCTCTATTTCTCGTGATCGGCACAGGCCTCTACGCGATATACCATGGCCGAGTATTCCAGCGCGCCGATGATGTCTTCCCCACGTTCATCCTGCAACACATGCCGCCGGGCTTAGTTGGACTTGTGGTCGCGGCCATTTTAGCGGCAACGATGAGCACACACTCGGGCGCAATCAATTCCCTCGCGGCGTCGACCACCCATGATATCTACTTACCGATATCAAAAAAGAAGCCCGACGATCCCAGTGTCCTCAAAATGGCGCGAGTGTTCACGCTGGCATGGGGCGTCGTACTCACCGCCGGCGCACTGCTGTACCCGGCCCAAGGAGCGCCTGTCGTCGTCGTCGCGCTGAGTATCGCGAGCTTCACGTACGGAGCCCTACTCGGAGCGTTCTTTCTCGCCATGATCTGGCACCGAGCGGTACAAAGAGACGCGATCATCGGAATGATCGTGGGCCTTGTCACCATGGCCATCGTCGTATTCTATCCACCAGTGGCGCGACAAATCGCGTGGCCCTGGTACGTGTTGATCGGCACGACGATCACACTCACAACCGGTATCGTTTCGTCGTGGAGTCATACGTGAATCAGGTCGTCGTCGGAGTCGACGGGGGTGGTTCGAAGACGCGGGTGTCGGTCGCCGATGCCCAGGGCGCCGAGATCGCGAGCCTCGACGCCGGCCCGAGCGCCATCCACCCCGGCGAAGCCGACCGCTCGGCCGACATCATCGCGGCCGCCATCCGTCAGGCACTGGCCGAGGCGGAGGTCGACGTGATGCCCGCCGTCGCCTGCGTTGGCGTCGCGGGCTCGGGACGACAGGCCGAGCGCGATGCGCTGTGGCAAGCGCTGGTCGCGCGCGACGTCGCCGACGAAGTCGTCGTGCACGCCGATGCGACGATCGCGCTCGAGGATGCGTTCGGCGAGGGACCGGGCGTGCTGCTCATCGCCGGCACCGGGTCCATGGCCCTCGGGCGCGGCCCGACCGGCGTGCTCTCCCGATGCGGCGGCTGGGGACCCGTGTTCGGCGACGAGGGCGGCGGCGTCTGGATCGCCCGGCGCGCGCTGGGCATCGTCGGCGCCGCCGCGGACGGGCGCGAGGGCGAGACCGCCCTCACCGGCGCGATTCTGACCGCGGCCGTCGTCGATTCCGTCGAGGCCCTCATCCCGTGGGCCTCGCACGCCACCTCGGCCGACCTGGCCGCGCTGGCACCCGCGGTGATTCATTGCGCCGACGCCGGCGACGCGCGGGCCGAGACGCTCGTGGCGTTCGCGATCGAGGAGCTCGTCCTGCACGTGCGCGCGCTGTCCCGGCACCTCTTCGTCGACGAGCGCGCGGCCACGCCCGTCGCGGTCGTCGGCGGTTTGCTGGCTCGGGGATCGTTCCGAACGCGATTCGAACGACGGCTGACGACCGCGGTGCCAGGCGCGCTGCTAAAGGCTGGCGACGTGATCCCCGCTCGGGGCGCTGTCCGGCACGCTCTGCGGCTCCTGGCCCTCCCAGCGGGCGACTACGGCACACGCTAGACAGTTGCCGACGACGTTGACCGTCGTGCGCGCCATGTCCATGAACACGTCGACGCCCAGGATGAGCGCGACCGCCTGCACCGGCAGGCCAAACTCCGCCAGCGCGCCCGCCAGAATCACGAGCCCGGCGCGCGACACGCCCGCGACCCCTTTGCTGGTCAACATGAGCGTCAACATCATCACGAGCTGCCGCGACACGGGCATGGCGATGCCGCCGGCCTGCGCGGCGAAGAGAGCGGTCACGGCCAGATAGAGGGTGCTGCCCGCGAGGTTGAACGAATACCCGGTCGGGAGCACGAAGGCGACGATACGGCGAGGGACGCCGAACGCTTCCATCTTCTCCATGGAGATCGGAAACGCGGCCTCGCTGGTCGACGTCGAGAACGCGATCAACGCCGGCTCACGAACGGCCTTCAAGAACGCGCCGACCGGCACGCGACAGAACAGCGCGACCGGGAGCAAGACGAGCAGCGTGAATATCACGAGCGCGATATAAATCGCGAGCACGAGCTTCCCGAGGCTGCCGAGCACGCCGAGTCCGTGATGGCCGATCGTCGCCGCCATGGCCGCACCGATGCCAATCGGCGCGAACAGCATGACCAGGTCGACCATCCGAAACGTCACCTCGGCCAGACTCTCGCAGAAATGGAGCATCGTCGCCCGCGGCGCCGGTTTGACACGCGTCAACGCCACCGCGAACAGAATCGCCCAGAAGACGATCTGCAACGCTTCGTTGTGCGCGGCGGCATCGACAATGCTCTGCGGGACGATATGCTCGATGAGCCCGGAGACCGTGGTCATCTTGCCAGCGAGCTCCGCCCCCTGCTCCGTCGAGACACCCGAGAGATTGATGCCGGCGCCGGGCCGCATCACGTCGACCACGAAGAGGCCCACCACCAGGGCCAGCGTGGTCACGACTTCGAAGTAGACGATCGACCGCACCGCCATCCGGCCGACCCCTTTGATGTCATCGCCGTGTCCCGCGATCCCCACGACGAGCGTCGCGAAGATCAGCGGGACGACCAGCGATTTGATCATCCTCAAAAAAACCGTGCCCAGCGGCTCGATCGCGATGCCGACCTGGGGCAAAAAGGCGCCGATCGCGATACCGACGATCAGCGCCAGGAGGATGGCTCGCGTCAGCCCAACGCGCATAGCTTATCCTCTACGAAGGGCCGACTTCCGGATCCCGTACAGGAAGTAGAGAGCGAGACCGATCACCAGCCAGACGACGAACCGGATCCACGCCTCGTTTGGCAGCCCCGCCATGAGATACACACAGGCCGCCGCGCCGCCGAGCGCCACCGGCCACACGAACGGGACTTTGAACGGCCGCGGCCGATCCGGCTCTTTGCGACGGAGCACCAGCACGCCGAAGCAGACGAGCACGAACGCGAACAAGGTGCCGATGTTCGTCAGGTCGAATGTCTCGCCCGCATCGCCGATCAGCGACCAGACGGCGACGAATACCCCCGAGGCGATGGTGGTCGCCCACGGCGTGCGGTATTTCGGGTGGACACGCGAAGCCCAGCTCGGCAGCAGCCCATCGCGCGCCATGGAAAAAAAGATTCGGGGCTGGCCGTACTGGAAGACGAGCAGCACCGCCGACATCGAGAAAATCGCGCCCAGGCCCAGAATGAACGCGACCGAATGCAGCCCGGCGAGTTGCAGTGCTTTGGCCAACGGATCGGCCACGCCCAGATCTTTCGTCGGCACCATGCCCGTCAGCACGACGCCGATGACGATGTAAATCAACGTGCACAGCGCGAGGCCACCGAGAATGCCGCGCGGCATGTTCTTCTGCGGATTGTTCGTCTCTTCGGCCGCGGTGGAAATCGCGTCGAATCCGATATACGCGAAGAAGATGATCGCGGCGCCGTGGTGGATCCCCGCGAATCCGTTCGGCGCGAACGGATGATAGTTCTCTGGGTGGATATGCATCGCGCCGGCGATCACGAACAGGGCGAGGACCGCGAGCTTGATCGCCACCAGGATGTTATTGGTGCGCGAGCTTTCCTTGACACCGATGCAGAGGAGCCAGGTGATCAGTCCGACGATCAAGAATGCCGGAATATTGATGACGACGGGGATGCCGAAGAGCCGCGGCGCGGTATCGAGCAGGCCGTGCACCGCGGGATCCGGGGACAGGAGCGCGGTGCGGTAGCCCGTGTTCAGCCAGTCGGGCAGATGGATATGGATCGCCTCGAGCACGCCCGAGAAGTACTGCGACCACGAGATGGCGACCGCGACATTGCCGACCGCGTACTCGAGGATGAGATCCCAACCGATGATCCAGGCGACGATCTCCCCGAGCGTCGCGTACGAATACGCGTACGCGCTCCCCGCCTGTGGGATCATCGAGGCCAGCTCGGCATAGCAGAGTCCGGCGAGGGCACAGGCGAATGCCGACAGAACGAACGAAAACACGACCGCCGGACCGGCGCCGGTCCGGATCACGTGTCCGGCGGCATCCATCTGTCCGGCGGTCGCGCTGCCGATCGACGAGAAGATACCGGCGCCGACTACGGCGCCGATCGAGAGCAGCATCAAATCGCGGGCGCCGAGGCAGCGCTTGAGCTGCCCCTCGGTCTCGGCGATGAGCTCCGAGATCGGCTTTCGCGCGAAGACGGCGCTGCCCATCTAGATAAACAACGGCGCCAGCACGAGCGTGATCGTGCTGAGCAGCTTGATCAGCACGTGCAACGACGGACCGGCGGTATCCTTGAACGGATCGCCGACCGTATCGCCGACCACGGCGGCCTTGTGCGCATCCGAGCGCTTGCCGCCATACACGCCGGTCTCGATGTACTTCTTCGCGTTATCCCAGGCGCCACCGCCGGTGTTCAGGAAGAGCGCCATGAGAATACCGGCGATCGTGGCGACCATCAAAAATGCCGCGACGGCCTCGGCCCCCGCGCCGACGGCCTTGAACCCCAGCCCGACGACGATCGGAAAGAAGACGACGAGCGCCCCCGGAACGATCATTTCGCGGAGCGCCGAGATGGTGACGATATCGACGGAGCGAGCATAATCCGGCTGCTCCGTACCCTTCATGATGCCGGGACGTTCCTTGAACTGCCGTCTCACTTCATTGATCACGGAATACGCCGCCCGCCCGACGGCTTTGATCGCCAGCGACGTAAACCAGAAGACCAACATCGCGCCGAGCAACCCCGCGACGAAGAGTTCGGGACGTGAGATGTCGACTCGGATGCGCTGGTGCGAGTAATTGAAGACTTCGTCGAGGTACGCCGAGAACAACAAGAACGCCGCGAGGGCAGCCGAACCAATGGCGTACCCCTTGGTCAGCGCCTTGGTGGTATTACCAACGGCATCGAGCCGGTCGGTAATGGTGCGAACCGACTCGGGCTGCTGCGACATCTCGATAATGCCGCCGGCGTTGTCCGTAATGGGGCCGAACGTGTCCATCGCGAGGATATAGGCGCACGCGCCGAGCATACCCATCGTCGCCGCGGCGGTGCCGTACAGACCGCCGATCTGTTCACCCGCGGCGTTCACGAGACCACTCGAGCGACCGAGAAAGTAACTCAAGACGATGGCGATGCCGATCGTGATGACGGGGAGCACGGTCGCCTGCATGCCGACCGCGAGACCCGAGATAATGTTCGTCGCCGGACCCGTCTGACTGGCCTCAGCGATCTCTCTCACGGGCTTGTAGGCGTACTCGGTGTAGTACTGCGTGATCACCAGGAAGGCGAACGCGGTGCCCAAGCCAACGCAGCCACACAGGAAGAAGTGCCACCAGGCGTTCGGGGCCTGAGGCGAGTTGAGCAGGGTGCGGCTGGCGAAGAAGAACCCGATCAACGCCAGGATCGCGGTCAAATAGAAACCGCGGTTGAGCGCGTGCATAGGATCGCCGTCTTCACGCGTGCGGACCGACAGTACCCCGATGATCGACGCCACTAATCCGATGGCGCCAACGACTAGGGGGAAGAGAATGCCGGAGACTCCGAAGTACGGGAACAGCAGCACGCCAAGGATCATCGCGCCGATGTTCTCCGCCGCCGTCGACTCGAACAGATCGGCGCCACGGCCGGCGCAGTCGCCGACGTTGTCACCGACGAGGTCCGCGATCACGGCGGGGTTGCGCGGGTCATCCTCAGGAATACCCGCTTCGACCTTGCCGACGAGGTCCGCGCCAACGTCGGCGGCCTTCGTATAGATGCCGCCGCCAAGCTGCGCGAACAGCGCGACGAAGGAGGCGCCGAAGCCAAAGCCGACGATCAAGAACGGAATCTTGCTCGGCGGTACCCCGAGCGCGGTCAGCACCCAGAAGAGGCCGCCGACGCCGAGCAACGACAGCGCGACGACGAAGAGGCCCGCGACCGCGCCGGAGCGCAGCGCGACCTGCAGCGCGTCGTTCAACGATGACAGCGCGGCCGCCGCGACGCGAATGTTGGCGCGGATCGAGACCCACATGCCCATGTAGCCGGCGATCCCGGACGCGAGCGCGCCGAGCAGGAACGAGATCGTGATGTAGAGCGCCAGCGACTTGGGATCGCTGGTCGGATCGGAGGCGTTCGGCGTGCGGAGGAATCCGTACCCGATGAAGATCAGCACCGCGACCAGCACCGCCAGCAGCGTGATCGTGCGATACTGCCGCGCGAGGAATGCTTCCGCGCCTTGTTGGATGGCGTCCGAGATCTTCTGCATCTCGGGCTTGCCGCGCTGGCGCGCGAGTACCCACCGTGAGAGCCACAGGGCGAAGCCGAGCGCGAGCACGCTCAGCCCAACGATGAGACCGAGCAGTTGGAACTGCGTTGGGTTCATGATATCAGTTGGAGTTGGAAAGGCGCTGCCACGCGTAGTAGACCGGCACGCCGATGAGCACGAGCACGAGCCCGATGAGCGATTGGGCCCGCGTCTTGTCCGCGATCAGCAGGGCTATGCTGATCGCCGACGCGAGCACAATATAGAGCGCCGGCAGCACGGGATACCCGATCGCCCGGTACGGACGCTCGGCGTCCGGGCGGCGTGCGCGAAGCACGAAGAGGCCGATCGTCGTCAAGACATAGAAGACGAGGGCGGCGAAGATGACATACGTGAGCAACTGGCTGTACGTCCCGGTCAGGCAGAGCAGCGTCGTCCAGACCGCCTGCACGATGAGCGCACCCGCCGGCACGCCGCGGTCGCTCAGCGTCCCGGCGTGCTTGAAGAACAACGCGTCCTTCGCCATGGCGTAGTAGACGCGCGCGCCCGCCAAAATCAACCCGTTGTTGCAGCCGAACGTCGAGATCAGGATCGCGGCGGCCATGATCACCGCGGCCGAGCCACCGAATACGACGGCGACCGCCGCGGTCGCGACACGATCCTGGGGCGCGGTCGCGATGGCGTGCAACGGAAGGACGCTCAGATACGAAACGTTCGCCGAGACGTAGAGCAGCATCACGAGGCCCGTACCGAGGACCAGCGCCAGCGGAAGATTGCGGCTGGGATTCTGGACCTCGGCGGCGGCGAAGGTGACGTTGTTCCAGGCGTCGCTCGAGAAGAGCGAACCGACCATGGCCGAGGCGAAGACGATCGCAAACGCGCCGGTGAGCGTCGAGAGCTCCGGCGCGAAGTGCCCGGCGGCGAAGTTCGCCGACAGCGCCGACGCGTTTCGCCCGATCGTCAGCCCTAACACGATCAACGCAACCAGAGCCGTCACCTTGATGATCGTCAGGGTCGTCTGAATGAACTTGCCCTCGCGGATCCCGCGCAAATTGATCCAGGTGAGGACCCAGATCGAGAGAATCGCGACGATCCGTTGTGGCGAGAGCCCGAGTTCGATCGATCCGTCCGGCGTCTTGAACGCCGCGTGCGGGAGCCACGGGAAGGCGTCGGGCGTCAGCGACGGAAAGATGACGCCGAGATATTTCCCGAACGCGACCGCGACCGCGGCGATCGTGCCCGTTTGAATGACGACGAACAGCGTCCAGCCGTAGAGAAAGCCGGTGAGCGGCCCGAGCGACTCGCGCAGGTACACATACTGGCCGCCGGCCTTAGGGAACATGCCGGCGAGCTCACCGTAGGCGAGCGCACCGAGCAACGTGATGACGCCGGTCATCACCCAAGCCGCGAGGAGCCAGACTGGCCAACCGACCGTCCGCGAGATATCGGCGGAAACGATAAAGATGCCCGAGCCGACCATTGAGCCGGCGACCAACATGGTCGCGTCCGTAAGGGTCAGTGCTCTGACGAAGTCCGCGTGCGGTCGTGAGTCTTCAGCTCGTGTCGCGTCCGGATGCGCGGCGACGCTGCTCATTCCACCTCGGGCTTGAAAGCTTGGCAAAACTACGCCTCTGGCAACAGGATAGCCAGCCGCCCACTTAGTAGTCGGCGTACAACGCGACGGTGTCCATGACGGCCGTACCGTTCGCCAGCGTCGCGGGGTGGAATTCCGTTTCGAGCAAGCGTTCCCGCATCTTCTTATTGAAGTCCCCGTCGTCAGCCTTGGTGACGCTGAGCAGACGGGACGCGCCGCTCGGGGCAACCTCGAAGACAGCGACGAGATGAAAGGGGCGCGGGCGCTTTGGGGGGTCGACCGCCGCGTAGGTCGAAAATTTGGTGGTGGCTTTGATCTTCGAGGCGCCATCACCGCCTGTCCCTGGACCTTTGCCGTTCCCAGTTCCGGTGCCGGTGCCAGCGCCGGTCCCGCCGCCGGTGCCCGGGCCAGCTCCCGGGCCACCGGTGCCTGACGCCGGTGCCGCCGTGTGCGAGGTGTCGGCACTCGGAGCCGGCGCGGCTGGCGTGGGCGGCGGTGTAGGCGGCGGTACCTGAGCCGGCGCGACACGCGGCGGGGGGACCGGTGGTGGCACTGGCTGCGGAGCTTTTGGCTTGACGGGCGGCGCCGTGACCGGCGGCCCAGCTTCGATAAATCGGAGATGCTCCGTACTGCTCCCGCCACCGCCGCCGCCCGGCAGGCCGAGGAATCCAGCGGTGCGAGGGTCCGTGACGATGAGCGCCGCGACCGCGGGAATCAGCAGGAGCAGAATGATCCCGCCGTGAATCGCGATGGACGCGAGGAGGCCACGCCATCGGCGCTCCTGGCCCTCCGGAAAGCCGACCGGCGGCCGATAGGGTGCTCGGCCGCCGGTGGGTGTGTCATCAGTCACATCCGGAAATTAACGCTATTTCGCGTCCTTTGGCGGAACGCCGATCACCTTCACGCCACCGCCGCGGGCAATGTCCATCGCCGTGATGACGTCCTGATACTTCGCCTCCGGACATCCCTTCACGAAGATGATCTTCTCCGGACGCGGATCGTAGATCTCCTTGATCTTCGCGGCCAGCGCCTGCGGCGTCGGGTCGACCGGTTGCTTGTTGATCGACCACACGTTGTTCTTGCAGACCTCGAGCACGATCTGATCGGACTTGGTCACCGTCGCCGGTTGCGGCGTCGGATCGGGCAAGTTGATGTCGATCGCTTTCCGCGCCATCGGCACGACGAGCATGAAGATGATCAAGAGCACCAGCAGCACGTCGATCATCGGCGTGACGTTCGGCTCGTTGCTGAGGCCCGTATTGCTGCTCCCGGCGGACATCGCCATTATGGCTTCCCTCCACCGCTGCTCTTCTCCATCGGGTTATCACCCGCGACCGTCGAGGCCGTGCCCGGCTTCTGGTCGGAGATCAACCCGGTGAAGCGCGCACCCGACTTCGCCGCGATGTCGATCGCGTCGACCACTTTGGAGTAGTCGAGCCCCGCGTCCGCCTTGAGGAACAGCCGCTTATCCTCGGCCCGCGCTTGATAGATGTTCGTCAGCGCGGTCTGCAGATCCGCGGCGCGGATCGGCTTCTTGTTCAGGTAGTAGTTCCCGTCCTTATCAATGCCTAGGACTACGTCATCGTTCTCTTCGGGGTGGGCTTTCAAGTTCACGCCCTTGGGAGGCTGGGCGTTGAACCCGGCGCTGATCGCCGGGATCACGATCATGAAGATGATGAGGAGGACGAGCATGACGTCGATCATCGGCGTCACGTTCGGCTCGGCTTTGACTCCGCCGCCTCCTCCTACGGCCATCGCCATAGCGGCTCCTTACTGCGCGATCGGCGCGTTGGCGCCCGACGCGGTGTTGAACTCGCGGGTGAAGCGCGACCGGCCGAACTCGCCCGAGACGCCCTTGATGAGATAGTCGATCATCTCCTTCGAGGAGTACGTCATCTCCGCCGTGAGGTTGTCGATCTTCGTCTGGAAGTAGTTGTACGCCCACACCGCCGGGATAGCGACCAAGAGACCGAACGCCGTCGTGATCAGCGCCTCGGCGACACCGGCCGAGATCGCGGACAGACCGCCGGAACCCGACGCGGCCATACCCGTGAAGGCGTTGACGATACCCATCGTGGTGCCGAGCAGTCCGACGAACGGCGCCGTGGCGCCGACCGTGGCGAGCACGCCCAGGCCGCGCTTGAGGAGCACGATGTTCATCAGCATTTCGCGCTCGACCGCACGCTCGGCCGAGTTAATGTCGGCGACCGTGACCGAGCCTTCCTGGATCAGCGGCTTGATCTCGCCCAGCGCGCCACCGAGCACGCGCGCGACATGCGACTTCTTGTAGCCTTCGGCCAGCTTGATCGCTTCGCCGAGGTTGTCTTCCTCGAGGAACTGCGAGAACTCGGGGGCGAACTTCCGCGTCTCGTTCTGCGCCGAGCGGAGATTCCACCACTTCTGGATCATGATCGAGAGCGAGAAGATCGACATGATCGCCAGCACAACGACAATCCCCTTCGCGAAAGGGCCCATCGATACGAAGAGGTCTACGAGCGAGAGATTCATCTGGACGACGCCTCGGGGTTTACTTGCTTAGGTTGAATGCGAACGGTTCTTGAACGAGCTCTTTCACTTTCCGTCCGCCGATCTCGGCGGCGAAGAACTTCATGCGAGGCAGGGCGCGCTTCACCGCATCGGTGAACGCATCGTTCGTCGACTTCAGCACCTTGAAGGTCCCCATGTCGACCTTCCCGCTCGTGTCGACCACGAACTGCGCCAGCACCTCGCCTTCGATATTCGCGGAGCGCAGCATCTCCGGGTACTCAGGCGTTGCGCTGCCCGGGACCTGGCCCGCTTGCTTCTCGACCTGGAAGTCGAAGTACGGCTGGTCGGTCACGACACCCGTGCCGCCTTCTTTCCCTTTCGAGGTACCACCGGCGACGCCCTTCCCAGAGAAGTCGGCCTCGTCAGTCACTTTCTTTGACAGGTCGACGTTCGGCAGCACGTCCGGGATGTTCACCGGCGCCGTCAGCACCTGGAAGCCCTTCGGCGGCGGAGGCGCGACCGTCACGTCGGGCGGCGGCGGCGTCTTCGGCGGCGGCGGGGGCTCGGGCTTCGGAGCCTCAGCGAACTGGATCTTTTCTTCCTTGGTCTTCTCGTTCTTGATCGCCGCGTGCGCGGTAGCCACAGCGGCAGCGGTGATCAGCGCCGCGTGCATCACGATACTGAACGTCGATGCACCTCCGCGCTTCACCTTCTGCGGCTTTGACTCCAACAGCGTGTTGAACAATGTCTGCTCCTGGCCGGATGGGACTCGAGCTCGTAAGGCCAGAAACTAGCCATCGCGCCTGGCGACGGAATGATTACGAGATTAAGAGTTGCTTAAATCGAGCGGCAGCGTCACGGTAAACACGCTGCCACGGCCGAGGCGCGAGCTCACCGTGAGCGAGCCACCGTGCGCGTGCGCAATGTACTGCGCGATAGCCAGTCCTAAGCCGAACCCGCCACGTTCGGTCGCGCGCGAACGGACGCGGTCGGCGCGCCAGAACCGATCGAAGATGTGCGGCAAGTCGTTGGCGGCGATGCCGATGCCCGAGTCGCGCACCGTAAACGTGATAGCGTCCAGCCGTTTGCTGAGACTCAAATCGACGCGTCCGCCACGCGGCGTGTACTTGATAGCGTTGGTCACCAGATTGAGAAACAATTGCCGGAGTCGCTCCGGGTCGCCGGAAACGGTCACCTCCTCCATGACCGGCAAGTACACGCTGATGCCGGCATCCTCGCCGAGGATCATCGCGGTCTCATAGATGTCGCGAACTAATGGTTCGAGCGCCACCGGCTCACGGATGAGATCGAATCGCCCTTCGTCCGCTCGCGCCAGGGTCAACAAACTGTCGACCAGATCCGACATTCTGCGTACTTCACGCAACGCTTCCTCGAGCGCCTCCAGCTGTTCCGTCGACACGTGCGGCGTCAGCATCGCGCGCTCGACGTCCGCGCGCATCACGGTGAGCGGGGTCTTGAGCTCATGGCTCGCGTCTGCCGTGAATCGGCGGAGCGCGCCGAACGAGCTCTCCAGGCGCTCGATCATGGCGTTCAGCGTCCGCGTCAAACGACTCAGCTCGTCGCCCGAGCCATCGAGCGCGAGTCGCCGGTGCAAGCTGCGGCCGTCGGTGATCGCCTCGACTTCGTTAATGATGCCGTCGACGGGACGGAACGCGCGGCCGGCGATCACGTAGGCGGCCGCGATCGAGATCAAGAGAATGATCGGCGCCGCGATGAAGATCGCCGGCACGAGCACGACCGGGGCCGCGCCCTCGTCCTTGGCCTCGGATCCCGCCACCACGCGATCGACCGGACCGGCCCCGGGGAGGCTGCGCGCCATGAGCAGGATCCGCCGCGAGCGCAGTTCGAGTGCCTCCGGCGGCAATCGATCCGCGCGCATCGCGATCGCGGTCTGGTTGAGCGTCACCTGGTCGTCCTGGTCGAGCTGGCGGAACGCGAACGAGTTGTAGAGCGTGCGGCCCTTGGCGTCGAGCACCAGTGCGTAATCAGGAACACCTTCGAGCACGGTGCGGAGCCGCGGCGTCACGTTCGGGATCGTGTCGTTCTTCTTGCTCGACACCGGGACGATCGTGTAGGTGACGAGCGGTTCGCCGCTCGCTTCCGCTTGTTGCACCGTGCGGAGCAAAAGGTCAGCCTCGGTCGCGACGTACTGCTCCAACGCGTGCTCGCGCGCGGCCTGGTCGGCCGAACGCGTCGTCGCGTA
>Ga0070741_10009351_pt1 | contig 19109 bp, 15 predicted proteins | sample Coa_R1_4_FD_66440 | JGI IMG/M metagenome (GOLD analysis project Ga0070741, IMG submission 66440) | Surface soil microbial communities from Centralia Pennsylvania, which are recovering from an underground coalmine fire - Coalmine... | ecosystem: Environmental > Terrestrial > Soil > Unclassified ...
CCCGACGGCGCCACCCTCGTGATGGGCACGAAGATCTACGGCGACGCCTTCGGACGCACCGGCTTCACGGTGCAGACCCAGATGAGCTACGCGATGGCCGAGGGGATCTTCCTCTTCACCCTCCTCGGCGTGGTCGCCGCCATCCTGCTCCTCCACCTCTCCCGCCGTGAGCGCCGGGTCTATTCGTAGGCACCGCCTCGCGTCCTCGCTCGCGTCGCATGCGACGCTGACCGTCGTCTGCGCGCTCGTCGTCGCGCCGTGCGCGTTCCTCGTGCTCGGCTCGTTCAAGACCGTCGAGGAGTTCTTCGCGAGCCCGTTCGGCCTCCCGCAGCACTTCGGCTTCTCGAACTACCGCCGGGCGTGGAGCGAGGCCTCGGTCTCGACCACGCTGCGCAACAGCGTCGTCGTCACCGGCTGCGCGGTGCTCCTCAGCACCGCTGTCTCCTGCCTCGCGAGCTACGCAATCGCCCGACTGCCCTTCCGCGGCCGGCTCGCCTGGCGCCTGCTCTTCGTCGGCGGGCTGATCGTCCCGGTCCAGCTCATCATGATCGCCATCTTCATCATCATGCGCTGGCTCGGCATCCTCGACACGCTGACGTCGCTGATCGTCGTGTACACGACGTTCGGCATCCCGCTCGGCGTGCTCGTCCTCGTCGGCTTCTTCCAGGCCTTGCCGCGGGAGCTGTCGGAGGCGGCGACGATCGACGGCGCCAGCCACTTCCGGACCTTCGTCCACATCGTCCTCCCGCTCGCCCGCGCGTCGATCTTCACCGTGATCATCCTCAACGGCGTCTGGATCTGGAACGACTTCTTCGTCGCCCTCGTGCTGACGACGCGTCCGAACGTCGCCACCCTGCCGCTCGGGATCCTCGACTTCTTCGGCGTCTACTCGACCGAGTGGGGGCTGATCTTCGCGAGCGTCGTCATCGCTGCGCTCCCGGTCGTCGTCCTGTACCTGCTGATGACGAAGCGCTTCATCGCCGGCCTGACCGCGGGCAGCGTCAAGGGATGACGGCGCGCATCCGCTCGGTCGAGGCCGTCGTCGTCGACGGGGGCATGCGGAACTGGGTCTTCGTGCACGTCGACACTGACGACGGGCTGCGCGGCCTCGGCGAGGCGACGCTCGAGGGGAAGGCGGAGACGGTGGTCGGCGCGATCTCCGACTTCTCGCGCCTGCTCGTCGGCGAGGACGCCTCCCGGATCCAGCACCTCTGGCAGACGCTCTACCGCGGCTCGTTCTGGCGGGGCGGGCCGGCGCTGATGTCGGCGATCAGCGGGATCGAGCAGGCGCTCTGGGACCTCGCCGGCAAGCGCGCAGGGCTGCCCGTCCACGAGCTGCTCGGCGGCGCCTGCCGGGAGGTCGTGCGCCTCTACGCCAACGGGCCGCGGGGGGAGACGCCCGAGGAGTACGCGGCCTCGGCGCGCGCGATCGTCGCGCAGGGCTTCGACGCGCTGAAGGTCGCGCCGCTCGAGCCGACGCTGCCGGTCGACGGGACCGCGACGATCCGCCGGGCCACCGAGGTCGTCGCGGCGATCCGCGACGCCGTCGGCCGCGACGTCGCGGTCGCGGTCGACGTGCACGGACGGCTCTCGCCGGCGATGTCGATCCGCCTCGCCCGCGAGCTCGAGCCGCTCGACGTCTGGTTCCTCGAGGAGCCGGTGCTGCCCGAGAACCCGCGCGCCCTCGCCGACGTCGCCCGCGCCACCTCGATCCCGATCGCGACCGGCGAGCGTCTCTTCACGCGCTGGGGCTTCCGCGAGGTCGTCGAGCTCCGCGCCGCGGCGCTGCTGCAGCCGGACGTCTCGCACTGCGGCGGCCTGCTCGAGGCGCGCACGATCGCCGCCCTCGGCGAGCTCGTCTACGCCGGGCTCGCGCCGCACAACCCGCTCAGCCCGGTGAACACAGTCGCCTCGGCGCATGTCGCGCTCGCCTCCCCGAACTTCGTCGCCTGCGAGTGGGTGGTCGACGGGCCGGCGTGGGTGGGCGAGCTCCTGACCGAGCCGCTCACGATCGCGGGCGGCGTGCTGTCGCTGCCGCGACGGCCCGGGCTCGGGATCGAGCTCGACCTCGAGCGCTGCCGCGAGCACCCCTACCGGCCGAGCGACCTGCCGGCCTTCCGCCACCGCGACGGATCGGTCGCCGACTGGTGACGACCCAGCTCGAGCGGCTCGCGGCGGCGCTGCGGCGCCACCACCTCGACGCGGCGCTGCTCGTGACGCCGCCGAACGTCACCTACGCGAGCGGCTGGGAGGCGCCGCTCCCGGGCGGATTCGGGACGGAGATCGTCGACTGGCTGCCGGCGTTCGCGGTCGTGCGGGCGGACGGCGGCGGCACGCTCTGCGTGCCCGAGGACGATCTGCCGGGCGCGCGGGCCGAGTCCTGGCTCGAGGTCGCCGGCTTCGAGTCGCTCCACCACTTCGAGCGCAGCGACCCGCACGGGAGCTGGCTCGCAGCGGTCGGAGCCGCCCTCGCCGGCGTCGAGACGCTCGGCGCCGAGCCGGTCGCCCCTCACACCGCCCTCGACGGCGTGCGCGTCGCCGACGCGACCGGGGCGCTCCGCGAGGCGCGCGCGATCAAGACCCCGCGCGAGCTCGAGCGGCTGCGGGCGGCGGCCGCCGCGGCCGACGCGGCCCAGCGGCGCCTGCTCGAGCTCGCCGCGGACGCCGGCGGAACGAGCGAGGTTGCGCTGTACGCGGAGGCGGTCGCGGCGGCGCAGCGCGCCGCCGGCGCGTCGGTCGCCGTCTTCGCCACGCTCGCGACCGGGGCACGCAGCGCGCTGCTCACGAGCGGCGGCGCCGGCGGGCGGACGGTCGAGGCGGGCGACGTCGGGCTCCTCGACCTCGGCGTCCGCGTCGGCGGCTACTGGTCCGACACCGCGAACACGGTCGTCTTCGGCCGCCGCCCGAGCGCCGCGGCGCGCCGCTACCTCGACGCGGCCCGGGCGGCGTGCGAGGCCGCGATCGCCCGGCTGCGACCGGGCGCGCGCTGCAGCGAGCCGGTCGCGGCCATCGCCGAGACGCTCGAGCGGCGCGGCCTCCGGCTCGCGCACTACGGCGGGCACCAGCTCGGCGCGAGCATCAACGAGCCGCCGCGCCTCCTGCCCTACGCCGAGGAGGCGATCGAGGAGGGGATGGTGTTCGCGGTCGAGGCCGGCGCCTACGAGGGCGAGGGCGGGACGGTGGGCGCGCGCTGCGAGAAGGTCGCGCTCGTGACGGCGCAGGGGCCGGAGCTCCTCTCCGGGTTCGCATGGGGCTGAGGAGCGAGCGCTGGCTCGGCGCCCGCGACCTTCCCGGCCTCGTCCACCGCGCCTCCATCCCCGCCGAGCGCCCGCTCGCCGGCAAGCCGATCGTCGGCGTCTGCAACCCGTGGTCGGAGCTCGTCCACTGCAACGTCCACTTCCGCGGCCTCGCCGCCGCGGTCAAGCGCGGCGTGGCCCGGGCCGGCGGGATCCCGCTCGAGTTCTCGACGATGTCGCTCGGGGAGAACCTGATGAAGCCGACGACGATGCTCTACCGCAACCTGATGGCGATGGAGGTCGAGGAGACGATCCGCGCCAACCCGCTCGACGCGGTCGTCCTGATCGGCGGCTGCGACAAGACGATCCCGGCGGAGCTCCTGGGCGCGGCGAGCGCGGACGTCCCGGCGATCGCGCTCGGCGGCGGCCCCTCGCGGCCGGCCTGGTTCCGGGGCGCGCGGATCAGCTCCGGCACCGACCTCTGGCGCGCGGTGGAGGAGGTGCGCGCCGGGCGCGCGGACGAGGCCGAGCTCGACGAGCTCGAGGCCGCGATCGCGCCGCGGCCGGGTCACTGCAACGAGCTCGGAACCGCCTCGACGATGGCGGCGCTCACCGAGGCGCTCGGTCTCGCGCTCCCGGGCACCGCCACGATCCCGGCCGCCGACCCGCGGCGCCTGCGGGCGGCGGAGGCGACCGGGGCGCGGGCGGTGGAGCTCGCCCGAGAGGACCTGCGCCCGTCCCTGATCCTCACCGCCGAGGCGTTCGACAACGCGCTCACGCTGCTCCACGCGCTCGGCGGCGGCACGAACGCGGTCGTCCACCTGCTCGCCCTCGCCGGCCGCGTGGGCGTGCCGCTCACGCTCGACCGGCTCGACGAGCTCGGGCGGCGGACGCCGCTCCTCGCCGACCTCCTGCCCTCGGGCCGGCACCTCGTCGAGGACCTCGACCGGGCCGGCGGCGTCCCGGCGGTGCTCGGCGAGCTCGCGCCGCTCCTGCACGGCGAGGCGCGCACCGTCGCCGGCCGGCTCGCGGACGGCTACGGCCCGGTCGCCGACGCGGCCGTGATCCGGCGGCTCGCCGACGAGGGCGGGCTCGCGGTCGTGCGCGGCTCCCTCGCCCCCTCGGGAGCGATCGTCAAGCGGAGCGCCGCCTCGCCCACCCTCCTCCGCCACCGCGGACCGGCGGTCGTCTTCGAGGGGATCGAGGACCTCGGCGCCCGGATCGACGCGGTGGAGGTCACCGCCGACTCGGTGCTCGTGCTGCGGAACGCCGGCCCGAAGGGCGGACCGGGGATGCCCGAGTGGGGGCAGCTCCCGGTGCCGCGCTCCCTGCTCGAGCGCGGCGTCACCGACGTCGTCCGCGTCTCCGACGCGCGGATGAGCGGCACCGCCTACGGGACGGTCGTCCTGCACGTGGCCCCGGAGGCGGCCGTCGGCGGGCCGCTCGCGATCGTGCGGGACGGCGACCCGATCGTGCTCGACGTCGAGGAGCGCCGCCTCGACCTCGACCTCCCCGCCGCCGAGATCGCGCGCCGGCTGGCGGCGTTCGCGCCGCCGCCGCCGTGCTACCGCCGCGGCTACGGCGCCCTCTACCTCGAGCACGTGCTGCAGGCCGACCAGGGCTGCGACTTCGACTTCCTGCGCGCGAGGCCGGGCGAGCAGCCCGAGCGCGAGCCGCTCGGCCTCCTCCGCGGCTGGATCGGCGGCTGGTGACCGGCCGCCGCGTGGCCCCCTACTCGACCTCCCGGAGCGCGTCCTCGAGCCAGGCGCGTACGTAGCCGGCGTACGAGGGCCGCACGAGCACCCGCCACGTCGTCTCCTCCGGGCGCAGGAGGAGCACGTCCACGCGGGCGAGCAGCGTCTGCGCGCAGCGGCCGGGGACGAGCGCGTCCAGGTCGAGCGAGCAGCCGCGGGCGAGGACGGCGGCCGCGTCCGCGCCGGCGAGCTCGAAGCAGACGCGGCTCGCGGAGACGTCGACGACCGCGTCGGCGTGCGCGTAGTCGGCCTCGGTCGCGCCGAGCACGAGCCACTCGTCCGGACCGAGCCACACCGCGAGCCCGCCGTCGACCGGGCCGGTGGCGTTCGCGGCGACCGGCGGCTCGCCCCGCACGGTCACCGTCGCCGGGAGCGCGACCTCACGCAGCCGGACGCCCGTCACGGCGCGACCCCTCCTTGTCGTAGACGACGGCCTCGACGATCTCGGCCGGGACCGGCTCGCCGCGGGGCGGGACGGCGTAGACGACCTCGCCGTAGCGCGAGCGCCCGGCCGCGACCAGCGCGAGCGCGAACGTGCGGCCGAGCGCCGCGCTGCGGTAGCTCGAGGTGACGTGCCCCTGCGAGGCGCGCTCGTTCGGGGCGGCGACGATCTGCGACCCCTCGCGCAGCAGCGCGTCCGGGTTCACGGGGAGGAGCGCGACGAGCTGCTTGCGGTCCGCCCGCGAGGTGTCGGGGCGCGCGAGCGACCGCTTGCCGACGAAGTCCCGCTTCGTCTTCGAGATCACCCACTCCATCCCGAGGTCGTGCGGCGTCACGGTGCCGTCCGTCTCCTGACCGACGATCGGGTAGGCCTTCTCGGCCCGCAGCACGTGCATCGCCTCGGTCCCGTACGGCGTCGCGTCCCCCGCGGACGCGAGCGCCTCCCAGAGCTCGAGCCCCCGCCGGCCGTCCACCCAGACCTCGAACGCGAGCTCGCCGGAGAAGCTGACGCGGCAGACGCGCGCCGGGATGCCCGCGACCTCGCCCTCGCGGATCGCCATGAACGGGAAGCTCCCTGCGTCGAGCGGGACCCGGGTCAGCGGCGCGAGCAGCTCGCGCGCGTCGGGCCCGACGACGGCCGCCACCGCCCACTGCTCCGTCACCGACGTGAGCCACACCCGTAGCTCGGGCCACTCGGTCTGGCGCCACTCCTCCATCCAGTCGAGCACCCGCGCCGCGTTCCCGGTCGTGGTCGTGCAGACGTAGCGGCGCTCGCCGACCCGCATCACGACCCCGTCGTCCAGCATCATCCCGTCGGCGGTGCACATGACGCCGTAGCGGCACCTGCCGACCTCGAGCGAGTCGTAGGCGTTCGTGTAGATGCGGTTGAGGAACTCGAGCGCGTCCGGCCCCTGGACGTCGATCTTGCCGAGCGTCGAGACGTCCTGGATCGCGACGTGCTCGCGCGCCGCCGCGCACTCCCGGAGGACCGCCGCCTCCATGTCCTCGCCGTCCCGCGGGTAGAAGCGCGGCCGGCGCCACTGGCCGACGTCCTCGAAGACGGCTCCGTGCGCGACGTGCCACGGGTGCATCGGCGTCGTGCGGACGGGGTCGAACAGCGGGCCCCGCTCCCGCCCGGCGACGACGACGAACGAGACCGGCACGTACGGCGGGCGGAAGGTCGTCGTGCCGAGCTCGCCCGGATGGACGCCGAGCAGCTCCGCGGCGGCCCGGATCGCGTTGACGTTCGCGGTCTTACCCTGGTCGGAGCCGGTGCCGATCGTCGTGTAGCGCTTCAGGTGCTCGAGCGAGCGCAGCCCCGCGCCGACCGCGCGCCGCAGGTCGGCGAGCGTGACGTCGCGCTCGAGGTCGACGAACACCTCGTCCTCGTCGCCCTCGGGCAGCGCGAACGGGGGGGCGTCGGGCAGCCCGGCGCCGGTGACGCGCCCGACGCACTCGACCCCCGGCAGCTCGCCGTCGGGGACCGGGGCGCCGATCCGCTCGTCCCAGCGCAGGCGCCCTCCGGCCTGGCTCCAGAGGTGGACCCGCGGGCTGAACCCGCCCGAGACCGGCGTCGCCCCGGCTGGGCGCCCGTACGCCTCGTACGCGCTCGCGAGCATCACCCCGGGCGCGTCGTTGCCGGGGAAGAGGGGCGGCCGCTCGATCGCCCCGGTCGCGAGCACGACCCGGCGCGCCCGGATCTTCCACAGCCGCCGCCCGCGCTCGACCGCGAGCACCCAATCTCGCTCGTAGAGGCCGAGGGCCACGGTCCGATCGAGGACGAGGACGCCGTCGAGCGGCGCGCACCGTCCCTGCTCGAGCAGGATCACCCGGCCGCGGGCCGCGGCCGCGGCCGCCCGCCCGGAGGCGCCGCCGCCGACGACCAGCACCTCGCAGTGGGCGTGCATCGACTCGCAGCGCGGCGCGGGGGCGGCGACGAGGCGGCCCTTGCCGGCGAGCGGCTCGGCGACGAGCCCGTCGCGCAGCTCGACGAGCGTCGCCCGCAGCATCGGCTCCGCGCCGACCTGGACGAGCGCGTTCGGCTCCTCCTCGTGCGCCGAGTAGACGCCGCGCGGGCGGCCGCGCTCGACCGAGCGGAAGCCGCCGAGGATTCCGTGCCGGACGAGCGCTGCGGCGAGCGTCTCGCCCTCGCGGCCCTCGTACTCAGCGCCCGCGAACGTGAATCGCATGGGTGACCGTGTCTCGCTCGAGCTCGAACCAGCGGCGGCAACCGTGCGCGTGCACCCAGCGCTCGCGGAGGAGCCCCTTCGGGTTGTCGCGGAAGAACAGGTACGCCGCCCACTCCTCGTCGGTGAGCGCGGCCGGGTCGCCGGGGTAGGCGAGGTCCGCCTCGCCGCCGTAGGCGAACTCCACCTCGTCGCGGTCGCCGCACCAGGGGCACGGGATCCGGAGCATCAGTGGGCCACCGCCGCCGCGCCGTGCTCGTCGATCAGCGCCCCGGTCGCGAACCGCTCGAGCGAGAACGGGCGGTTGAGCTCGTGCGGCTCCCCGTGGGCGAGCGTCCAGGCGAACGCGAAGCCGGACGCCGGCGTCGCCTTGAAGCCGCCGGTCCCCCAGCCGCAGTTGACGAAGAGCCCCTCGACCGGCGTCGGCCCGACGATCGGCGAGGCGTCGGGACAGACGTCGACGGTCCCCGCCCACGTGCGCAGCACGCGCGCGCGGGCGAAGATCGGGAAGAGCTCGAGCGCGGCCTGGAGCTGCCGCTCGATCACATGGAACGATCCCCGCTGGGCGTAGGAGAGGTACGCGTCGATGCCGGCTCCGAGCACGAGCTCGCCCTTGTGCGCCTGGCTCACGTACACGTGCACCGCGTTCGACATCACGACCGTGTCGAGCACCTGGTCGTACAGCTCCGAGACGAGCGCCTGCAACGGATGGCTCTGGACGGGAAGCCGGAGGCCGGCCATCGCGGCGAGGACGGAGCTGTGCCCGGCGGCGACGAGCCCGATGCGGCCGGCGGCGATCCGGCCGCGGGTCGTCTCGACCGCGACCGCCCGGCCGGCTGCGAGCTCGATCCCGGTCACCTCGCAGCCCTGGACGAGGTCGACGCCGAGCGCGTCCGCCGCGCGCGCGTACCCCCAGGCGACGTGCTCGTGCCGCGCAATTCCGCCACGCGGCTGGAACGTCGCGCCGAGGACCGGGTAGCGCACGTCCGGCGAGACGTTCAGCACCGGGCAGACCTCCGCCACCTCGGCCGGCTCGAGCCACTCGGCGTCGATCCCGTTCAGCCTGTTCGCGCACACGCGCCGCACGCCGTCGCGCACGTCCTGCAGCGTGTGGGCGAGGTTGAGGACGCCGCGCTGGCTGAAGAGGAGGTCGTAGTCGAGCTCCTCCTCGAGCCCCTCCCACAGGCGGAGCGCGTGCTCGTAGATCGCCGCGCTCTCGTCCCAGAGGTAGTTCGAGCGGATGATCGTCGTGTTGCGCGTGATGTTTCCGCCCGCGAGGTAGGAGCGCTCGAGCACGGCGACGTCCGTGATCCCGTGCTCCTTCGCGAGGTAGTACGCGGTCGCGAGCCCGTGGCCGCCGCCGCCGACGATCACGACCTCGTAGCGGCTCTTCGGCTCGGGGTTGCGCCAGAGGAAGCGCGGGTGCGGCTCGGTCACGCCGCGGCGCGCACCTCGTTGCGCAGCACGCCGATCCCCTCGACCTCGATCTCGACCACGTCGCCGTCCGCCAGCGCGACCTTCGGCTCGCGGAAGACGCCGACGCCCTCCGGGGTCCCCGTGAGGATGACGTCGCCCGGCTCGAGCGTGAGCTGGTGCGAGACGTAGCTGACGAGCGTCGGGACGTCGAAGATCAGGTCGCTCGTCCGCGCGTCCTGCAGGACCGTGCCGTTCAGGCGTTGCTGCACCCTCAGGTCCCCGGGGTCGAGCTCGGAGGAATCGACGAGGCGGGGGCCGAGCGGGCAGAAGGTGTCGAAGCCCTTGCCGCGGAACCACTGACCGTCTCCGAACTGCGCGTCGCGCGCGCTGACGTCGTTGCCGCACGTGTAGCCGGCGACCACGTCGAGCGCGCGACCGACCGGCACGCGCGCCGCCCGCTCGCCGATCACCACCGCGAGCTCGGCCTCGGCGTCGACGTGGCCGATCCCGGGCGGCAGCAGGATCGGGTCGCCGTCGCCGACGAGCGTGTTCGCGAACTTGCCGAAGAGGAGCGGGGCCTTCGGCGGCTCGCCGCCCGACTCCCCCGCGTGCGCACGGTAGTTGAGCCCGACGCAGACGATCTTCGGCTCCGGCCGGCCGAAGCGCTCGGCCCACAGTTCGCGGACGTTCATGGTGCGGTCACCAGCCCTTCTGCGAGTAGTTGACGGAAGCGGTCGATGGTCATCCTGACGCCCTCCTCGAGCGTCGTCTCCCGGAAGTCGGGGAAGAGCGCGCGGAACGAGGAGTCGTCGGTCTCCTCCGGGAACGGCAGCACGGCGTCGTCCGCGTCGATCCCGTCGTGGCCGATCGCGGCGACGACGTCCGCGATCGCCGTGCGGCGGCCCGGCAGGTTGTGCACGGTCGCGCCGGCGAGCCGCGCGTCGCTCGCCGCGACGAAGGCACGGGCGACGTCGCGGGCGAGCTGCATCTGGCAGGCGCCACCGTACGGGATGCGGTAGGGCGTCCCGGCGGCCGCCGCGAGCATCGCGAGCGTCGGCGCCGAGGTGATCCCCTGGTCGCGGCCGACCCCGTAGACGGTGTGGGGTCGCAGCCCGACGCTCGCGACGCCGCTCTCCTCGAAGTAGACCCGTGCCGCGTGCTCGTTCGCGCGCTTGAAGACGCCGTAGAGCGTCGAGGGCGGGCCGGCCGACCCGCCGTCGCGGTCGAGCGCGGCCACCGACGAGGCGTAGACGACCGGCGCCAGCGCACGCCGCCTCGCCGCCTCGAGCACGTTCACGGTGCCGACCACGTTCACCCGCGCCCCGAGCGGCGGGTCGGCGCGGACGAGCGGCACCTGGAGCGCGGCGAGGTGGATCACGTTCGTGATCCCGTTCCGGTCGATCGCCCGCTCGAGCGCCGCGAGGTCGCCGACGTCGCCGACCACGTGAGGGACGGACTCCGCCTCGTCGCCGAGCACGAGCCGCAGGCGGCGCGGCTCGGTCGAGAGGTCGAACGTCACCACCGCGCGGTCGTCCCGCCGCAGCTCGCGCACGACCCACGCGCCGACGCAGCCGTGCGCACCGGTGACGAGGTACCGGCTCACGGGTGGAGCAGCACCTTGCTGTACCACGCCGGCCGCTCGACCAGGTTCGCGAACGCCCGCGCCCCGTCGGCGAGGGCGGCGTCCGAGAGCCAGGAGAGGTCGAGGTCGCCCTCGGCCAGGATCTCGACCGCGCGCGCGAACTCGGCGCGGGTGTAGGCGAACTGGCCGCGGAGCGAGAGCGCACGCCGCACGAGCGTCGCCATCGGGAACGCGCCCTCGGCGGCGCCGAGCCCGAGCACGACCACCGTGCCGCCGCCGCGCACCGCGTCGAGCGCAGCGCGCCAGGTCGCCTCGAACCCGGCGGCGTCGACGGCGAGGTCGGCGGCCTGCGGCGCCGGCTCCCCCGGGACGGCGCCGAGCCGCGCCGCGAGCTCGAGGCGCTCGGGTACCGGGTCGACCGCGTGCACCGTGGCGCCGGCGCGGGCGGCGGCGTAGACCGTGAGCAGACCGATCGGCCCCGCGCCGAAGACGGCGACCGTCGTGCCGGGCCCCACCCGGTGCGGCGCGAGCGCGCCGACGCAGCAGGCGAGGGGCTCGGCGAGGACGGCGCGCCGGGCGTCGATCCCCGCCGGGAGCGGCACGAGCGAGCGGCGCGGGACCGCCACCCGCTCGGCGAAGACCCCGGGCCGGTGCATGCCGATCAGCCGCCACGCGGCGCAGAGGTTGTCCTCGCCCGCGCGGCAGCGCTCGCACGTCCCGCAGGCGACGAGCGGGTAGACGGCGAAGCGCTCGCCCGCGACCGTGCCGACCACCTCGTGCCCGAGCACGAGCGGCGGCACCCGCGGGCCGGGGTGGCCGCGGTAGCCGTGGAGGTCCGAGCCGCAGATGCCGGCCACCTCCACCTCGAGCACGACCTCGCCCTCGGCCGGCTCCGGCGCCGGCGCCTCCTCGTAGCGGAGGTCGGTGTCGCCGTACCAGACGAGCGCCTTCACCGCCGCAGCACCTCGCCGCCCCGCGCGCCGGTCGGCCGCCCGTCGCGCAACGTGTGGACGCCGTTGACGAACACGTGCACCATCCCGGCCGCGAGCCGGTTCGGCTCGAACGTCGTCCCCCGCTCCTCGAAGCGGAGCGGGTCGAAGACGGCGACGTCGGCGCGCGCCCCCTCGCGGAGGACGCCGCGGTCGCGGAGGCCGATGCGCGCCGCCGGCTGCCCGGTCAGCTTGTGCACCGCCTCCGCCGGGGTGAGCAGCTTCTCGTCGCGGACCATGAAGCGATAGAACCACGCCGCCCAGGTGTACGCGCCGTGGAACGCGCTCCCGGCGAGCGGCCCGTCGGGCGCGAGCGTCGTCGCGTCGGAGCCGGGGACGCAGAGCGGGTGGGCGAACGCCTCCCGCTGCTCCTCCTCGGTGTAGGCGTGGATGATCACCATCAGCCGGTGGGGCTCGGCGGCCGCGCCGAGCAGCAGGTCGTAGACGGTCTCGAGCGGCTCCTGGCCGCGCTCGGCCGCGACCGACGCGAGGTCGCGGCGCGCGTACTCGGGCCAGAACGGGTTGTCGAGCAGCACGACCCGGCTCCAGTCGCCGCCGGCCGAGAGCAGGCTCTCGTGCCGGCGCATCCGCGCGCGCGCGGCCGGGTCGGCGAGCAGCGCCCCGAGGTCGTCCGCAGCGAGCGCCCAGGGCGGGAGGGCCGCGTACAGGTGCGTCGTACCGAAGAGGCGGGTGTGCATGTCGAAGGCGACGTCGAGGCCCGCGGCGCGGGCGCGCTCGACGACCTCGACCGAGCGGCGCGCCTCCTCGATCCCGTTGCGGGGCACGAGGTGGGAGACCTGGAGCCGCACGCCGGCCCGCTCCGCGACCCGCACCGCCTCCGCGACCGCGTCGGCGGCGCCCTCGTCCCGGCGGCGCGTGTGCGTCGCGTACAGCCCGCCGGTGGGCGCGAGCGCCCGGCAGAGCGCGGCGACCTCCTCCTCGGTCGCGGCCGCCTCCTGGGCGTACTCGAGCCCGGTCGAGTACCCCCACGCGCCCTCGGCGAGCGACGCGCGCAGGAGGGCGGCCATCTCGGCCGCCTCGCGCGGGCTCGCGGCCCGGTCGGCGAGCCCGACGGTCGCGAGCCGAAGCTGGCCGTTCGGGACCAGGCTGAGCACGTTCACCGCGGGCCTCGCGGCGTCCAGGCGCTCGAAGTACTCGCCGGCGCTGCGCCAGTCGAGCGGCACCTCCGGGCTGAAGCCGTAGATCGCCCGGCGCGCGAGCTCTGGGTCGCGGATCGGGAAGCAGCCGAACCCGCAGTTGCCGACCACCTCCGTCGTCACCCCCTGGTGGATCGCGCTCGAGGCGCGCGGGTCGACGAGCAGCGTGTAGTCGGAGTGGCTGTGGAGGTCGACGAACCCGGGCGCGACGACGAGACCGGTCGCGTCGAGCTCGGCCGCGTCGACCGCGGGGACCTCCCCGACCGCGGCGACCCGCCCGTCGTCGAGCAGCACGTCGCCGGCGAGGGGCTCGCCGCCGGTGCCGTCGAGGATCGTCCCGTTGCGGATCACCGTGCGCGTCACGCGCGGTTCCCCCCGTAGGTCTGGGCGAAGGTCCGCCCGGCGGCGAAGCGGTCGAGGGCGAAGCTCGCCGGGTCGGCGTACTCGACCGCGCGGCCGACGATCTGCGCCGCGACGAGCTCGCCGATCGCCGGCGCGAGCTTGAAGCAGTGGCCGCTGCCGCCCGCGGCGACGACGAGGTTCTCCGGCTCGCCGACGGGCCCGAGGATCGGGTGCCAGTCCGGCGTCACGTCGTAGAGGCCGACGCGCCCGCCGACGGCGCGCATGCCGGCGAGGCGCGGCAGCCGCCGGGTCACGCGAGCGTGCACGTCGCGCGCGAACGTCTCGTCGACGTTCGGGTCGAACGCGTCCGGGTCGGCGCGCTCGTAGTCCTTCGGGTAGCCGCGGCCCGCGAGCAGACGCCCGGCGCCGTCGGGGCGGAAGTAGACGCGGTCGACCTGCGACGACACCGCGCACGGCACCGTCGGCTCGGGGCCGGTCGCGTAGACCACGTCCTGCTCGCGGGTCAGCTCCAGCGGCAGCTCGACGCCGGCCGTCCGCGCGAGCGTGCCCGACCACGGGCCGGCCGCGAGCACGACGATCCCGCACCGGACGAGCTCGCCGGCCACGCGCACCCCGACCGCACGGCCCCCCTCGACCTCGATCGCGTCCACGCGCGCGCCCTCGCGCGCGTCGCCGCCCTCGCGACGGAACGCCTCGACGTAGGCGCGCGTCGCGGCGGTCGGATGCGCGTAGCCGGAGTCCGGCTCGTAGAGGGCGTACGCGATCCCCGCCGGGTCGACGCCGGGCAGGTAAGCGGCGACGTCGTCGACCTCGAGGACGTCGAGACCCTCCTCGTCCTGCATCGCGGCGTTCGCGACCGCGCGCTCGAGCTCCTCCTCCTCGACGAGGAAGAGCCAGCCCGTGCGCTCGTAGACCGGCTCGCAGTCGAGCAGGAGCGGGAGGCGCCGGTACGTCTCGCGCGAGCGCACCGCCATCCGCACGACCTCGCGGTTGGAGTAGTGGCAGCGGACGAGCGCGCCCGACGCCCCGGTCGACTGCTCACCGAAGCGCCGCGCCTCGAGCAGGAGCACGTCGACGCCCTCGCGGGCGAGCGACCAGGCGGTGGTCGCGCCGAAGATGCCGCCGCCGACGACGACGACCGTCGGCGTCACGACCGCACCCGCCCGCGGACCGGGACGACGAAGCCGGGGTCGCGCGTCCGCTCGCGGTAGCCCTCACGGACCCGCTCGACGACCGGGTCGGTCCCGACCCGGTGTCCGTCGACCTCCGCCACCGGCACGATCCCGGCGCCCGAGCCGGTGACGAACACCGCCTGCGCCGTGTGCAGCTCGAACGGCCAGACGTCCCTCTCCTCGACGGGCTCGAGCTCCATCACCGTCCGGCGCGTGATCCCCGGCAGGGCCGCGCGCGTGGTCGGCGTCACGAGCACGCCGTCGATCAGCGCGAAGACGTTCGCCGCCGAGCACTCCGCGACCGCGCCGAGGTGGTCGAGCATGATCGCGTCGTCCATGCCCGCCGCGACCGCCTGCCGCTTCGCGAGGATCGCGTCCAGGTAGTTGAGCGACTTCACGTGCGCGCCGGCCGAGCGCGGCGCCTTCCGGACGATCGAGCTCGTCAGCAGGCGAATCGGCCGCGTGCCGAGGAGCGGCGGGAACGGGTAGGCGGCGACGACCAGCGTCGGCCGCTCGCAGCGCGCCGGGTCGAGCCCGGGCAGCCCGACGCCGCGGGTGAGGATCGGCCGGACGTGCGCGTCCTCGAGACCGGAGCGCACGACCACCTCGCAGATCACGTCGAGGAGCTCGTCCTCGCCGAGCGGCAGCTCGAGCCCGATCGCGCTCGCCGACCGCGCCAGGCGCGCGAGGTGGTCGCGCGGCCGGAAGAGCGCCCCGGCGAAGAGCCGCATCCCCTCGAACACGCCGTCGCCGTAGAGCAGGCCGTGGTCGAAGACCGAGACGCGCGCGTCGGCGCCGTCGAGGTACTCGCCGTCGACGTACACGACCAGGCAGGAGGGATCGAAGCTCATCGCGCCAGCGACTCGATCGTGTTGTAGGCGCCGTCGCGCCGCCAGCGCTCGTGGGCACGGGCGACGGCGTCGTGGTCGAGCTCGAAGCCGTGCCCGGGCGCGTCGTTCAGCCGGTACCTGCCGCCGGCGATCGCCGGCGGCTCGCCGAGCGTCAGCCGCTCGGCGAGGAGCTGGTGCATCGCCTGGTTCCCGAGCGTCAGGTTCGGGATCGTCGCCGCCACCTGCGCGTTCGCGTAGAAGCTGATCTCGCTCTCCATGAACGCGTGGCGATTGACGCGCAGGCCGAAGGCGTCGCACACGAACGCCTGCTGGCGGAAGCGCAGGAGGCCGCCCGCGTCGTGGCTTCCCTGCACGACGACGTCGGCGGCCCGCTTCTCGAGCACGTGCAGGAGCTGGGAGGTCGTGAACACCGCCTGGTCGGCCGCGATCTTGACGTCCACGGAGCGGCGGACGTGCGCAAGCCCGTCGACGTCGCCCGCGGGGGTCGGCTGCTCGACCCAGTCGAGGTCGTAGCGCGCCAGCCGGCGGATGCGGTCGACGGCCGTCGCCGCGTCCCAGGCCTCGTTCGGGTCGATGCGGAGCAGCCGCTCGGGGCCGATCGCCTCGCGCACCGCGGCCACGCACGCGTCGTCCCTCCTCTCGCCGCGGCCGACCTTCAGGTAGATCACCTCGTAGCCCTCGCCCGCGAGCGCGCGCGCGTGCGCGGCGAGCGTCTCCGGGTCGTCGCCCTGCAGGAAGCCGAAGTAGTCGAGCTCGTCGTGCACGCGGCCGCCGAAGAACGTGCTCGTCGGGACGCCGAGCGCACGGCCGAGCGCGTCCCAGCACGCGACCTCGATCCCGGCGAAGACGAGCTGGGTGAACTGGGGGAACATCCTCCAGCGGCCCTCGGTCCAGATCGCGCGCAGGATCCCCTCCATGTCCCCGGGGGAGCGGCCGAGGAGCTGCCGCGCCATCAGCTCGCCGTGCGCGGCGACGGCGCGCGGGTCCTCGCACACCGACTCGCCGTAGCCGGCGACGCCCTCGTCGGTGTGGACGGCGAAGAGGACGAGGTTGGCGCCCCGCTGCGCGCCGCCCGCCCAGTGGAACTCCTGCGCGAGCGGGATCGCGAGCGGCGTCGCCTCGACGCGCGTGATCCTCATCCGGCGAGCGCTCCGGCGCGGTCGACGTCGAGCCCGTAGCGCGCCCGCGCCGCCGCCGCCGACACCTTCCCCTCGAGCACGTCGCGGAGCACCGCCGCACGGTCGCGCTCGCGCGGGTCGCCGAAGCCGCCGCCGCCGGCGATCCGGTGGTGGAGCGCGTCCCCCGGCTGGAGGGTGGTCTCGAACATCGGCGGCATCGGCTCGACCGTGCCGTCGGCGCGGACGACGAGGGTCGCCGAGGGCGCGCCGGCATCGCCGCCCGCGAGCCCGTAGGGCCGGTGCACCTGGCGATCCGAGCGGACGTGGACGACGGTGTCCGGGCAGACGGCCCGCCAGACGCGCTCGACCGCGAGCCCGCCCCGGTAGCGGCCCGCGCCGCCCGAGTCGGGCACGAGCCCGTAGCGCTCGATCAGGATCGGCCAGTCGGTCTCGGCGAGCTCCACGGGGATGTTCGCCATGCTCGCACACGGGTTCGCGAGCCCGTCGTTCCCGTCGGCGCCCGGACGCCCACCCCAGGTGCCGACGACGAGCTCGCTGTAGACGAAGGGCTCGCCGCCGACGCGGCCGGCGAAGAAGGCGAGCGTGCTCCCGCCCTCGCCCGCGGCGGGGACGCGGTCCGGCAGGAGCTGCGCGAGCGCGCCGTTCGTCGCGTCGGCGGCGCGGTAGCCGGTGAGGCCGCGCATCGAGGACGCGCCCGGCATGACGACGTGCGTGACCGTGCCCGGCTCCGTGATCACGGTGATCGGGCGGAGCGCGCCGGCGGTGCGGGGGATGTCGGCCGCGGCCGCCGCCATCACCGCGTGGTAGACCGCCGCCTCCACGAACGACGGGGTGCAGTTGAGCGCCCCGCGCACCTGCGGCGCCGAGCGCGAGAAGTCGGCGACGAGCTCGTCGCCGCGGACCGTGAGCTCGACCGTGATCGGCACGTCGCGCACCTCGATCCCGTCCGAGTCGATGCAGTCGGTGAACGTCGCCGTGCCGTCGGGCCAGCTCGCGAGCTCGCGGCGCATCAGCTCCTCGCTGTGGTCGAGGAGGGCGCCCATCAGCCGCGCGAGCCCGTCCGGGCCGTGACGCGCCGCGAGCTCCCGGAGGGCGCGGTCGCCGACCCGGCAGGCGGCGACCTGCGCCGCGAGGTCGCCGAGCAGCTCGCGCGGCACGCGCACGTTCGCGCGCAGGATCTCGAAGAGAGCCCGGACCGGCTCGCCTCGCTCGTAGAGCCGGAGCCAGGGCAGCCGCAGCCCCTCCTGGAAGACCTCGGTGCTGTCGCAGGCGCACGACCCCGGCACCCGCCCGCCGACGTCGCCGTGGTGGGCGACGGCGACGGCGAACCCGATCAGCGTGTCGCCGGCGAACGACGGCTGCGCGACGAAGAGGTCCGGCGTGTGGCTCGCGCCGTCGAACGGGTCGTTGACGACGTACACGTCGCCGGGCGCGAGCGTGCCGCCGAAGCGGGCGAGAAGCGTCCTCATCGCGTTCGGGATCGAGCCGAGCTGGAGCGGGATCGTCAGCGCCTGCGCGACCATCTCCCCCGTCGGGGCGCAGAGCGCGGCGGAGAAGTCCATCGCGTCGCGGACGACGGCGGAGTGGGCGGTGCGGAAGATCGTCGTCGCCATCTCGTCCGCCGCCGTCTCGAGCGCGTTCCCGACGAGCCGCGCCGCGATCGGGCCGGTATGGGCGACGGCGGCGGGCCGGCGGCGGGTGGCGGCGCGGAGGACGAGCGCGCCCGTCGCCTCGTCGAGCGCCGCCGTCCACCCGGGCGGGACGACGACGGTGGTGTCGTACTCGTCGACGAGCAGCGGCCCCTCGGCGCCGCCGGCGAGCGAGGCGCGCGTCCGCACCGGCACCTCGTGGGGCTCGCCGCCGAAGAAGGCCGTCCGCGTCCCCGCCCCCGTCGCCGCGGTCGCCGCGACGAGCGGAAGCGGGGCGCCCGTGTCCCGCTCGGGCCCGAGCGCGACCAGCCGCAGCGCGCGTACGTCGACCGGCGAGCCCGGCTCGAGGCGGGTGCCGTAGAGCCGCTCGTGCTCGGCCTCGAAGCGCTCGACGAGCGCCTGGAGCGCGGCGCGGTCGAGCTCGCCGGGGAGCTCGACGGGGATGCTCCAGCTCTGGCCGCGGTAGCGGACGTCGGCGACGCGCCTCCACTCGACCACACCCGGCGCGGCGAGCCCCGCGCGCATCTCCTCGTCCAGGCGGCGGAGCTCCTCCGGGTCGCCGTCGCGCGCGCTCACCGCGCAGAAGCGCACGTCGTGGCGCTCCTCGCGCGCGGCGAGCAGGCCGGCGGCCGAGAAGAGGCCGGCGAGCGGCGGCACGACCGCGGTCCGGACGCCGAGCGCGGCGGCGAGCGCGGCGGCGTGGACGGGGCCGGAGCCGCCGTAGGCGATCAGCGCGAAGTCGCGCGGGTCGCGGCCCTTCTCCGTCGAGACCGCCCGGAGGGCGCGCATCGTCGCCGCGTTCGCGAGCGCGTGCACGCCCGCGGCCGCCTCGAGCGCCGACAGGCCGAGCGCCGACCCGAGCCGCGCGAGCGCCCGCTCGGCGCGCGCGCGGTCGACCGTCAGGTCGCCGGAGGCGAGCGGGCCGGCCGGGATGTAGCCGAGCAGCACGTTCGCGTCCGTGACCGTCGGCTCGGCGCCGCCGAGCCCGTAGCAGGCGGGCCCGGGGTCGGCGCCGGCGCTCCGCGGCCCGACGTGGAGCCCGCCGGCCTCGTCGAGCCAGGCGATCGAGCCGCCGCCCGCGCCCACCTCGGCGATGTCGAGCGAGGGGACGCGCAGGAGCTCGCCGGCGCCGCGCAGCAGCCGGCTCCCCGTCGAGAGCGAGCCGCCGACCTCG
>Ga0070741_10009353_pt1 | contig 19107 bp, 15 predicted proteins | sample Coa_R1_4_FD_66440 | JGI IMG/M metagenome (GOLD analysis project Ga0070741, IMG submission 66440) | Surface soil microbial communities from Centralia Pennsylvania, which are recovering from an underground coalmine fire - Coalmine... | ecosystem: Environmental > Terrestrial > Soil > Unclassified ...
CTCCCGCCACGGGCTGTCCTTCCAGCGCCACAATGATGTCCCCGGCCCTCAGTCCGGCGCGCTTCGCCGGACTATTCTCTTCAACAGACTGCACCATCGCCCCGGTCTCTCTCGGCAGATCGTAAAAGCGCACCACTCGCCGGTGCACCGAGACCGTCTGCCCGGAAATTCCCACGTAACTCCGGCGAATCCGGCCATCGCGCAGTAACCGCCCCGCGACGAACTTCACCGTATTGATCCCGATCGCAAAGCAAATTCCCTGCGCAGGCAAAATCGTGGCTGTGTTCACGCCAATAACTCTGCCCTGCGAATCCACCAGTGGCCCGCCGGAATTTCCCGGGTTCAACGCCGCGTCGGTCTGAATCACATCATCGATCAGCCGTCCCGAATAGGACCGCAGCGACCTCCCCAGCGCGCTCACCACCCCGGCGGTCACGGTGGACTGAAACCCGTAAGGCGCGCCAATCGCAATGGCGATCTGGCCCACTCGCAGCTTTTGCGAGTCCCCCAGTTCCGCCGCAACTAACCCGGGCTCATCGACACGAATTACGGCCAGGTCGCTGGCTGGATCCTCGCCAATCAAGGTCGCCGGCATGAGGCGGCCATCCGACAACGTGACCGCGATTCGCACCGCCTCATGCACCACGTGGCTGTTGGTGAGAATCAGGCCGTCTGGCGTGAACACGAATCCCGAGCCCCCGCTCTGCCTCTCGCGAGGCTCGCCCGAGCGCGTCCGCCCCGCCGCCTGATGCACGCTGATGTGAGCAACGGAAGGATTGATCCGGCCGACTGCGCTGGTCACCGCCGTCGAGTAGGCGTCGAGCAGGGAACTGTCCCCAGCACCCTCTAAGCGCGTGCCGCCGTTTGTATTCGTCCAGGCGTTCGGTTGCGGAATGTCATCCGTCCCCGTAATCGGGCGAGGTAAAGATTCAAATCCAGATTCCAATTCCATGCTGGATAGATGTTCCTCAATTTAATTACGATTCATGCGGACGGCCGGAGCCGGGTGCACTGGCCTCGGTTCCGCGGACTCACGGTTCCGGTCGGGCGCATCCGCGATCCCCAACATTTTCCTAAGGAGCGCGTCCATCACGCTTTCAGGCAGGATCTTCGGCAAGGCAGCCAGCAGCTTGGCATGCCTGCCCACTCGGTACCGGATTCGAGGGCGGTTGGAGGTCAGGGCGTGATGAACGGCCTCGGCCACTACATCCGGAGAGCTTCCGTTCTTTTCCATTTCATATCCGCGCCGGCCCATCTTCCGGATCATCGATCCGTATTGTGCCTGTGCCTCCGGCGGGAGGTGGCGGATGACCTGCTCAAGATCGCCCAAGGTCTTCTCCACGGCGGGAGTCGAGATCGAACCCGGCTCGATCGCGATCACCCGCACGCCAAACGGGTGCATCTCCAGGCGGAGCGTGTCGCTGATCTTCGCGAACGCGCTTTTGCTGGCGTTTAACAATCCGCCAAAGGGGATCGCGACATTCACTCCCACGGAGGTGATGTTGACGATCCGGCCCCGCTGCCGGCGCAGCATCCGCGAAAACGCCTGAATGCAAGCCAACTGCCCGAAGAAGTTGACCTCGAAGATCTGACGGATATCGCCCATACTCGCATATTCCAGCGGCCGCACCATGCCGATTCCTGCGACATTCACCAGGCCATCCAGCCCGCGCCCGGACAATCGCGATTCGATCTCTGCCGCCGCCGCAGCGATGGAGGTCTCCTTCTCAACATCCAGCAACACGGGAAAAACCTTGCCGGCAAAATCTGCGCGAAGCCGGGCGCAGTCGGATTCCTTGCGAACCGTGGCGAATACTTCCCATCCTGCCCGGCTCATTCGCCTAACCGAGGACCATCCAATCCCGCTCGAGGCCCCGCTAATTACAACTGTTTTTGTGGATACACTCATACATCCTCAAAGAAGCGAGCTACAAGGTAGAGATGAGATCAAGGGAGGGGAAGTTGCGGAACTTGCGCGAACGAAAAAAAGCCGGAACCAATCTGGTCCCGGCTCAGTGTTGGCTGGTTGCCCGGATGAAATCGATGTTGAGTTTCGAGTTTCAGGTTTCCAGTTTCGGCCCATCTGCAGGGCCCGCTTACGAAACGTGAAACCCGAAACTTGAAACCCGAAACTGTCCCCTACGCGCTCCTTCTCGGTCTCACCGTCAGGTCCCGCACCTGGGTCAGGATGCTCGACATCTGCATCCCGTTTAGTTGCGAAACGAAGGGCAAGAGTTCGGCGATAAATTGATCTTTCATCAATTCGCTGATTTCTTCCTGGCGGCTGCGTTCTCCGCCGCTGAGCAGTTCGGGCACAGTAACCTCCAGTGCGCGCGCCAGCCGTTCCAGGGACGACAGCGTCGGCGTGGCCTTCTCGTTTTCGATTTTCGACACGTAGGTGCGGGGAACCGCCATTCGCCCTGCCAGTTGCCGCTGACTCAAGCCGCTCCGCAAGCGCAGCGAACGGATCGAGGTGGCCAGGTTCAGATGTCCTCGCCCGCTTCCGGGCATCGTCATCATTAATGGCGGTGCGACCGTAATCGGTTCAGGTTCTGGTTCCTCGTCCAGGGACGCATGGCAGCGTCGGCAATTGTTATTGGATGTGCGGAACTGTACTAGCAGGCAGTGATCACAGCGTACGACTTCCCTTGAATCTACCGGGGCAAGAGTCGTGGCCATCGGGTTGTGGGAGTGCCAGAGCGGGCCCTCCTTGCAGCCTTGCAGGAACTCTATCGGGGGAGAGGTTCAACTGCACGCTCAATCTGCGGCATGCAGCCTGTGGATGTCAAGAAATAATTTGCACAAGAAGTGCGGCACCTTGTTTCTCGCCTCGCCTCACGGATGAAACCCCTTAGTTAACAGGCCAAAGTTATTTTTTTGCAAACCGGGTGGATGTTAACTGGCTTGGTTCGCCGCGATCGAGATGATAAATGGTCACGTCTGCGGTTCCCGCCCGATATTGCGAGCCCCCTCCGCCCCTGCTGTAAGCTACCGGAACAGTGGATGAGGTATAAAGCTCTCCGGGACTGCAATCTCATTGCGCAGGATCTCGCTCGCCTTGTAGGAATATTCCGCGCCGCAGTCGTTGCATTGAACTTTGAGTTGCTCGGTCCGGGCCGGCAGGGGGAGGGGAGAATAGGCGTCGGTCTCGGCCAGCGCGATTTGATGCGCGTACGAAGTATTGCCCTTGTGATGAAAACGGTGATTCTTGCAGATTACAACCCAGAAATAATCTGTGTAGACCATCCGTCCTCCGAGGCCCCCACCTGGAGAAACTCTTGCCCTATTATGCCGCAGGAGTCCAGGAAACCGGCCAGGAAAGATGTAATGATGATGTAAAGAGAACGTCAAACAATCGCCGGCACAGTGGCGCCGCCGGAAAGGGGTATTGAAGAATGAATGAAGTGAGTAGCCGGGAAGCGGCCTGGAACCTGCTGACCGAGTTCACCCAGTCCGAAAGCCTGCGCAAGCACGCGCTCGCCGTGGAAGCCTGCATGCGCGCCTGCTCGAAGAAATACGGCGACGGCTCCCCCGAGGCCGAGGCCCTGTGGGCAGTCGTCGGTTTGATCCACGATTTCGACTATGAACGCTGGCCCACGCCGGAAGAGCATCCCTACAAGGGCAACGAAATCCTCAAGCAGCGCGGCTACTCCGACGAGATTCGCCGCGCCATCATGTCTCACGCCGAATATTCCGGCGTCTCCCGCGATACGCCCATGGAGAAGGCGCTGTTCGCCTGCGACGAGCTTGCAGGATTCATTACCGCCGTCGCCCTCATCAAGCCCGGCAAGTCGCTGGCCGAAGTGGACGTCAAATCCGTGCGCAAGAGAATGAAGGACAAGGCCTTCGCCCGCAAAGTGAATCGCGACGACATCATTAACGGCGCCAAGGATCTCGGAGTCGATCTCGATGAACACATCGCATTCTGCATTGACGCTATGAAGCCCGTTGCCAGGGAATTAGGCCTGGATGGCAGCGCCGCACAACCTGCGCCCGGCAAAAATAACGTGCAAGCCTGAACCATTTCGCGGATAATCACCTGTCCCACTCATGGAGACTCCGCAAAGCGAACTGCAAGCCATTCGGCAGCTCCTGGCCGAGCTTACAAATCGCGTGTACCGGATCGAGCAGCGGCTGGAGGGATCCACGCCATCTGCGGCCGAAGCTCGTTCGCCCTCGTCTGGTCGCGAGCCTTCCTCGCCTCCAGTGCCAGTTCCGCCCGCGGTGCCCACTTCCCGGCTGCCGCCAACTGCGCCTTATCCACTGATTCCGCCGGCTTCGATCGCCTCCACTCTGAAACCGCAGCCTGATCTCGAATCGCGCATCGGCTCCCACTGGCTCAATCGTATCGGCATTGCTGCCCTGCTCATCGGCGTCTCCTATTTCCTCAAGTTCGCCTTCGATAACAACTGGATCGGCCCGGCCGGACGGGTCAGCATCGGCCTGATCGCGGGCATTGCCATCGTGATCTGGAGCGAGCGCTTCCGGTTCAACAACTACAAGGCATTCTCCTATTCCCTGAAGGCGGTTGGCATCGGAACGCTCTACCTCTCGCTCTGGGCCGGGTTCCATCTCTACCGCCTGGTTCCCAGCAGCGTCGCCTTCGGGATGATGCTGGTGGTGACCGCCGCCACTTCGCTCATGGCCCTGACCCAGGATGCCCAGATCCTCGCGGCGTTCGCTCTGGTCGGCGCCTTCACCACACCAGTCCTGCTCTCCACGGGCGAAAACCGGGAGATAGCCCTGTTTACCTACGTTGCGATCCTCGATGTCGCCACGTTAGTTCTGGTCACTTTCAGGCCTTGGCGCCGCCTGCTGGTGATGAGCTACGCGGGAACGCTGATTCTTTACCTGGGCTGGTACTGGACCTTCTACAACCGCAGCCAGTTCACCCTGACGCTGGCGTACGCCACGCTCTTCTTCGCCGTCTTTGCCATCGCCCCCCTGATCACGCTGCAACCCGATGGCGAAAACTCCGTCCTCGCCGCCATTCCCGCGGTGCTCGCGTTTTTGAATGCGGGGGTCTACTTCCTCGAAGCCTACGCCATGATCGAGGAAGTCAATAAAGTGAATATGGCGTGGTTCGCCCTGGGATTGGCAGCCGTCTACATTTTTCTCAGCCGGCAAGTGCGCGCCAGAAATCTGGTGCCGGGCGCTTCCGCGATCCTTTATTTCCTTCATCTCGCGCTCGCCATCGGCTTCATCACGGTCGCGATCCCCATCCGCCTCGACGCACACTGGATCACCATTGGCTGGTTCATCGAAGCCGGTGTGCTGCTCTGGATCGCCAACCGCGTCCGTTCCGATTTCCTGAACGCCTTTGCGCTGGGCGCGCTGGTGCTGGGCGTAGCCCGCCTTCTGTTGATTGATAATTTCCAGACCACACAACTGATTTTCAACCTGCGCATGGCGACCTACGTTGTGGCCGTCGCGGTTTTAGGGGCCGTCGCGTGGTTCGGTGCTCAGCGCGAGGACGATACCGGACGCACCATCGCAGCCATAGCCGTTGTGGCTCTCAATGTCCTCGCCCTGATCGCCCTCAGCCGTGAAGTCAATGATTATTACCTGCGAGAAATGGCCCGATTCCGGCCCGCCGGCAACCAATGGAGGGGCGCATACCTGGATTACCGCAACCTCGAGATCGGCCGTGATTTCACCTACTCGGCCCTTTGGATGGCGTATGGCGCCATGCTTATGGTCGTGGGATTTCTCCGCCGCAGCGCCTTCGTCCGGTGGCTGGCTCTGATCCTGATCGCCCTCACCGTGGTAAAGGTCTTCGTATACGACGTCTCCAAACTCGAGCGTGGATATCGGATCGTCAGCTTTATCGTTCTAGGAGTGTTGCTGCTCGCCATTTCCTTCGTTTACCAGCGCGACTGGTTGAAATTGTCCGCGAAGGCCAAAGCGGATTCGGCCACCGGAGGCGGCGTCCCACTGGTATGAGACTTCTGGCCTCGCTCCTGTTTCTTTTCTTGGCCGCCGATGCTCCGCCGCGACCGGCCCAGGCGATTCCTTACTTCACGAATGTTCGTGACGTCAGGATCGCCCATCCCGACCGCCAGAATTTCTTCATCGTCGATGAGGAACTCTGGAACTACTCGCGCCCCGATCTCGCCGACCTGCGCTTGTACGACGAAAACACTCCCGTGCAGTACGCCTTGTCCGAGCAGCGCGCCGGAATTTCGTCGGAAGAGTCCGATGCCAGGATTTTGAACCTCGGCAGCGTTTCCGGCCACACCGAATTTGACCTGGATGCGGGCGGAATTGCGGAGTATGACCGCATCCGCCTGCGCCTGGATGCGCATGACTTCGTCGCTACCGCAAGCGTTGCCGGCGGCGCCGCGCCGGGCCACGCCGCTGAGGTGCAACTCGGCCCCTCCACCCTCTACGACTTCACCAAAGAGCAACTCGGCTCCAATTTTCAGCTCAAGCTTCCTCCTTCCAGCTTTCGTTATCTGCACGTCAAACTGTCTCCCGGCATTCGTCCCGAGCAGGTGAAGGCCGCGGCCATCTACAATCTGCGCGAGCAGCAGGCCTCCTGGACCAAAGTTGGTTCCTGCGGTCCTGCGCAACAGAAACAGCACTGGACGGTTATCTCCTGTACTCTGCCTCCGAAGGTTCCGCTGAGCCGGATCTCGTTTCAAATCGCTCGGGAAGCGGTGAACTTCCGCCGCGCGGTGAGCGTTGAAGATGCGGCCGGCGCTCAGGTCTCGAGTGGCGAGATCAGCCGCGTGCGCGTGAATCGCGCGGGCACGCTGGTGATAAACCAGGACCTGGCGGTCCATCTTGCGGGCAGCTACGGCCAGATTACGATCAACATCGACAATGGGGATAACCCTCCGCTGGCCATTTCCGCCGTCCAACCCCTTAGCCTTGAGCGCCGCGTCTATTTCGATCCCAATGGCAAGACCGGACTCCGCCTGTATTACGGGGATCCAAAGCTGGAATCCCCGGTTTACGATTTCGCGCGCTTTTTCCACCTGGATGCCTCGGCAGCGCAGGCCGAACTCGGGCCCGGCGCTCACAATGAACAGTATTCGGTGCGTCCAGATGATCGCCCCTGGTCGGAGCGCCACACCGCGATCCTGTGGTCCGCGATGATTCTCGCAGTCCTGATCCTGGCTGCCCTCGCCCTTCGCGGATTACATTCCGCCGGAGCCGCTTCGAAGTGACGATGAAAACGCGTCCCCGCTATTCCTGTGCTAATATCTGCAGTCACTCGAGGCCAGCACCATGCCACCCGTGCCGGAGTCCGAAGCCGTAAAAGACGTCGAAGTCAAGCAGATCGGCGCCGTTCCGCACGTTCCCGGTCCAGCCGTGATGCCTCCCAAACGCAAGCGGCATGTCTTTCTGTGGACTTTGTTCGCGGCGCTGATTGTGGCCTTCCTATGGCTCGCCACCAGCAGCAATCCCTTCGCTGAAGGCGCGCAGGAGTTCGCCGGCAACAAGCATGACCAGGCGATCGTGGATACTCCCTTCTCCGTCGCGCCCAATAATTTTCGTTACTACAAGTTCAGCTTGCCCGAAGCCTCCACAAACGTCGCCATCGTGGGAGACTTTTCGACTTCGCCGGATAAATCGCGGCGCAAAGCTGAAAGCAGGCATCCGCCTTCCCCGGATGACAATGGGATTGAGGTTTACGTCCTGAGCGACACCGCCTTCGCGATCTGGCAGACCGGTTATGTCACCCGTTCGGTGTTCGAGAGCGGGAGGGTCTCGCAGGGCAAGTTTGAGGCCGACCTGCCCAGAGGCGCGGGTGTCTATTACCTGGTCTTCAGCAACAAGTTTGCCTCTTCTTCCGCTAAGAGCATCGACGCCACCGTCGTGCTGCACTACAAGAGCTGGATCCCGGACTGGATCCGCCGGATCAGCATCGACTGGTAAGTCCAGTTACCTTTGGCGTCTCCCGTAAATAGTTGAATCGCCTGCCCTTGCGCTCCTATTGTTACCAGGACCCGCGGCTTTAGTTACTTGCCCGTGCCTTGCAGATGAATTCCACTGACATACGGAATAACCGTTCAGACGAACGAGCGGTTGCGGAATCGGGGGGCGAATGGTTGGTTTCGCACCCGTTTTGTTCGAGGAAGATACCACTCATCTCTGGAGGAGTCGACAAGTGCGTAAATTCATGGTTTTGGCTTGCGTGTTGGGGTTGTTCGCTGGATTCGCGATGGCGGCGGAATCTGAGGGCTATCCGAAGGCTGAGTTCTTCGGCGGCTATCAGTTCACTCGCCTGGAAGGCGGCGTCAATGCCAATGGCTTTGCCTTCGCCCTCAACGGGAACTTCAACCATTACTTCGGCATCACCGCTGACTTCGGGTCCGGCTTCACGACCCAGAGCGGCGTGAGCATTCGCAACTACAGCTACACCTTCGGGCCTCAGCTCTCGCTGCGCGCCAACAAGGCATACACGCCTTTCGTGCATGTCCTGATCGGCGGCGATCATGCTTCGGCTTCGTTTGCGGGAGTCACTGCGACCGGCAACGGATATGCCATGCTCGGTGGCGGCGGAGTTGATTTCAACTTCAGCCAGCACATGGCCTTCCGCGGTGGAGCGGACTGGTTGATGCTGCACAACAATGGCGTAACCAGCAGCAAGAACCTGCGCATGGTTACCGGCATTGTGTTCAAGTACTAAAACAGCCAGCAGAAAATAAAAGAGGGCGGCATAATGCCGCCCTTATTTTTTGCGTCGATGTTGCGTGTCTCTTGATACTTTGAAGTAGGGTGCCCCATCCTTAAGCTCGCGCTTTGTGCGAGCTTAGGATGGGGATTTTGACTTCCTTACCACAGCCCGGACCCCTACCGCATAGTCTCCTCAATCTCTGAGATCCAGTCGGGCCGCTTCAACACTTCACGCGGCTTGGGACCATCCGCAGCGCCCACGATTCCATCCTGCTCCATGAGATCGATGAGGTGCGCGGCGCGGCCATAGCCAATCCGCAGACGCCGCTGCAGCAGGGACGTGGAGGCTTTGCCGAACTCCACCACCAGCTTCACCGCATCGCAATACATAGGATCATCTTCGGCTTCGCCAGCTTCGCCGGAATCCCCAGTGCTTGCGCTGCCCGCCTCGCGTTCTTCCTTGGGGGCTTCCAGGAATGCCTGCTGATATTCCGCAGTGGCCTGCGATTTCCAGAACTCGACCACCGCGGCAATCTCTTTCTCGGTCACGAAAGGGGCGTGCAGGCGGTGCACGCGCGCCGAACCGGACGGCAGATACAGCATGTCGCCTTTGCCCAGCAGCGCTTCTGCTCCATTGGCATCCAGAATCGTTCGCGAATCCACTTTGGTCGCCACCCGGAAGGAAACGCGCGCCGGGAAGTTAGCCTTGATCAATCCGGTGATCACGTCGACCGAAGGCCGCTGGGTGGCAAGCACGAGGTGGATCCCGACCGCCCGCGCCATTTGCGCCAGGCGCGTGATCGATTCTTCCACGTTCGAGGAATCCAGCATCATCAGGTCGGCTAACTCGTCGATGATGATGACAATGTACGGAATCGGTTTTTCGTCCGAATCCTCGCCGAATAAGCTTGGCGTGTCCCCGCGATCGAAGAGCTTGTTGTACTGATCGATGTTGCGGACGCCCTTGGCGGCGAGCAGTTTCAGGCGCCGCTCCATCTCCCGCACCGCATTGCGCAACGCGTTGGCGGCCAGCTTGGGCTCGGTGATGATGGGCGTGTAGAGGTGCGGAACGCCTTCGTAGTTCCCCAATTCCAGCCGCTTCGGATCGACCAGGATCAAGCGCACCTGGTCCGGCGTCGCCTTGTACAGGATCGACATGATCATGGCGTTGATGGCCACGCTTTTTCCCGCTCCGGTCGAACCGGCAATCAGCAGGTGCGGCATTCCTGCCAGGTCCGCGGTGACGATGCGGCCGTTGATGTCTTTGCCCATGGCGATCGTCATCTTCGACTTGGACCCCATGAACTCCTGCGATTCAATGTTCTCGCGCAGCCAGATAATCTCGCGCTGCCGGTTCGGAACCTGAATGCCAACCGTGCTTTTTCCCGCCATGCGCTCGATCAGGATGCTTTCCGCCTTCAAGGCGAGGCAAAGATCGTCGGAAAGATTGGTGATGCGGCTGTACTTGATTCCCGCTTCCGGCTTGAACTCGAAGGTGGTGACCACCGGGCCGGGATTGATCTGCGTGATCTGCCCGTGTACCTCGAACTCGGCGTACTTCTCGGTGAGGACCTGGGCGAGCAGTTTCAGTTCGTCGGCATCCACGGCCTGCTGCTCATCCGGACGCTGCAGCAGGCTGCTCGACGGCAGCTTGTATCCGCCGGCGATGCGCGGCATCGTGGTCTTGGCCTTGTGGCCGCTGTCAGCCCGCTCGGTCACTTCGGGGTCGGCGCCCTCAGACGAAGCCGGCGGCAGCGGTTCAGCCAGTATCCCGCCGGTCGGAGAGGCGCTCTTCGGGGCCGCCGCCGCTGCTTCTTCCGCCATCATCTTTTCGATGCCGGTGCGCCGGGGCTCCGCCGGCGAAAGCGGCGGCACCGGCCGCGAGGGAATCAGTTGCGTCTTTACCACCGGCTTTGCGATCCGGCGCTGCTCCAGTTCTTTCTGCAACCGCCTCTTGGTGCGCTCCTGCTGCCAATCCTGGTAGCGGTTCCACAGCGCGGTGACGAACGCGAAGCGGGTCGGAGCCCAGACCTGAATAGCGGAGAACGAGAAGGCCGTGGAAAGGTAAAGGGCTGTCGCCAGGATGGTGGCGCAGACGATATACGCGCCGATGATGTTGAGGTAATGAACCAGGAAGTCGCCCAGCACGCGTCCCATCAGGCCTTCGACCGGGATCACACCCTTCCAGCGCATCTGTCCCGGCATCAGGGCCAGCAGCGCGGGAACGAACATGATCAGCCAGACGGTGCCCAGGCTTTTGGCCAGGGGCGACTGCACTTTCATCGAGCGGAACCAGCGCGCGCCCAGCATCGCCGGGAAAAGCGCCAGCAGAAACGCGCCCAGGCCGAAGAACTGCAGCATTGCGTCGGCGGCGTAAGCGCCCACCACCCCGATCCAGTTGCGCGCGGCATGCGATCCCGTCAGCACGGAAGCGCTGTTCCAGGAGGGATCAAGCGGGGAATATGACGCCAGCGCGAGGAAAAGGAGGAGCGCGGAGACGCACATCAGGAACCCGATCAGCTCATTGAGTCGCCGGTTCCCGGTGGGCACAAAAATCGTCGCCAGATAATCCATGAAGGCCGGATGAGATCGCCGAAAATACGCCTTCGGCGCCGATCGGCCAGAGCCAGACCATTATGCCAAGAAGCGCCAGTTCCCACAATCGAGGATTTGCAAGGCAGTGTTTATGTGGTTATCCGTAGAGACTTTGCTTGCAACGTCTTCGATGGCTGCACTTTGCCAGCATCCGGGGAGACGTTGCCAGCAACGTCTCTACGCTAGCTTAGGGGCCTGGCCCAGCCTTTCGGCAATTCCCAAAATGGGGTTGCCCCACCCTTCCCGCGTTCTTTGCGGGAGGGTGGGCCCTGCGGTTCGCCCATTATGCCGTAGAGATTGAATCGCAGTGGACGGTCGCGGCGGCGGGAACGGCTCGGAGTTGCGCCATCGGTAGCGATTGCCCACCCTCCCGCAAAGAACGCGGGACGGGTGGGGCAACCTCCCGGTTAAAACTCGTGAACCGAAAGAATGGGCCAGGCCACTCGTTGACCCAATCGGCTCGTTGCTCGATGAGTGTGCACGCCTACTCTGTGGATCTGCCTAGGCAAGCTTAGCGGCAAAGACCAGCACCAGAGCTCCCACGATGATCCGGTAGACGGCGAATGGGGCGAAGCCGCGCTTGCGAACCCAGGCCATGAACCAGGCGACGGATGCATAGGCGACGATGAAGGAGACGACGAATCCAACGGCCAGCACGATCCAGCCGTGCGCGTCGATTTGCGAGACGCCGATCGGGTTCTCGCCTTTGCCTCTCAGGGACTTGTAGAGCGTGTACAGCGTGGCTGCGGCCATCGTGGGCATCGACACGAAGAACGAAAACTCAAGCGCCGCGGCGCGCGACATTCCGGCGATCTGTCCGGCGGCAATCGTGGACATCGAGCGCGAGGTTCCGGGAAACACCGCGGAGAAGATCTGGCAGAAGCCGATCCAGATCGACTGGCCGAGACTCATGTCTTCCATCTTCCAGGTCCTGATTTTGCTGGTTCCGGTCGGGCCTGCCGCCTCGGCTTTGGCGTGCATCGCGTCCACAATCCACATCACGATTCCGCCGATCAGCAGCGACCAGCCTATGATTACGACGTTCTCGAGATGCTTACCGATCACCTTGGTGAGCAGGAATGAAGGAATCGCGGTGACCACAAAGGCGACAACGGTGAGGCCGAGTGGATGGGTCAGGGCCGTACGGTTTCCGCTTTCCCCGCGCGGAAAAGTGGAGAGGAATTTAGTGATCCGGCCCGCGAAATATACCGGCAAACATAAGATCGCGCCCAGCTGGATGACGATGGAATACATCTTCCAATAGCCGTCGGACAGGCTGATGTGCAGCAAAGCTTCCGCAAGCCGCAGGTGCGCGGTCGAGCTGACGGGTAAGAATTCGGTGACGCCTTCCACAATTCCTAAAATCAACGAGAGCAGGTATTCGTTCAATCTTCCTCCGGAGCGAGGTAACAGTATCGCAGGTTGTTCGCCGGCTGGGGAGTTTCAGGGTTGATCTCTGCAGGGATGTTCCTCGTGAGCGGATGTCGATTGCATTGACAGCGGACCGGGATTCACGGGGAGCCGCTGGATGACTTCGAGTTCCCAAGAGCCGCTAATCGCCGGCGTTTCCGTAGGTGGGAACGCCTTGCTGCACGTAAAAGATCAGCGCCTGCGCGCGGTTGGCCCAATCGCTTTGTCCATACTGGCTGACGATCTGCTGGGCTAAGGCCAGGGCCCGGCTTTTCGACTCATCGGATTTCTTCTGATTGGCCTCGGTTTTATAGATCTCGATCAATGCAGAGCGGCGCCACGCCGCCTGATATAAGGCTTCGGGCGCGGCCGGGGACTGCTGGCGCTCCTTGGCGTATTTTTCGTACATGTCCGCTTCTTTCTCGGGACACTTCGCGGCCGCCTGCCAGTCGCCGCAGAGTTTGTTCTCGATCAGGTGGAAGGCGGCGAGGTCGGCCCATTTGGTGCCGGGAAATTTCTTCATCACCAGCTTCATCCACTCTTCATCGATCTGGCCGCGCATGTAGGCTTCGCGCTCGCGGGCCGAGGGGCGCGTCATGATGTCAGAACGTTCCACCTGCCAGCGAATGTCGGCAGCGCGGTAAAGGCCTTCGGCCGCCAGCGGGGAATTCGGAAACAGGTCGTAGACGCGGTAGTAGAGGCGCATGGCGTCCTGCGCCGCATCGCGCCGTCCCCGCCGGCGGCTGGCTTCGTCCTCCGATGACGCGGCTTCCCCGAAGACGATCTTGTCTCCATTGGGAGTGGTCATGCTGACCAGCGCTTTGGCGGAAACCCATCCCGTAATGGCCTTGCCTTGCGATTCTTCGTCGTCTTCGTCGGCGTCTCTTCTCGGCTCGCGCAGGATGGCTTCCACGTGCACCCAGTCGCGGCTGCTGTCGATGATGATCAGTTCGTGTCCGCGACCGGCGGTGCCGAGTTTGGCGGCATCGGCGCTGGGGCTGACGCGGATGGTCTCTTCGTGGACCAGGGTGCCGCGCTGCGGCTGAGCCTGGACCGGAGGAGCGGCGAACAGCAGAGCGGCGGCGACAAGGTTGAGAAAAATTGCGCGTTCCCAAAACGGGAATCTACCCGCTGCGTTGGCTAGCCCCCCTCCCCACCGGTGTTCTGGAATCATGGGTTTAGGGGGGATTGGAGAAATAATGTATGGGCTGCCGCAGCTTGCGGGCAAAATCTCGAGCGCGTGTGACTTGCGGGCGCGGTGGCACATTCTGTTCCTGTTTTCCGGAGCGCTATCAGGATCATCGCTCGGCGGCTGTGAAGTCAAGGTTAACTGAACAGTCGCGGACTGTGCAAAACTCACCGGGCACCACACGTCCAGGATGCGTCCTGGGGCGAACCGGTTTTATGCGCCTTCCTTTTGAAGCGCGGCCAGCATCTGCGGTTCGATATTTCCGCCACTGATGATTGCGACGTTCAGCTTTGTCTGCGGGAGTTCGTTGGCGTGGAAGATGAATCCAGCAATGGCTACGGCGCCGCTGGGCTCGGCGACGGTGTCTGGATTGGCGGCGAGATATTTCATGGCCTGACAAATTTCGTCTTCGGTGACGGTAATGATGTCGTCGACGTAAGCGCGGATGTGCTCGAAGTTGATGGGCCCAATGCTCTGGGTGCGGAGGCCGTCGGCCAGGGTGCGCGAGACTTGCTCGGCGGGAAGCTGAACGATCCTGCCCTGGCGCAAACTGGCCTGGGCGTCCGCCGCCAGTTCGGGTTCCACGCCGATTACTTTTATTTTTGGATTCATCAGCTTGATCGCAGCGGCCACGCCGCTGATCAATCCCCCGCCACCCACGGGAGCGAGGACGCTTTCAACGTCCGGGAGGTCTTGCAGGATTTCCAGCCCGATGGTGCCCTGGCCGGCAATGATTTTTTCGTCGTTGTACGGCGCGACGATCACGTATCTATGCCGTGCGGCGAGCTCTTCGGCCTTGTTCTTGCGCTCGTCGGAGCCGGGACCTACCAGGACGATTTCCGCTCCCAGCCTGGCGGTGGCGTCGCGCTTGATTTGCGGCGCATTGTCCGGCATGACTATCACCGACTTCACGTGGAGAGCGCGCGCGGCGTAGGCGACGCCCTGGGCGTGGTTGCCGCTGGAGTACGAGATGACGCCGCCCTTTCGTTCTTCTTCCGATAAGGAGGCGATCTTGTTGTAAGCTCCGCGCAGTTTGAAGGCGCCGATGGGCTGCTTGTTTTCAGGCTTGAGCAGGAGACGGCGCGGGTCGGCGTCGCACAGCGGGAACTCAATAAGCCCGGTGTGGACGGTGATGCCTTCGAGGCGGGATTGCGCGGCGTGGAGGTCGGAGAGGGTGATCATGCGCCCTGCAGCCTAGGAATCTGTGATTAAGCTCTTACTTGTCATCCCGAGCGAAGCAGAATCGCCGTTTTCAGCGATTCTGCGCAGTCGAGGGACCTTGTGTCTTCTTTTACGATACTTAATCGAGCTTCCCTAGAGTAACATTTGCAGCGGCTGCCTCCAGATTTCGGCAAAGTTGAGGATCTGCTCGATTACTGGAACGCCCAGGACTCCGGTGATAGTTCTGGACGCGAGTCTCCTCATTTTTTCCTAGCACAGCGGTTCGGCTCGATCGCTTGGCTTCGCCTTCGCTGGGCGGACGAATGCGTCCGTCGCTACGTGAGTGGATTAGATTTCCAGGATTACGGGCATGATGAGCGGGCGTTTTTGGGACTGTTTGTTGATGTAGCGCTTCAGGTCGGCGCGGATTTTTTCCTTGATCACGCCATAATCTGCCTTTTCTTCTTCGCTGGAGTGGGCCAGCGTGTCTTCGACCATTCTGCGGGCGCCTTCCATAAAGCCGTCCTCGCCGATGTTGAAGCCGCGAGTCACGATTTCGGGCGGGGTCTCGACTTTTCCCGATAATTTGTTGATGGCGATGATGGGAAGCACGATGCCATCTTCGCTGATGTGGCGGCGGTCTTTGATGATGAGATCCTCGACCACATCGGTGCGGCTGCCGGAGTCGATACAGACCCGGCCCACATTGACGCGCATAGTTTTGCGGGCGCCGAGCTCGTCGAATTCCAGGACGTCTCCGCTCTCGATCAGCATCACTTTGCCTACCGAACTGCGCATCGCGGCGGCCATCTCGGCATGCAGCTTGAGCTGGCGGTATTCGCCGTGCACGGGGATGAAGTAGCGCGGCTTTACCAGGTTGATGATGAGCTTGAGCTCTTCCTGGCTGCCGTGCCCGCTGACGTGGACGGGCGGGCTGGTGCCGTCCTCATAGATCACGTGGGCTTCGCGGCGGAACAGGTGATCGATCATGCGGTAGATCGTTTTCTCGTTGCCGGGGATGATGCGGCTGGAGAGGACGACCGTGTCGCCCTTTTCGATCTTGGCGTGCTTGTGATTGTCGACGGCGGCGCGCGACAGCGCCGACATCGGCTCACCCTGGGTTCCACTGATCAGCACGCAGACTTTTTCGGGCGGGAAATTCTTCATCTCGCCCGGGTTGATGACCAGGCCTTCGGGAACTTCGATATAGCCGAGATCCTCGGCGATCTCGGCGGAGTTGTTCATGGAGCGGCCGATGAAGGCGACTTTGCGCCCGTGCTGGTGGGCGAGTTCGACCGCCAGGTTGATGCGGTGAATCGAACTGGAAAAGCACGAGATGAAGAGGCGGCGCCTGGTGTGGGCGAAGACTTCGTCGAATTTGCGGCGGACGGCGCGCTCGCTCGGAGTGTATCCCTTGCGCTCGACGTTGGTGGAATCCTGAAACAGGGCGAGCACGCCTTCCTTGCCGTATTCGGCGAAGGTGTGGAGATCGAAAAGCTTGTTGTCGGTGGGGGTGGGATCGACTTTGAAATCGCCGGTGTGAATGATCACGCCCAGCGGGGTGTGGATCGCAAGCGCCACGCAATCGACCAGGCTGTGCGTGACCTGGATGGGGTGAATGGTGAAGATCCCCGCTCTAAAGCGCTCGTTGGCGCGCATCTCTCGCAAGTCGGCATCATCGAGCAGGCCGTGCTCGTCGAGTTTGTCCTCGACGTAGGCCAGGGTGAACTCGGTTCCCCAGACGGGCACCTTGAGTTCCGAGAGAAACCACGGCAGCGCGCCGATGTGGTCTTCGTGCCCGTGCGTGAGAATGATGGCGCGGATGCGTTGGCGGTTCTCGGTGAGGTACGAGATGTCGGGAACGACAATATCGACGCCCAGCAGCTCGGCTTCGGGGAACATCAGGCCGGCGTCGATGACGATGATGTCGTCGCCCCAGCGCACGGCCATGCAGTTCATGCCGAACTCGCCGAGACCACCCAACGGGACAACCTGGAGTTTTCCGGATGGCATCGAGTAATGATGATGCTAGCACAACGAGACGTGAGCGATGAGCTGTGAGCAGTGAGCAATGAGCTATGAGCAATGAGCAGTGAGGTGGGAGCGAAACTGGGGCCTCAGCCAGGCGGCGAGGTCGCATCACGTCGGATTGCGCTCATCGCTCATCGCTCACGGCTCATCGCTCACGGCTCATCGCTCACGGCTCATCGCTCACGGCTCCTCACTCCCGGATGGTTTTCTTTTGCCGCGTGCGGTAACGTTAAGAGATGGCTGCTGAGGAGCGGAAGTCGTGGCTGCGGCGGAGGGCGGAGTCGGCTCTCAGCCAGGGGCTGAATCGCGCTTACACTACCGTGCGCGTGGATCCGGACAAGTTCCTGCTGCAATTGCGCGCGGCGTACCGGGTGCCGATCAGCGGGTATCACGGAGTATTTTCCCTGGAGATCCACGAATTGGACGTGGTGTCTGAATCAATCATTCGCAGCGGAATGAAAATGGCGGCGGTCGAGGGCGCGGGATTCGGACTGGGCGGGCTGATCACCATTGTGCCTGATCTGGGCGTGTTGTCGGCCATCACCATGCGCACCATCCAGAAGCTCTCGCTCCTTTACGGATTTCCCTTCAATACCGACGACGAGATTGCGGAATTGTGGATTGCGGCGGCCAGCGCCGCGGGCGTGGACCTCACCCGCGAGCTTGTGGAGAAGGAAGTTGTCCACAGATTTGTGCCGCGGGTCATTCAGCGCATCGCGGCCAAAGCCAGCGCGGAAGTGGTGGAGAAGTGGGCGGGGCGGGTGATTCCGCTGGCCAGTTCGGCCATCGGCGCGGGATTGAATTACTGGTTTGTGCGCGCCTGGGGAGAGCGGGCCCGGGCGCATTTCCGGCAAAGGCATCTGCAGGTGCGGCAGCAAAAGCGGGAAGCGCCGCTGCTATTGCAGGACCAGAGTCAAATGCCCCGGCCTATCCTGCCGGAATGAAGGCGGGAACGGCGGGGCGCACTTCTGTGTGCATGTCCTTGCGACTGGAGGGGGAACAACATCGTCCCGCAGGGAGCCGTGCTTCATGGTAAAAAAATAGAGATGCCTGTCTTTCACTGTTCAGCCATTCTGTTCGATCTGGATGGAGTTCTTTGCGATTCCACGCAGGCGGTAGACCGCGAGTGGCGCGAGTGGGCGCTGCGCAAGGGAGTGGACGGCGATGCCGTTATGGCCATCGCGCACGGAGTGCGGACGGTCGAGGTGATCCGGCGGGTTGCTCCGGAGCTGGATGCCGAGGCGGAGGCGGCGGCAATTGAGAATCATGAGGCGCATGATCAGCGTGGAGTTACGGTGATGCCGGGGGCCGCGGACCTGCTGCAATCGATCCCCGCCGGGCGATGGGGGGTCGTCACTTCCGGATCGAGACTTCTTGCCAGAAACCGGTTGCGCCATTGTGGATTGCCGGTGCCGCGGGTGCTGGTGACCTCCGATGACGTGACGCAAGGCAAGCCTCACCCCGAGCCTTATCTGAAGGGAGCCGCTGGGCTGAAGCTCGATCCTGGCCAGTGTCTGGTGGTGGAAGACGCGCCCGCGGGGATTCAGTCGGCGCGGGCGGGCGGGATGAAAGTTGTGGGAATCACCAGCACGTATCAGGAGCCTGCATTGCATGCGGCTGATGTCGTGATCCAGGGCTTGCATGAGTTGCTGGTTGAAGTCGCGGACGGGCGGTTGCTGGTTTCCGTGGGGCCGCCCTCGGGAGAGAATCCAAGTCCGCCAAAGAGCGTGAGTGCATTGTGATGAGGGACTCACGTAGCGCCGGACGCATTCGTCCGGCGGGGTTTGCGGCGCTGACCTCTCACCGTAACCAGTCTTCCAGCTCAATCCCGCGATCCGTTTTCTCGTCGCGGTACTTCACAATTACGGGCGTATAGAGAGACAAGTTCCAGGCGGCTGCTGGACCTTTGTTAACCGCGCGGGAGCCCGGCACCACGACCGCATTTTCGGGAACTTCGAGCGGAGCATCCGCCTGGGCGCGATAGACGTCGCCTTTCACCAGATCGTAGAGCGGCGTGGACCGGGTCAGGATCGTGCCTGCCCCCAAAACCGCGCGGGCGCGCACCAGCGTACCTTCGTAGATGCCGCAGTTGCCGC
>Ga0070741_10009354_pt1 | contig 19105 bp, 12 predicted proteins | sample Coa_R1_4_FD_66440 | JGI IMG/M metagenome (GOLD analysis project Ga0070741, IMG submission 66440) | Surface soil microbial communities from Centralia Pennsylvania, which are recovering from an underground coalmine fire - Coalmine... | ecosystem: Environmental > Terrestrial > Soil > Unclassified ...
GCGTGATCGCACTCTCCGGCATCGACGGCTCCGGCAAGAGCTCGCAGGCCGAGCTCCTTCGCGACGCGCTCGTGCGACTCGGCTACGACGCGGCGGTCGAGTGGAGCCCGTACGGCCAGAACGCCTGGCTCGACCACCTCGCCGTGCCGGTCAAGAAGCTGCTCGGGCGCTCGAAGCGCTACGCGTCGGCCGCGCCGCGCGAGACGGGCCTGGAACGAACCTCCGGCACCGCCCTCCGCGAGAAGAACGCGGCCGTCAACTACGTCTGGTCCGTCGTCGTGACGCTCGCGAACGGGCTCGCGCAGCTGCAGACGATCGCCCGGCACTCGCGACACGGCCGGATCGTGATCTACGACCGGTATGCGCTCGACTCCACCGTCCAGCTCCGCTTCCGTTACGGCACCGACGGCCGGTACGCGCTTCACCGGGCGCTGATCGAGCTGCTGGCGCCGAAGCCGGTCGCCTCGTTCTACCTCGACATCCCGGCCGAGGCGTCGATCGACCGCAAGGACGACCGCTGGACGCTCGCCGACCTCGAGACGCAGACGCGCCTCTATCGCGAGGAGATCGCGCGTGCCGGCGCCGTCCGGCTCGACGGGTTGCGGCCGCGCGACGAACTCGCAGCCGAGATCGCCGAAGCGGTCTGGCGCGCGCTGGACTAGACAACTCAAAAGGGGTACCTAAAGTCAGTGAGTGAGGTTCCGGTGGGGGACACTCCTCGCGCTTGCGATCGCGCTTGCTTGCGCGTCGAACGTGAGCGCACGGGAGCGGGCCGCACCCGCGAACGACATGTTCGCGAACGCCCAGGCGATCTCCGGAGCGACCGGCTCGACGACCGGATCGAACGTCGGCGCGACGAAGGAGACGGGCGAGCCGAAGCACGCCGGGAACAACGGCGGCGCGTCGATCTGGTTCCGCTGGACACCGACCGCCGGGGGGCCCGCCACGATCGACACCACCGGCTCGAGCTTCGACACCCTGCTCGCGGTCTACACGGGGTCGGCGGTGAACGCGCTGACGGCAGTCGCTTCCAACGACGACTGCTGCGGAGGCGTCCAGAGCAAGGTCGCCTTCACGGCCGCGGCCGGGACGACGTACCAGGTCGCGGTCGACGGCTACAACGGCAAGACCGGCGCGGTCACGCTGCACTGGAACCAGGCGCAGGCGCCGGCCAACGACATGTTCGCGAACGCCCAGTCGATCTCCGGCTCGAGCGGCAGCGCAAGCGGATCCAACGTCAGCGCGACCAAGGAGACCGGCGAGCCGAATCACGCGGGCAACAAGGGCGGGGCCTCGATCTGGTACGCGTGGACGCCCTCGGCGGGCGGCTCCGTCACGCTCGACACTCTCAGCTCGAGCTTCGACACCCTGCTCGCGGTCTACACGGGATCGGCGGTGAACGCGCTGACGGCGGTCGTGTCGAACGACGACTGCTGTGGCGGCCGCCAGAGCCAGGTGACGTTCTCGGCTTCCGCCGGGACGACGTACGAGATCGCGGTCGACGGCTACAACGGCGCCACGGGCTCGGTCACGCTGCACTGGAACCAGGCGCAGGCGCCGGCGAACGACATGTTCGCGAACGCCCAGTCGATCTCCGGCTCGAGCGGCACCGTAAGCGGGTCGAACGCCGGCGCGAGCAAGGAGACCGGCGAGCCCAACCACGCAGGAAACAGAGGCGGCGCCTCGCTCTGGTACCGCTGGACGCCAACGGCCGCCACCCCGGTGACGATCGACACCTCCGGCTCGAGCTTCGACACGCTGCTCGCGGTCTACACCGGCAGCGCGGTGAACTCGCTCACCTCGATCGTCTCCAACGACGACTGCTGCGGCGGATACCAGAGCAAGGTCACGTTCACGCCGTCCGTCGGCACCGCGTACCAGGTCGCAGTCGACGGCTACAACGGCGCGACCGGCTCCGTCGCGCTGCACTGGAACCAGGCGCAGGCGCCGGCGAACGACATATTCGCGAACGCCCAGCCGATCTCCGGCTCGAGCGGCACGACAAGCGGCAGCACGACCTACGCCACGAAGGAGCCCGGAGAGCCGAACCATGCGGGCAACGCCGGCGGCGCCTCGATCTGGTACCGCTGGACCGCACCGACGGACGGCACGGCGACGATCGACACGTCCGGCTCGAGCTTCGACACGCTGCTCGGCATCTACACCGGCAACGCCGTCGACGCGCTGACCACCGTCGCGTCGAACGACGACGCTCCGGGGGTGAAGACGAGCAAGGTGTCCTTCCCGGCCGTCGACGGGACGACGTACCAGATCGCGGTCGACGGCTACGACGGCGCCAAGGGCGCGGTGACGCTCAACTGGAGCCTCGCGGTGCAGTCAGGCGATCCGGTGCTCGTGGCCGCAGGCGACCAGCACGCGTGCGACGGGACGGGCGACAGCCAGACGGCTGCGCTTCTCGGCGGCCTCAACCCCGACGTCGTCGCGTCGCTCGGCGACGAGTCCGGGGAGTACGGCTATCTGAGCGAGTTCACGAACTGCTACGACCCGACCTGGGGAGCGTTCAAGTCGATCACGAAGCCGGTGCCCGGCAACCACGACTACGAGGGCGACTCGTCGGCGTCCGGCTACTTCACCTACTGGGGCGCGCTTGCTGGAAACGCCGGCCAGGGGTGGTACAGCTACGACCTCGGCAGCTGGCACATCCTCGCGATCAACTCGAACTGCGGCCTCGTCGGCGGGTGCGGCCCCGGCAATGCCGAGGTCCAGTGGATCAAGAACGACCTCGCCGCGCATCCGAACGCCTGCACGCTCGCCTACTTCCACCATCCGCTGTTCTACTCGACGTCCGAGCCGGGCTACAACGGGCCGGTTGACTACATCTACCAGGCGCTCTACAACGGCGGGGTCGACGTCGTCCTGAACGCCCACGCGCGGTCGTACGAGCGGTTCGCGCCGCAGGACCCGAGCGGCAACCTCGACACGACCTACGGCATCCGCGAGTTCATCGTCGCGACCGGCGGTGCGACGCTCGACAACTCGAACCACCATGCCGCAAACAGCCAGGCATGGCAGGCGTCGACGCTCGGCGTCCTCAAGCTGACCCTGCATCCGGGCAGCTACGACTGGCAGTTCGTGCCGGTGGCCGGCGGGAGCTACTCGGATTCGGGAAGCGACAGCTGTCACAGCGGCGCGCCGGGCGGGAGCAGGCCGAGCGCGCCCGGCCCGACCCCGGTGCCCCAGCCGCCCGCGAGCGGCGTCCCCTGGAACTCCCCGCAGCCGTAACGGTCGCGCCGCCCGCTGCCGATCACTCCCGTATGGACGGTTGCCGAGTCGCGGTCGTGATTCCCTGCTTCAACGACGGAGCCACGCTGCGCGAGACGCTCGCCTCGATCGAGGAGCCCGAGCCGGTGGAGATCGTGGTCGTGAACGACGGCTCGACCGATCCCGAGACGCTGGCCGTGCTCGGCGAGGTCGAAGCCGGCGGGACGCGCGTCGTGCACCAGGAGAACAAGGGCCTGGCTGCAGCGCGGATGGCCGGCGTCGACGCGACCTCGGCGCCGTACGTCTCCGCGCTCGACGCCGACGACCTCGAGGCGCCCGGCGCGCTGGCCGCGCTCGCCGACGCGCTCGACGCCGATCCCGCCGCCTCGCTCGCCTGGGGCGACGTGCAGAACTTCGGCGACAACGCCGTGCTGCGGAGGCTCGGGCGCACGCTCGACCCGTGGCTGGTCACCTACGTGAACGAGCTTCCCGCCGACGCGATGGTGCGCCGCGAGGCGCTCCTCGAGGCAGGCGGCTGGGAGGTGAACGGCGGGTACGAGGACTGGGATCTGTGGATGGCGCTGGCGGAACGCGGCGCGCGCGGGATCCACGTTCCGGTCCTCACCGGCCGGTACCGGGTGCGTGCCGCGCGGATGCTCGGCGAGACTCAGCGCCGGCACGGGGCGCAGTTCGAACTCCTGCGCAGCCGCCATCCGCGCCTCTTCGCCGAGCGCGACGCGAACCGGCGGCGATCCTCCGCCCCGTCCAGGTGCAAGCTCCTGTTTCCGCTCGTCGACCGGCTACCGGTCGCGGACTACACGAAGCAGCGCCTGTTCCGCGCCGTCAGCCGGCCGGGGGCAGCGTTCCGGGCTCTGCTTTCAGCCCGGTGAGCTTGCAGAGAAACGGGAGCGGGTCGCGCGCGGAGAAGATCCCGTGCGCCGTGCGGGGGTGCGGCAGGCACGCCTTCAGAGCCTCGGCGCGCCGGCCCGACCGGAACGCGTGGACGATCGCCCGCGCGTCGCGCTGCTCCGAGCGGTAGCGAACGCCGACCCGGTACGACCCGATCCGCGGGCTGCGCCCGAGCAGGAGGTCGACCCAGATCGCGGGAAGGTTCAGCCCCGAGCGGACCGCCAGCGCGAGCGAGCCGTAGAAGCGCGTGTTCAGGTCGATCACGTAGTCGCCTTCGGGACGCCGGATGAACTGGAGCTCGAAGATGCCGTTCCAGCCGACGGCGTGGAGCAGCGCCGCGATGCGTTCCTCGAGCTCGCGGTCGGGCGGAACGGTCTCGGCGTACGACGAGACGCCGATCACCGGCGGCCAGATTCTCCGGGCCGTCTGGTGCTCGACGCAGAGGAGCTTCCCATCCCAGAAGACCCCGCATGCGGCGGAGAGCGCGCCCTCGAGGTACGGCTGGACGAGCAGCGCGTCGCCGGGCATCCACTCGAGCGCCGCGCGCAGCTCCGCCGGCGTCTCGATCTTGCGCACCCAGCCGAGGCGCACGGTGTCGTCGACGCGCACGGAGCTCGTCACGGGCTTGACCACAGCCGGGTAGGTGATGCCGTCGACGTCGGCGCGGCCGACCGTCCGGGTCTCGGGGACCTTCAGCCCCGCGGCCTCGGAGAGCTCGGCGAGCAGCGCCTTGTCGACCGCGCGCTCGACGACCTCGCGGGGCGGCACGCCGAGCACGACGCCCTCGGGGAAATCGGCCTCGCGGCCGGTCAGCACGGTCAGCGACGTCTCCGTCCCGGGCAGCACCGCCGCCACCTGAAGGCGCCCGGCCGCCTCGGCCATCGCCTCGACGAAGCCCTCGGGATCGGGGCCGGGATCGGGGATCGGAACGGTGCCCGCGGTCGCACGGGACCTGGCCGCGTACGTGCTCGGGACGCTCATCGCCAGCCAGGGCTCGTACCCGCCCTTCCGGAGCGCCCGCACCGCCGCCAGGACCGCCGTGAAGTCGTCGTCCGGGACGAGCACGCGCACCGGCCTAGGATACGAGCGCATGGTGATCGACCCCCGGCTCGCGGAGGAGTGGGACGCGCTCGCCGACCGGGCCGGGGCGCCTCCCTGGGCGAGGCCGGGCTGGGTGGAGGCGTGGTGGAAGGCGTTCGGGAGCGGCGAGCTCGAGGTGCTGACCGCGTACTCGAGCGACGGACGTCTCGCGGGCGTTCTGCCGGTCGCCCGCAGGCGCGGTCGCGTCGAGGCACTCGTCAACTGGCACAGCCCGGAAGCGCCTGTCGTCGGTGACGCGGCCGCCCTCGGCGCCAAGCTCTTCGCCGGACGGCCGCGGAGCGCGATGCTCCGGTACGTCCCGGAAGGCGCGCTGGGAGCCGTTCGGGCTGCCGCGCTCGACGCGCGCTACCGGCTGCTGGAGCGAGTCGGCGAGCGTTCGCCGTACATCGACGTCTCCGGCTCGTTCGAGGACTACCTCGGCACGCTCGACCGGCACCACGTCAAGGAGACGCTACGACGGCGGCGCCGTCTCGAAGGCGAAGGCAAGGTCGAGTTCGCGGTCGAGGACGGCCGCGAGCGCCTGGACGAGCTCCTGGCCGAAGGCTGGCCGGTCGAGGGATCCGGCTGGAAGCGCGAGAGCGGATCGGCGGTCGACTCGCAGCCGGAGACGCTGGCGTTCTACACCGAGGTAGCGCGCTGGGCGGCAGGACGCGGCATCCTGCGGCTCGCCTTCCTCCGGCTCGACGGACGGGCGATCGCGTTCGAGTTGGCGCTCGAGGCGGGCGGCGTCTACGCGATCCTCAAAGGCGGCTTCGACGCCGAGCTGCGGAAGTTCGGCCCTGGCGGGCTGATCACCCACGACGAGCTGCAGCGGGCGTTCGAGCTCGGCCTCCGGCGCTACGAGTTCCTGGGAACGGACGAGCCGTACAAGACCGTGTGGACGCCGGCCGTCCACGAGCGCCGCGTGCTTCAGGCGTTCGCGCCCACGCCCCTGGGCGCGGCCGAGCGCGCCGCGTATACGTACGGCCGCCCGCTGGCGAAGAAGCTTCTACGGCGTTGAGGGCGGCGCGGTGGTGCCGCCGAGCTTGAGCCGCGGCCGGAAGACGTAATTCGCCAGGCCCTGGTCCGGGTCTTCGATCTGTGTGCTGAGCGCGGCGATCGCCGTCTTCGCGATCACGTCGATCGGCTGCTCGACCGTGGTCAGCGGCGGCTGCGTCCACTCGGTCGCCTCGATCCCGTCGAAGCCGACCACGGACAGATCCTCCGGCACGCGAAGCCCGAGAGTGACCGCCTCCTGGAGGACGCCGATCGCCATCAGGTCGTTCGAGCAGATCACGCCGGTAGGCGGATCGAGGGTGTGCCCGGCGAGGAGGGAGCGCAGTACCTGTCGTCCGCCGTCGACGGTGAATGCTCCGTGCGCGACGTAGCCGTTCGGCTCGACGCCGGCAGCCCGCATCGCGTCCTCGCGGCCGACCATCTTCTCCCGGGTCGGCAGTGCGTACGCGTCGCCGGCGACGAAGCCGACGCGGCGGTGGCCGAGCTCGAGCAGGTGCTCGGTCGCGATCCGCCCGGCCGCGCGTTCGTCGACGCCGACGGCAGGCACCTCGAGCGACTCCGAGGCGCCGTTCACGAACACGAGCCGGGCGCCGCGCTCGATCAGCTGCCCGTAGTGGTCGTGCTCGCTGCGGACGTCGGTGACCTCGGCGCAGATGAACACCATCCCGTCCACCCGCCGCTCGAGCAGCATGTGCACGTAGTCGACCTCGCGCAGCGCCGAGCCGGCCGTGTTGCAGAGGATGGTCGCGAGGCCCGCGCGGGTGGCGTAGGTCTCCATCGCCTGCGCGAGCGCGGCGAACACCGGGTTCGCGAACTCGGGGAGCAAGAGGCCGATCGCGCCGGTGGACTCCGAGCGCGTCGGCGGCACGTAGAGGAGCTCGCGCATCGCGCGCTCGACGCGGTCCCGCGTGTCCGGCCGGACGGAGTCCATCCCGTGCGCGACGCGCCAGGTGGTTGCGACGCTGACCCCGGCGCGCTCGGCTACATCTCTCAGGCTCGACATTTCACCGTCCAGGAACGTGTCTCAGAGAACCCGGCTGAGGATAGTAACGCTCCTTTCCGCGCAACGCCAGGGGAAAATACCGAGCGACACGCGGGAAAACCGCTTGACTCCAGCAGGGACACCGTTTACTCTGCACCCGCTCTTGTTTCAAGGTGGTGAAACACGTTTCGTCGGCGCCTGGGGCGCCGCCAAAGGAGGCAGAGTCATGTCGAAAGTCAAACCGCTGCGGCTTGCAGCGATGCTGGCGGTCCTCGCGGTCATCGGCGCCGTCGCGGCGGCAACGGCCACCGCAAGGACGCACGGCCAGACGCTGACGATCTGGGCCGACGCGAGCCGCGTCCCCGCGATGCAGAAGGTCGCCGGCGCGTGGGCCGCATCGCACGGGATCACCGTCAACGTCGTCCAGAAGGACTTCGGAACCATCCAGAACAGCCTCGGGACCGTCGACGCGTCGACGGCGCCGGACGTCGTCATCGGCGCGAGCGACTGGGTCGGCGGCTTCTCCGCGAACGGCCTGGTCGTCCCGCTCGTGCTGAGCAGGGCCGTCAAGGCGCAGTTCCCGAGCTACTCGCTCGACGCCATGTCCTACGGCACCGCCGTGAAGCGCCTGTACGGGCTTCCGGTGCAGCTCGAGAACATCGGCCTCGTCGTGAACACGAAGCTGGCCAAGGTCCCGACGACCTTCGCGCAGCTCGAGAGCGAGGCTCTGGCGTTCAAGAAGAAGAGCTCGAACAACCTCGGGATCGCCGTCCAGCAGGGTGCCAACGGGGACGCGTACCACATGTACCCGTTCTTCTCGGGCCTGTGCGGCTACATCTTCGGCAAGAACGACGTCGGCAACCTGGATCCGTCCAACATCGGCGTCGCGAACGCGAAGTTCCTCAAGAACGCAAGCCTGATCGACAAGTGGAACAAGGAGGGCCTGATCAACTCGCAGGTCACCTCCGGCACGGCGCAGAGCGCGTTCCTCGGCAAGCACGCGGCGTTCTGGATCACCGGCCCGTGGAACTCGGCCACGCTCAAGGCCAGCGGGATCAAGTTCCAGATCGTCCAGCTGCCGAAGATCGTCTGCCCGTCCGTCCCGTTCCTGGGCGTGCAGGGTCTGTTCGTCACCAAGTTCGCGCAGCAGCACGGCGTGGGCTCGGCGGCGGTCGACCTCGTCACCAACTACATGGCGCAGCCGTCCGCGCAGGTCGCGGTCGCGCTCGCCGGCGGCCGGCCGCCCGCGAACATCAACGCGGCCAAGCTCGTGAAGGATCCCGTCCTCGCGGCGTTCGGCAAGGCCGGCGTCGGCGGGGTGCCGCTGCCGAACATCCCCCAGATGAACTCGGTCTGGAGCGAGCTCGGCGGGGCCTGGGTCAAGGCCACGAGAGGCGCGGGCGCCGTTCCGGCCAAGACGGCGTTCCGCACCGCGGCGCGCAACATCGCCAACAAGATCGGTTAGTCGGTAGTGCTCACGGCGGGGCGTCCGGTACGACGGGCGCCCCGCCGTCGTTCTAGGATCGCTTCGCGCGCACGATGACGACGACGGCGGCAACGACACCAGCGCACGTCGAACCGGTCTTCCGGCCCTCGTGGATCGCGCGCGCGATCGCGTTCTTCTCCGGGACGGTCGGGCTCGTCGTGAAGATCGTCCTGCTGGCGCTGCTGAACGCCCTTGCCGTCTGGGCGGCGACGGTTCTCGCGGACAGGGAGAAGTGGCCCGCGTTCGCGGCACTGCTGGTGGCGACCGCGGGGATCGACGCGATCTACATGATCTCGCGGAACCGCGCGGTGCCGGCGAAGTTCCTCGTTCCCGGCCTCGTCTTCCTCGCGGCCTTCCAGATCGCCCCGATCGTCTACACGGTCGACGTCGCCTTCACGAACTACTCGACCGGGCACATCCTCACGAAGGGCCAGGCGATCCAGGCGATCCAGCTGAACTCGCTGCAGCAGCCGCCGAACGGGGCCGTCTACACGCTCGCCTACGCCCGCGACTCCGGCGGCCGCCTGGTCGAGCTGCTCCAGGACCAGACCACCCACAAGACGTACGTCGGGACCCCGAAGAAGCTCCTCGCGGTGCCGCAGAGCGACTTCACGATCTCGGGCGGGGCGATCACCGGCGCCAAGGGCTACACGCTCGTCCCCCAGAAGGACCTGTTCTCGATCCAGGGGTTCAACATCCCGACCGGCAAGGGCGCGGAGGCGATCCAGCCGCAGGGCTTCACGCAGGCCGCCGTCCTCGAGCCGACGCTCAGGTATGACGCGAAGCACAACACGTTCACCCGGATCTCGAACGGAACCGTATTTCACGACAACGGCAGCGGCTCGTTCGTCTCGGCGAACGGCGCGGAGGAGCTCGAGCCCGGCTGGAAGACGGGCATCGGCACGCACAACTTCGGCCGGGTCGTCCACGACCCGCTCGTCTACCGGCCGTTCCTGCGCGTCCTTGCCTGGACCGTCGCGTTCGCCGCGCTGACCGTGTTCTTCTCGTTCGCGATCGGCCTGTTCGTCGCGATGGCGCTGGACAAGCCCGGCATGCGCTTCCTCCGACTGTACCGCTCGCTCCTCGTCATCCCCTACGCGGTTCCCGGGTTCCTGTCTCTGCTCGTCTGGAGCGGCCTGCTGAACGACGACTTCGGCGTGGTCAACAGGTCGATCATCAACCCGATCTTCGGGACGACGGTTCCGTGGCTGTTCAGCGACCCGTGGTGGGCGCGCGTGTCTTGCATCATGGTCAGCACGTGGCTGACGGTGCCGTACTTCTTCCTCGTCTCGCTCGGCGCGCTGCAGGCGATTCCGGGTGAGCTCGTCGAGGCGGCGCGAGTCGACGGCGGCGGCCCCTTGCAGATCTTCCGCCGGGTACGGCTACCGCTGCTCCTGGTCGCCGTCGCGCCGCTGCTGATCGCGTCTTTCGCGTTCAACTTCAACAACTTCAACAACATCTACCTGCTGACAGGAGGCGGCCCCGCGGCGAACGACCAGTCGATCGCAGGCTCGACCGACATCCTGATCAGCTACACGTGGAAGCTCGCCTTCCAGGCGGGGAAGGGGAACGACTACGCCCTCGCGAGCACGATCGCGATCCTGATCTTCTTCATCGTCGCGACGATCTCGGCCGTCAGCTTCTGGAGGACGAAAGCACTGGAGAGCCTGAGATGAGCAGCCTCGAGCAACCGATCGCCCAGGCGACCGCGCAGGCCGTGCCGGCCGCGAAGGCAAAGAAGCTGTCGCCTCACAAGCGGCCGCCGCTCCGCGACACCTGGTGGCGGCATCTGGTCGCGTGGCTCGCCATCGTCGTCTCGCTGTTTCCGATCGCCTACATCGTGTCGGCGGCGTTCAGCACGAACGCCGCGCTCGAAGGGTCGAGCCTGATTCCGAGCCACGTGACCCTGGCGAACTTCGACAACCTCTTCAACGGCTCGAAGGCGGTGTCCGAGCAGATCTTCTCCTCCGTGCACTACTGGCGCTGGTACATGAACACGGTCATCGTCGCCACGGTGACGGCGCTCCTCACCGTCGCTCTCGGCGCACTGGCCGCCTACGCCTTCAGCCGCTTCCGCTTCCGCGGGCGCCGGATGGGGATGCTCTTCCTGCTCCTGATCCAGATGTTCCCGCAGCCGCTCGCGGTGACCGCGATCTACCTGATCGTGCTCCACACGGGCAGCGTCTTCTCGCTGATCGGGCTGAACACGCTGCTCGGGCTGATCCTCGTCTACCTCGGCGGGGCGCTGGGCGTGAACACGTGGCTCCTCAAAGGCTTCTTCGACACGATCCCGTCTGAGCTGGACGAGTCGGCCCGCGTCGACGGGGCGAGCCCGGGGCAGATCTTCTGGGGCGTCGTCATGCCGCTCGCAGCGCCGGTGCTGATCGTGGTCGGACTCTTCTCGTTCGTGGCCACGATCAACGAGTTCCTGATCGCGAGCGTCCTGCTCGTCACGCCCGGCCAGTTCACGCTGCCGCTCGGGCTGCGCCAGTTCATCGACCAGCAGTACTCCGAGCACTGGGGGCCCTTCGCGGGAGGCGTGCTGCTGGCGGCGATTCCGGTCGTCGTCATCTTCTTCTTCCTGCAGCGGTACATCGTCTCGGGGCTCACGCAGGGGTCGGTCAAGGGATGACGGTCGCGGAGGAGAGTGCTGTGACGACGCTGCTCAGCGAGCCGCACCACGACGGTTCCGACCTGTATCTCCTGGAGCGGCCGGCCGAGATCGGCGACACGGCGGTCGTCCGGATCCGCGTGCCGCGCGGTGTCGCCGTCGACGCCGTCGCGCTGCGATGCGTCGTGGACGGCGACCCGGTCGGCGTGCCGGCGGTGGTCGACGAGGAGACCGAGACCGACATCTGGTGGCGCGCGGCGGTGCCCTGCCTCAACCCCGAGGTCCGCTACCGGTTCCTGCTTTCGGGCGGGGGGCTCGGCTACACGTGGCTGAACGGCTCGGGGCTCTGTCGCGGGGACGTGCCTGACGCGGACGACTTTCTCGTCTCGATCGACCCGGGCGGGCCGGCGTGGCACCTGGAATCGGTCGTCTACGAGATCTTCCCGGACCGCTTCGCCTCCAGCGGGCTCGACGTCGAGCCGCCCGGGTGGGCCGTCCGGCGCCCGTGGGACGCGCTCCCTCAGGGCCGCGGGCCGGCGACGTCGCAGGAGTGGTTCGGCGGCGACCTGCCGGGGATCGAGGCGCACCTCGACCACATCGAGCAGCTCGGGGTCGGTGCGATCTACGTGACGCCGATCTTCCCCGCCGGCAGCACGCATCGCTACGACGCGTGGTCGTTCGACGAGGTCGACCCGCTGCTCGGCGGCGACGAGGCGCTCGCGTCGCTCGTGGCCGCCGCGCATGCGCGCGGAATCCACGTCCTCGGGGACCTGACGCCGAACCACTGCGGGCTCCACCATCCCTGGTTCCAGCGGGCGCTCGCCGACCCGGGGTCTCGGGAGCGCGACTTCTTCTTCTTCGACGAGGGCCTGAAGAACGGCTACGAAAGCTGGTACGGCGTGCCCGTCCTGCCGAAGCTGAACTGGGGCTCGGACGAACTGCGCGAGCGGATGCTCGCCGTCACGCGCAGGTGGCTCGACGCGCCGTACGAGCTCGACGGGTGGCGCATCGACGTGGCGAACATGACCGGCCGCTTCCGCGACGTCGACCTGAACCACTCCGTCGCGCGCTGGCTCCGCGGCGCGGCCGGGCAGAAGCTCGTCGTCGCCGAGCACGGCCACGACTACCGACCCGACCTCCGCGCCGGGGGCTGGCACGGAGCGATGAACTACGCCGGCTTCATGCGGCCGGTCTGGACATGGCTGCGCCGCCCGGATCTCCCGGCCGAGCTGCGGGAGGCGTTCTGGGGCATCCCGGCGGGCCTGCCGCACCTCGACGGCAAGCAGACGGCCGCGACGATGCGCGCCTACCGCGCGGGTGTCTCCTGGAGCCAGGTCCTCCACTCGTGGACGCTGCTCGACAGCCACGACGTCGCGCGTTTCCGCACCGTCAGCGGCACGCGAGAGCGCCACGTCGTCGGGATCGGCCTGCAGATGACGACGCCTGGCGTGCCGATGGTGTTCGCCGGCGACGAGATCGGGCTGGAGGGCGACTGGGGCGAAGACGCGCGCCGGACGATGCCCTGGTCGCGGCCCGAGACCTGGGACACGGCGCTTCTCGACGAGTACCGGCGCCTGATCGCGCTGCGGCGCTCGAGCGCGGCGCTCGCCCGCGGCTCGATCCGTTACGCGCACGTGTCCGAGGACGCGATCGCGTACCTGCGCGAGACCGAGTCGGAGCGGATCCTCTGCCTGGCGTCCCGGGACGAGCACGACCGCATCCGGTTGCCCCTGGCCGCGCTGGGGTGCCGCGAGCTCGAGACGCTGTACGGAGCGGACGCGGCCGTGGAGGGCAGCGACGTCCTGCTCCCGGCGGCAGGCCCTTCCTTCAACGCCTGGAGGCTGATCGATGGCTGACGTGGTCTTCAACGAGGTCGACAAGGTCTACGCGAACGGCGTTCAGGCGGTCTTCGACCTGTCGCTCGACATCGAGGACGGAGAGTTCCTCGTGCTCGTCGGCCCGTCAGGCTGCGGCAAGACCACCGCGCTTCGGATGGTGGCCGGCCTCGAAGAGATCTCCGACGGCACCGTGTCGATCGGTGGCCGCGTCGTCAACAAGATGACTCCGAAGGAGCGGGACATCGCGATGGTGTTCCAGAACTACGCGCTCTACCCGCACCTCAGCGTCGCCGAGAACATCGCCTTCGGGCTGCGGCTGCGCAAGGCGCCGAAGGACGTGATCAACGAGCGAGTCGCGTGGGCCGCAAAGCTGCTCGACCTGACGCCGTACCTCGACCGCAAGCCGAAGGAGCTCTCCGGCGGCCAGCGTCAGCGCGTCGCGATGGGACGCGCGATCGTGCGCCACCCGCAGGCGTTCCTCATGGACGAGCCGCTCTCCAACCTCGACGCGAAGCTGCGCGTGCAGATGCGCTCGGACATCTCCAAGCTCCAGCATTCGCTCGCGACGACGACGATCTACGTCACCCACGACCAGGTCGAGGCGATGACGATGGGCCACCGGGTGGCGGTGATGAATCTCGGGCGGCTGCAGCAGGTCGACACGCCGCAGCGGCTGTACGACCAGCCGGCGAACCTCTTCGTCGCCGGGTTCATCGGGACGCCGCCGATGAACCTGATCAAGGCGGACGTCGTGGGCGAGAACGGCTCGCTCTCCCTGGCCGTCGGGGGGCAGGTCCTCCGGCTCGCCGATCTGACGATCAACCGCTACCCCGGCGTGCGGCACCAGGTCGGCAAGACGATCGTGTTCGGCGTGCGCAGCGACGACCTGCTGCCGTCGGGCGGCCACGACGACCTGCCGAAGATCACCGCGCGGATCGAGCTGATCGAGGCGCTGGGGTCGCACTCGGTCGTGTACTTCCGGACCGAGGCGACGGCGCTGCGCGAGCACCTGGCCGGCAGCGAGGCGGCCGAGGAGGAAGGGGACGCGGAGGGCGTGACCGCGACCCGGCCGAACCTCGTCGCGAGCTTCCCGGCCCGAGACGCCATGGGCCTCGCGATCGGCCAGGAGATCCCGATCGCCGTCGACATCGGCAACGCGCACCTCTTCGACGCAGAGACGGGTGACCCGCTCCGCTAGGGCGGCCGCCGTCGCGGTCGTCCTGGCCGGGATCGCGGGCGCGGCGGTCGCGCTCGGCTCGAACGGCGCCTCGGGGCCGACGGGCGCGGTTCTTGCAGCGCTCGCGAAGCCGCCCGTGTACTCGTCCCTGTCGTCGCAGCGGATCTACTTCGTGATGACGGACCGGTACGCCGACGGCGACCCGTCGAACGACCAGGGCGGCCTCTCCGGAGGACCGGGCGTCACCGGCTTCGACCCGGCCAACCCGGCCTACTACCACGGGGGCGACCTGAAGGGCCTCGTCGGGTCCTGCACCGATCCGGTGCGCGGCCTGGCGCGGATCAAGGATCTCGGCTTCACCGCAATCTGGATCACGCCGCCGTTCGGCCAGCAGACCGTGCAGGGAGACAGCGCGGCGTATCACGGCTACTGGATCAAGGACTTCCTGAACGTCGATCCGCACCTGGGCACGGACCAGGACTTCGCGAACCTCGTCACCTGCGCCCACTCACTCGGGCTGAAGGTCTACCTCGACGTCGTCGTCAACCACACGGCGGACGTCGTCCAGCTCGAGGGCAACGCGGGCTTCCTCGACCCGGCACAGGTCCCGTACCGCGACTGCCACGGCAAGCGGTTCGACCCGGCGCGGTACGTGCGCGCGAAGACGTTCCCGTGCCTGTCGGCCGCGAACATGCCGTACCGGCCGTTCTTCGCGGTGCCGTCGGACGCGAAGGCGAAGAACCCGGCGTGGCTCAACGACCCGACGAAGTACCACGACCGGGGAGACATCGACTTCAGCTCCGGGAGCCAGGTCGAGTTCGAGCAAGGCGACTTCTTCGGGCTCGACGACCTGTTCACCGAGCAGCCGGCCGTCATGAACGGCCTGGCGCAGATCTACGCGAGCTGGGTGACGAGATACCACGTGGACGGGTTCCGCGTGGACACGGCCCGCCACGTCAACTCGGCGTTCTTCGGGCTGTGGGTGCCGAAGATCCTCGCCGCGGCCCGGAGCGTCGGCATCACGGACTTTCCGATCTTCGGCGAGGTGACGCTGACGGACGACATCGCGCTGTCGCAGTTCGTCCGCGACCGGGGACTGCCGAGCGTGCTCGACTTCCCGTTCCAGGACGCAGCGGCCGGGTTTGTCTCGGGATCGACAGGGGCTCGCGCACTGGCGTCGCGTTTCGCCGACGACGACTACTTCCGCGGACCGTCCGGCGTCGCCCCCACTCCGCCGACCTTCCTCGGGAACCACGACATGGGGCGGGCCGCGTACCAGATCCTCCAGCATGGCGCCCCGGACGACTCGCGGCTGCTCGCGCGCGTGGAGCTCGGCTACGACCTGATGTACCTGCTGCGCGGCGCGCCGGTCGTCTATTACGGGGACGAGGTCGGGATGATCGGCACAGGGGGCGACCAGCAGGCGCGGCAGGACATGTTCCCGACGCAGGTCGCCGACTGGAAGACGCAGCCGCGCGTCGGCTCGGCGCCGATCGGGAACGGCTCGTCGTTCGACGTGAAGAGCCCGATCGAAGACGAGCTGCGGGCACTGGCTTCACTTCGCGACGCGCATCCGGCGCTGGCGTCGGGCGCGACGATCCCGCGGCTCGCGTCGAAGTCGCTCTACGCGGTGAGCCGGATCGACCGCGCCGCGCGGCGCGAGTACGTCGTCGCCTTCAACTCGGGGACTGCCGTCGGCAGGTTCTCTTTGAAGACCGCGACGCCCTCGTCGTCCTGGACGCTGCTGCTCGGTTCGGCTGCGCCTGCCAGGAGCGAGGCCGACGGAAAGCTGGCGTTCTCCGTGCCGCCGCTCTCGGTGGTCGTGCTGCGTGCGGACACAAACCTTCCGAAGCGCGCGGCTCCGGTGCCGGCGGTGAGGTTCGGGAGCGACCCGCTCGACGGCACGCTGCGCGTCGTCTCGGCAAAGGTCGCGACGGCCGACCCCGTGAGCGTGACGTTCGCCCTCCGCCGCGGCGCAGGCCCTTGGACGCGAATCGACACGGACGACTCGCCGCCCTACCGCGGCTTCCTCGAGCGCGGGCGGTTCCGCAAGGGCGAGAAGGTCCAGCTCGTCGCGATCGCGGCCGCAACGGACGGCTCCGTCGCCGTGTCACCCGCGGTTCGCGTCGTCCCGCGCCCCTAGCCCTCTGCCTTGCGGGGCGGCCCGGCGAGCGGAGGGTGCCCGCCGGGCCATCGAGGGAGGAAGGAGCTCTTAGGAGGGCCGAGTCCCGAGGGTGACGGTGACCGTCTTCGTCGCGCCGTTGCGGACGACGGTCAGGATCACCTTCGACCCCGGCTTGCGGCCGGCGATCTCGGTCTGGAGCGTGTCGGCGCTCGTCACCGGATGGCCGTCGACCCGGGTCACGACGTCGCCGCCGGTCACGTAGGACTGGCCGTTGACGACCTGCGTGCCGGTCGAGCCCTTGAGGCCGGCCTTCGACGCCGGCGAGCCCGAGACGACGCTCGTGATCGCAACACCCGCGGGCACGTTCAGCGCCGCTGCGGCGTCACTCGGAATCGTCTGGATGTGGACGCCGAGATACGCGCGCTGAACGGTGCCGCCGCCGATCAGCTGCGACACGATCGAGCGGACGGTGTTGGACGGGATCGCGAACCCGACGCCGTCGTTTCCGCCCGACTCGCTGTCGATCTGCGCGGTCACGCCAATGACCTGGCCCGACGAGTTGAGCAGCACGCCGCCGGAGTTTCCGTGGTTGATCGCCGCGTCGGTCTGGATCGTGTCCGTGATCGTGAAGTTGTTCGGCGCCGTGATGTCGCGGTGCAGCGCACTGACGATGCCCGACGTGATCGTGCCGGCCAGGCCGAACGGGCTGCCGATGGCGACGACGCTATCGCCGACGGTGACCGAGCTCGAGTCGGCGAGCCCGATCGGATGGAGGAGCGTCGCGGGGGCGTTGACCTTGATCACGGCGAGGTCGCTCGAGGCATCCGATCCGACGAGCGTCGCCTTGTACGAGGCGCCGTTCGAGAACTTGACGGAGATCGACGTCGCGCCGGCGACCACGTGCTGGTCGGTGACGACGTCACCCTGCGTGTCGTAGACGAAGCCGGAGCCCTGGGCCTCGGAGGTCTGGGAGCCGCCGAAGAAGCCGCCGTTGCCCTGCGTCGTCACGGTGATCTCGACGACGCCCGGCGCGTCGCGCTTGTAGATGTCGGCGACGGTGAGCGGGCTCTGCTGGCTCGCGAAGTTGGGCGAGGAGGTCGAGGTGGACGACGCGGGTGCGACGACGGTCTTGACGACGGTTGTCTTGCCGGAGCCGCCCACCGCGGCGTAGGTGCCCGCGCCGACGGCGGCGCCGATCAGCGCGGCGACGGCGAGCGAGGAGAGGAGGAGTTTCTGCGAGTTTCGGGCGAGCACTGATGTCCTTCCTGGGTCGTTGTCGTGACCGTATGAGATCACGGTGCCCTAAGACTGCCCTGAGCTGGTTCTAAGAAGTCCGTAAGAGCCTGATCGCTAGTACCATCCTGCGCGTGCGACGGGTCATGCCGCTGGTCGTGGCGGCGCTTGCGGGCCTCGGAGTGCTCGCCTCGACGTCGCTCGCGGGCGCGGGCAGCGCGTCCTCCTGCACGCCGCACAACTCGATCGGGACGTCGAGCTTCGACTACGTTCTCTGCGGGCTCCCGGACATCGACCAGGTCCGGCAAGTCACGCCCACGACGGCCGGCCTCCCCGGGGACGGCTACAGCTACTGCGGCCCCACGGCCACCATGGACGGCCTCGCCTACTTCGCGAGCCATGGCGCGCCGGCGCTCCGGCCGGGCGCCAAGGACTGGACGGCCGCCGCGAACTACGAGGAGATGACGGCCGACATCAAGGATCTCGGCGACCTGATGGGGACAACCGTGAGCGGAGGGACGACCGACGGCTACTTCCCCGGCCTCGACGCCTGGCTCCAGCAGCCGGAGCCCGGCGTGCCGCTGCTCCCGAGCCCGCTCGTCACCTCCTACCTCTGGGTGACGAACTCGAGCTCCGAGCTGCCGGCCGACCTCCCGACCATGGCGGCCGAAGGCGCAGCGGGCGACGTCGTCATCCCCAACGTCGCCTTTATGACCTACGAGAAGCCGCCCGCGCCCGCAACCGGCCCGAAGCAGTGGCTCACCGTCGGCGGCCACTACCTCGCGATGTCGTCCGCGACGAGCCCGAGCACGATGGGCGTGCACGACCCGGCGAACCCGATCGCCGAGCATGCGTCGCAGTCGCCCTATGCCGAGGAGACGTACACGCTGAAGCCCGTCACCTCGACCTTCGGCTACCTCGACGCGAGCGGGAACGACGTGAGCTTCAAAGGCACCTTCCTCCAGGTGAAGGACTACTTCCTGGACACGTCGACGACGAAGACGTTCGTCTGGGGCTACGTCCTCCTGCAGCCCGAGACGGTGACGACCTGGTCGCGGTATCGGATCCTTCTCGTGGCGCCCGTCCGTGCCGGTGACCCGGTCGAAGGGTTCGTCTCCGCCGGCCGGCGCGCAGTCCTCGATCTCGCAGTCGACCCGGCGGCGGCGCGCGACTACTACGTGGAGCAGGGCAGCTCGTCGATCTGGGCCTTGAACACCGCCAGCGGCGCATCGACGCCGCTGGCGTCGGTGACGGGCCGCCCGGCGCTGCTCGGCTACGCGGCGAGGACAGGCACGGTCTTCGTCGCCGCCGCGCGCAGCCTGGCGGCCGTCGACGCACGCGGGCGAGGGAAGGCGGCTTCCCGGCCGCTCTCGGAGCAGGTCGATGCCGTCGTCGTGAACCAGGAGTCGAGCCGCCTGCTCGCGC
>Ga0070741_10009355_pt1 | contig 19100 bp, 12 predicted proteins | sample Coa_R1_4_FD_66440 | JGI IMG/M metagenome (GOLD analysis project Ga0070741, IMG submission 66440) | Surface soil microbial communities from Centralia Pennsylvania, which are recovering from an underground coalmine fire - Coalmine... | ecosystem: Environmental > Terrestrial > Soil > Unclassified ...
CCTGTGGAACCCGAGCACAAAAATGTCCAATAAGCCCTAAACAAATCTGTCATCCCGACCGGAGCGAAGCGGAGTGGAGGGACCTTGAGTTTCAAACAGACCAGGCTCTAAAACTGTGGCCTATTTTCGAGCTGGAACTCAAGGTCCCTCCACTATGCTCGCTTGCGCTCGCTGCGGTCGGGATGACACAAGTGGGTAGCGTTTCGCAAAGCTAGCCGCGAGTCTTGGGGCTTTGCTGGAACTGCATCGTGCGCGTGATCCCTTCGCCTTCCTTAACGTAGATCACCTGGTTCGCTTTGACGTTCTTTAGCGTATCAACTTGGCCGCTGGGCCAGCGAACTTCGAGCGACTCCACCTTTTCAGCATTGCCTAATCCGAAGTGAACGCGTAGATCGTTCTGGGAAAAGTAGCCGCCTCCGCTGCGCACCTCGTCAATCTGCCGATGGGGTTTTGCCTGACCCGGAACCTGGGTCACGCACGCAATGCGCGCTCCGATGCCGCTGCGGTTTGACTTGGTCCCGATGGTGCGAATCTTGATCCAGTTGTGAGACAGCTTCGAGTCGCAGCGCAGAAGCTGAGGATAATCATTGACCGTATTCACCACGACATCGATGTCGCCATCGTTGTCAAAATCTCCGAAGGCCGCGCCGCGCGACGCGCTCGGCTCCGAGATGCCCGGGCCCGCCTGAAATGAAATGTCGGCGAAGTGGCCATTGCGCAGGTTCTGATAGAGAAGTTTGCGCTGGGCGTAGCCGGCTTCGGTTTTGAGCTGCTCGACCTCCGGATAGACATGCCCGTTGCAGATCAGGATGTCGGGCCACCCGTCATTGTCCATATCGAAAAAGCCGCAGCCCCAGCCCAGGAATTGGGTGTGTGCGCCCAGGCCTGCCGTAAAGGTCGTGTCTTCGAAACTGGCTCCGCCTTGATTGCGATAGAGCGATGGGGTATCCCCGGCGAAATTCGTCTTCACGATGTCGAGATTGCCGTCCATGTCGTAGTCGGCGGCGGATACTCCCATGCCCGCCTGGGGCTTGCCGTCCGGGCTCAGCGCACAGCCGGCTTCAATGGCAATGTCCTGGAACTTTCCGTTCTTCTTGTTCTGGTACAAGGCGCTCGCCGTCGAATCATCCGCAACGTAAATGTCGGGCCAGCCATCGTTGTCGAAGTCGGCTGTGAGCACGCCGAGGCCATACGTTCCGTTCGCGCCTAGAATGCCTGAAGTTTCGGAAACGTCGGTGAAAGTGCCATCTCCATTGTTGTGGTAAAGAATATTCTTCCCGCCCTGCAGTCCCGGCGGCCCGCAGGCGACCATCACGCTCTTGTAGAGGCAGGGCCCCGATTCCGGCACGGGAGCGGTCGCGAGATCCATGTCGATGTAGTTGGCGACGAAAAGATCCAGCCGGCCGTCACGATCGTAGTCCACGAAAGCGCAACCCGTGTTCCAGCGCTTGCCATTTCCCGCCACCCCGGCCTTCTGGCTGACGTCGGTGAACGTGCCGTTGCCGTTGTTGTGGTAGAGAACATTTTTGCCGAAGTAGGTGACGAACAGATCGTCCCAGCCATCGTTATCGTAATCGCCCACGCAGCAGCCCTGGCCCCAGCCGGAGTGAGCCACGCCCGCTTTCAGCGTGACATCCGTAAACGTGCCGTCGCGGTTGTTGCGAAAAAGATGCGAGGTAGGTTCGCTTCCCGCGGCAAAGCCCTCGAGACGAGTGCCGTTGACCAGGAAAATGTCTAGCCAGCCGTCATTGTCGTAGTCATAAAAAGCGACGCCGCAGCCGGTTGTCTCGAGCAGGTATTTGTTCTTGTGCTCTCCGCCGAAGATAGTTTTGGCGTTAAGTCCGGCTTCGCGGGCAACATTGAGGAAGCTGATACCGGGATCCGCGGCTGGCGCCGGTTCTGGCTTGGAACCAGCCGGAGCCTGTTGCGGGACAGGATACGCGCCCGCGCGCCGTGGCCGCGCCAGCGATAGAACGCTCTCCAGCGAGAGCACAAGCGCCGATCGGCTAAGTGACTTCAGAAAGACACGGCGTGAAGGAAACAAGGGATCGCTACCTGGTCCGCGTGGCTCGTGCTAGAATTCGCCCCTGCCCTATATTCATTCAGGGAGCCGCGAGTTGGCAAGCTTCGCCGCGCCGGATTCCTTCAGCACGAGACACTCGATGAATTCTGATCGCGCCCGCAGCTTTCATTGTTCCGTCGTTGATCACCTTCTGGTTCGAATTTTCCTGCTCGTTTATTGCCTGTTCTGGGCAGCTTCTGCCATCGCTCAGCAGTCACCCGCTCTTGAACTCACCCGCACGGTTCGAAGTTGGGAGTTCCTGCCGGTTGTGGGTGCGCGCGCGGGACTGTTCGGGAACGAAACCGGGGACTTCGAAGCCTGGGTCTATCCGCTGAAGATCTTCCGGGATTTTCATCTGATCTTCCATATCGGCGACCGAGCGCTTCCCGCCGAGAGTCTGGCGCGCACGTTGACGGTGCGCCCGGAATCAGCCTCCATCCAGTATGCCGGCGACAACTTCCACGTGCGCCAGACGCTCTCCATTCCCGCGAATGAGGCTGGAGCCGTTGTCTTCCTGGAAATCGAAACCGAGCAGCCCCTGGAAGTCGAGGCGGTCTTTACCCCGGATTTTCAACTGGAATGGCCCGCGGCATTAGGGGGGACGTACGTCAGTTGGGACGCGCAAAAGCACGCATTCGTGTTCGGAGAAGAGACCAGGAAGTTTGCCGCTCTGGTCGGATCGCCCACCGCGGGCGATGCTCACGTCGCCTATCAGACCAACTATTCCTCCTCCGGGGAAAACTCGATGCGCCTTGGGGTTGTGCAGAAGGGCAAGGACACGAGGGCAATTGCGATTGCCGCCTCCATCGCCGGGCTTCAGGATGCGGCAAACGCCTACCAGCATCTGTTCGATTCAGCCGCAGCCGCCATCCGCGAATCGGCGGAGTACTATCGCGACTATCTCGGGAAAACCGTCGGACTCGAACTGCCCGATGCCGGTTTGCAGGAGGCGTACGATTGGGCGCGCATCAGCACGATTCAGGGCCTGGTGAATAATCCTTATCTCGGTTCTGGAATCGTCGCTGGATACCGAACTTCGGGTGTGGGCCAGCGTCCGGGCTTTGCGTGGTTCTTCGGCCGGGATTCCTTCTGGACTTCGTTCGCGCTGAATGCCGAAGGAGACTACGCCGCTGCGCGCACCGCCATCGACTTTGTCAGCAAGTACCAGCGGGAGGACGGCAAGGTTCCACACGAGATCTCGCAGAGTGCCAGCCTGGTTCCGTGGTTCAAAGATTATCCGTATCCCTACGTTTCCGCCGACGCTACCCCGCTGTTCATCCTGGCCATGAATGATTATGCGGTGCAGAGTGGCGATCTCGCATTCATACGCGAGAAGTGGGACAACCTGTGGCGCGGCTACCAATTCATGAAATCGACCTACGATGACCAGGGCTTCGCGAAGAACCTCGGCGTGGGGCACGGATGGGTGGAGGGCGGGCCGCTGCTGCCCGTCAAGAATGAGTATTACCAGGCCGGACTGGCAGTGCAGGCCCTGGATGCGCTTTCGAATCTCGCGCGGCTCGCCGGGAAGCCTGATGTCAGCCAGCAACTGACCGCGGAGTTCGAGCAAATCAAACCTGCGTTGGAAAAGGCGTTCTGGAGCCCGGAGACGAAGAGTTATGCTTTCGCGCTCAAACCGGATAATCAGCGCTATGACGAGACTACGGTGCTGTCCACCGTGCCCATGTGGTTTGGATTGTCAGACGCCGATCATGCGGAGCAGACTATCAACCAACTGGCCGGCGAGGATCATCAGACCGACTGGGGCATGCGCATCATCTCCAAGCGCTCCAAGGTGTACGACGGCTCCGGGTATCACTACGGCTCAGTTTGGCCGTTGTTCACCGGATGGGCTTCGGTAGGCGAATACAGGTATCACCGCGACTTCCCCGCGTATGCAAATCTGCGATCCAACGCATTGCTGGGCCTGGACGGCGCGCTGGGTCATTTCACCGAAGTGCTGTCCGGAGATTATTACCAGTCGTTCGCAACCAGCTCTCCGCACCAGATCTGGTCGGCGGCCATGGTGATCAGCCCGATCCTGCGCGGTATGTTCGGCCTGCAAACCGACGCCGAGAAGCGACAGATCACGCTGGCGCCGCATCTTCCCGCGGACTGGACCTCATTCGCCATTCACCGCGTGCGGGTTGGCCAGGTGGAGACGGGCTTTCGTTTCTCCAAAACCGCTGATTCCATGACCCTCGAAGTGAATCGCACCGGTAGCGGCGAATGCTGGCTGGAATTCTCTCCCGCCTTCAGCCTGCGGACGCAAGTGCTCAGCGTCAGGATGAATAACCAGCCGGTGCCCTTCAAAATGCAGCCCAACAGCAACGATCAGCACCTCTATGTGCGCCTTCCGCTGCGTGACGGTGCCAATACTCTCGCGATCCGGATGAAGAACGATTTCGGATTCAGCTGGGCAAATGACCTTCCGTACCTGGGCAGCGCGAGCCGCGGTTTGCGTGTTCTCAGCCAGTCTTGGGACGCGCCCAGGACCGAGTTGACGCTGGACGTCTCAGGTTTATCCGGCGCAGCCTACGAGTTGGCGATCTGGAATTCTGCCCAAATCTCCTCTGTGGAAGGCGCGGCGCTCGGCAAGGCCGGCAAGTTGGCGATTGTCATGCCCAGGGGTTCAGCCGATACCTATACCGGGCAGAAGGTCGTGATCCATTTCCGGCACTCTGGAGCGAATCAAAACAGGCAAGCGAAGACGCGCTAAACTCAACCTGTAGCATCTTGACGGGGTCCGGGATGAATCGAGCGCTCATCGGCATTGCTGTCCTGCTTTTCTTCTCCTGGGTACTTCTCACTGCGCAAACCTCCAAGAAAGCCGCGGATGCGAACGGCCATGCATGGTGGCAGCATGCGGTGTTCTACGAGATATATCCCCGGAGCTTCGCGGACAGCAACAACGACGGCATCGGCGATCTGAAGGGCATCACTTCGAAGCTCGATTACCTGAAGGATCTCGGCGTAGATGCGATCTGGATCACTCCCTTTTTCCCATCGCCACAAGTCGACTTCGGCTACGATGTTTCCGATTACGAGGCGATTGACCCGATGTACGGCTCGTTGGGCGATTTCGATGCCCTCACCGTGGCGGCCAGGCAGCGCGGCATTCGCGTGATCCTCGACCTGGTGGTGAACCACACCTCCGACCAGCACAAATGGTTTCTGGATTCCAAATCGTCCCGCACCGCGCAGCGCCGCGACTGGTACATCTGGCGCGACGGCAAAGCTCCGGGACAGCCGCCCAACAACTGGACGGCGAACTTCGGAGGATCCGCCTGGAAGTTCGATCCCACAACGAAGCAGTATTACTACCACTACTTCTATCCCGAGCAGCCTGATCTGAACTGGCGTAATCCCGCAGTGAAGCAGGCGATGTTCGACGTCACCCGCTGGTGGTACAAGCGCGGCGTCTCCGGATTTCGCCTGGATGCGGTCAACACGTTATTTGAGGACCCGAATTTAAAGGACAATCCTGTCCGGCCGGGCAAGAGTGCGTATGGCGATCCTCTGCAGGAGCACAAGTACAACACCAACCTGCCCGAGATTCACGAAGCATTGCGGCAATTGCGCAAAGTCACTGACCAATATAACGGCGTACTGATCGGCGAGACCTGGACGGCCGATATCAACGAACTGAATGCATACTACGGGAAAGGCAACAACGAGTTGCAGTTGCCCATGGACTTTCTGTTTACCAACATAAATAAGCTCTCCGCTGCCGAATTCCGCAAACAGATTGCCGCCATCAACTCTGCCTCAGGCTGGCCCACGTTTGTGATCAGCAATCACGATATCGTCCGCTCTTATGACCGCTACGGCGACGGGCGGCACAATGACGAAATCGCCAAATTGATGGCCGGGCTGTATCTCACGCTTCGCGGCACTCCGATTCTCTATTACGGGGAAGAGATCGGCATGAAGACCACTCCTCCTGCCCGCAAGGAGGACGTCCAAGATCCTAAAGGGCGCACTGGTTGGCCGCAGGACAAAGGACGGGACGGCGAGCGCACTCCCATGCAGTGGGATCAAAGCGAAAATGCGGGGTTCACCAGGGGCAAGCCTTGGCTGCCCGTGCCCCCAACAGCAAAGACGCACAATGTGGCCGTGGAGACGAACGATGCGCAATCGATCCTGTCGTTCTACAAGAAACTCCTCAAGCTGCGTCACTCGAATAGAGAGCTTCTCGAGGGCAATTATTTGCCGATCAATCAAAACGACCAGAATGTCCTGTCGTATCTGCGCGTCTATCAGGACCAGGCGGTGATTGTCTCTCTGAACATGTCGGGAGCACCGCAGAAGGTGAACTACGAACTGAAGAAGAACGGATTTGCGTCAGCTAAACCCCTGGTGACTACCGGACAGTCATCCTCGAACGGAGACTTCGTTACCTTGGATCCTTACGGCGTGTTCATCGGGCAACTAGTGAGATAGCATGCATGAGCTGTCGATTGCGATGGGGATCGTGGACGCCGCCATGGACGAGGCTCGGCAGCGGGGCGTGCAGGTCAGTGCCGTGCATTTGCGGCTGGGAGCGTTGTCCGGAGTGGTGAAAGATGCGCTGCTGTTTTCCTACGAAGTCGCATGCCAGGATACGCCGCTGGCGGGCTCGCGCCTGATCGTGGAGGATGTTCCCGTCGCCGTGTTCTGCCCGCAATGCCGGCAAACGCGGGTGCTGGATTCTGTGCAGTCATTTCTGTGTCCGGAATGCGGCACGCCGACGATGGATATACGTCAGGGGAAGGAACTTGAGGTGTTCGCGCTGGAGGTGGAGGAATGAGCGAGCCGCGCCTGGTCGAAGTCCGGCGAAATGTATTGAAGCAGAACGACGTCATCGCGCGCGCTCTGCGGGCGCAGTTCCGCGGCTCGGGAGTCTTTGTCGTGAGCCTGGTGTCGAGTCCCGGCTCGGGCAAGACCACCTTCCTGGAGAAGACGCTGACGCTGCTTCAGCCGAAATACCGGGTGGCGGCGCTGGTCGGCGACCTTGCGACCGAAAACGACGCAGTCCGCCTGGCCCGCAGCAAGGCGCCCGTGAAGCAGATCACCACCGGGACTCTCTGCCACCTGGAAGCCGCCATGGTCCAGAATGCGCTGCAGGAATGGGATACTCGCCAGCTGGATTTTCTTTTTATCGAGAACGTAGGGAACCTGGTGTGCCCCTCCTCCTACGATCTCGGGGAAAACCTGAGGCTGGTTCTGATGTCGGTCACCGAGGGTGAGGACAAGCCGCTGAAGTATCCCACCATCTTCAACAGCGCGGATGTGGCGGTAATTACCAAGAACGAACTCTCCGCCGTGGTGGAGTTTGATTGGGAGACTACGCGCAAGAGCATCGAGTCCGTCCGCCCCGGCATGCGGATCTTCCGGGTCTCGGCGAAAACCGGCGAGGGGATGGACAGCTTCCTGGATTTCCTGGCGCAGCAATTGCAGGAGCAACGGAGCATCCCGCGTACCTGAGACGATCGCGTCAGCCTCGGGGAACCTGAGACAGGGCGATGAGCGTGCGCACTGCGTAGGTGACCAGCATGGCAGCGACACATGCCACAATCAGCGGACGGTAACTGGTCTCCATGAGGTCCGCCAATATCCCAGAGACGAAAATGAAGAGGAAGGGAATGGCGGTCAACAGGAATGCCGCACCGGCCACATGCGGATGCGCGATGGCCAGGGCGATAAAGGCTACGGCCATGAGCAGCGGCACGGTATTGCCGAAATAGCGGGTCCGCGGCCACGCCGCGTAGGTTACGAGTGCCACCGGCAAAGCCAGAGCAAAGGCGGGACACGCCCGCGCAATTTGCATGGCCATGTGCTTGTACACGGTGAGGAAAGTGAAGCCGCGCCAGGTCGCTCCCCAGAACTCCGCGTGCCGAATGCTGTCCGCGAAAGAATGGGCGTGAAACGAGTACAAGGCGAACACCAGCACGCAGGCCACCCCGCACGCCGCAAGCCAGATCACGGTTCCGGCAAGCCTCCGCACCGGGGCGACGTAAAGCAGGAACCCCAGCGCCACAGGCGCGAGAATAATCAGGGAGAATTGCGAACCGACAGCGATAGCCATCGATACTCCCAGAAGCACGATGCGTCGCCAATTCCAGAGCACGACCTCGCGCGGTGCATACAGGGTATGGGCGACGGCGATAGCGGTGAAGATCGTCCCGAACGCTCCCCATGCGGCGGCGATCTCAGGCTCCGTATGCCATGCGGCGCTTGCCTGGATCAGGGATGGAGAAAAACAGTAAAAGGTCAGTGCGACAAAGCCTCCCAGGTTTCCGCAAAGCCGTCGCGCGACGTACCACAGGGAAGCACCCAGAAACGCGCCGCAGGCGAGGAAGGGCAATCGCGGCAGCCAGCGCCAATAGCGGGCCGAATCCGGCGTAAGATCGTGCGGCCAGGCCAGCAGGGGCGCAGCCGTGACCAGATACAGCAGGGGAGAACGTTGCGTGTCAAAGCCGGCTACTTCGTTTGCCAGCGCCGGCTGCAGCGCATTCTCGGAAGGGTCCAGGCGCGGGGCCGCCGCAACGCCCCGGTGATGCCATTGCTTCCAACCCTCCTCCATGCGCAGCGCCTCATCACCTTCGGGCAAGGGCTCAGCGCTGAGCTCGGCATGCACCAGCCATATTGCCTGTCCCAGAAAAGCGAGTAACAGGAGGGCCGCCAGCAATTGTGGACGGCCGAAACGGTCCCGCGTGAAATATGAGGGCATAAGGTCGAGCCGAAGTGTTTTACCATGTCGGAGGCTCTCGCGGTAAACCATCTGCCATGACGAACCTCGAGATCAATGGGCGCGGCGATCTGGACACGAGCCGGGAGGCCCATCCTTCCACCCCGGAATTCGCGGTGGCCGGCGCTCCCTCGTACCCGCGCACCCTGTTTCTGGGGACAGCCGGGCTTCGTCCCGGGTGGGGCCTGGCCTTCTATGCAGTGATCTTTCTCATCCTGCAGCGAATTGCCGTGGACCTGGCGTGGTCGCGGGACTTCGGCGCCAGCGGCCTGTGGTCGTCACTGCTCGCCGAGGTCGGGAGTCTGCTGGCAGCCGTGATACCCGCAATGGTACTTGCCCGCGTCGAGCAGCGCCCATGGAGAGCTTATGGCCTGCCGTCCCGCACCGCATTTGGGCCGCTGTTCTGGACGGGAGGCCTGTGGGGGTTCACATTTGTCTCCCTGCTGATCCTGGCCCTGTATGGCGCTCGCTCCTTTTCATTCGGGCACCTCGCGCTGCACGGAGTCCGCATCGCGAAATTTGCCGTGTTTTGGGCTGTATTCTTCCTGATCGTGGGATTGTTCGAAGAATTCCTGCTGCGTGGATATTCCCAGTTCACTCTTTCGCGCGGGATTGGCTTCTGGCCCGCGGCCGTAGCCCTTTCCAGTACTTTTGGCCTGATCCATTTGAAGAACGATGAGGAGCATTGGCCGGGCCTGCTGGCAGCGGCATTTATCGGGCTGTTCTTCTGCCTCACCCTGCGGCGCACGGGCAATCTTTGGTTTGCCGTAGGATTTCATGCCGCTTGGGATTGGGGGGAGACATTTTTCTATTCGGTTCCGGACAGCGGAATGACGTCGCCGGGGCACTTGCTCAGTTCGAGCCTGCGCGGTCCGCAATGGCTGAGTGGCGGTTCGACCGGTCCCGAGGGAAGCATCTTCTGTTTTGCCGTGATCGCGCTGGCCTGGGCTCTGTTCGCGCGTATTTACCGCCATGGAGATACTTCAGGCGCCGGAAGCCTGCCAGAGCCGCTGGGCAGCCCGCACCGACCGCAATCTACTCCTCCGCAGTGAGGAAGTCCGCTGTGCCGCTTTGGGAGCGGCAGATGCTGCGGCTTACAAGTTGATCCAGCTTTCTCGCGCCTGCGTCCTATACTGATGCCATGACCCCAGAAGTCGATCTGTTCACGCCCTTGCAGCGCTACTGGGGTTACGGTTCATTCCGGCCCCTTCAGGAACGAATTGTCTGCAGCGTGATCGCCGGGCGCGACACCTGCGTGGTGATGCCCACCGGCGGGGGCAAGTCTCTTTGCTACCAGTTGCCCGCAGTCGTTCTGGGCAAAACAGCCGTGGTGATTTCGCCCTTGATCGCGCTCATGCAGGACCAGGCAGCGCAACTGGGACAGATGGGAATTCCGGTCGCGGTTTTGAACAGTTCGGTCACCGGCGACGAGCAAACCCGGATCATGCGCAAGGCCCGCGATGGCGCCTACCGCTTGTTGTATCTCTCGCCTGAACGGCTGCAGCGCGCCGATACCGTGGCATGGCTGCAGCAGGTCCCGGTCTCGTTTTTTGCCATCGACGAGGCCCATTGCATTTCCGAATGGGGACACGAGTTTCGACCCGAATACCGGCAGTTGAGCCGGCTGCGCGGCGAGTTCCCCAGTAGTCCGATTGCCGCCTTTACGGCCAGCGCAACCCGGCATGTTCGGCACGACATTCTTGCCCAGCTCGCTCTGCGCGATCCGGATAAATACATTGCGAGCTTCCACCGGCCGAATTTGCGCTACCTTGTTCGCGAGTGCGGGAGCGTCGAGCACAAGAAGGTCCTGCTCGCTGCGTTGCGGAGTCACTCCGAGGGGAATGTCATCGTGTATTCCCCCACCATCAACAAGGTGGAAGAGACGGTGGACTTCCTGGGCGACGAGGGAATTGCAGCCGTGCCTTATCACGCCAAAATGTCCAGCGAAGAAAGGCGCCGCAGCCAGGAGCGCTGGATGTCGGACGAGGTGCGCGTTCTGGTGGGCACCATCGCCTTTGGGCTCGGCATCAATAAGGCGACAGTACGGGCCGTGATTCACCTTTCCTTGCCTAAGTCGGTCGAACAGTTCTACCAGGAGGCAGGACGCGCCGGGCGCGACGGCAATCCTGCCGACTGCATTCTGCTTTGGCAGAAAAGGGACGCGGGACTGCTGGGCCATTTCGCGGACCAGATCGTGGATGCGGCCGAGCGCGAGAGAGCGTGGCAGAGGTATCACAAGATTCGCGATTTTGCCGAGTCGCGCAAGTGCCGCCACCGGCAAATTTGCACCCATTTCGGCGAGACTCCGAAGTGGTCCGATTGTGGCGCCTGCGACGTGTGCGGGGGCATGCCGGACTGGCTGACTCAGACCGCGCTCGCGGAAACCGTGGGCCAGGAATCAGCCCGCAAGGTAAGTCGCACGTCGCCGGCTGTTCGAACAACGAGTTCAGCCGCGCCAGTTGATGAAGGACTACGCGAGTACCTGCGCGAGTGGCGCCGTACCCTCGCCAGGGAGCAAAGCCTTCCCGCCTACGTCGTGCTGCATGACACAACTCTGGACGAGATTTGCCGGATTCGCCCTGGATCGATCAGCCAGTTGATGACCATTACAGGTATCGGAGAGCGCAAGGCCGAGTTATACGGCGAGGAGATCCTGCGTGCCTTGGAAAGGTACAAAAGCGGCTCCCGCGCCGCCGAAATACAAATGGCAACGGCCCCGGCGCATGAGACCCTGGAGCTTCTGAGGAATGGCAAGAGCCTGGCGGAGATCGCAACCATCCGGGGCAGGCAGATAGCGACGGTAGTCAATACAGTCGCAGCCCTGGTTGAAGCAGGAGCGATAGAGTTTTCGCCGGGATGGATTCATCCTGACAAATTGTCCGTCATTGAAGCTGCCTGCGCACGTGTCACGAACGATGGGTACCAGCGATTGAAGGCGCTCAAGGAAATACTGCCCCCGGAGATCACGTATGAGGAGATCCGGTTGGTGGTTTCGCGAATTCGACGTCAGAGCAGCAAGAGACCTCCAGTGGCACCCAGTCCCTGAGCCGCACAGATTCGAATTGCCAGGCCTGCCTCCATACTGGGCCCATCATTGGATTTTTTGCTGCCTGCCTCTTCCCTCCCTGTTATGATTGTTCTAACGCTGGATTTGTAACCTCGGCAGTTGCAGTCCGATCGCACTCTGCCCTTTGTCACCTTAGCTGTCACCAGGCTCCAACCTGCATAGGGACATCAATGGGGACCAATACCTCGCTCTCGGCACGAATCTCCCGCAATAATGTGCTTCGTTACGGGCTGGCCATAGCCTCGGCGTTGGTAGCCTCTCTGCTTTGCAGCGGCGTGCAACGCTTTTTGGGCGAGCCAGGCTGCTACGTGATTCTGCTTCTGGCGGTTACGTTTTCGGCATGGTATTGCGGCGTGGGGCCGACCATTCCCGCTGTCATGCTGGCACTGATTGGGACCACGTTCGGCTTCATACCGAAAGTCCCTCATTTTGCCTATATCAACTCCGGGCAGTGGCTTGACATCCTGGTATTCCTCACGGCATCTGTCGTGGTTGTGCTGATGGGAGAAAAGCGGCGGCAGGAGAATCGCCGCCTTTTGCAAGCCCAGGATGAACTGGAACTGCGAGTGCAAGAGCGCACCGCCGATCTGGACGCGGTGAACCGCAACCTGCGCGAGTTATCGGCGCGCCTGATGCAGCTGCAGGACGAGGAGCGGCGCCGCATCGCCCGCGAGTTGCACGATAGTGTCGGACAAACGCTGGCGGCATTGGGGATGAATCTGTCGCTGGTGCGCAACGACGTGGAGCGCCTGGCCGGCATCGTTTCCGCCCTGAATGACAGCGAGAATCTGGTCCGCGAGATGAGCAGCGAGGTTCGCACCATCTCTCATCTGTTGCACCCGCCCCTATTGGACGAGGCCGGCCTGTGTTCCGCGCTGCGCTGGTATGTCGACGGATTCGCGCAGCGCAGCGGAATCAAAGTCGATCTGGACGTGCCCGACGACTTCGGCCGGCTCCCCGGCGAACTGGAGACGGCCATTTTCAGGGTGGTGCAAGAGTCTCTGACTAACATTCATCGACATTCCGGCAGCTCGGCCGCCCACATTGAGCTGCGGCAACGGGGCGAGCAGGTAGTCGTGGAAATCGCCGACCGTGGCAGGGGCATTCCGCCGGAAAAATTGCAGGAAATGGCCTCCTCGGGAACCCCAGGCGTTGGAATTCGCGGCATGAGGGAACGATTGCGGCAACTCGGCGGAACCCTGGAAATCGAATCCAGCAAGTCCGGAACCGTGGTGATGGTGACCTTGCCCGTTGAACATAAGTCCGCTACCCAGGGAATGTCGCTCGTGGATCCGGCGGCCGCCTGAGTGACTGACCTTCCCGTCTGTTGTGCATACCGCCGAGCGGTATAATCCGTCGCTGGATGTCACTTGCATCTGGAACGAAAGTCGGGCCCTACGAGATCGTCGCGCCGCTAGGCGCCGGCGGCATGGGAGAGGTGTATCGCGCCCGCGACCCCCGCTTGCAGCGGGAAGTTGCCATCAAGATCCTGCCCGGCTTTGTGAGCCAGGATAGCGATCGCCTGCGCCGCTTCGAACAGGAAGCCCGAGCCGTCGGAGCGCTGAACCATCCCAATATCCTCGCCGTGTATGACGTTGGCACTCACGACGGCAGCCCGTACCTTGTCACCGAACTGCTGGAAGGGTCCTCGCTGCGTACTCGCTTGACTAGCGGCCCACTGCCGGCGCGTAAAGCCAGCGATTACGCGGTGCAGATTGCGCATGGGCTGGCGGCGGCGCACGACAAGGGAATCGTTCATCGGGACCTCAAGCCGGACAATATCTTCATCTGCCGCGACGGGCGCGCCAAGATTTTGGATTTCGGTCTGGCCAAACTCACCACCGCCGAAGCCCAAGACGCTACGGTCACGAACCTGGTCCCGATGGACCATACCGGCTCGGGAATCGTGCTCGGAACCGCCGGTTACATGTCTCCCGAGCAGGTGCGGGGACAAAAAGCGGATTCGCGTTCGGACATATTCAGCTTCGGCGCAGTGCTTTACGAGGCGCTGTCCGGCGAACGCGCCTTCCAGGGGACCAGCGCGGCGGACCGGGCCAGCGCCATTCTGAAGGAAGATCCGCCCGACCTGCGTGCCGCGGGTCGGAACATTCCGGCAGCTCTGGAGCGCATCGTACGGCGTTGCCTGGAAAAGGATCCGCGGGAGCGTTTCGAATCCGCAAGAGACCTGGCATTCCATCTGGAGACCCTGTCCAGCGATTCCGACAGCGCCGCGTTGCGAGCTACCCCGGCGCGCGCCGCGAACCGGCCGGCCGCGATTTGGCTGGTGGCGGCGCTGGCCATAGCTGCCGCGCTCGCATTCGGCTTCTGGTACCGCGGCAGATTGCTGCCGGCCGATCAAGGGCCCGTGAAGTTTCTCCGGTTGACCGATTTTGCCGGACTGGAGGAGACTCCGGCTTTTTCGCCGGATGGCAAGTCCGTAGCTTTCGTCAGCGACTCGGTGGGTTCCCGCCAGATCTTCATCCGGCTGCTGGCCGGCGGACCGCCTCTCCAGATCACGCATGACTCCGGTACACATCTGGAACCCCGGTGGTCCCAGGATTCTGCATCGCTGATTTACTACACTCCTCCTCCGGAGGGAGGTTCCCAGGGGACGCTGTCGGAAGTGGCGGCCTTGGGCGGTCCTCCAAGGCGGCTGGCCTCCAGTTTGAGTGGGGCCGACGTCAGCCATGACGGGAAGCGGCTCTGTTATTTCCGGCTGGGCGACGGACAGATGCAGTTGGTCGCGTCGGATCGGGACGGCTCGAATGTGCGTGTGGTCATGCAGACGCCAGTCAGCTTCAGTTATCGCAAGCCCCGATGGTCTCCCGATGACAGCATGATTGCCTTCCTCCACAGCCGCGAGAATTGGGCCGACGACGTTTATGTCGTGCCCTCAGGGGGAGGTTCACCCAGGCAAATCTCGGACGACAATACGCTCATGAGCGGTTTGGCGTGGATGAATGATGGTTCTCATATTGTCTACAGTTCCGCGCGCGGGAGCACGGTACTCTACCTCCCCACGATGCATCTTTGGAAGGTTTCGACTAAAGGCGGCGATGCGCAGCAAATCACCTTCGGAGAAGCGGGCGACGAGAGTCCGGACCTCGACCGGGACGGCCGGATTGTAGTCAGCCGCAAGCACATGCAATTCGATATCTGGAAGTTTCCCGTGGATGGCGATGCCGCGGAAAACGTCCGGCGGGCAGTACGGATTACCCATCAGACAGGGCAGGTGCAGACCCCAACGTTAAGCCCGGACGACCGCCAAATGGCATACCTGTCGGACAACGGTGGTCATGGAAACTTGTGGGTCATGGATCTTGCAACGGGCGAGACGCACCAGATCACATTTGAAAAGGTATCGAACAAGGTGATGGGAGTTCCTATCTGGTCGCCTGATGGGAGCTACATTACATTTGCCACCAATGAGCCTGAGAAGGAAGGGCGCGGGGTGGGATATTGGCTGATTCGTCCCGATGGCAGCGGCCTGAAGCTGGCGGTGAAAGAGGGAGCCTGGGCGGCATGGTCCGGCGACGGCAAGTGGCTGTATTACTCCGACTCGTCTCCCGTACGGCCCACCGGGGGGTTTCGGCTGCTGAAGTCTCTCATCGAAGGCGGTTCCCCTGTCATCGTGCGCTCCGATAATGCCCGCGGAGCAGCACTGGCTCCCGACGGCTCAGCTTTGTATTACGTGGTGCCGCTGGAGAACCTGAATGGACTGCTGGACTACGAATTACGAGTGGCGCGGCCGGAGGACGGTCAATCGACTTTGCTGGCGCGGATTTCCGGGCAACGAATCCCGATCTGGCAGGGATTGCATCCGGTCATTTCGCGCGATGGAAGATTTCTGGCGCTGGCTTTGGATGACGACCTGGGCACAAATATCTGGACGATCCCCACGGTTGGGGGAAAGCTGAAGCGGATTACCGATTTTGCCCCCCGGCGCACCTTTATCGCCCGGCGGATCTCCTGGTCGGCAGATGGCAAGTGGATCTTTGCGGCCGTGGGCGAAGGAGACGCCGATATTGTGCAATTGGAGGGGCTCCTGAAGTAAGTAAATCAGGCGCCGGGACCTTTTGTCAGACCGGCCGCCGCATCGCGGCCCGAGCGAACACAATCCGGCACTCCGATTCCGCGAAGCGCATTGCCTGCCAGCGCCAGTCCCGGCAACTGCCGCCGCAACTGCTCGATACGTTCCAGGCGCTCCAGATGCCCCACTCCATATTGCGCCATGGCCGACTTCCATTTGTACACGCGGGCGAACAAGGGCTCCGCACGTAAGCCAATAATCTGCTGCAATTCATTGCGTACGATTCCGATGATCTGATCGTCGGAATAGGGCCAGACGCTCTCTGCGTTGCTTCCAGCGAAAAAGCAGCGAAGCAGGGCGCGGTCCTGCGGAGCGCGGTAGGGGAACTTGTTATGTACGAACGTGGCCGCGAGCAGGCGCTTGCCTTCGCCGCGCGGGACGAGGAAACCGAAGCCGGGAGGAAGAGCTTGCCGCACCTCATGATCGTAGCCGAGCCCTACCGTGATGGAAGAGCTGTATTGAATCCCCGCCACTTCGCCTGCCAGTTCCGGGCTGGCGATGCGAAGGATGTCTGCCGCCGCCGGACCCGGCAACGCCAGGATGACTCCATCGAAATGATCCGACTTCAGCCCGGCCGATACTGTCCACCCTCCCGCTTCGGATTGCGGCTGGATCGCTTGTACGGGAGTGTTGGTCAGGAGCGCTGCAGGCGTCAATCGCGAGACCAGAGTTTCGGCCAGCGACTGCATTCCCTGTTTCAAAGAAGTGAACAGCGGAGGGGCCGCTTTGCGCGGGCCGGACCGCATTTTTCTGCGCGAGGCCAGCATGGCTTTTCCCAGGCTGCCATGGGTGCGCTCCATTTCCGCGAACCGGGGAAGGACGGCACGAACGCTTAAGTTGGCCGCTTCGCCTCCGTACACCCCCGAGAGCAGAGGATCGGCCAGACGGCTTACCATTTCGTGTCCGTAGTGCCGCTCCACAAACGCGGCCACGGATTCATCGTGATCGACGGCTCGCGGCGGGTGCAGCAGTTCCTGCGCCATGCGCAGCTTGGTTTTCCATGAGAACAGCGGCGAGAGTCCCGTGGGAAGAATCTTTGTGGGGACCATGAACATCAGCCCGTCGGGCATTTCGACCAGCCGCCCCCGGGTGAGGATATAGGTCTTGCGATCGGCGTCGTTGGATCCGATCAGTTGATCGCCGATGCCCAGCGCGCGGCAGAGATCGGCGGCCCAGGGTTTCTCGGTTACGAACGAATCAGGCCCGGCTTCGACGATGCAGCCGTTGATGTGCTCGGTGCGCAGCACCCCGCCGAGTCGAGCCGACGATTCGTACACAACATACTCGACCGCTGCGCCGCCTCGACGTTGTTCCTCCAGGGTGTAGGCGGCCGCCAGGCCCGAGATCCCCCCACCGATAATCGCGATGCGCATCATTTCGTGCGGGAGCCGGTTGCCGGTTTTCGGCTTGAAGCGGGAGAGCGCGAGCCTGAAGCCGCCGAGTATTCCTGAACAAATTGCGCCAGGTTCTTTACGTTTTCCACCGGCGTTTCGGGAAGGATCCCGTGGCCGAGGTTGAAGATGTGGCCGGGGCGCCCAGCTGCGCGGCGAAGAATATCTTCCGCGCGGGACCTCAACTCCTCCCAGTCAGCGAATAGAAGTACGGGATCAAGATTGCCCTGGACGGCCGCCTGGCGCCCGATCCGCGACCAGCCCTCGTCCAGCGGGATGCGCCAGTCGAGCCCGATCACGTCTGCGCCGGTTTCCTTCATCGCGGGCAGCAGGGTTGCGCTGTCAGTTCCGAAATAGATGATGGGCACGCCCGTCCTTTGCAGTTGCTTTACCATGGCGGTCACGTGGGGCAGCACATAGCGGCGATAATCTTCCACGCTGAGGCATCCCACCCAACTGTCAAAAATCTGGATGGCATCCGCCCCGGCACGCACCTGGTCCGCCGAATAAGCCGTGGTTACCGCCACCAGCTTTCGCAGCAGCGCGTCCCATTCAGCCGGGCTGTTGTACATCATTTTCTTTGCGTGGACGTAATTGCGCGAGCCTCCGCCCTCAATCATGTAGCTGGCCAGGGTGAATGGAGCGCCACAGAATCCGATGACCGGCACGCGGTCGGCGAAGTGCCTGGCCACGAGCGCCACCGCCTCGGAAACGTAGCCGAGATCCGCCGCCCGGTCGGTCCGCAAATTCGCAATATCTTCTCTCGTGCGCACCGGCTTTTCGATAACCGGACCCTCGCCGGCAGAAAAATGAAACGGCAGTCCCATTACTTCCAACGGCAGGAGCAGGTCGGCAAAGATGATGGCGGCATCCACCCCAAGAAACTCCGCGGCGGTGATGGTGACCTCGGCGGCGAGCGAAGGCTTCTTGCAGATCTCCAGCAGCGAATGGTGCTTGCGGACCGCCCGGTACTCGGCCATGTAGCGTCCCGCCTGCCTCATAAACCACACCGGGGTGCGGTCGACTGGTTGCGACTTGCAGGCGCGGACGAAGTTGCTCTCAGGTGCGGACATGAACTGATGACTGTAGCATTTTTGCATGACCGCGTGCGCCGGCAGCCCCCGTAGCAGCCCACTTTTATGCGAGACTGAAGGCTGTCGACAGCGGGTGTAAATCCATGGGAAGAGCCGGATTACAGGGCCGGGAGGAGCTTTTGCGCCCATGAAAGCAGCGGGACTTGCCCTGGTTCTCGGTGCTTGTGCATTACCAGGCCTGCTGGGCAATCCTGCGCAGAAGAATCAGGCTGAAAAACATTCCCTCCCTACCTTTTACAAAGACGTCCTTCCGATTCTGCAGGAACACTGTCAGACCTGCCACCGTCCCGGAGAAGTTGCGCCCATGCCGTTGCTCACATACGAGCAAACGCGGCCTTGGGCAGATGCGATCGCTGATGCCGTCGAGATGAAAATGATGCCGCCCTGGTTCGCCGACCCGCGATACGGGCACTTCGCGAACGATCCCTCGCTCAGCGATCGTGAGATCGAAAGCCTCTCGCAATGGGCAAAGTCCGGGGCTCCCGCCGGAGAGGCGCGCGATGCCCCTCCGCCCCGGATCTGGGCTGCAGGATGGAATATTCCGCAACCCGACCTGATCGTGAGGATGCCCAAGCCCGTTCAGATTCCTGCGAAGGGCGAGGTGGAATATACCTACGAGATCGTCCCCACGCGCTTTGCCGAGGACCGCTGGGTGCAAACGTCGGA
>Ga0070741_10009356_pt1 | contig 19100 bp, 16 predicted proteins | sample Coa_R1_4_FD_66440 | JGI IMG/M metagenome (GOLD analysis project Ga0070741, IMG submission 66440) | Surface soil microbial communities from Centralia Pennsylvania, which are recovering from an underground coalmine fire - Coalmine... | ecosystem: Environmental > Terrestrial > Soil > Unclassified ...
CGGCTGCTCCTGCGTGTTCTTGCGCACCACCGAGACGATCAACTGCTGCGTGCCGCTGACCACGTACTCGGTCGGCTGCAACGTCTTGATCTCATCGCGCTCCAGGCGCACGCCGGAGTTGCGCTCCGAACGCATCAGCGCGGAGAGGTTCGGGGGCAGTTGCGACAGCTTCTCGCCTTCCAGCGCGGGCGCGACGGAGTTGAGAATCAGGCGGGCGACCAGGTCGGTGTTCGCCTCCCGCTCGTTCAGCCGCGCCACCATCTGCCGCACGTTCACCGGCGGCGTCTGCGGGTCTTGAGCGCCGCTGCTGATGACGAACGAGCCGAAGCGGACGATGTTGGGCGTGCCGCCGCGCACCACCAGTTGATAGCGGCCCGTCGGCAGGTCGGAGGGAATCTTGACCGATATGCTCTTGGTGATCGGGTCGCGCCGATAGGGCTTCAGCACCACGCCGATGTCCAGCGTGTCGCCGGGTTCGTAGCGGCCCTGCTTCAGAAAGATGCGCTCGACCGTCGCCGTGTTGTGGCCTGAGCTGATGTCCACGTCCATCTTCGCGCTCTTGATGGGGAGCGGATAGAAGGGGTTGCCGCTGGTGATGCCGGTAATGTCTCCCAGGTCTTGCAGCGCCGCCGCGGAGATGTCGTTGGCATCGAACAGCAGGTTCGTGCGGGTGATCTTGCCGACCTCCGCCGCCTCGACCGTTGTGGAGACGCGGGCCATCACGTCGCCCGGCACGCTATGGACGCGCGCGACGGCCTCGCGCGCGATGAGACGCATCAGGATCGGGGTCAGGTCCGGATGCTGGAACATCTCGTTGTGGAACGTCTGCGTGCGCTGCGAGGTCTCGTCGTGTACCGTGATGGTGAAGGGGATCATGTCCGGCTTGCGCCCGACGTCCGCGCTCACCGAGAAGTCGCGATCCTGCCGCAGCGTGCCGACGACCGGCCCGGCGACGGCGATATGATGCGAGGTCGCGACGCCGGAGAAGATGTCGAGGATATAGGCCGAGGTGATGGCAGCTTCCAGCGCGCCCAGGCCCATCATCGGATGGCCGAAGCCCAGGATGCGGCTGCCCCGCCGATAGGTGACGGTTCCCGTCGCGCCGACCTGCACATCGCCGGTGGAGAGGAAGGTTCCGAAGGCCGAGCCGGGCCGCAGCGGAGCGCCCTGGAATTTCATCGCCTTCCCCGCGCCGATAGCCGGCCCCTGCGCGACGGTGACGGCGTAGCCGCGCCGGTTCAGTTCCTTTTGCAGCCACTCGCGCCCGACATCGCTGACACCGGTCGCGGAGAGCATGGTCGTCGCCCGGTGCATCACGGCCACGCGCTCCGAGGAGCGGCGCGGATCGTCGGCGCGGGCGCACAGCACGATCTGGGAGACGCGCCGCCCGCCGACCGTGATCGGCTGCGGCAGCGTGGCGACCGTCTCGCCGTTCTCCTTGCGCCAGTTCAGGCCGGTCTTCTGCCCCTGGCTGGCCGCCTTCGGCGCGTTCCTCTCGGCAGGCTGGAAGTAGGTGGGCTGCTGCGGGATGTTCGGGTCCCAGGAGTCGAGCATGTCCTCGATGGGCGTGACCATTCCCAGCGGCTCTTTGGGGAACTCTTCGCCGTAGGCGAACGCGCCCGCGACCTTGCCGTTGAGATAGATGGGGCTGCCGCTCATGCCGTGAATCAGGTTCGCGCCGCGCTCGGTGATCGGCCCGCCCTTCATGCGGATCAGGATGAGATCGCGCCCGGCGTTCGCCTTTTTCAGAATGCCGACGACCGTGACCTGGAAGCGCGAGATAGTCGTGCCTTTGAACGTCGTCAGGCCGTAGCCGACCATGCCGGGCTTGACCTGGCGCAGCGGGAAGATGTCGGAGAAGCGGGGCGCGGCGGCCTGAGCGGGCGGCGACGGCAGCGCCACTCCCAGACTCGCCAGGCCCAAAAGTCCCACGACGGTCTGCACGAGACGCCGGGGAGCCCAAGTTCGAACTAAGGCGGACATGGAGATTCTTTCCTCCTGCATGGCGCGTAGAACATGGGGCAGTGAGCGCGGGGTTCGGAAGCTCGATGCCCGAGGCTGCACGCGATTCACAGATTAATAGGGGTTGACCAGTGGTTCGGCAACGACCTCAAGCTGCTCGCCATCGGCGCTGACACGGCGGAAAAAGCAGGTGCGATACCCTTCGTGACAGGCCGCGCCCACCTGCTCGACCTTGACCAGCAGACAGTCCTGATCGCAGTCCACATAGAGTCCTTTTACGTGCTGGACGAACCCGGACGTTTCGCCTTTGACCCAGAATTTCTGGCGGGAGCGGCTCCAGAATGTGACGCGCCCGCTGGACACGGTGCGCTCGACCGCCTCCCGGTTCATATACCCGACCATCAAGACCTCGCCATTCTCGGCATCCTGCACGACGGCGGGAATCAGGCCGTTGGCGTCGAATTTCAAACCCTGCGGAACCTGCACGAATAATGTCTCCTTCTTACCCATCCCCCCGTCCCCCTCCCTGGCCGCTCTTACCACGGGGCGTTGCGCCCCTGCCTCGCTAAGGAGGGGGAGCAAAAGCGCAGGCGTGGATGTCTCGCTCCCACTCCCCGTGGGGAGGGGGCCGGGGGGGGGTGGGTCAATCCCGCACGCAGACGCCTCGCGCGGACAGATAGGCTTTGATCTCGGCGATAGTGTAGTGGCCGTCGTGAACCATCGAGGCGATGAGGGCGGCGTCGGCCTTGCCTGCGGTGACGGCCTCGAAACAGTGCTGCGGCGTGCCTGCGCCCCCGGAGGCGATGACCGGAATCTGCACCCGTTCGGCAACGGCGCGGGTCAGTTCCAGGTCGTAGCCGATCTGCGTCCCGTCCCGATCCATGCTGGTCAGCAGGATCTCGCCCGCGCCCAGCGATTCCGCCTGCTGCGCCCACTCCAGCGCGTCCACACCCGTCGGCGTGCGGCCTCCGTGTACGAAGACCTCCCAGCGCGGCGAGCCGTCCGGCCTCTCCCCCACTCGCTTCGGGTCTATCGCCACGACGACGCACTGCCGCCCGAACTGCTCTGCCGCCTCGCTGAGTATCTCCGGGCGCTGAATAGCTGCCGTGTTGACCGCGACTTTATCTGCGCCTGCGCGCAGTATCTTCCGAAAATCGTCTACGGTGCGAATGCCGCCCCCGACCGTGAACGGGATGAACACCTGCTCTGCCACGCGCGCAGCCACCTCGACGATCAGATCGCGGCGCTCATGGCTGGCCGTGATGTCCAGAAACACGAGTTCGTCCGCGCCCATCGCGTCGTAGCGCGCGGCCAGTTCGACCGGATCGCCCGCGTCGCGCAGGTTGAGGAAGTGGACGCCCTTGACGACGCGGCCCTCCTTCACGTCCAGGCAGGGGATAATTCGGCGTGCTAACATAGGTGCGTTCATTATAGCACAAGGCTTCGCCATTGACAAATCCGCGGCTTCGGGCGTAGAATGGGCCGAAAAAGGCCGTATAATGGGGGGAGGGGCCGGGGCGCAACTCGTCGCGCCTGTGCCGCCCCATGGCCACTGCCAACCTTTATTATAGGAGAGTTCTCTCACAATGCGTATGGTACTCGCGTTTGTCGCCCTGATCGGCGGGGCGATTCTGGTGATGGCCCTCTTCGGGCGTCCGAACGATGGCAAGAGCTTCACGCCCAAAGAGGAAGCGCCGCCGACCAGCGCCCCGGCGCAGCAGGCCGCCGCTGCCGATCCCGCACGCGCCAAAGCCTTCGACAAGTATAAAGAGGGCGCGATTCAGGCCACGCTGGAGATCGAAAATCGCGGCACGATGAAGCTGGAACTCTATCCGAAGGCCGCGCCCAAGACGGTAGCACACTTCGTCGAACTCGCCAAAAAGGGCTTCTACGACGGAATCAAATTCCACCGGATCGTGCCGAATTTCGTCATTCAGGCGGGCGACCCGGAGAGCAAGAATGTCGGCCCGGACGAGTTCGATTCCCGTATGGTCGGCACGCACGGCTCCGGCAAGATGGTTCCGCTTGAGGCGAACCTGCCGCACGTGAAGGACTCCATCGGCCTGGCCCGCTCCCAGGAGGAAGACAGCGGGGACAGCCAGTTCTACATCAACCTGAAGGACAATGCCGACCTCGACGGCAAATACTGCGTCTTCGGGCGCGTGATCGAGGGCGCGGACATCGCGGCGAAGGTGGAGAAGGGCGACAAGATCACGCGCCTGAGCGTCCCCTAAAGACAGGAGATTCCACAGAGGCCTGTCTGAACTGTGATTAGCTTGTCTGAACTATGATTAGAATGATTACAGGATAGACTAAGATTGAGTCTGGCCCCATCACAGTCCATCCGTTAATCCCATAAATCACAGCTCAGACAATAACCTGTGCAGATCTGTGTCATCTGTGGATTCAGAAGCTTCCCCCACTGACGGCGCGTACAACCAGCACGAGGCCAATGAGGGTAACGAGGGCGGCGCTGACGACCGGCAGGCGCGAGACCAGCCGCCCGTTTATCGGCAGCCGCTCCAGGAAGCCGCGCGCATAGACCACGAGCAGTCCGATGGCGGTCAGGACGACGGCCAGCCCCAGGCTGAACGCGGAGATGAGCGCCAGGCCGAAGGCGACCCGGTGCAGCGAGATCGCGCCGAGCATCACGACAAGAGCCGAGGGACAGGGCAGCGCGCCACCCGTGATACCCAGTATCAGCAGCGTTTTGAAGGAGAGGGGCATGTCGTCCGGGACATGGTGCGAGTGAACATGCCCGTCGCCGTGATCGTGATAGTAGACGGAGCCGTGCGCGTGGTCATGACCGTGCGCGTGGTCGTGATCGTGATGGTGATCATGTTCATGGGTATGCGAATGCTCGTGCGCGTGGTCGTGAGGATGGGAGCGCATCCGCGCGAGGAGACGCTGGCGCATCAGGGTCAGACCGATGCCGACGATGGCGATGCCGGAGAGCGCGCTGAGGATGGGATAGAGGCGTTCCGGCACGACATACTGCGCCGCGATCAGCGTCACGATGCCGAGCGCGAACACGCCGATGGTGTGCGTGATGGTGACGACCGCGCCAAGAAAGACCGCGTGCCTGGCCGTGCCGCGCGCCCCGACGAGATAGGCGGCGACCATCGCTTTGCCGTGTCCGGGCGAGAGCGCATGGAATGCGCCGAAGACGAACGCCAGCCCCAGCGAAAGCAGAAGGATGCCGGGTGTCAGCTTCTCGACCGCGATGGCCTGCGTAAAGGCGTCTTTCGGCGTGTTCGTCGTGCCGGAGGCTGCTGGATTTGTGGCGCGCGGCGCGGTGAGCGCGGAAAGCCAGCCGCCCGATCCGGGCGTCAGCGTGAAGGCCGCCTCGGTCTCCTGCGGCGGCGCGATGCTCGCGTCGGTGGGATAGGCCGTCAACGCCTGGCTCCGGTCGGCGGCAGGCACGGACGCCTGCGAGATCGTCGCGCCCGTTCCGGCGACCGCGACGATCTCTTTCCAGCCGGTGCGTTCCGTGAAATTGCCGTCTCGGTAGGCGATCCGGTACGGGCCGCCACCGGGCAGCGCAGCCGTCAGGTCGAGCGCCAGCAGGATCGTGTCCAGCCCGCCCGCGCCGGGGCGAAACGCCAGGCTCACCGGCTGGACTTCCAGCATCACCGGCCTGTCGTCTACCGTCAGGGAGAGGCCGTCTCGCAGCGTGACCGCTTTCGCCTGAAGATAGGCCATGCGCTCCGCCTCGCTGACGCTGCCGTTCCTGTCCGTATCCATCGCGCTCTTCTCGGAAACGGTCGGAATCTCGGCGAAGTCCAGTAGGTAGCGTATCGCAACCGTGTCCCTCCGCGCTTCGATGCGCGTGTAGTGGCTGATGGAGAAGTTGCCCATCGGGTGCGCCGCCGCCGATCTTCCTGCAAACGCGAGTCCCCATGCCGCCAACCCTATGACTATGCGCCTCCACAATAGCCCTGACTGTCTCATTTAGCCCTCACCCCCGGCCCCTCTCCCACGCTGCGGGAGAGGGGAGATTGTAGGGGCGCTGCTTGCTGCGCCCATTCCCTCCCAACAACCGTACAAAAAGAAAGCGATATACTACTCCCGTTCGACATGCGCGGCAAGCCGCTGCGCGACCTCCCTGCCGCCTCCGCCCATCTGCGCCAGAGTCTCCAGCGCGACTCGCTCGTAGACCGGGCTGAAGTGCGGGTTCAGGTTGAGCGCGATAGAGAGTTCCGTTTGAGCCAGCGTGCGCTCTCCGAGTTGCGCGTAGATCATCCCGGCATGAAAATGGAAAAGCGGCTCCGGCGTGTTCTGGCTCAATGCCCGCGTGATAAACTGCTGCGCCTCTTTGATGCGCCCGTTCTTGTAGTAGCACCAGGCCAGCGTGTCGGCGGCGAAAACGTTCTTGCGCGTGGCATACTCCGCCTCGGCCATTTTGAGGGCTTCCGGCAGGTTGCGGTCGTGGTCGGCATAGAAGCGGGCGAGGAGCATATCGCCGCGCACGCCGTTGGCTTTTTGCAGACGATGCACCGCCTCCACAAGCGCGTACTGCTTCTCGGCCTCGTCCGGCTTGCCGGTCAGCCGATAGAGATCGCCAAGCGCGGCCAGCGACTCGATCTGCGGCACGGCAGCGACGGCGTCCTTGTAGCAGGCGATGGCGGTCGCATAGTCCTTCTGCGCGGCTTTCACCCTGCCCATCGCGGCCAGAACCTGATAGTTGTGAGGAGCCAGCTTCCGCGCGGCTTGCAGCGTGTTCTCCGCCGCCGGGATCGCGCCCTGGTTGAGCAGCATGAGCGCCAGTTGCGCGCGGCACCAGGCCGTGTTCTCGGCATAGGGCGCGCCGGTCTGGATAGCCTTCGCCATCAGCAGGATCGCCCGGTTCGCCTTGCCGGTCAAGTAGAGCAGATGCGCGCCCCGGCTGTAGGAGGAGATGTCGGGCCGCAGGTCGAGCATCTTCTGGTAGCGCCTGTAGGCCGCGTTGTAGTCTCCCATCTCGACATCGGCATCGCCGAGCAGCCCATACGCCTCTTTGCTGTTGGGGTCCACCGCCAGAACCTTGTTGGCCCATGCGACGCTCTGCTCGAACTCGTGCCGCCCGCCGTTGACCCAGGCCATTCCGATCAGCGCGTTCTGGTTCTGCGCATCGAGCGCCAGCGCCTTCCGATAAGCGGCCTCGGCATGGCCGTAGTAGCTCACGTCGCCGGTCTCCCGCGCCTTCTGCATCAGCGCATCGCCCAGGTTGGCCCAGGAGAGCGTCTCGCGCGGATTCTGGCGGGCTTTCTCCGCCCACTTCGTCACTTCCCGGTCGCTGGCCGTCGGCTTCGTAACGTTCGGCAGCGCGGCCAGAACCTCGGAGGCGCTCGGCGCGGACTTTGCAGCGGCGCGCTTGCCGCGCACGGCAAAGGCTCCGGCGGTCGCCAGGCAGACCGCCAGGCCCGCCATCACGATCTTCTGCTGGACAAAGACTTTCATCATCGTCTCCTGTTTGGCCCGTTTGCCGGGCCGATAAACGACCCGTCTAGGGGGCCTTCGGCCAACCGTCCTCACGGACGGGGTATTTAAAAATCCCGTCCGTGAGGACGGTTGGCGGCTCTGCCACTCCCGAGACCCGGCTTTTATAGCCGGGGCAGCGGTTCAATTCCCCGGATCGTGCCGGATGAACGTGCCGCTATGCGGCGTCGCGACGTAGGGGAAGACAACGTTGTAAGCCTCATCGTTGTGGTCTACGTTGTCACCCACGATCGTGATAGTGGAGAAGGTCGGCCCGCTGGCAATGGCCGTCAGAGCGATGTCCACCACGTCATCGCCGACGCGCCGCCCGTTCGGCCAGCCGCTGGGCTTGCCGTCGGTCGTGTCGCCTCCGATGAAGCTCAGGCGGTTGAACGCCGGCTCGCCCGCCACCGGAACCGCGCCGGTGGACGTATCCACCCGCAGCACATCGGGGATGAAGATGCCCTTCAGGTCGGTGCGATTGGTGGTCACGAAGCTCGTCCCGTAGACGGCATTGACCAGCGCCGCGACTTCGGGATTGAGCGCGTATTTCGCGTACTTGGCATCGTTGACAGGCGAGTCGCGGTTGTAGTTGTCCTTGTCCTTCAGCGCGACCAGCACTTCGTTGAAGAGCGGGTTGCCCATACGGTTGACCTGCACCCAGGGGCCAGCCTGCACCGACTCGCCATCCGACTTGCGCAGCGTGATGCGCGGGCGGCTGACGGAAGCGTAGACGCCGACGACCGGATTGCTGCCCAGGCCGAGCGAACTGACCGGGACGCGGATGGAGTAGGTCAGGACGTTGTAGCCCTTGAAGTCGTCCACGCCGTTGCCGTCCTGTCCCAGGCCGTCGCCCAGGCTGCCGTTGTTGTCCAGGAAGCGCGGGTTGAGCAGGTCGAAGATGGCCGGCGTATCGGCGAAGAAGCTGTCATCGCGAGAGCCGCAGAAGACCGTCTCGCCGCCCGTCAGGTCGTAGAGGGTCTCTCGGGTGTAGCGATCCAGCGTATCGCGGCTGGTCGCGCCGGAGATGGCCTTGCCGTAGGTCGGGCTGTTCGGATCGGTGTCGTTATAGTAGGGCGTGGTGCGCGGCCCGACGTTCGGGGGCGGACACATCAGCGGCCGGTTATCCGAGGTGTGCAGCAGCGTGGACGCATTGCCGACGACTCTGGTCACCGTGTAGGTCTGCACGAAGTTCTGGCGCGCATCGCCGACATGCTCGATGGGGCCGACTTCCGTCCCCAGGCCGTAGTTGAGGATGGTGTTCAGGTTCTTGTAGTTGCCGTTGGTTCCGACGGGCGAGAAGCGGAAGTCGTACCGCATTCGGGTCGCGCCCGTCGCCGGATCGGCGATATGGATGCTGTAGAGCGCGTCGTCCGAGAACTTCTCGTAGGTGACGCCGTCGCCGGGATTGGAGAAGGGGCGGCAGTTGACGATGACGTTGAGGACTTTGACCCCGTTGACGACCCGGATGAAGGCGTACACGTCGGTCAGGTTCGCCTGGGGATCGAGTTTGATAAGGGGCGCATCGCTGTGGCTGGCGGCCCGCACGGGCAAGCCGGGCAGTGTCAGCGCCGCACCCGCCGCGAGCATCGCGGCCATTTTGACAAGGCGCATTGCAATCTCTCCTTCGTTGGTATCGAGCCGCGCCTGCTTTCAGGGGCAGGCGCTCTCCTCACGGAACAGCGTGTCTAGCGGCGCGCGGCGCGACGGCGGCGCAGCGCATAGAGGCCGGAAGTGACTGCCGCGCCCATCAGCGCGAAACTGCCGGGTTCGGGGACGGGAGCGGACGTGCTGCCCACAAACGCGGTTCCCGACACCGAGAGCGCCTGGAAGACGCTGGAGCCGGGCGCGAACGGGCTGTCGAACATGAAGCCGCTCAGCGTGGTTCCCTGGCCGAAGACGACCGGGTTTCCGTCCATATCCACATCGCCGAGGAAGTCCACGAAGCCCAGGCCCGAATCGAAGCTGCCCACAAAGCCGTCGGGGACACTGAGGTTCTGGATCGTGTCTGGGCCGGGCAGCGCCGGGATACTGACGATGGCAAGGTCTTCCGGCGCGTTGTTGGTGATGGCGTAGTCGTAGTGATACAGGCTTCCGTTCATGGTCACCGTCGGGATGACCGTCACGAGGTCTGCACGCGCTGCGCCCGGCGCGAGCAGCGCGCAGAGCGCGCCTGCCGCTGCCAGAAGTCTGCCGTACTGCCTCCGTCGAGTCATGCTCTCAACCTCCCTTCTGTGATGGATTGTTGCGAGTCGAGGCCGTCACCGATGGCGGGGCAAGAAAGCAAGCCGGGCCGGGAACATCGCGGAAATCCCGGTCTGGCGGATGCGCGCCGGTCGGCGGCTCGCCCTCACGCCCCTAGGATAGCGCGCTCAGGTTACAGCAAAGTAACAGGGGGATGAACAGTTGGAAACTTTCGGAGCCGGAGGATGAGGACCAGGGTTGGTCAGCCGGAAGTCAGTTTGTAGCCGAAGCCGCGCACGGTCTGTAGAAAGCGGGGATGGTCGGGGTCGGCCTCGATCTTGCGGCGCACGCGGCGCACGAAGACGGCCAGCGTCTTGAGGCCCAGTTCGGCATCGTAGCCCCAGACGTTCTCGAATATCCAGTCGGTCGCCAGCGCCTTGTCGCGGTGGCGGGCCAGCAGAAGCAGCAGCTCGAACTCGCGCTCCGTCAGGCGGGCCGGTGCGCCGTTGACGAACGCATCGCGCCGGTCTACATCTACCACCAGCGCGCCGACCTTGATCTGACGGCCCTGCTCCGCAGGCTGGCTGTATTCGATAGCGCGGCGCAGGTGGGCGCGGACGCGCGCCACCAGTTCACGCGGCGCGAACGGCTTGGTCAGGTAGTCGTCCGCGCCGACTTCGAGGCCCACGACTTTATCGGCGTTATCGTCGCGTGCCGTCAGGAAGAGGATCGGCATCCGGTGCTGCGCGCGTATCTGACGGCAGAGCGAAAAGCCGTCCTGATCCGGCAGCCCGACATCCAGCACGACCAGATCGAACGGCTCGCCCTGAAGCGCCCGCCGCGCCTCCTCCGCGCTGATGGCGGTCTGGCAAAAGTAGCCCTCGGCGACAAGCAGTTTCTCGATGGCGCGCAGGATGAATCGGTCGTCATCTACCAGCAGCAGGCGCGGCATGGGCGGCGTCCTCCTTCGATGGCTTCGCCTTTCTTCTGGGCAGCGTGGGCAACAGCACGGTAAAACAGGCGCCCTCCCCCGGCGCGCTCCTGACCGTGAGCAGACCGCCGTGCGCCTCCACGATCCGCTTGCAACTGAACAGCCCCAGGCCCATGCCCGTCGCGCGCGTCGTGTAGAACGGGTCGAACAGCCGCTCACTCCGCTCCGGCGGGATGCCGACGCCCGTATCCTGCACGGCGATCTCCAGCCAGTTGCGGCGGCTCTGCGCTGAGAGAGTCAGCGTGCCTCCCCGTTCGGCCATCGCCTGTATCGCGTTGAGGCACAGATTGATAAAGACGTGTTCCAACTGGCTGGCATCTGCCGCGACGAGCGGCACGCGGGCGGGGACATCCACCACGATCTCGACCCCATGCACCTGCGCCTGCCCTGCCACCAGCGTCACCATGCGCCGGATCACCTCCGCGATAGAGGTCGGATAGGTCTCCAGGACGCCAGGCCGCGCGAAGGCCAGCAGACGGTGCGTCAGGGCGGAGAAGCGATTCAACTGGTCGCAGAGCGCGTCGGAGACGGCATCGGGATGCGCGGCCAGTTCCATCTGCATCGCCGTGACGATATTGCGGATGTCGTGCGCGACGCTGGCCGCAAGCGTCCCGGCGGTGCGCAGTTTCTCCATCTCGACCATGCTGCGCTGCGTGGCTCTCAGTGTCTCCATCGCCGCCTGCAATTCGGATTGCAGCCGGTGTGTCTCCAGCGTCAGCGCGATCTGATCTATGATGGCCGGCAGGTAGCGATCCAGCACCGGCGAAGCGGTCTGCGTGCGGGAGCCGAGGACCAGCGCGCCGAAGGCGCGGCCTTCGCTGGAGAGCGGCGCGACTCCGACCGTCTTGCAGCGCAGTTGCCGCGCCAGCGTGCCGCCGCACCCCGTCAGCGCGGCGGGCGGGCCGGTTCCTTCCGTTTCGGAACGGAACAGCACCGAGGCGAGGGCGCGGTCGCGGTGCAGAGGGATACGTATCTCGGCAGGCGAGCGTTTAGCCGGGCAGCCGATGCCCGCCAGTTCCTTGCCTTCCGACGTGAGCAGCAGGACGGCCGCCGCCTCCTGCCCGACCAGAGCGCGCGTCCGCTCCACAATGGCGGTCAGCAGGTCGCCTGTCTCGCGGTGCTGCAAGGCGACGCGGCAGAGCGCGTTCATGGCCCGCAGCACCTCCGAGGTCGTCAGGAAGTCCTGCGTGCGCGCGGCAAGCTGGGCCTGCACCTCCGCTTGCAGGCGCTTGGTCTCCGTGATGTCCAGGAACGTCCAGAGGCGAGCTATCGGCTGGCCTTCCCGGTCATGCAGCGGACAGGTGTAGCGCCGCAGCGTGCGGGGCGGGTTCGTGACCAGTTCGATCTCGTCTTCGTACACCCTCGCCGGATCGGTATAGATCCGATTCAAGAGCGCATCGAACGCCTGAGGATCGCGGACGCGGCGGCGTGCCAGCGCGCGCACGGCCTCCGGGTCTGTCCGCACGATCTCCTGGGGAGCGATGTCGAAGAGAACGCCCAGGCGTGGATTCGCCAGAATATCCTGCCGATCCAGGCCGGTCACCAGGATGCCGTAATCGGTGGCCTGCAGCAGCGCGTGCAGCAGCGCCCGCTCGTTCTCGCGAAAGTGAGGGTTGAGCGCGAAGCCCTGTAGCGGGATCGTTTCTCCGTCGGTGTTCATAGCGGTTCGGATCTCGGTGTGAAGGGACAAGCAGGCGGTCTCGTATGTGCAGTATAGCGAATTTTGCGGCGGGTTGCAAGTCAATAGTACGAGCGTAGGAGTTTCGGCACGTCAGCAGTACTGTATCTCCCTGATCTTTACCAAACGCGACGCGGGAAGGCCCTCCGCCATGACGCCGGGGGATGAAAGCGTCGCAATCGCAACCGCGAAGCCCCGTGCCTTTAGGCAGGGGAGTAGTCACCAGGGGCTGAAACCGAGGCCCGCGCTATCCGCGACATATCCCTCCGCTGCCCAATCCATCCAGGCACAGATACCGTGCTTGACGATCTCATACCGCCAGAGGCTGCCGGACGCGGCTGTTCTGCTCAGGTCAAAGGCACGCACAATCGCGTGCGGCCCTGCGTCTGAACCGGGGACGACGGCATCCTCCCCGCAGAGTTCGCGGTGAAAGCGGTACTGCGGACGAAAGCCAGCAGTTCGTTTGGATTGAACGGCTTGGTCAGGCAGCAGGCCGCTGCGAAATGCCGGGCTAGTGAGAGAGTGAGACAAATTTTTACCGAAATTCGCTGCAAATGCCTTGACAGTAGACGGGAGTGCGTAGTAAATTATAGGTAGAGGGCCGTTAGCAGCCAAGTATGCGTGAGAAGGAGGAGCGGGAAAATGACCAGAGGTCTGACGGATAAGCAGGAGCGCATTCTTACTTTTATTGTAGACTACGTCAACGACAAGGGCTATCCGCCGAGCATTCGCGAGATCGGCAACGCTTTCAACATCTCCAGCCTGCGCGGGGTCACGGTGCATCTCGACGCGCTGGAGCGCAAAGGCTATATCAAGCGCGCCAGCACCTCGCGCTCAATCACCGTCATCGGCAAGACCGGGGCTACCTCGCCGAACCGCTCGGTCGCCTTTGTTCCTCTGGTCGGCACCATCGCGGCGGGCGTTCCCATCACCGCCACGCAGAACGTCGAGGCGCAGGTTCCCGTGCCACAGGAGCTGGTTCGGGCGACCAAGAACGCCTTTGCACTGCGTGTCAAGGGCGACTCAATGATCAATGCGCATATCATGGATGGCGACCTGGTGGTGATCAAGCAGCAGCAGACCGCCGAGAACGGCGATCTGGTAGCGGTGCTGCTCGGCGATGAGGCGACCGTCAAGCATATCCAGTACAGCGGCGATGGCGTGAAGCTGATCGCGGCCAATCCCGCCTATGATCCCATCGAGATCAAGCGCGAGGACAGCCGCATCATCGGTAAGGTCATCGGCCTGGTGCGCAACTACGACGGCGCGATGGCGTTCTAAACCGGCCCTCACTCCGCCTCTCTTCCCGGTGAGCGAGGCGTCCTTGTGGAGAGCGCAACGAGAGGCGGAAGGCCGCGCGGCCTTCCGCCTTCGCTTTTTGTCCGGCAGTTCCAAAGACCCCCGCCGCTTGGGGTATCATAACGATTATGAAACGTAAACCTATCGCAGAACATATCGAACTGACCACGCTCCCCAACGGCGTGCGCGTCGTCTCTGAAACCGTTCCTCATGTCCAGTCCGCCTCTGTCGGCCTCTGGATCGGCGTCGGCTCTCGCGACGAGGACGCGCCGATACGGGGAATCTCCCACTTTATCGAACACATGCTGTTCAAAGGCACGCAGCGCCGCACCGCCCGCCAGATCGCCGACGAGATCGAGTCGCGAGGCGGGCATGTCAACGCCTTCACCGATAAAGAGGTCACCTGCTATGAGACGCGCGTGCTGGCCGACGACGTGCCGCTGGCAATGGATGTGCTGACCGACATGCTGCGTAACTCCCTGCTCGACCCGGAGGAGATGGAGCGAGAAAAGCGCGTCGTGCTGGAAGAGATCAAGATGTACGAGGACACGCCGGAAGAACTGGTGCATGAGGTCTTCACCGAGACGCTCTGGCGCTCGCATCCGCTCGGCAAGCCCATCATTGGCACAGACAGGACGGTTTCCGGCCTCTCGCGCGACGATCTGACGGGCTACATCGCGGGCCGCTACCGCCCGGATCGCATCGTCGTCGCGGCGGCAGGCAATATGGAGCATGGCGACCTGGTCCGTCTCGCCGAACAGACTCTCGGCGACCTGAACGGAACTGCGCCCCCGCGTCCGAAACGGCGTCCCCGCCCTTCCGGCAAGAGCAAGCAGGTGCGCCGCCGCGACATCGAGCAGGTCCATTTCTGCCTGGGTTCGGCGGCCTATAGCAAGAAGGACAAGGAGCGGTACGCACTCTCCATCCTGAACAACGTGCTGGGCGGCAACATGAGTTCGCGGCTGTTTCAGGAGATACGGGAGAAACGCGGCCTCGCCTACTCCATCGGCTCCTATACCCGCCTCTATCAGGATGCGGGCTACTTCAGCGTCTACGGCGGCACCAGCCCGGAGACCTACGCCGAGGTCATCGAACTGACCCGCGCCGAGTTCGCGAAAGTCAAGCAGCACGGCCTGACCGACGACGAACTGGCGAAAGCGAAGACGCAGGTACGCGGCGCGCTGGTGCTGGGCATGGAGAGCATGACGAACCGGATGCACCGCTACGGCGAATCGCTGCTGGCCTACGGCAAAGTCATCCCCTTGAGCGACGTGCTGCGAGAATACGAGGCCGTCTCGCACGAGAGCATCGCAAAGGTCGCCGCGCACGTCCTCGACGACTCAACGCTCACGCTGACCGCCATCGGCCCCTTCCCGCGCGGCAGCCAGTCGAGCTAGCCCGCCTCCCTAACCCTCCCCCGCAAGAACAGGGGGAGGAATCTATAAGGAAAATCGGGATGAGCGAACCTGCCGACCGTTCAGAGTGCGCCCTCTTCACTATCGGCCACTCCAACCTCCCACTCGAAACCTTCCTGGAACTGCTGCGGGCGAACCGGATCGCAGTTTTGGCCGATACGCGCTCGCAGCCCTACTCCCGATTCGCGCCCCACTTCAATGCGCGGGAACTCGATGGGGCGGTCATGAAGGTGGGCCTGCGCTATCTGTTTCTCGGCAAGGAGCTGGGCGGACGCCCGGAAGAGGCTGAGTTCTATGATGCGGAAGGCTACGTGCTTTATGGGCGGCTGGCCGAATCGCCCCAATTCCTGAGCGGCATGGCACAGCTTGAGGCGGAGGCCGCGCAACGGCGGGTCGCGATCCTGTGCAGCGAGGAGAATCCCTCGGTCTGCCACCGCCGCCTGCTGATCACGCGCGTCCTCACGGCGCGCGGCGTGCCGGTCTGCCATATTCGCGGCGACGGACGCGTGCAGACAGAGGCGGAGTTGCTGGCCGAGGATGAGGCCGAAAAGAACCGGGGCGGGCAGCAGAGCCTCTTTGACGCCGAGGAGGTGACAGAGTGGAAGTCTTTACGATCGGTTTCACCCAGAAGACCGCCGCCGAGTTCTTCGGAACGCTGAAGCGCGCCGGAATCAAACAGTTGCTGGATGTGCGTCTGAACAACTCATCCCAACTTTCCGGCTTCGCCAAGCGCGACGACCTCCCCTATTTTCTCTCCGAACTGTGCGGCATCGAATATCGGCACGAGCCGCTCCTCGCGCCGACTCAGGAGATGCTTGACACCTATAAGAAACAGAAAGGAAGCTGGCAGGAGTACGAGCGCCGCTTCCTGGAACTGATGTCCGAACGCAAGATCGAAGACGCGCTGGACCGGCAGCTTTTCGCCGTGCCGACGGTGCTGCTGTGCAGCGAGGCGACGGCGGAACAGTGCCACCGCCGTCTGGTACTGGAGTATCTGCGCGAGAAGTGGGGGGACTTCGAGATCGTTCATCTGTAGGAGCCACCGCGATGCCCGTGTTCGACATCCTCTGTCTGGCGAACTCCAAGAAGCACGGAGGCCGCTGCGTCGCCGGCCTGCGCACGGATGGCGAAGGCTGGATACGCCCCGTCTCCTTCGCGCGCGAGGGGACGCTCTATGAAAGACACTACACGCTGGACGACGGCTCGGAAGCCCGCGTTCTCGACCTGCTGCGCATCCGCTTCGCGATTCCCCGCCCGGAACCGCACCACCCCGAAAATCGCCTCATTACGCACGCGCGCTGGCAGTTGCTCTCCCGCCCTGCGCCGCAGGAGGTTTTGGGCCTGCTGGAGTCGCATTTAACGCCGGGGCCGGAGTTGCTGGGAAGCCTGACGGATAGGGTTCCCTTCGCCGCTTTCGAGGCAAAATCGGCGGCGGGATCGCTGGCGCTGGTGGAACCGGACGATCTGCGCTGGGTCATCAAGACCAGCCGCGCCGGGGAGCGCCGCACGCGAGTCGCGTTTACGCTCCGAGGAATGCGCTACAATCTGGCGCTGACCGATCCAGACTGGGAGCGCCGCCTGAGTCCGCTTGCCATCGGAGAGCATCCCCGCCGCGCTGGCGGCATCGAAGACTCGGCACGGCTGTTTCTCACGGTCAGCCTGAGCGAGCCGTTCCAGTCCGATGACAGGGCCGAGAAGTTCTGTTACAAGCTGGTTGCGGCTGTTATCGCGCTGCCGCAGTCCGCGCCTCCGACCGGTTCTCTACGGACGCAGCAAGATTCGGCCCCGCATGGAACGGTTCAGGCCGCGCCGGTCAGGTCGCTCTCCCCTTTCGAGAAGATGCGGCAGCAGGTTCCGCGCGTTTACGCGCTGGACGGAGGAAGAGGACGCAAATCTCGCGCGACTGGTCCAGGCTGGGGCGAGCGTCGAACAGATCGCGCAGCAGATGGAACGGCATGTCGGGGCGATTCAGAGACGCATCGAAAAGCGCGCTCTGACGTATTCATCGCAGCAGGAGAAGGGGAAGGCAAGTAGCATGGATCATGATAATATCCGCGTGGCGGTCTGCGGCGCGGCGGGGCGGATGGGCCGTGAGGTCATCCGCGCCGTGATGGAAGCGGACGGAATGCATCTGGTCGCCGCGGTGGATAGGCATGAGATCGGCGCGGACGTAGGCGAACTGGCGCAGGACGGCAAGCTGAACATCCGCATCGAGAGCGATCTGCACGCTGTATTGGAGCGTTCCGAGCCGCATGTTCTCGTTGACTTCACCGTGCCGGACGCCGTCATGCTCAATGCGCGCACGGCCCTCACGCACGGCGTTTCGCCCGTCATCGGCACGACCGGCCTCTCCGCAAAGGATCTGAAAGAGATAGACAGGAAGGCGAACGAGAAGGGGATCGGGGCGTTCGTCGCGCCGAACTTCGCTATCGGGGCCGTGCTGATGATGCAGTTCGCGGCGCAGGCCGCGCGCTACCTGCCGGACGTGGAGATCATCGAACTGCACCACGAGAAAAAGCTGGACTCGCCCTCCGGCACGGCGCTGCTCACGGCCCAGAAGATCGCGGAGGCGCGGCGGGAGGCGCAGATAGTGCCGCAGCCGCAGCCTTCAGGACTGATCGAGAAGGCGAAGGGCGCGCGGGGAGCGCGCGGAGCGGAGACGGGCGACATCCCGATCCACAGCGTCCGCCTGCCCGGTTTCGTGGCGCACCAGGAGGTGATTTTCGGCGGCCCCGGCCAGATTCTCACCCTCCGTCATGACTCGACCGACCGCCGCTCCTTCATGCCCGGTGTCATCCTCGCCATCCGCAAAGTCCGCTCCCTGAACGGCCTCGTCGTCGGCCTGGAAAACCTGCTTTAGCTGCCATGTCCGCCGAGAAGCTGTCATCAACACGCGCGCCGATCCTGCCCGACATCCTCGCGCCCGGTCTCGACGTGATCTTTGTCGGGGCCGCGCCCAGCCACCACTCCGCCGACGTCGGCCACTACTACGCCGGGCCGACGAATCGCTTCTGGCTGCTCCTGTTCCAGGCCGGTTTCACGCCGCGCCAGCTTCGTGCCGAAGAGGATCAGGAGGTCGTGCGGTATGGCATCGGACTGACGGGCATCCACAAATATCTCTCCACAAGCGCTAACCATCTGCTTCCGCCTCCGACCACACAGCAGCGCGCCGATCTAGTCGCCAAGCTCCAGTTCTATGCGCCCCGCTTCGTCTGCTTCAACGGCAAGGATGTCTACCAGATGGCGACCGAGCGTCTCTGCACGGATTGGGGCGAGCAGGAGGAGCCTATCGGCAGCGCGCGCGTCTTTGTCGCGCACAGTTCCAGCGCCCGCGCCGACTTCTGGGGAAAGGAACGCCTGCTGCTCTACCGGGAACTGAAAAGTCTGGTGGATGCTGCCAGAATGGGATAGAGATACCACCTATCCAGCGCCGAAATGCAGGCACGGCGCACGCCTCTGCGCGGTTCCAGAAAATTGCCGGAAAATTTCTTTTTCCCACCCTTGACAAGGCGCACAGCATCTAGTATACTACCCTGCTGCTGAACCGAGGTTACGCTGCGCTGCCCCTTCCGGGGAACAACATTCCCGGATGGCTATGAGAAGAGAGCTTGGAAAACAGCCCTTGACTTTCTACGCAGAGCAGTGTATACTAAGGAGCGTAGTACCAACCGGTACTAAAACAGCGCCTTCTCCTCCGGGCATAGGCCGGGAAGAGAAGAGGACACAGCACTTTTCCAATCGCATAGCGAAGCAGCAGATGCAGAAATAGCATGGGTGAATGGGCATCAAACACGTGAGCCGGACTTTCCTGTGGGAAAGTCCTCACACACAACCTAGTGACCGGGAACACTCTGGCGCCTCTGCCTCTCTTCTGCGGACGGCAGGACACTGCCTCAGAGCGTCTCCTCCCGGATCGGGTTCGCGCGCCGCGTGCCAGACGGCACGGGCGGCTCCGGCCGGAGCCAGGGTGGGAAAGTTCTGAGCGCAGGCAGTGCCGGTGTCGGGAGGGGCGCAGAACGCTCAGGTGAGGGCCTGGTCGCAAGCGAGACAGGGCGTCTGGTGGATGCCTTGGGGCGTCATGCCGAGGAAGGACGTGCCAAGCGACGAAACGCTG
>Ga0070741_10009357_pt1 | contig 19094 bp, 17 predicted proteins | sample Coa_R1_4_FD_66440 | JGI IMG/M metagenome (GOLD analysis project Ga0070741, IMG submission 66440) | Surface soil microbial communities from Centralia Pennsylvania, which are recovering from an underground coalmine fire - Coalmine... | ecosystem: Environmental > Terrestrial > Soil > Unclassified ...
GTCGAGCTCGCGCTCCAGGTCGAGCTCGCGCTCCAGGTCGAGCTCGCGCTCCAGGTCGAGGCCGCGCTCCAGGTCGAGGCGGCGGTCGCCTGGTCCGCGGCCTGCTGGGAGGCGTTCAGCGCCACCCCCTGCCAGCCGGCCGCGTTCCAGTAGCTCCAGCTCGCCGCGCGCTCGAACCCGTACTTGTCGGCGGCGGGCGCCGCGTCGCCGACGCTCTTCCACACCGCGCCGGCGTTCTCCCAGTCCCTCGCCGCGAGCGCCGCGTCGCCGGACTGCGCCCGGAACGAGGCCGCGTCCTCCCAGGCCGGGGCGGCCCAGTCGGGGGTCGTGCTCTTCGCCATCGCCTGCGCGGCGGCCTCCTCGGCTGCGGCCGCGTCCTTGAAGTCCTTGGCGCCCAGGTCGACGCCGGCCTCCCGGTCGTCGGCGACGGCGACCATCTGCCAGGCGCCGATCCCGGCGAAGTCGCTCGCGGCGACCGCGTAGACCCTGGCCGCGTCGGACGGGTCGAGCGCCTTCAGGTAGTCGGCGCTCGCGCGGTCGGTGTCCTGGCCCTCGGCCTGCCAGTTGCCGGCCTTCGGGCCCCAGATCGCAGCCGCGTTCGCGAACGCCTGCGCCGCCTGCGACCAGAGCCCCCTGCCCTCGTAGAAGGCACCCGCGGTCTCCCAGGAGCGCGCGTCGCCGGTGCCGGCGCCGGTGAGGATCGCCTGGCAGTTGTTCCCGCCGTTGTTGCACTGGATCGCGGTGCCGGTCGAGAACGCGATCCCCTGGTTCGCCGCGGCCGGCGTGCCGGCCACGGCGAGCGCGGCGGCGAGGTCGAGCGCGCCCGCGGTCGATCCGCTCACCGGCCGCTCGGTCGAGAGCAGCACCTGCTTCACCTGGTCGGGCGTCCAGCTCGGGTTCTTCTGCAGGAGGAGGAGCGCGGCCGCGGCGACCTGCGGCGCGGCGAACGAGGTGCCGTTCGCGCGGAGGTAGCCGGGCTCGACGTGGTTGGCCGCCGGCGCCATCGCGTCGAGCTCCGTGCCGGCGGGGACGTCGGCGACGATGTGGCGGCCCGGCGCCATGATGTCCGGCTTGGTGAAGCCGTCGAGCGTGGTGCCGTAGGTGGAGAAGCTCGCGAGCGTGTCGTCGCCCGTCGAGAGCGTGTCGTTCGGGTCGGTGGCGCCGACCGAGATCACGAACGGGTCGTTGTCCGGGGCGTAGAGCGCCGTGTTCGGGCCGTTGTTCCCGGCGGCGACGACGACCACGATCCCGGCCCGCCAGAGCGCCTCGCAGGCCTGGTCGAGCGCATCGGTCTGGTAGCTGCTCGGGATCGTCTCGGAGAGCGAGAGGTTGACGACCCGGATGTTGTCCCTCCGCGCGTTGTTCAGCACCCACGTCAGGCCGCTGATGATGTCGCTCGTGTAGACGCCGGCCGCGCCGGCGACCTTGACGCCGTAGACGCTCGCGCTCGGGGCGATGCCGAGGTAGCGGCCGTCGGCGCTCTGGCCGGCGGCGACGGTGGCGACGAACGTGCCGTGGCCGACGTCGTCGCTCGCCGAGGTCGCGGTGGGCGTGCCGATCACCTGGGTGAGGCGGTTGCCGAGGTCGGCGACCGGATTCGTGCCGCTGTCGACCACCGCGATCCCGAGCTTCGCGCCGGTGAGCCCCTGGCTCCAGGCGGCGGGCGCGCCGTCGATCTGCGGGTAGAGGGTGACGAGCGACGAGCCCGAGACCGACCCCGGGGCGGGAGCCTGGCCGGCCGTCTGCACCGGCCGGTCGACGGCGACGAAGGTGACGCCGGAGGCCTTGGCGAGGCCGTCGAGCTGCGAGGCGTCGATCTGACCGGCCTCGGCGCCGATCAGCGCGAGGTCCTGGACGCCGGTCGCCCCGGCCGCCTGGAGCGCGCTCGCGGCCCCCGGCCCGTAGACGATGACGTGCAGCGGCTTCGCCTGGACGACCGCCGCGATCGCCGCCGAGGCGAGCGCCGGGTCGAGCTTCTGGTCGCTCGCCGGCGCGACGATCGGCGCCGCCGCGGCCAGGTCGATCGGCGCCTCGGGCGCCGGAGCGACCGCCGGAGCGGCCGGCGCCGCGCCGGTCGCCGGCGCGGCGGCCGGCGCCGTCACCGCCAGGCGCGGCTGCGCGAGGGCCTTGCCGTGGTGGGCCTTCGCCGCGTGCCCGGCCTTCCTGCCCGGGCGCGCGTCCCGCAGGCGCTCGTGACGCGCGGCGTGGTGGGCCGCGGCCGCGGGACGCAGGTGGTGGCGGGCGCCCTTGGGGGCGAGGCGCGCCTGCGCACCCGCGCCGGCCGACAGGCTGGCGAGGACGAGCAGGAGGACCACCGCCGGGTGGGAGAGTCGCCGCATGGGTCACGTTGTGGGGCCTCGACCGGTGGGAGGCAGCCCCACAAAGGGTGATCCGCCGTCCCCGGCCGAGGGATCTTCGCGCGGCCGCAGGCCGCGAGCCGGCGCCCGCGCGGCGCCTATGCTTGCTCTCGATGGGCGAGGTGCTGCGCGTGATCCCCCTCGGCGGGCTCGGCGAGGTCGGCAAGAACATGACCGTCTACGAGCTCGCCGGCGAGACGCTCGTCGTCGACGCCGGGCTCGCCTTCCCGAGGGACGAGCACCTGGGCGTCGACCTCGTGCTCCCGGACTTCGGCTACCTGCGCGAGCGCGAGGTGCGCGCCGTCGTCCTCACCCACGCGCACGAGGACCACGTCGGCGCGCTCCCGTACCTGCTGCGCGAGGTGCGGGTGCGGGAGGTGTGGGCGACCAAGCTCACCCTCGGGCTCGTCCAGTCGAAGCTCGACGAGCACGGCCTCCAGCGCGCCTCCGAGCTGCGCGAGGCCGACCCGGAGGCGGGCCCGGTCGAGCTCGGGCCGTTCCGGGTCGAGTTCGTGCGCATGGCCCACTCGGTGCCGGACGCGGTCGGGCTCGCGCTCGAGACGCCGGCGGGGCTCGTCTTCCACAGCGGCGACTGGAAGCTCGACCACACGCCCGTCGACGGCCTGCGGACCGACGTCGGCAGGCTCGCGGCGCTCGGCAACCGCGGCGTCGACCTCTTCCTCGGCGACTCGACGAACGCGGAGCGGCCGGGCTTCACCCGCTCCGAGCGCGTCGTCGGCGAGGCGTTCCGGCAGATCATCCCGTCGCGGTCGGGACGGGTGCTGATCTCGTCCTTCGCCTCGAACATCCACCGGATGCAACAGGCGATCGACGTCGCCGTCGACGTCGGGCGGCGCGTGAGCGTCGTCGGCCGCTCGATGCGCAAGAACCTGAACATCGCGCGGAGTCTCGGGTACGTCGACGCGCCCGACGACGTCTTCGTGCGCCCGGCCGCGCTCGACCAGGTGCCGCCGGAGCGGCAGCTCGTCCTCTGCACGGGCTCGCAGGGCGAGCCGCTGTCGGCGCTGACCCGGATCGCCTACAACGACCACCCGGCGGTGCGGGTCGAGCGCGGCGACACGGTGATCATCTCGGCGCGCCCCGTCCCCGGCAACGAGCTGCGCGTCCACGACGCGATCAACCGGCTGACCCGGAACGGCGCGGAGGTGCTCCACGAGGAGAACGCGCCGGTGCACGTCTCGGGGCACGCGCGCGCCGAGGAGCTGCGCACGCTGCTCGGCCTGCTGCGGCCGAAGGCGGTCGTGCCGATCCACGGCGAGTACCGGATGCAGGCCGCGCACGCCCGCCTCGCCCGCGACGCGGGCGTCCCGGCGTCGTCGATCGTGCTCGCCGAGAACGGCGACGTGCTCGAGCTCTCCCGCGACGGAGTGCGGATCGTCGACCGCGTCGAGGCCGGGATGACCTTCGTCGACGGCCTCGGCGTGGGCGACATCTCGGACGTCGCGCTCCGCGACCGGCGCCACCTCTCCGAAGACGGGGTGCTGATCGTCGTCACGACCTTGTCCGACGGGGCGGTCGCGGCGCCCGAGCTGATCGCGCGCGGCTTCGCCGAGACCGAGGAGCTGATGGCCGAGATGCGCTCGCAGGCGCACGAGATCGTCCGCGCGCTCGTGGCCCAGGACATCCGCGAGATCAAGCTGCTGCAGGAGCACCTGCACGACGGCCTCGGCCAGCTCGTCTACGACCGCACGCGCCGTCGGCCGATGATCCTGCCGGTCGTCGTGGAGGTGTGACCCGCACGCTGGGCGCGGGGGGCGCCTGGCCGGCCGGGTCGGCGCCGGGCCGCCCCGTCCACCTCACGGTCGTCGGGTCGGTCAACCTCGACCTGACGGCGCTCGTCGAGCGCCTGCCCCAGCCGGGCGAGACCGTGCGCGCGACCGAGCTCCGCCGCTCGCCCGGCGGCAAGGGGGCAAACCAGGCGGTGGCGGCGGCCCGGCTCGGCGCGCGCGTGCGCCTCGTCGCCGCGGTGGGGGAGGACGAGCTCGCCGACGAGGCCCTCGCCGGCCTGCGGGCGGCCGGCGTCGAGCTCGACCTGGAGCGGAAGGGCCGGACGGGCGTGGCGCTGATCTACGTCGATCCGGGCGGCGAGAACGAGATCGCCGTCTTCCCGGGCGCGAACGCCCTCCTCGCTCCCCGCCGGGTCGAGGGGGCGGTGCTCTGCCAGCTCGAGGTTCCCGACGCGGTCGTCCGCGCCGCGGCCGAGCACGCCTCCTTCTTCGCGCTGAACGCGGCGCCCGCCCGCCCGCTCGACCTCGAGCCCGACCTCCTCGTCGTCAACGAGCGCGAGTACGCGACCTGCTCGCGCGGGAAGCTCGTCGCCGTCACCTACGGCGCGTCCGGGGCGGTGCTGCTCGAGGGCGGTCGCGAGGTGGCAAGAGCGCAGGCACCGCCGGTGCGGGCGGTCGACGCGACCGGCGCCGGGGACGCGTTCACCGCGGCGCTCGTCGTCTCCCTCCTCGAGGGCCGAGGCCGCAAGGAGGCGCTCGAGCGGGCCTGCGCCGAGGGCGCCCGCGCGGCTGCGCTCCCGGGAGCGCAGCTCCGTTGAGGCGCCCGCGGCCGGCCGTCCGCCTCCCGGCCCGCGCGCGCCGCGGGCGAAGGCCCGGCTCCGGCCCGGCCGCCTCGCCGAGGGGGCGGGCGCGCCTCCGCGCCTCGCCACCGTGTTACCATGGTAACATGGTGGCCGGGAGGATGAGCCCGGAGGGGAAGCGCCCCGGGAGGGTGCGCGCGGCGCGCGTCCGCCGGGGGCGGGCGCGGCCCGTGCGAATCGGCCCGGAGCGGGCAAGGTGCGAGCGCGTCCGCCGGGGGCGGGCGCGGCCGACCGTCGCGAGGCGCCGGTGAGGGAGGAGCTGATCCACGACTGCGATCCCGGTCACGACGACGCCGTCGCGCTCCTGCTCGCGCTCGCCTCGCCGGAGGCGGCCCTCGTCGGGGTCACCACCGTCGCGGGGAACCAGACGGTCGAGAAGACGACCGCGAACGCGCTTCGGATCCTCGAGTTCGCCGGCCGCGGCGAGACCGGCCTCGACGGGCCGGAGCTCCCGCAGGCGACCGGGACGCCGGTCGGGCAGCACGCGGTCGACTTCCTCGCCGCCCACGCCGGCGGCCGGACGCTCGTCGCGACCGGCCCGCTCACGAACCTCGGGCTGCTGCTCGCGCTCCACCCGACCGTCCGGCCGAAGCGGATCGTCCTGATGGGCGGCGCGATCGGCGAGGGGAACACGACCCCGGCGGCGGAGTTCAACGTCTGGGCCGACCCCGAGGCCGCGCGGCGGGTGCTCGAGAGCGGGCTCGACGTGACGATGGTGGGCCTCGACGTCACCCACCGGGCGGTCGTCACGCCGGCGGTCGCGGAGGAGCTCCGGGCCGCCGGGCGCGCCGGGAAGCTCGTGGCGGAGCTCGTCGACTTCTACTCGCGCTTCCACCGCCGGCGCTACCCCGAGCTCGGCGGCTCGCCGCTGCACGACCCGGTCGCGCTCGCCTACGCCCTCCGGCCGGAGCTGCTCGAGGTGCGCCCGGCGCGGGTCGAGGTCGACTGCTCGTGGGGCGCGGGGCGGGGCCGCACGAACGTCGACCTCCGCGGCCGCGGCGGGGAGCCGAACGCCGCGGTCGCGGTCGGGATCGACGCCGAGGCGTTCGTCCGCCTGCTCGTCGAGCGGATCGCCTCGCTCGGCTGACGCGCGCCTCAGGCGACCACGTCGACGGCCCGGTAGCCGCGGATCACGAAGGCGGGGATGCGCACCGGCTCGGCCGCGAGCTCGAGCGTCGGGGCCCGCTCGACGAGGGCGCCGAGGCTCGCCGCGAGCTCGACCCGGGCGAGCGGCGCCCCGATGCAGACGTGGATCCCGCCCCCGAAGCCGATGTGGTCGGCCGCGTTTCCGCGCCCGACGTCGAGGCGGTCGGCGTCCTCGAAGGCGCGCGGGTCGCGGTTCGCCGCGCCGAACAGCATCGCGATCACCTCGCCGCGGGGGATCGCGGTTCCGGCGACCTCGACGTCGTGCTCGAGCACCCAGCGCTCGAAGAGCTGGAGGGGCGGGTCCCAGCGGATGAGCTCCTCGACCGCCTGCGCCGGGGCGACCTCGCCGTCGACGAGCCGGCGCCACTCGGACGGGTGGTGCATCAGGGCGGTGACGCCGTTGCCGAGCGTGTTCACGGTCGCCTCGTGACCGGCGTTCAGGAGCACGACCACCGTCGAGACGATCTCGTCGTCGGACAGGCGGCCGCCGTCGACCCGCGCCTCGACGAGCGCGCTCAGCATGTCGTCGCGCGGGGCGCGACGGCGCTCGCCGACGAGCTCGAGGACGTAGTCGCGGAACTCCGCCGCCGCACGTGTGGCCGACTCCGCCTGCTCCTCGGTCGTGTCGAACTCGTACATCTTCACGTGCCGGTGCGACCAGTCGAGCAGGTCGCGATGCCGGTCGGTCGGGACGCCGAGCAGGTTGCAGATGAGCGTGATCGAGTAGGGCTGCGCGAAGTCGTAGAGGAGGTCGAAGCGGCCGCGCTCGAGGCACGCGTCGAGGAGCTCGTGCGCCAGGATCCGTGCCGGCTCGCGCATCGCCTCGACCGCGCGCGGCGTGAACGCCGAGGCGACGAGCTTGCGGATCCGCGTGTGCTCCGGCGGCTCGATGAACAGGAGGCTCCACCGCTCCACGTCCCAGAACGCCTGCCAGCGGGGATCGAGCCGCGCCGCCTTGAACTCGCGCTCGCTGCCGACGTGCCGGAAGTTCCGCCCGAGCCGGCGGTCGCGCAGGCAGGCGCGCACGTCGGCGTGGCGGGTGACGAGCCACCGGTCGAGCCGCTCGTCGTAGTGCACGGGGGCCGCCTCCCGGAGCGCGGCCAGCGTCGGGTACGGGTCGGCGAGGAACGCCGGGTCGCTCGGCTCGAAGGTGAGCGCGACCGCCATCGCCACCAGGCTAGCGAGCGGCCGGCCCGGGCGGAGCAGGAGCACGAAGCGGCGCCCCGAAGTGGCAGGCGATGGCGCGGAAGCGTGGAAGGCGGCTGCGTCCGCGGGTCCCGTCGCGGGTGAAGAAGCGGCGCCGCGGGCGCGCGCGCGGACACCACGACGCGGAGCTCGCCGGCCTCGCCCTCGTCGCGCTCGGCGTCTTCGCCGCGTGCGTGCTCTGGCTCGGGCTCTCGGGCGGCCCGGTCGCGCGCGCCGCGGTCGCGACGCTCGGCTGGGCCGCCTACCTCCTGCCGGTCGTCGCCGTGCCGCTCGGCGCCCTGATCGTCGCCCGCAGCGCGCTCGTGTCGCTCCGCCCCTTCCGCCTCGGGCTCGCCGGCGCCGTGGTCGGCGTCGAGACCGCGCTCGGGCCCGGGCACGGCGGCTACCTCGGCCGCGGCCTCGCCTCCCTGCTCGCGCTCGGGGTCGGCTCCGTCGGGGCGACGATCGCCGGCGTCCTGCTCGCCACCTGCGGCCTGCTCTTCCTCACCGGCGCCTCGCTCGGGGCGCTTCTTCGGCGCTCCGGCCGCGCGGTCCGCCGCGTGCACACACGGGTCCGGCGCGAGCGGCCGCGCCCGGGGCCGGCGAGGGCCGCCTCCGGGACGGGTCGCGCGGCGTGGCCGGAGCGGCCGGGCGCGCTCGAGCCGCCCGTCGACGTCGCGAGCGACTACCCCGACCTCGTCTCGAGCCCGGCGCCCCTGCTCGTCGACGAGGCCGCCGCGGCCGGCCCCGACGAGGACGAGCCGCCGCTCGAGGCCGAGCAGAGCCCGCTCTTCGAGGCGACGAGCGAGCCTCGGCCCGAGTACCGCCTGCCCGACCGCTCGCTGCTCCGCCGCTCGAACGCCGCCGGCGGCCCGAACGCCGAGGCGAACGCGCGCACCGCCGACGCGCTCGTCGCCTGCCTCGCGAGCTTCGGCGTCGAGGCCCGGCTCGTCGGCCAGATCTCCGGCCCGCGCGTCACCCGGTACGAGCTGCAGCTCGCGCCCGGGACGAAGGTGGGCAAGGTGGCGCAGCTCAAGGACGACCTCTCGTACGCCCTCGCGACGACCGAGATCCGCATCCTCGCGCCGATCCCCGGCAAGCAGGCCGTGGGCGTCGAGGTGCCGAACCTCTCGCCGAACCTCGTCACCCTCGGCGACATCTTCGACGACCTGCCCGCGTCGGCGAGCCCGCTCGCCGTCTGGCTCGGCAAGGACATCTCCGGCGCCGCGGTGTGGACCGACCTCGCGCGGATGCCGCACGTCCTGATCGCCGGCACGACCGGCTCGGGCAAGTCGGGCTGCATCAACACGATCCTCACCTCGATCCTGCTGCGCGCCACCCCGGACGACGTGCGCCTGATCCTGATCGACCCGAAGCGGATCGAGCTCGGCTACTACGAGTCGATCCCGCACCTGCTCACGCCGGTCGTCTCGAGCCCGAAGGAGGCGAGCGCGGTGCTGCTCAACGTCGTCACCGAGATGGAGCGCCGCTACGAGCGGCTGTCGCACCTGCGCGCGCGCAACCTCCCGGAGGCGAACCGGGCGCTCCGCAAGCGCGGGGAGCAGGAGCTCCCGTACCTGCTCGTCGTGATCGACGAGCTCGCCGACCTGATGATGGTCAGCCCGCAGGACGTCGAGGACGCGATCATCCGCCTCGCGCAGAAGAGCCGCGCGGTCGGGATCCACCTCGTGCTCGCGACGCAGCGACCGTCGGTGGACGTGATCACCGGGATGATCAAGGCGAACGTCCCGTCCCGGATCGCCTTCGCCGTCAGCTCGCAGACCGACAGCCGGGTGATCCTGGACGCGAACGGCGCCGAGAGCCTGCTCGGCCAGGGCGACATGCTGTTCAAGCCGCTCGGCACCTCGAGGCTCCAGCGCGTCCAGGGCGCGTTCGTCACCGAGGAGGAGATCGCCCTCGTCGTCGAGGCCTGCCGCGTGCAGCGCGAGCAGGAGGTGGACGAGACGTTCCTCGAGCTGCCGCAGGTGTTCGCGGACGAGGCGGAGGAGGACGACGAGGAGTTCGACCCGGACGAGGACCCCCTGCTCGACCGCGCGATCGAGGTGGTGGTGGCGGCGCAGACGGCGTCGGTGTCGCTCCTCCAGCGCCGGCTGCGGGTCGGGTACACCCGCGCCGGACGGCTGATCGACATGCTCGAGCGGCGCGGCATCATCTCGCCCTACGAGGGGTCGAAGCCGCGCCGGGTGCTGCTCGGCGAGCACGACCTCGTCGAGCGCTGACGGCTGCGCCCGCCAACCGGGACCGTTTACGATCGTCCAATTCCACGACCGTCAGGGGATGGCGGCACCACTCAAGGAGGGGTTCGTGAAACGACCATTGCTCATCGGCGTCGCGGCTGCGGTCATCGTGTCCGGCGGCCTCGTCGGAGGGAGCGCGGCGGCGCCGCGGGCGACCTTCACCGCCGCGCTGATCAGCGACGTCGGCAAGTTCAACGACAAGTCGTTCAACCAGAGCCAGCTCGCGGGTCTCGAGCGGGCGAAGTCCCAGCTCGGCGTCAACATCCTGCCCTTGCAGTCGAACTCGAGCTCCGACTACCTGCCGAACTTGACGACCGCCGTCCGCCGCGGCGCGAACATCGTCATGGCGGCTGGGTACCTGCTCGCGCCGACGCTCGCGCAGGTGGCGTCGCAGTTCCCGACCACCGACTTCACGATCACCGACGACTCCGTCAAGGGGCCCGACTTCGCGAAGGCGAAGAGCATCAAGAACATCGAGGGCCTCGTCTACGCGTCGAACCAGTCCGGCTGCCTCGTCGGCTACCTCGCCGGCGAGATGGTCAAGGCGGCCGGCGGCAAGCAGGTGATCGGCGCCGTCGGCGGGATCAAGATCTCCGGCGGTCGACGACTACATCGTCGGGTACAAGTACTGCGCCAACCTCGCCGACCCGGGGATCAAGGTGCTCGTCGGCTACTCGCAGGACTTCGTCGCGCAGGACAAGTGCAAGACGGTCGCCCAGAACCAGATCGGCCAGGGCTCGCAGGTCGAGTTCCAGGTCGCGGGGCTCTGCGGCCTCGGCGTGCTCTCCGCCGCCGACCAGGCCGGGATCTGGGGGATCGGCGTCGACGTCGACCAGTACGCGCTCGCCAAGCACGTGCTGACGAGCGCGCTCAAGCGCGTCGACGTCGGCATCTTCGACGCGGTGAAGCAGGCGAAGAGCGGCAAGTTCCGGGGCGGCTCGGACCTGCTGTTCGACCTGAACAACAACGGCGTCGGCGTCGGCAAGATCAGCCCGAAGGTGCCGAAGGCGTTCGTCGCGAAGATGGACGCGCTGAAGGCGAAGATCATCGCCGGGAAGGTCAAGGTGCCGGTGGCGCCCGGCTCGCCGCTGACGAACCTCCTGCCGCACTGAGACGGCCGCCGAGGGGCGGGCGGCCGCCCGCCCCTCGGCCTACAATCGTCCGCGATGACCGAGCAGACGGTCCTCGAGCTGCGAGGGATCACGAAGCGCTACCCGGGGATCGTCGCCAACGACCACGTCGACTTCGACCTCCGCGCGGGCGAGGTGCACGCCCTGCTCGGCGAGAACGGCGCCGGCAAGTCGACGCTCATGAACGTCCTCTACGGCCTGACGAAGGCCGACGAGGGGGAGACGATCGTGCGGGGACGGCCCGTGTCGTTCTCCTCCGCGCGCGACGCGATCGCGGCCGGGATCGGGATGGTCCACCAGCACTTCATGCTCATCCCGGTGATGACCGTCGCCGAGAACATCGTGCTCGGCGTCGAGCCTTCCCGGAACGGCGTCCTGCTCGACGAGGCGGACGCGGAGCGGCGGGTGGCGGAGCTGTCGCGCCAGTTCGGCCTCGCGGTCGAGCCGGGCGCGCTCGTCTCGACGATCAGCGTCGGGCAGCAGCAGCGGGTGGAGATCCTGAAGGCGCTCTACCGCGGCGCCGAGATCCTCGTCCTCGACGAGCCGACGGCGGTGCTGACGCCGCAGGAGGCGGCGGAGCTCTTCGAGATCGTCCGCAGCCTGAAGGCCGACGGGAAGTCGGTCGTCTTCATCAGCCACAAGCTGAACGAGGTGCTCGAGGTCGCCGACCGGATCACCGTCCTGCGGCGCGGGCGGCGGATCGACACCGTCCCGCGCGAGGGCGCGACCGAGGAGGGGCTCGCGCGGATGATGGTCGGCCGCGAGGTCCTCCTGCGCGTCGACAAGGCGCCGCCGGCGCCGGCGGAGGTGGCGCTCGAGGTCGAGGACCTGCATGTCCGCGACGACCGCGGGCTCGAGAAGGTGCGCGGGGTGTCGTTCTCCGTGCGGCGGGGCGAGATCGTCGGAATCGCCGGCGTCGACGGCAACGGGCAGACCGAGCTCGTCGAGGCGATCACGGGCCTGCGCGCGCCGGAGAGCGGCCGGATCGCGGTCGCGGGCACGACCCTCCACGGCCGCGTCACCGCCCGGCGGATGCTCGACGCCGGCGTCGGTCACATCCCCGAGGACCGGCAACGCCGCGGGCTCGTGCTCGAGTTCACGATCGCCGAGAACCTCGCCCTCCACGACTACCACCGGCCGCCGGACTCCCGGCGCGGCTGGCTCTTTCCGGCGCGCCTCCTCGAGCGCGCCGCCCGCCTGATCGCCGAGTTCGACATCCGCGGCGGCGGCCCGCTCACGCCCGCGCGCGCGCTCTCGGGCGGCAACCAGCAGAAGGTGGTGGTCGCGCGCGAGGTGGCGCGGAACCCCGCCGTCCTCGTCGCCGCGCAGCCGACCCGCGGGCTCGACGTGGGGGCGATCGAGTACGTGCACCGCCGCCTCCTCGCCGAGCGCGACACGGGTCACGCGATCCTGCTCGTCTCGCTCGAGCTCGACGAGGTCCTCTCGCTCGCCGACCGCATCCTCGTCCTGTACGAGGGGCGGATCGTCGGCGAGCACGCCGCCGGCGCGAGCGAGGCCGAGGTCGGCTTCGAGATGCTCGGCGGGAGGCGGCAGGCGGCGTGAGCGCGCCGACCGCGACCGTCCCGCCCGAGCAGGAGCCGTCACCGAGCTTCGCCGTGCGCCTCGGGGTCGCCCAGCGCGCGGGCGGGATCGTCGTGCCGATCCTGACGGCCGTGCTCGCCTTCCTCGCCGGCGGGATCGTCGTCGCGGCGACCGGCCACAACCCGTGGACCGCCTACCGGGGCATCTGGCAGGGGGCCGGCTTCAACTGGCTGTTCCACGTCCCCTGGGACACGAACACGGTCCACCTCGACGCCTTCAACCTCAGCCAGACGCTCCTCGTCACGACCACGCTCATCCTCACCGGCCTCGCCGTCGCCTTCCCGTTCCGCTGCGGCCTCTTCAACATCGGCGGGCAGGGGCAGTACCTCGTCGGGCTGATCGTCGCGAACTGGGTCGGCGTGTCGTTCGCCTCGTGGCCGACCCTGCCGCACGTCCTGCTCGGCGTCGGCGCCGCCGCCGCCGCCGGCGCGGTCTGGGCGGGCATCGCCGGCTTCCTCAAGGCCGCCACCGGCGCCCACGAGGTGATCTCGACGATCATGCTCAACTGGGTCGCGATCTGGGGCGGCCAGTACCTCTTCGGCCAGGGCGGGCCGCTCCAGAACACGCAGAACCCGGCCGCGCCGGAGTCGGGCGCGGTCGCCCAGAGCGCGCACATCCCGGTCTTCTGGGGGAGCCCCGAGCTCCAGGGCCTCGACGTCGGCTTCTTCGTCGCGCTCGCGATGCTCGTCGTCTTCTGGGTGCTCCTGAACCGCACCACGCTCGGCTACGAGGTGCGGGCGGTCGGCTACAACCCCGACGCCGCCGCCTACGGCGGCATCGACGTGCGCCGGAGCTACCTCGTCGCGATGGCGATCTCCGGCGGCTTCGCCGGGCTCGCCGGGGCGCTCGACATGCTCGGCTACCTCTTCCAGTTCGGGACGCTCGACGTGCAGGCCTCGCAGATCGGCTTCCTCGGGATCGCGGTCGCGCTGCTCGGGCGCAACACCGCCGTCGGCACCGGCATCGCCGCGTTCCTCTTCGGCGGCCTGCTCTACGGGACGACCCGCGGGCTCGACCCGAACGTGTTCGACCCCTCGCTCGCCGGCAACCTGACCTCGATGATCCAGGGCCTGATCGTCCTCTTCGTCGGCGCCGACATCTTCATCCTCTACCTCTGGAACGCCCGGCGGAAGGTGCGCAGCCGCCGCCGGCGCCTGCACGAGGCGGCAGCCGCGTGACGAACCACGCGACGCCGCTCTCGACGCGGGGCTCCGTGCCCTCGCCGCGCGCGGTCGCCGTCGCGGGGATCGTGCTCGGCGTCGCCGCGTTCTGGAGCGCGGTCCCGCCGGTCGCCGCGCGCTCGCCGCTCGCGCCGGTCGCGATCGGCGTCGTCGCGATCCTCGCCGGCGTCTGGGCGGTCGCGCGTGGGGTGCGCCGCGTCGGGTGGGGCGCGGTCGCCTCCGGCGCGCTCGGGCTCGGCCTCGGCATCCTCGCGACGCGCTCGAGCGCGGCGAACCTCCAGGTCGTCTTCCGCGCCGACCTCGTCGCCCAGCTCCTCGTCTTCGCGACGCCGCTCACCTTCGGCGCCCTCGGCGGGATGGTCTCCGAGCGCAGCGGCGTCGTCAACGTCGGGCTCGAGGGGATGATGCTGATGGGGGCCTTCTGGGGCGTCTACGGCGCGGACAAGAGCGGCACCTGGGCGGTCGGGCTCCTCGTGGCCGTGCTCGCGGGGGCGCTCCTCGCGCTCCTGCACGCCGTCTGGGCGGTGCACCTGCGCGCCGACCAGATCGTGAGCGGCATGGCGATCAACTTCCTCGCGCTCGGCATCACCGGCTACTTCTTCGAGCAGCTCTACCACAAGCAGAACATCCCGGCCGGCGTCTCGAGCATCCCGAACGTGCGCATCCCCGGGGTCTCCGGGTGGGGGTTCCTCGGGCCGGCGATCGGCGACCTCAACCTCCTCGTCTGGGTCGGGATCGCGTTCGTCCCCCTCTCGTACCTCGTCCTCTTCAAGACCCCGGTCGGGCTGCGGCTGCGCGCCTGCGGCGAGCACCCGCGCGCGGCGGACACGGTCGGGATCAACGTCTACGCGCTCCGCTACGCCGCGGTGATCGTCTCCGGGATGCTCGCGGCGCTCGGCGGCGCCTACCTGTCGATCGGCTTCGGCGGCGGCAGCTTCAGCGAGAACATGACCGAGGGCCGCGGCTTCATCGCGCTCGCGGCGATGATCTTCGGCAACTGGCGGCCGTTCGGCGCCTGGGGGGCCGCCCTCCTCTTCGGCTTCTCGACCGCCGTCGCCTACCGGCTGCCCGTGTACTCCGGCTCGGCCGCGACGCTCTTCCAGGCGCTCCCCTACGTCCTCACCCTGATCGCCGTCGCGGGCGTGATCGGGCGCTCGGTCCCGCCCGCGGCCGACGGACGACCGTATGTCCGGCAGTAGGGGCGGCCCGCTCGCGGTCGCGCTCGGGGCGGTGGCGGTCGCCGCGGTCCCCGCCGCCTGCGCGCTCGCCGCCTTCTCGGCTCGCGTCCCGCTCCTCCGGGCGGTCGAGGCCTCGGTCGCGGTCGCGGTCGTCGCCGGGCTCGCCTCGGTCGCCGCCTACCGGCGCGCGCGCGCGGCGGTCGAGCGGAGCGTGCGCCGCCGCGGCGAGCGGACGGTCAGGGTCGCCCGGCTCCTCGCGCTCGCCGGGCTGTACCTCGGCGTCACCGGGGCGCTCGCCCTCGCCTTCTACGGGCTGCTGCGCCTGCGCTCGTAGGCCCGGGCGGGCAGCGGGCGCGCCTCGGGGCCACGGCGGTCGCGGTAGGCTGCGGCGGTGTTCGAGATCGGCGCCAGCCTGCGCGAGGCCCGCTCGCGCCGGGGGATCGAGCTCGCCCAGGCCGAGCACGCGACGAAGATCCGCGGCAAGTACCTCCGCGCGCTCGAGGCCGAGCAGTTCGAGCTCCTGCCCTCCGACACCTACGTCAAGGGGTTCCTGCGCGCGTATGCGGACTACCTCGGCCTCGACGGGCAGCTCTACGTCGACGAGTACAACTCGCGCTTCGCGACCGGGGACGACTGGGAGTCCCCGCGCATCGCCCGCCGGGCGCGGCACGAGCGCCGCCAGCGCCGCCGGCAGCGGAACGTCGTCCTGCTCGCGCTCGCGGTGGTCGCGGCCGCGACGACCGCGGTGATCGGCGCCTGGACGACCTCGGGCGGCGGCCACTTGGCGCCCGCGGCCGCCCGCGCGCCGGCGGCGCGGCACGCGACGGCCCCGCGGCTCCTCGTCGTCCGCGCCGTCCGCGGCTCGTCGCGGGTGATCGTCCACCGGGACGGGGCGAACGGACCGATCGTGTTCGAGGGGACGCTCGGCCGCGGCGACGCGCAGGCGTTCTCCGGGACGCGCTTCTGGCTGAACGTCGCGGCGCCCGAGAACCTGGCGATCGAGGCCGCCGGCAAGCGCCTCCGGCTCGCCGGCCACCGTCCGTGGGTGCTGACGGTGACGCTCGCGCCGCTGCGCTGGGAGGGACACCCGGCCTGACCCGGCCGCGCGCGGCGATCGTCGTCACCGGGTCGGAGCTCGTCCGCGGCGACCGGCCCGACCGCAACGGGCCCTGGCTCGCGCAGGCGCTGCTCGCGCGCGGGGTCGAGCCCGCCCGGCTGACCGTGGTGGGCGACGCGCCGGCGGAGCTCGAGGCGGCGCTCCGCGAGGGCCTCGCCCACGACCTGCTCGTCTGCTCCGGCGGGCTCGGGCCGACCCACGACGACCGCACGGTCGAGCTGCTCGCGCGGGCGGCGGGCCTCGAGCTGCGCCTGGACGAGGCGCTCGCGGCCGAGATCGAGCGCCGCTCGCGCACCGCCTGGCGGCCGGGGATCCGCAAGCAGGCCACGCTCCCGGCCGGAGCGGTCGTGGCCGGGATCGCCGGTACCGCGCCCGCGTTCGTCGTCTCGGCGGCGGCCTGCGTCGCGATCGTGCTGCCCGGCCCGCCCGGGGAGCTCCGCGCGCTCTGGCCGGCCGCGCTCGAGACCGAGCCGGTCCGGGCCGTCCTCGGCCGGGCGGCGCCGCGCTCCCGCCGCGTCCTGCGCTTCTACGGCGTCGGCGAGCCGGCCGTCGCGGCCGCGCTCGCGGCCGCCGGCGGGGAGGGCGACGGGGTGGAAGCGACGGTGTGCGCCCGCGACTTCGAGGTCCACGTCGACCTCCTCGTCGAGCCCGGCGCGGAGCCGCAGGCGGCGGAGCGCGAGCGGGCGCTCGCGGCGGCGCTCGGCCCGGCCCTGTTCAGCCGGTCGGACGCCCCGGTCGAGGCGCTCGTCCTCGAGGCCTGCCGCGCCCGCGGCCTCGCGCTCGCGACCGCCGAGTCGTGCACGGGCGGGCTCGTCGCGGGCCGGCTCACCTCCGTGCCCGGCTCGAGCGACGTCTTCGTCGGCGGGATCGTCGCGTACGCGGACGCGGTCAAGACCGCCGAGCTCGGCGTCCCCGCGGCGCTCCTGCGTGCCCGCGGCGCCGTCTCCCCCGAGGCCGCGGCGGCGATGGCGGCGGGCGCGCGCACCCGGCTTCGCGCCGACGTCGGCGTCGCCGTCACCGGGATCGCGGGGCCGGGCGGCGGGACGCCGGAGAAACCCGTCGGCCTCGTGTACCTCCACGCGAGCGGGCCAGGAGGAGCGGAGCGCGCCGCGTCGCTGCGCCACCCGGGCGACCGCGAGACCGTCCGCGCCCGGGCGACGGCCGCGGCCCTCCACCTCTGTCGCACACTCGTCACGGAGTTGTGACGGACACGTCGCGCGGCGGGCGCTAGCGTGGTCGGCGATGACCGTCTTCGCCTCTTCTGCGGGCTGCGGCTGCCGGCCGACGCGGTCGAGCGGGTCGCCGCGTGGCAGGCGGCCGAGCTGCGCGGCGGCCGGCTCGTCCCACCCGAGAACCTGCACCTCACGCTCGCCTTCCTCGGCCACCGTCCGGCCGCCGAGCTGCCCCGCGTCGCGGCCGCCCTCCGCGCCGCCGCCGCCCGCGGCGCCGGCGTGCGGCTCCGGCTCCTGGGCTACCGCGAGACGCGGAGCGTGGCGATGCTGACCTTCGAGGACGAGGGCGGTCGCGCCGCCGCCGTCGCCGGGGCGCTCCAGCGGACGCTCGAGCAGCAGGGCCTGTACCGCCGCGAGCGACGGCCCTGGCTGCCCCACCTGACCGTCCTCCGCTTCTCCGAGCGGCCGCGGCTCCGGCCGCCGCTCCCCGAGCTCGAGCCGGTCGTGCCGTCCGACGCCGCTGTTTTCATCTCCAGGCTCCGCCCCGATGGGGCGCGGTACGAGGCAGTCGAGACGGTTGCGCTAGGAGGCTGATCACGGTGGATCGCGAGCAAGCACTGGACGTCGCCCTCGGGCAGATCGAGCGGAACTTCGGCAAGGGCGCCGTCATGCGCATGAGCGACCAGGCGCAGGTCTCGGTGGGGGCGATCTCGACGGGGTCGCTGTCGCTCGACCTCGCGCTCGGGATCGGCGGGCTGCCCCGCGGCCGGATCGTCGAGATCTTCGGCCCGGAGTCGTCGGGCAAGACGACGCTCGTCTACCACGTGATCGCCGAGGCGCAGCGGCGCGGCGGCATCTGCGCCTTCATCGACGCCGAGCACGCGATGGACCCGACGTACGCGAAGCGCATCGGCGTCAACATCGACGAGCTGCTCGTCTCGCAGCCCGACACGGGCGAGCAGGCGCTCGAGATCACGGAGCTGCTCGTCCGCTCCGGCGCGCTCGCGGTCGTCGCGATCGACTCGGTCGCCGCGCTGACGCCGAAGGCGGAGATCGAGGGCGAGATGGGCGACTCGCACGTCGGGCTGCAGGCGCGCCTGATGTCCCAGGCGCTCCGCAAGCTCGCCGGCACGCTCAACCGCACCGACACCATCTGCATCTTCACGAACCAGCTCCGGGAGAAGATCGGCGTCCTCTTCGGGTCGCCCGAGACGACCCCCGGGGGACGGGCGCTGAAGTTCTACGCCTCGGTCCGGCTCGACATCCGCCGCATCGAGACGCTCAAGGACGGCGTCGAGGCGATCGGCAACCGCGTCCGCGTCAAGGTGGCGAAGAACAAGGTCGCGCCCCCGTTCAAGCAGGCCGAGTTCGACGTCATCTACGGCGAGGGCATCCCCTGGGAGGGGACGGTGCTCGACGCGGCGCTCGAGCGCAAGATCGTGCAGAAGTCCGGCTCCTACCTCAGCTTCGGCGACGAGCGGCTCGGGCAGGGGCGGCAGAACGCGGCGGCGTTCCTGAAGGAGCACCCCGACGTCGTCCAGGGGATCCTGCAGCGGATCCAGGCCCAGATGCCGGAGGGGCAAGTGGTGTCGGCGCGGCTGCTCGGCCAGCACGAGCCGGCCGAGGCGGCGCCGGCCGAGCGCGACGAGGAGGCGACGGCCGCCGCCTCGCCGTGACCCGCCCGCCGACCGCCCTCGAGGCGGCGACCGCGGCGCTCGCCCGCCGCGACCGTCCCGCCGCGGGTCTCGTCGCCTACCTCGAGCGGCGCGGCGTCGCCGGCGACGAGGCGCGCGCCGCGGTCGCCCGCCTGCGCGACGCCGGCTACGTCGACGACGCCCGCTACGCGGAGCGCCGCGCCGAGGTGCTCGCCGAGCGCGGGTACGGCGACGAGGGGATCCGGTTCGAGCTCCTGCGGGACGGCGTCGCCGCCGCGGAGGCCACGGCGGCCGTGGCGGCGCTGCCGCCTGAGCGCGAGCGGGCGGCGGCCCTCCTGCGGGAGGCGGCGGACCCCTCGGCGACCGCACGGCGCCTGCTCGCGAAGGGGTTCGCGCCCGAGGCGCTCGAGGCAGGTCGCGGCCGCGACGGGCCCGCCCCGCCCGACCCCTGAGCCGCGGCGCTCGCGCTCCCCGCCGCCGCCCACGGGCAGCGACACGCAGCCCC
>Ga0070741_10009358_pt1 | contig 19092 bp, 21 predicted proteins | sample Coa_R1_4_FD_66440 | JGI IMG/M metagenome (GOLD analysis project Ga0070741, IMG submission 66440) | Surface soil microbial communities from Centralia Pennsylvania, which are recovering from an underground coalmine fire - Coalmine... | ecosystem: Environmental > Terrestrial > Soil > Unclassified ...
GTGAGGGCCTCGGCGAGCCCGGCGCCCGTGATCACGTCGACTCCCTGCGCCCGTGAGATCGGCACGACGCTGTGACCGGCCCGGGTGAGCAGGTCGACGACGTGGTGGCCGGCGCGCCCGGTCGCGCCCGCGACCGCCACACGCCTCGCCCCGGGGTTCCGGTCGCTCGTGGTTCCGCTCATGATGGTCTCCTCGATCTCTGTCCGATCCGTGCCGTCCCCTTGACCCGCCACGGGCCGGGGATGTGACGGACGGGCTCGAGGAGAGGCCCGGAATCGCCTCAGAGCTTGGGCGCGAACCGCGTGCCGGCGTCGAGGCGGATCGTGCCGCCGTTGAGCATCGGGTTCTCGACGATCGCGATCGCGAGCCGCGCGTACTCCTCGGGACGGCCCATGCGCTTGGGGAAGGCGGCGTCCTTCGTCAGGCTCGCGCTCATCTCCGGAGTCACACCCTTCGAGATGCCGGTGATGAACAGGCTCGGCGCGATCGCGACGACGCGGATCCCCATCGACCCGAGGTCGCGCGCCATCGTCAGCGCCATGCCGGCGATCCCGGCCTTGGCCGCCGTGTACGCGACCTGCCCGATCTGACCCTCGAACGCGGCGATCGAGGCGGTGTTGATCATGACGCCCCGCTCGTCGTCCTCGGGCTCGTTGCGGCTCATGTGCCAGGCCTGCAGCCGGTTGAGGTTGAAGGTCGCGACGAGGTTGAGGTCGATCACGCGCCGGAACTCGTCGAGCGGATGCGGGCCCTCGCGGGTGAGCGTCCGCTTCGCGATCCCGCCGCCGGCGGTGTTGACGGCGATGTGCAGGCCGCCGAGCGCCTCGACGGCCTCGTGCAGCGCGCGCTCGGTGCCGTCGAAGTCGGTGACGTCGGTCGGGTGGAACGTACCGCCGAGCTCCTTCGCCACCTCGGCGCCGGCCGACGCCGGCAGGTCGACGATCGCCACCGACGCGCCGCGCGCGACCAGGTCCTCGGCGGTGGCCTTCGCCATCCCGGACGCCCCGCCGACGACCATCGCCTTCTTCCCGCTGATCTCCACGCTGCCTCCCCGGCCCGGCTCTCGGTCCGGCGACGCTACCGACTCGGGCCGGGCGGCGAGAGATCCGGGGGGCGGCCGGTCAGGACGCGACGGAGCTCGAGAGGGCGACGGACGCGACGCCCACCGCGATGGCGCATCCGAACGTGAAGGCGACGACCGCAGCGTTCCAGCGGCGGCGGAGCCGGGCCCGCTCGACGCCGTCGATGCCGAGGCGCTTCTCGAGCCGCTCCACGACGTTGGGGCGGAACGCGAGCCACACGAGGAGGAGGAACTGCGCGAGCGCGAGCGCGATCGCGGGGCGCCAGAACGTCGCGAGCGCGATCGCGCCGCCGATGACCGCGAGCGGGCCGAGCGTCTGCGCGAGGACGACGAGGGCGCGAGTCGCGCGCGGGGCGGGGACGGAGTCGTCGGCCTCGAACTCGACCGTGGTACCGAGCGAGGTCGCCGCGGTCTCGACGGTGACGGGTCGGCGAGCGCAGCGCGCGCAGGCGGGGACGAGCGACCCGAAGCGACGCTGGTGGAGCAGCTCGGCGTGGGCACCGCAGCGGACGCAGCGCTGGTGCAGCCGGACGCGGCGGATGACCTGGTGGCTCGCGCGGTAGCCGTGCGCGTGCTCGACGACGCGGCCCGACAGCTCGACGTCGAGGACGGCGAGGTCGGGGGCGTCCGCGCCCAGCCGGTCGAGCTCGGCTTCGGATGCCACCGCGTAGAAGCCGCAGCTGCACCCGATCTCGGGAGCGTCGTGATCAGGGACGAACGGGCACGAGGCGCGCGCGACCGCGCCATAGAGATCGCCACGGGCCCGGAAGAACGCCGGGCGGACGACGACCTCGCCGTGTTCCATCGCGAGGCGCCCGTACTTCCGCGCGCCGATCGGCGTCGCGTACACGTCCCAGGGGAGCGCCACGCGACCGCCTCCCGCTCAGGATCCCGCCGGCACCGGGACCCTCGGCTCGGGCGCCTCCGGCCGCGTGACCGGCTCGGGTGCGACCACCGGCCGCGCCTCGTCAGGCGTCGGGATGAGGATCTCCCGTTTCGGTTCGCCGATCGCGCCCACGACAGGCCTCCTCTCCCCGGTGCCGCGACGACCTCCGCGCCACCGGCTCCTCTTGTACCACGATCGCGCGGTTCCCACGACCGCGCGTGCCGGTGCTCACGGCGCCTCGATCTCGAACCACACCGTCTTGCCCGACGGGTGGACGTCGGTGCCCCACCTCGTCGCGAGCGCGTCGACGAGCATGATCCCGCGCCCCCTTGGGGTGTCTCGGTCGGGGTGCTGCAACACGGGCGGGTCCGTGCTGGGGTCGTCGACCTCGATCCGGATCCGGGTGGGGCTGCGGATGGCCCGCACCGTCATCGGCTCCCCGACGTGGCGGACGACGTTCGAGACCAGCTCGTCGGCGAGGAGCTCCGTGAGCTCGCCCAGGCCGTCGAGCGCCCAGGTCTGCAGGGTCGTCCGGAGGAAGGCGCGAACGGACGCCGGCGTGGTGACGCGGCTCGCGAACTCCGTCTGGACCCGGTCGTCGTGCACGGCATTGCTCCGTCGATCCGGAGTGTTCCCGGGAACCTCGGCGGCGGAAACCGGGCGGGTAGGCTGCCCGCCTTGGCCGAGGACGACCAGATCTCGCTCGACATCCGGCCGGCCGACGAGAACGGGCAGGTCGCCGTCCTGGTGTCGGGCGAGATCGACATGGCGACGGCACCGCGGCTCGAATCGTGCCTGCGTGGCGTCACCGGCCACGACGTCGTCGTCGACCTCTCCGGGGTCACCTTCCTCGACTCGGCGGGCCTGGCGGCGCTCGTCAACGCCCGGCGGGTGCTGCGCGACGCCGGCTACACGCTGCGGACCACGGGCGAGCAGGAGCACGTCCGCAAGATCCTCGAGATCGCAGGTCTCCTCGGGCCCTTCCACGGGGAGTGACGCGGCGACGGTTCACCGTCGGGGGTGCGCGGCCGGCGAGTCCCGGGGATGTCCGTGTCGGGGCCGCCCAGGTAGCGTGGTCCGGCACCGACCCGGACGAGGAGACCAGTGACCATGGGCATCGACGCATTCCGCTTCGACGGCAAACGAGCGCTGGTCGTCGGCGGCGCCACCGGCATGGGCGGCGCGACGGTGCCCATCCTGGCCGACCTCGGTGCCGAGATCGTCGTGATGGACTACGCGGACGTCTCGTACCCGGACGCGAAGGCGGTCCGGGTGGACCTCCGCGACAAGGCGAACATCGACGAGGCCCTCGCCCAGTGCGACGGACCCTTCGCCGCGGTGCTCTGTTGCGCCGGCGTCGCGGACGGGACACCCGGGATCGAAAAGGTCAACTTCATCGGCCACCGGCACCTCATCGACCGTCTGCTCGAGAGCGGCGGCCTCACCCGGGGCTCGGCGATCGGCATGATCTCGTCGGCGGCCGGGCTCGGGTGGGAGGCGAACCTCGACCTCCTGAAGGAGTACCTCGCCACGCCCGACTTCGACACCGCGGCGGCGTGGATCGCGGCGCACCCCGAGCGGGCCGACTACATGTGGAGCAAGCAGGCGATCAACGCGTACGTCGCGCAGCAGGCGTTCCCGCTGCTCAAGCGCGGGATTCGGATCAACGCGATCCTGCCCGGCCCGACCGACACGCCGCTCGCCCGCGCCAACGAGGACGTCTGGCTCGGCTTCGGGCAGGACTACCGCGCCGACGCCGGGATCGAGGCCTCCACCCCCGAGGAGCAGGCCTACCCGCTGGTGTTCCTGTGCAGCGACGCGGCCCGTTACATCACCGGGCAGACCCTCGTGACCGACGCCGGCTACATCGCGTCGGGCATTACCGAGTCGTACCCGGCAGCCAAGCCGGCGGCCGACTTCCTGCGCGGCAAGCTGTAGCTCGCCGGCGAGCTCCGCGCCATCGGCGCCGCGACTCAGCCGAAGTGGTGGCCGAACTCGGCGACGTCGCCCCACGAGCCGACCCAGCCCAGCGACACGACCGCGAGCGCGACGCCGACGGCGAGGGCCGCGCCGAGCAGGGCGACGCGGCCGCGCACCCCGGCGACGGGAGGCCGCGCCCGCCAGTCGGCGCTGGCGAGGGTCACGGTCTCGCGCAGGTGGCCGAGGACGTGGACCGCGATGAGCGCGCCCCAGACGAAGAAGACCGTCTTGTGGACCCAGAGGTATCCGTGCCCGACCCGGCGGCCGAGGGCGACGAGCGCGATGCCGCTGCCGAGCAGTGCGAGCGACGTGAGCACGAGGAACGGGCCCGTCACCCGCAGGATCGGGTGCGGCGGGCCCTTCTGCCGGTAGCGGGCGTCGCCCGAGTAGTAGCGCGCCGTCCGGTAGCAGGTGCTGGCGGTCTTCAGGACGACGAGCGGGACGAGCAGCATCCCGACGAACACGTGCACCGAGATCAACTGGCGGATCCCCAGCAGCGTGACACCCTCGGCGCCGAGCACGACGAAGAGTGCGGCGGCGACGATCCCGGTCAGCCGCGCGTTGCCCTCGACGCCGCCCGCGCGCTCGCGACCGGCAGGGGTGGCCGCCTCGGGAGGCGCGGGCCGGCCGAGCGCGGTGCCGGAACGCGTCGGGTTCATGCGCCCCTCCTCACGGGTCGGATCTCGGGCAGGTGCGGCCTCCCACGATCGGCGCTGACCCCTGTAACGAACCTGAGAGCGCCTTAAGCGAACGCAAAATGTCTACGATGCGCGCCGTGCCCATCGACCTGGCCGAGCTCGTGGCCCCCGGTCACACGGCGATCGTCACCCAGGAGTGCCAGCGCGGCATCCTCGGCCCCGAGAGCGCGCTGCCGGTGCTCGCCGAGTCGGCTCGCACGTCGGGGATGATCGACAACGTGGCTCGGATCGTGCAGGCCGGGCGGCACGCCGGCGTCGAGGTCCTCCACGCGATCGCCGTGCAGCGCGCCGACCTCAAGGGTGCGAACCGCAACGCGCCGCTGTTCCGCGGCGTCGCCAAGAGCCCGGTCCGCCAGCTCGTCGGCAGCCCGAACGCGCAGCTCGTCGACGGGATCGAGCCCGACGAAGGCGACCTCTACTCGTACCGCTACCACGGGGTCGGGCCGTTCGCCGGGACCGACGTCGACAGCCTGCTGCGCAACCTCGGGCGGACGACGGTCGTGATCGTCGGAGTGTCGTCGAACGTCGCGATCCCCAACGGCGTCTTCGACGCGGTGAACCTCGGCTACCAGGTCGTGCTCCCACGCGACGCGATCGCGGGCGTCCCGCCCGAGTACACCGACACGATCATCGCCAACTCGCTGTCGCTCGTGTCGACCGTCGTGACGACCGACGAGCTGCTCGACTGCTGGAAGGCGTGACGTGGCCGGAAGCGATCGACTCGCGGACGAGCTCGAGCTCCGGAACCTCGTCGCCCGCATCGCACAGACGGCCGACAGCGGCACCGTGGCGGAGTACGTCGCGCTGTTCACGGAGGATGCGGCCTGGTCGATGCCCGACAACCCGGCGGCGGGCCTGCCCGCGTCCGAGAAGCGGGGCATCGGCGAGATCGAGGCGGGCGTCCACGAGCGGCGCGCGTCGGGCCTGCAGGGGCCGGGATCCAACACCAAGCACGTCGTGACCACGATCGCGATCGACGTGCGCGGTCCCGACAACGCGCTCGGCCACACCTACTGGATGTTCTTCCGCGACACGACCGGGCAGCCGACCGTCCTCAACATGGGTGAGTACCGCGACGAGTTCCGGCGGACGCCCGAGGGCTGGCGCCTGGCGCGCCGCACCATCGTCATGGGCTGACGCGAGCAGCACGTCTCACCTCGTCGCATGGAGTTCCCGACCCTCCGGAGCCACGTCGACCGCACCGACCCCGCGTACCACGCGAACGAGGCTGCGCTCGACGGGCTCGTCGCCGACCTGCGGCGAGTGTCGGAGCGAGCGCGGGCCGGCGGCTCGAGCGCGGCACGCGAACGGCACGTGGCGCGCGGGAAGCTGCTCCCCCGCGACCGCGTCGACGGCCTGCTCGATCCGGGGTCACCGTTCCTGGAGCTCTCTCCCCTGGCCGCCCACGGCATGTACGGCGGCGACGTGCCGTGCGCCGGGATCATCACCGGGATCGGCTCCATCAGTGGGCGGCGGTGCGTGATCGTCGCCAACGACGCGACGGTGAAGGGCGGGACGTACCACCCGATCACCGTGAAGAAGCACCTCCGCGCGCAGGAGATCGCGCTGCAGAACCGGCTCCCGTGCGTCTACCTGGTCGACTCCGGTGGCGCGTTCCTCCCCGAGCAGCACGAGGTCTTCCCCGACCGCGAGCACTTCGGCCGCATCTTCTACAACCAGGCGCAGATGTCGAAGCTCGGCATCGCGCAGATCGCGGCCGTGCTCGGCTCCTGCACGGCGGGCGGCGCGTACGTCCCCGCGATGAGCGACGAGTGCGTGATCGTCCGCGACCAGGGCACGATCTTCCTCGGCGGTCCGCCGCTCGTGCGCGCTGCGACGGGAGAGGTCGTCAGCGCCGAGGAGCTCGGCGGCGGTGAGATGCACTCGAGCGTCTCGGGCGTCACCGACCACCTGGCGGACGACGACCGGCACGCGCTCGAGATCGTCCGCTCGATCGTCGCCACCCTGCCCGGAGCACCCGCCCCGCCGTGGGAGCGCCGCGCACCCGAGGAGCCGGCCGTCGATCCGGGCCAGCTCCACGGTGTGATCCCGGCCGACGACCGCACGCCCTACGACGTGCACGAGGTCGTCGCCCGCCTCGTCGACGGCAGCCGCTTCCTCGAGTTCAAGCGGCTGTACGGCGAGACCGTCGTGACCGGCTTCGCACACGTGTGGGGCCACCCGGTCGGGATCGTCGCCAACAACGGCGTGCTCTTCTCGGAGTCGGCACTGAAGGGAGCCCATTTCATCGAGCTCTGCGACCAGCGCGGCATCCCGCTCGTGTTCCTCCAGAACATCACCGGCTTCATGGTCGGGCGCGACTACGAAGCCGGCGGCATCGCGAAGCACGGGGCGAAGATGGTGAACGCGGTGGCGACCGCGCGGGTGCCGAAGCTGACGGTCGTCATCGGCGGTTCGTACGGCGCGGGCAACTACAGCATGTGCGGCCGCGCCTACTCGCCCCGGTTCCTCTGGATGTGGCCGAACGCGCGCATCTCGGTGATGGGCGGCGAGCAGGCCGCGTCCGTCCTCGCGACCGTACGGCGCGACCAGCTCGAATCGTCGGGCGCGAGCTGGTCGGCCGAGGAGGAGGCCGAGTTCCGCCGCCCGATCCGTGAGCAGTACGAGCGCCAGGGTCATCCGTACTTCGCGACCGCCCGCCTGTGGGACGACGGGATCATCGAGCCGGCCCAGACGCGAATGGTTCTCGGCCTCGCGCTCAGCGTCGCCGGGCAGGCACCGCTCGATCCCGTCGGGTACGGCGTCTTCCGGATGTGACGGGCGCATCCGTCTTCCGCGCCGTCCTGATCGCCAACCGCGGCGAGATCTCGGTCCGGATCACGCGGACGCTGCGCGCGCTCGGGATCCGGTCGATCGCCGTCTACAGCGACGCCGACCGCGACGCGCGCCACGTCCGGGTCGCCGACGCGGCCGTGCGCATCGGTCCGGCGCCTGCGCCGCAGAGCTACCTCGACGTCGAGCGCATCGTCGACGCGGCACTCGGCGCCGGCGCCGACGCGATCCATCCCGGCTACGGGTTCCTCGCCGAGAACCCGCGCCTCGGCCGGGCGTGCGAGGCGGCGGGGCTCGTCTTCGTCGGCCCGCCCGCCCGGGCGATCGAGACCATGGGCGACAAGATCCGGGCCAAGGAGACGGTCGAGGCGTCCGGGGTGCCGGTCGTGCCGGGCGTGTCGGGTGCCGGCCTCGACGACGCCGCGCTCGCGAAGCTGGCCGCCGATCTCGGGTTCCCGCTCCTGGTGAAGCCGTCGGCGGGCGGCGGCGGCAAGGGCATGCGCCTCGTCGAGTCCGCCGACACGCTGGCGGACGCGCTGGCAGCGGCGCGCCGCGAAGCGCGGGGCGCGTTCGGCGACGACACCCTCCTCGTCGAGCGCTTCGTCGCGCGGCCCCGCCACGTCGAGGTGCAGGTCCTCGCCGATGCGCACGGCACCGTCGTGCATCTCGGCGAACGTGAGTGCAGCCTGCAACGGCGCCACCAGAAGGTGATCGAGGAGGCGCCGTCACCACTCCTGTCCGACGCGCAACGGGACGCCGTGGGCGCGCAGGCGATCGCGGCCGCGCGGGCCTGCGGTTACGTGAACGCCGGGACCGTCGAGTTCATCGTGCCGGGCGATCGGCCCGACGACGCGTTCTTCATGGAGATGAACACGCGCCTCCAGGTGGAGCATCCGGTCACCGAGATGGTGTGGGGTGTCGACCTCGTCGAGCAGCAGTTGCGCATCGCGGCCGGCGAGCCGCTGTCGTTCCCGTCCGGCAGCCCGCGACCGCGGGGGCACGCGATCGAGGCGCGGATCTACGCCGAGGACCCGGCGCACGGCTTCCTGCCGACCGGCGGCACGGTGCACCTGCTGAGGGAACCCGACGGGATGCCGGACGTCCGGGTCGACTCCTCGTTGCTCGCGGGCCGGCCCGTGACGACGGACTACGACCCGATGCTCTCGAAGGTCGTCGCGTGGGGGGCCGATCGCGAGACGGCCCGGCGGCGCCTCGACGACGCGCTCGCCCGCACGCGCGTGCTGGGGGTCACCACGAACGTCTCGTTCCTGCGGACGGTCCTCGCCGACCGCCGGGTCGTGGCCGGTGACCTCGACACCGGGCTCCTCGAGCGGATCGCCGTCGAACAGCCGCCCGCGACCGTGCCACCCGAGCCCGCGATCGCCGCCGCGCTCCTGCGCCTCGACGCACGCGAGCCCGCCGCCGACCCGTGGGCCGACCGGCGCGGGTGGCGGCTCGGGCCCCCGGCACCGGTGTCGTGGTACGCGGTCGCCGCCGACGGTATGCCCGTCGAGGTCATCCTGCGGGCGTCGCCCGCCGGCCCGGACGCCTGGGAGGCCGCCCTCGACGGCGGCGAGCCGGTGCCCGTCCGTGCCGCGCCCGACGGCGACGGGCTGCTCTTCGAGATCGGTGGCCGGAGCACCGTGTTCACGGTGGCCGCCGTCGGCGCGACGGTCTGGGTTGCGGGCGCCGACGGGAGCTGGTCGTTCACGGAGCCGCCCCCGACCGCGCCGGGCACGGGCGCGCCGCCCGGCGGCGAGGCGACGATCACGAGCCCGATGCCGGGAACCGTCGTCGCGGTCAACGTCGCGCCCGGCGCCCACGTCACCGAGGGCCAGGCGGTCGTCGTCGTCGAGGCGATGAAGATGGAGCACACCCTGCGCGCGCCGTGCGCCGCCGTCGTGCGCGAGGTCCGCGTGCGCGCGGGCGACCCGGTCGCGCTGCACGAGGTGCTCGCCGTCCTCGACGCCGACTGATCGCGTCTGTTGCGAAACCTGCCGCAGAGAGGGAAAACGGAACAGACGCGGTCAGGGTCGCGAGAGACTCAAGGGTGCTTGTAGACGACGCCGCCCTTCATGACGAAACGGACGTCCTCGGTCGTCGTGATGTCCTCGGACGGGTCGCCGGGCACGGCGATGATGTCGGCGAGGAAGCCGGGCGCGATACGGCCGAGGTCGTCGACGCCGAGCAGCTCCGCGCTCATCACGGTGGCGGCGTGGATCGCCTGCATCGGCGTCATGCCGCGGTCGACCATCGCCCAGAGCTCCTTGGCGTTCTGGCCGTGCGGGATCGCGGGCGCGTCGGTGCCGCACGCGATCTTGACGCCTGCCGCGATCGCCTTGCCGAGCATGGCCCGCGCCCGCGGGAAGATCTCGGCCGCCTTCTTCTGGAGCTCGGGCGCGGCCTGCGAAACGTCGAGCCCCTCGGACAGGTAGCTCGTCGGGACGAGGAAGGTGCCGTGCTCGACCATCGACTGGATGGTCTCGTCGGAGGCCAGCGACCCGTGCTCGATGCAGTCGATGCCGGCACGGATGCAGGCCCGGATGCCGTCGTCACCGTGGGCGTGCGCCGCGACCTTGATGCCGCGGCGGTGGGCTTCGTCGGCGATCGCCGCCAGCTCTTCGTCGGAGTACTGCTGGGCGCCCGCGACGCCGCTGTGCGACATCACCCCGCCCGACGCCGAGATCTTGATGACCTTGGCCCCGTACTTGATCTGGTAGCGGACGGCCTTGCGGACCTCGGCGACCCCGTTCGCGATCCCCTCCTCGACCGAGAGCGGCATCACGCCCGGCCCGATGCGATCGAACATCGTCGGGTCGAGGTGGCCGCCGGTCGGGCTGATCGCGTGACCGGCCGGGAAGATGCGCGGCCCGACGACCCAACCGAGGTCGACGGCGCGCGCGAGGTCGGCGTCGAGCACGTACCCGCCGGTCTTCACGAACAGGCCCAGGTTGCGGACCGTCGTGAAGCCGGCCATGAGCGTCGTCCGACAGTTGACGGTCGCCCGCAGGGTCTTGAACACGGGGTCGTCCTGGACGTCGGCACGCCGGCTGCCACCCGACGGCCCGCCCATCAGCATGTTGACCTCCATGTCCATGAGGCCGGGCAGGAGCGTGACGTCGCCGAGGTCGATCTCGGTGGCCGGGCTCGGGACGTCCGACGGGGAGACCGCGGCGATGCGGTCGCCCTCCACCACGACGACCGCGGGCGACCTGACCTCGCCGGCTTCGATGTCGACCCAGCGGTCGGCGCGGACGACGATACGTTCGGGATCGCTCACGGCTCGGGCTCCAGGACGAGGTCGAGGTAGGCGGCGCCGCTGTCCGGGATGTGGGGTTGGCGCCACACCTCGACCGGGAACGACACCATGATCAGGGAGTAGACGAGCTGCATCAGCCGCTCGACGTCGTCGGGCATGTCGTCGAGCGGGTACCGGTCGCAGTAGTCGATGGCGGCCGCGGCCCGGGGGAACATCGCGTCGTAGAAGGCCTGCATCTCGTCCATCGAGCTGGCGAGACGGGCCGCGAAGCGCTCGCGCTCGGTGGGCAGGCACCACTTCGCCGCGAACGGCTCGAGATCCGCGAACTCGGCCGGCAGCATCACCGTCATCGCTTGCCGCCTCCGTTGCCGCTGCGCAGGTAGTCGTCGACCCACTGCGCCGCCACCTGGTGCAGGTGCCGGCACAGGATCTCCTGGTCGTTGAGCGGGAAGGTGTCGATGACGCGCGACTCGAGCATGAGCTGCGTCGCCTCGAGCGTGTTCCCGTCCTGCAGCGCGTACTCCTTGAACGTGACGGCTGCGAGCTCGTGGGCGATGCGTTCACGGGCGCTCTTCGACGCCGGGAAGTAGAGGTTGCCCTCGAACCGGTGCGTGTTCACCGAGGTGGGCCAGTAGTGGTACGTGAGGTACCACCCGTTCTCCCAGATCAGGATGACGAAGTTCGGCCAGATCTGGAACGAGTCGAGGCCCCACGGCGCGACCCGGCCCGGGTTCAGGCCCTCGGTGGTGCCCGTGAGGTCGGGTCCGTCCCACGGGCCGAACAGGCCGCTGCGCGTGAGCGGCTCGATCGGCTTCAACGCCTCGGGTGGCATCGACGACCCGCGTCTGCCGTGTGTCGTGACGAGCCGGTGCACGCCGTCGATCTTGTAGAACGCGCCCTCGAACCCGGCTTCGAGCAGCGGCTGCGAGACGGCTGCCGGCGACTGGCGCGCGTGCAGAACGGGTGCGTGGTAGAACTCCTGGAAGGCGTCGATGAACAGCTTCCAGTTGCTGCCGACCTCCGCGCGGTAGAAGAAGCGCTCGGTCAACTGGTCGAACGGGTAGCCCGCCAGCGACGTGATCATCGGGCCGAGGAACTCGACGAGACCGCTCTCGGGATCCTCCGCGAGGTTCACGAAGACGAACCCCTCCCACACCTCGCAGTGCACCGGCACGAGCCCGTAGTCGGCTCGGTCGAGGTCGAAGAACTCGCGCTCCTGCTGGACGAAGGCGCACGACCCGTCGAGGTCGTACTTCCACCCGTGGTACTTGCACACGAACTGCCGGCAGCTCCCGGCCACCTCTTCACGCGGGAAGTCGGTCCAGACGAGCTTGTTGCCGCGGTGCCGGCAGATGTTGTGGAAGGCCCGGATCTCGTCGTTCAGGTCGCGCACGACGACCACAGAGGTCCGCGCGACCGCGAGATCCTTCGTGAAGTAGCTGCCCTTCCGCGGGAGCTGCTCGACGCGGCCGACGTTCAACCACGCGCGCTTGAAGATCGCCTCCCGTTCGAGCTCGTAGAACTCGGGCGAGATCGAGTCCTCGTAGGAGATCGGTCCGGTCCCGAGCTCGGGATAGTGCGCCGTCCAGCTTCCCTCGGACGGCTTCGGTGGGCTCATCACCATCGCGCCTCTCCTCTCCGACGACGGCGTCTCGTCCGACCGGTCGTGGTGACGGTCACATCACGGAGCCGCCGTTCACACCGAGGACCTGGCCGGTGATGTAGCCGGCCGCTTCGGAACACAGGAACGCGCAGGCGGCCGCGATGTCGTCGGGCGTCCCCACCCGGCCGACCGGGATCCGGGCCGCGAGCGCCTCGTTCGCCGGCAGATCGCCGTCACGCTGTGACTGCTGCGACATCGGCGTGTCGATCGCCGACGGCGGGATCGAGTTCACGGTGATGCCGAACGACGCGTACTCGCGGGCCAGTGTCTTCGTGAGGGCGATCACGCCACCCTTCGAGGCGCTGTAGTGGGCCATCCGCGCGGCGCCGGTCTGCGCGCTCGACGACGCGATCGTGACGATGCGGCCCCACCGGCCGGCGACCATGTCGGGGATCGCGGCCTGGAGGCAGTGGAACGTGCCGGTGAGGTTGACCTCGATGATGCGGTGCCACGACTCGGGCGTGATGTCGGCGAAACGCTCGAACGCGGCGACACCGGCACTCGTGACCATGATCTCGATCGGGCCGAGCTCACCCCGGACCTTCTGGAGCGCGTCGTCGACCGCGGCCCGGTCGGCAACGTCGACCCGGGCCGCGATCGCGGTGCCGCCCTGCGCCGCCAGCCCCTCGGCGGCCCGCTGGGCGGCGTCGCCGTTCAGGTCGAGGAGGGCGACCCGGTGGCCCCGGTCCGCGAGTCGGCGGCCGATGGCGAGCCCCATGCCGGACGCGGCGCCCGTCACGACCGCGACCCGGCTCGTCTCCCCCGTCATGGCCTCCGAGTATGGAGGACGCTCCCGGCGCCGTGCAAGGGGCTCTCCGGAAAAGAGAACGGTATTCTCAGGCGTCGTAGTCGACGACGAGCGAGGGGCTCGTCGGGAGGCTCTGGCAGGTGAGGACCCAGCCGTCTGCCACCTCGTCGGCCGTCAGGGCGTTGTTGGCGCGCATCGTCACCGCACCCTCGTCGAGGTGGGCCATGCAGGTCGCGCAGCTCCCCGACTCGCACGAGAAGGGCGGGTCGAGCCCGGCCCGCCGGGCCGCTTCGAGGATCGTCTCGCCGGCGCGGTGGGCGACGGAGTGCTTCCGGCGCCCGATGCGGATGACGAGCGACTCGACCGCCGCGGCCGGTGCGGGCGCCGGCGGCGCGCCGGGCACGACGAAGCGCTCGACGAAGCGCCGGCTCGGCGGGACCCCGAGGGTGTCGAGCCCGGCCTCGACCGTGTCCATGTACGGCCCCGGGCCGCAGATGTAGAAGTCGGCGCCGGTGCGCTCGCCGACCAGGGCCGCGCACGCCGCGGGATCGAGGAAGCCGCGGTCGGTGTCGAGGTGGTGGTGCACGGCGAGCCGGCCGCCCGACGCGCGTTCGAGGCGGTCGAGCTCGTCGCGGAAGATGACCGACCCTGCGTCACGGTTCGCGTACACGAGCAGGATCGTCCGCGCCGTGGTGGCGAGGGCCGTCTTGACGATCGAGATGACGGGGGTGATGCCGCTGCCGCCGGCGAAGGCGACGACGGGCGTCTCGGTCGGGCGCAGGACGAAGAGGCCGGTCGGTCGCATGACGTCGATCGCGTCGCCGGGCGCGAGGGCGTCGTTCATCCAGTTCGACATCCGCCCGCCCGGCACGCGCTTCACGGCCGTCGTGAACGGGTCGCCCACGTCGGGCGAGCTCGACATCGAGTAGCAGCGCACCACCGCCTCGTTGTCGATCGTGGCCCGGAACGTGCAGAACTGGCCCGCCGCATACGAGAAGGTGGACGTGAGCTCGGGCGGGACCTCGAGCACGAACGACTTGGTGTCGGCGGTCTCCTCGCGCACCTCCACGACCGTGAGCGGGTGGTACTCGTGGTCGGCGTGGGGCCCGGGCTCGGGCCGGTGCGGCTCGGCGGGTGCCGAGAAGCCCATATCCAGAGCGTATAACGCGCTTCTCGCGCCGGCGCACGACGGTTTCCGCCGCCGCCCGCCGCGCCGCTCCCTCAGGGCGTGAGGCCGTGGAGGCAGAACTCCCAGGTCTCGTCGGCCGTGACCCACCGGCGTGGATCGGCCATGCGGTTGGTGAGCCAGCTGTTCATGACCGTCTGCTGGAGCAGGACCGCGGTGTGCTCGACGCCGGCGACGCGGACCGCCCCGGCGGCGACGGCGGCCTCGAGGAGCTCGACCAGCAACGTCGCGATCGGCTTCATCGCGGTGCGGACCTGCGCCGGATGCGTGAGCGAGAGCTGCACCGCGAACTCGGCGACCGGGCGCCGGTTGTGGGTGCTGCGCACGCGCGGCACGTCGGCCGGGTCGCACCACTCGTGGAGCCGCACGACCGCCGCCCGCAACCGGTCGAGCGGGTCCGAGAGCCGGTCGACGACCTTCTGGATGTCGTCGGCCGCCTCGATGACGGACTCCTCGAGCAGCGCGAGCACGAGCTCGTCCTTGCCGTCGAAGTACTGGTAGAAGCCGCGCAACGACTGCTCGGAGCGCTCGATCACCTCCTGGATCGTGAACTCCGTCGTGCCCTTCGAATCGATGAGCTCGAACGCGGCATCGATGTAGCGCTGCACACGCTGCTCGGCCCGTGACCGGGCGGCGTCGAGACGGCGTGACACCGCGCGCCGGCGCCACGCCGGTTCACTGATCTCGGCCGGTTGCACGTCCGCCACTCGAAGCCGATCGTAACCCGGGGTGATCGCGGTGCCCGTGATCGGGCGCGCGGCTCAGTTGGTGCTGGGCGCTCCGGCGCCGGTGATGCGGCGGACCTCCGCGACGAGCGACTCGATCGGCGTCCCGGTCGGGAAGACCGCGCACGCGCCCATGTCGAGCAGCGCCTGGACGTCGCTCTGCGGCACGGTTCCGCCGACGACCACCTTGACGTCGCCGGCGCCGGCGGCCCGGAGGGCCTCGACCGTCTTGCGGGTCAGGCCGAGATGGGCGCCGGAGAGGATCGACAGGCCGACGAGGTCGACGTCCTCTTGCAGCGCGATGGACGCGATCACCTCGGGCTTCTGGCGGATGCCGGTGTAGATGACCTCGAACCCGGCGTCGCGCAGCGCCCGGGCGACGAGCTTGGCGCCGCGGTCGTGGCCGTCGAGGCCGGGCTTGGCCACGAGCACGCGCACCGGAAGTTCCGTCACGATGCCTCCGTCAGAAGACCGTCGGCTGCTGGTACTCGCCCCACACGTCCTTCAGCTCGCTCGTGATCTCGCCGACCGTGCAGTACTCCTCGACGCAACGGACCAGCGGCGGCATGAGGTTCGCGTCGCCGCGGGCGGCGGCGCGGAGCCCGGCGAGGGCGTCGAGCGCAGCGCGCGTGTTGCGAGTCCGGCGCACCTCGGCGAGGCGGTCGAGCTGCAACTTGCGGGCCGCGTCGTCCATGACCGGCGGTTCGAGCGCGGGCACCGGCTCGTCGGTCTCGTAACGGTTCACGCCCACGACGACGCGCTCGCCGCTGTCGATCCTGCGCTGGACGGCGGCGGACTCGTCGGCGATCAGTCGCTGCACGTAGCCGTCCTCGATGCAGCGGACCATGCCGCCGCGCGCTTCGAGGTCGGCCATGATGCCGACGACCTTCTCCTCCATCTCGTCGGTGAGCGCCTCGACGAAGTACGAGCCGCCGAGCGGGTCGACCGTGCGCGTGACGCCCGTCTCGTGGGCGAGGATCTGCTGCGTGCGCAGCGCGAGCGTCGTGCTCGCCTCGGTCGGGAGCGCGAAGGGCTCGTCCCACGCGGCCGTGAACATCGACTGGACGCCACCGAGCACCGCGGCCATCGCCTGGTACGCGACCCTGACGATGTTGTTGTGCGGCTGGCGGGCCTGCAGCGTCCAGCCGCCGCACACGACGCCGAAGCGGAACATCGACGAGCTCGGCTTCTCGGCTCCGTAACGCTCACGGACGATGTGCGCCCAGCGGCGGCGCCCGGCACGGTACTTCGCGACCTCCTCGAAGAAGTCGTTGTGCGTGTAGAAGAAGAAGGAGACCTGCGGTGCGAACTGGTCGATGGTCATGCGGCCCCGGCCGACGATCTCGTCGCAGTAGGTGACGGCGTCCTGCAGGGTGAACGCCATCTCCTGCGCGGCGTTGGCGCCGGCGTCACGGAAGTGCGCGCCCGCGACCGAGACCGCGTTGTAGCGGGGCACCTCCTCGGCGCAGAACTCGATCGTGTCCGCGATCAACCGGATGGATGGCGACGGCGGCCAGATCCAGGTGCCGCGGGCGACGTACTCCTTCAGGATGTCGTTCTGGATCGTGCCCCGCAGCTTCGCCCGGGGGACGCCCTGCTTGGCGCCGACCGCGACGTAGAACGCCAGCATGATCGCGGCCGTGCCGTTGACCGTCCACGACGTGGAGATCCGGTCGAGCGGGATGCCGCGGAAGAGGATCTCGGCGTCGGCGAGCGAGTCGAGCGCGACGCCGACCCGGCCCACCTCCTCCTCGACGTCGGGATCGTCGGAGTCGTACCCGATCTGGGTCGGGAGGTCGGCCGCGACCGAGAGCCCGGTGCCGCCCTGCTCCAGGAGGAGCTTGTAGCGCTCGTTCGACCACTCCGGCGTGCCGAACCCCGAGTACTGGCGGAACGTCCAGAGCCGGTCGCGGTAGCCGCCCGGGTGGTTGCCCCGGGTGAACGGGAACTCGCCGGGCTCCCCGATGCGGGCGAAGGCGTCGGGTCCGGAGTGCTCCGGCCCGTAGCACCGCTCGACCACGAGACCGGCCTCGGTCCGGAACTCGCCTTCCGGCATCAGTTCCCGCTCTCGGCGCTCATGCGCCGCAGAATATATCGAGCGCCGTGAAGCGACCACCCGGGCCCTGAGATGGCAAGGGTGATCGCGCTCCGAGCCCGGCCATGCACCGTCTCGTGGATATTCTTTCCGGCCATGCCGGCCGGCGGGGTGCGACTCGAACACGACGGTTCCCTGGCCGTGGTGACCATCGACCGCCCCGAGGCCCGCAACGCGATCGCCCGGGCGACCATGCGCGAGCTCGAGGCGGCTCTCGACGAGGTGGCGGCGTCGGACGCCCACGTGCTCGTGGTCACGGGCGGAGGCGACCGCGTCTTCGTGGCCGGCGGTGACCTGAAGGAGCTGGCCGAGATCCGCACCGTCGAGGCCGCGACCGAGATGGCCGAGCACATGCGCACCGTGCTCGACCGCCTCGCGACCCTGCCCGTGCCGGTCGTGGCCGCCGTGAACGGCGACGCCTACGGTGGCGGCGCAGAGGTGATGGTGGCGTGCGACATCCGCGTCGCCGCGGACGACGTGAAGTGCGGGTTCAACCAGGTCGCGCTCGGGATCATGCCGGCCTGGGGCGGGATCGAGCGCCTGACCGGTCTCGTGGGCCGCGGCCGCGCGCTCGCGCTGATGACGACCGGCCGGATCCTGAACGCCGCCGACGCCTTCGCGCTCGGGCTGTTCGACGAGGTCGTGCCGCGCGAGCGCTTCGCCGACCGCTGGCGTGAGCTCGCGGCCCAGATCGCGTGCGCGCCGAGGGACGCGCTCGTCGGCATCAAGGCCGCGCAGCGCGCCGCCTACCCGACCGCCCGGCCCGACCTCGCCGCGGGCGCGATCGCCTCGTTCGCCCGCACGTGGGTGGCCGACGACCACTGGCGCATGGTCGAGGAGGCCGACGCCCGCCGGCGCGCCGCCCGCGACCGCGCCTGACTGCTGCCGCGCTCAGCGGCCGGTGAGCACGAGCATGAGCCCGAAGAGCGCGGCGAGGATGCTCATACAGGTGCGCACCGCGGTCATCAGCCGCCACGTCTGCTCGCGGATCAGCTGGTCCATGCGCGAGTTGAGCTTGTACTCCTGCGTCTCGAACTTCCGATCGACGAGGGCGAACCGGTGGTCGATCTCGTCGAATCGCCGGTCGACCTCGTCGAAGCGCCGGTCGACCTCGTCGAATCGCCGGTCGAGCCGGCGCTCGAACGCGGCGAATCGTTCGTCGAGGATCGTGGTGAGCGACTCGGTCGTGACGAGATCCGACCAGCCACCCGGCGGTCGGTCCATGAGCATCGCGGCCTCGTCGTCGCCGAGCATCTCCTCCAGCTTACGACGCAGCCGCATCCGCACCTCTTCGACGGCCACACCTACCTCCCCGGCTCCCGCGCTCTCGAGGTGTCCCGGGCGAAGTGGTGGCAACGATCGTACGGCGGGGGTGTGACGGTACGGGTTCCCGTCTCGCCTCACGCGTCGTCGAGGAGGGCGCGGGCGCGGCGGGCCATGGGCTCGTCGACCATCTGGCCGTCGAAGACGATGACGGAGTCGCCGCCCCGTGACGCGGCGTCGTACGCGTCGAGCAGGCGGCGGGCGCGGTCGAGCTCGTCGGGCGTCGGCGCGAACACGCGGTTGGACCACGCGACCTGGTTCGGGTGGATGCACAGCTTGCCTCGGTACCCGAGGGCACGGCCCTCCTCCGCGTCGGCCACGAACGCGGCCTCGTCGTCGAACGAGGTGACGATCTGGTCGAGCGCGTGCACACCGGCGAGACGCGCCGCGAGCACGACCCGCGAGCGCGCGAAGAGCACCTCACGGCCGAGTGGGGTGCGGACGCCGCCCATGTCGGCGACGAAGTCTTCGGCGCCGAAGTACGCGATCGTCACCGGCGGGCGCAGGAGCTCCTCGACGCGCCCGACGCCTGCCGCGCTCTCGATGCCGGCCAGCACCGCGAGCTCCGAGCATCCGCGAGCGGCAAGCGCTTCTGCGACCGTCTCCAGCTGCGCGACCGATTCCAGCTTCGGGACGACGACGCCCGTGAGCGTCG
>Ga0070741_10009359_pt1 | contig 19089 bp, 16 predicted proteins | sample Coa_R1_4_FD_66440 | JGI IMG/M metagenome (GOLD analysis project Ga0070741, IMG submission 66440) | Surface soil microbial communities from Centralia Pennsylvania, which are recovering from an underground coalmine fire - Coalmine... | ecosystem: Environmental > Terrestrial > Soil > Unclassified ...
CGGCGCCGCGCGAAAGAAGCTTCTCTCGCGGGCGTGCGTCATCGGGCCAATCCGATATACCCATGTCATGTATCCGCGGTCGACCGGCCGTATATTACACTTACGCACTGCCCGCCACATCTGCTTTGCTCGATGCCTGAACTCGGAGTCCACCGCGTACTGCTCGGCCTCACCGGCGGCATCGCCGCCTACAAAGCCGCCGAGCTGTGCCGCCTGCTGGTGAAAGACGGCGTAAACGTGAGGGTCGTAATGACCGACGCCGCCTGTCGGTTCATCACACCCACGACGATGCAGGCGTTGTCGGGTCAGGCTGTCGCAACTGACCTATGGGACCGCACGATCGACGACGCGATGGGGCACATCGAGTTATCGCGGGACCGCGATTGCATCGTCGTCGCCCCTGCCAGCGCCGACTTTCTGGCGAAGCTGGCGAACGGGCTGGCGGACGACTTGTTGTCCACGTTGTGCCTGGCGCGCGAGTGTCCGTTGCTCGTCGCCCCCGCGATGAACCGGCAGATGTGGGAGAACGCTGCAACCCGGCGCAATGTCGAGCAGTTGCGAGCCGACGGCGTGATCGTCCTCGGTCCGGAGAGCGGCGACCAAGCCTGCGGCGAGATCGGCATGGGACGAATGCTCGAGGCGCAGCAGCTCCATGAAGCGATCATGGCGGCTCTGCAGCCGAAGGTCCTCCGCGGCATTCGGATTCTAGTGACAGCCGGACCGACCTTCGAGGCCATCGACCCCGTGCGGGGCCTCACCAATCGCAGCTCCGGTCGCATGGGCTATGCGGTAGCGCAAGCCGCACTCGAGGCCGGCGCTGAAGTAGTGCTGGTGTCCGGGCCCACTGCGCTGGCCGCCCCGGTCAATGCACGCGTAATCCGCGTGACGAGCGCGCAGGAGATGCTGGATGTGGTGCTCGCCGAAGTTCCCAAGGCGCATGTCTTCATTGCAGTCGCCGCAGTCGCGGATTATCGCGTCAAGCAGACAGCGGCCAAAAAGATCAAGAAGAGCAACCAACCGATGACGCTCGAGCTGGAGCCTACCGTCGACATCCTCGGCACGGTGTCGACCGGACCGAATCCGCCGTTCTGCGTGGGGTTCGCAGCCGAGAGCCACGACCTCGATCGCTTCGCGGACGAGAAACGCCGCCGAAAGAAACTCCCTTTGCTCGCCGCCAACGTCGCACAAGATGCAATCGGCGCGACTGACAATCAACTCGTCCTGTTCGACGACCGCGGCAAGCATGTCTTGCCTCGACAGCCCAAGATCGAGCAAGCGAGAGCACTCATTGCCCATCTCGCAGAGCTTTATAAGGCGCGCTGTCAACCAACGAGCGGGCTTTGACTGACATCATCAGAGACCTGACTGAATGCCTGAACTAATCTCGAGCAAGCCCATCGTTGACATCAAGATTCTCGACCCGAGATTGGAGGAGCTGCCCCCCGAATATGCGACGCCAGGATCGGCGGGACTGGATCTGCGCGCTTGCATCGACCGAGCGCTCGAACTGCGTCCCGGGGAAACGCAGCTCATCCCCTCGGGCATCGCCATACATCTTTCCGATCCGGCATTGGCGGCGGTCGTGCTGCCGCGCTCCGGCCTCGGCCACAAGCACGGGATCGTGTTGGGCAATCTGGTGGGATTGATCGATTCCGACTACCAGGGGCAGATATTCGTATCGGTCTGGAATCGAGGGAATGCCTCCTTTGCCCTGAACCCCATGGAGCGAATCGCTCAACTGGTGATCGTTCCCGTGGTCCAGGTGACTTTCAACCGTGTGCGCGAGTTCGAAGTGAGCACTCGGGGTGCGGGCGGCTTCGGCAGCACCGGAAAGCACTAACAAAAAAACGGCCGGGTAATCCGGCCGTTTTTGCAGTAAGCAGTGATTTACTTTTCCTCGTACGGATTGGGGATTTCTCCCGCGGCAATCCGCCGCCGCTCTTCGGCGCGCATATAGGTCATCACCGCGGTGATCTCTTCCGCGCTCATCGTCGTCCCGAACGCACCCATTGTCCCGCCCATTGAGCGATTCGTAACGCCAGTGGCGATTGTGGTGTAGATCGCCGTGTTCGTGTTGCCCGAGTAGGGGAACTTGCCACAGGTCAAGCACGGGCCCTTGCCACCTTTGCCTCCGCCGCCGTGACAGAACGAGCAACGCTGAGCGAACTTTTCCCGCCCGAACTCGACCACCTTGGCGTCATCGATGGGGAGTTCCATGTCATTCTCATTCATCTTGTGCCCGCCGGCAGCCGCAGCAGGGTGAACGGCGAAGACGGCGAGCCCGAGGGTCAAAGCGATGGTCGCAAGCAGGGGCGCCAGCAAACCGGCGAGACGAGTGGAAGCAAACCGCAGCATTTTCTCTAGTTCCTCCGTGGTACCTGTGTTCACGATAGTGGTGCAAAAAACGGAACATTGTAGCTCTCAACGGTTTGCTTGATCTTTCCGTTGGCGAGCAACTCGTCGATACCCTTGTTGATAAAGTCCAGCAGACTCTTGTCACCCTTGCGCACCGCGTAGCGCATGTTGAAACGATGCTCGGGTAAGGGTTCGTACCCCTGGGCGATGTGGAACTTCGCGTCCGGGTAGCGCCGTTTAGCTTCGGCGAACGACGGCGCGAAAATCAGCGCCGCATCGATTTCCCCCTTGGCCATGCCTTCCATCACTCGCTGGTCACCGAAGTAGAGGCTGCGGTCGATCTTCTTGTCGAACAGATAGGCATCCGCGGGTGTGGACATGTTGACCCCGATCTTGATGCCAGCTTTGCTGACTTCCTCGATCGTCTTCATCCCGTCAGCCTTGCCCTGAGTGACCAGTATGTAGGCCATGCTCATCATCGGCTTGGTGAAGGTCAACTGATTCATCAGCATGTCCTCGTCATCGTCACCTGCATCACCCAAGCTCAGGAAGACGTCGCAGCGCTTCGCGAGAATCGAATCGCGGAATACGCGCTGATTGCTGGCCCGGGAGCGGGCCACGATCCAATACACCTCCGTCCGCATGCCTGCTTGTTTCGCAATGTTGCGGATGATCTCGATATCGAATCCGGGCGGATCCGAGTTTTGCTGAGTGAACGGGTATTGGTAGGGGTATGCGCACACGTTCAGCACCCCTTTGGCCTTGGACCGCTGGAGGGTGTCGGTGATCTCGTCGGGGTCGGTCCCAGTGGTGTTCTGCTGTGCCCATACCAGCGGCGCGCACAGCCCGGCCACCAAGACCAGCGCCGATGCGAAAGAGAACTTCATTTCTGCTCTGACTCCTATGGATTTACGGTGTATCCCCTTATTGGAAGCCGAGGATGGTACCGCATTTCGCGTAGCCGTTAACGCGTGGCGAGGAAATGGGTGCACCAAAAGACGAAGGGAGGGCCCCGCAAGGCCCTCCCTTCTAGTACTGCGTGCGTCGCGGTGCCGAGATTATTACTCGACCGCGAAGACCATCAGGCCACCGCCCTTGTTGTTGTGCTTGTACCAGTCGGCGAAGTACAGCGGCCAAATGCCGCCACCGCCGGCACCGTACACGATCGCAACGTATTGCTTGCCGTTGGCCGTGAAGGTCGTGGGGTTGCCGTGGATGCCCGAACCGGTCTGGAAGGCCCAGAGATGCTCACCGGTTTCGTCGTCCAGCGCGTTGAAGTTGCCTTCCGGATCGCCGTAGAACACCAAACCGCCGCCGGTGGTCAGGATGCCGCTGGTGGCCGGGTAGCTCTGCGCCTTCGCCCAGACCAGCTTGCCGGTCGCAGCGTCGAACGCCTTGATGTGGCCGGCACCGGCGTTGAAGGTAATGACCTTCGCGCCCAGGTACCACTCACCGCGCTTCCACTCCATCTTCTTGGCTTGCAAGTCCATGGCGAAGTCGTAGACCGGCACATAGACCATCTTGGTGCGATGGCTGTAAGCCATCGGGTGCCATTCTTTACCGCCGTCCAGCGAGGGCGCGATATCGGTGGTCACCTTGTCGTACACGACGTCCTTCTCCGGCCAGTTGTAGATCGGCTTGCAGTTGTTGGCGGGCGTGATCGGCTTGGTCCAGTTCACGCGCTGCAGGGCCGTGACCCATGCGCACTTGTGCTCCTTGCCAGCCTTGCCTGCCACCGTCGCGTCGCGGTCGATACCGTACACGTGACCGTTACGCGAGCCGTGCAGCCACAACTTCTTGCCGCCGACGTCGACCAGAATCATTTCGTTCACGCCGTCATAGTCGTACGGATCGTTCGGCGTGTAGTTGAAGTACGAAAGGATCTTGCCGCTGTCGGGATCCATCACCAGGTTGCTGTTGGTGAACAGGTTATCACCCACGCGCACGTGACGGTCGAAGTCCGGACCGGGGTTGCCCACCGGCCAGAACAGGCGGTTGGTAGCTGGATCGTAGGAGCCGGTGATCCAAGCGGAACCACCACCGTATTTCCACGACTCGCCGGGCCATGTATCGTTGCCGGGCTCACCAGGACCAGGAATGGTGTAGGTCTGCCACACTTGCTCGCCGGTATCGGCGTTGATCGCCTTGATCCAGCCGCGCACACCGTACTCCGCACCGGCGGTGCCGAAGATAATCTTGTTGCGCAGAGCCATCGGCATGATGGTGAAGGTCTCGGCGTAGGTGTAATCACCCATCTTCTTGTCCCAGACCACCTTGCCAGTTGCGTTATCGAGCGCGACCACGTGTGCATCGAGCGTCGCGAGATACACCTTGTTCTTGTAGACGGCAACGCCGCGGTTCACCACGTCACAGCACAACTTGGGGAACACGTCGCCCGGCAATTCGCGCTCGTATTTCCACGCGATCTGGCCGGTCGCTGCGTCGACGGCGAACACTTTGTTGAACGACGACGTCACGTAGATCATGCCGTTGACGGCAACCGCCTGGCTGTCCTGACCTTCCAACACGCCGAAGGACAGGTTCCACACCGGCTTCAACTTCTTAACGTTGTCCTTGTTGACTTGCTTCAGCGGGCTGTAGCGGGTCGACTGATAGTCGCGCCCGTAATGCAGCCAGTTGCTGGCATCCTTGTCAGCGTTGAGCAGCATGTCGTCGGTCACATAACGCGGATACAGCTTGGATTCCAAAGTATCCACGCCCTGCGCCGACACATGTGCTGAAGCACCGAACGCCGCTGCAGCGGCAACGGTCAACGCCGCATTCTTGAGCGACAGTCGCTTCATCATTAGGAGCACCTCCCGAAGATGGCACCTCCCGCTCGAGTGCGACTCGAACGTTCGATACCGGTTATTGATTGTTGCTATCTTGGTCTAGAAAGATGCCGGAAAGGATCCGGCATCGCGCTGCTTTGACAGCGTGGCAAACGATAAAGAAGCAGCATATCGTTGTCAACAAGTTTCCATGCGGGTTTCCGGCCGGCGGCCACCCGTCTATTGCGGCGCAGCATAGGGGCGTCGTAAGACTTAGCCCAGGCGAATCATCATTATTGAGATGTCATCATGGGCGGGTACGCCAACCAGGTGCTGCTCGATCGCAGCCACCACGGACTTGAATCCATCTTCGGCTCGGCGACCTAATAGGTGTTTGCGCAGGCGTTCGCCTCCGAACTCCTCGCCCGTCTCGCTCATCGCTTCGAGCACCCCGTCGGACAAGAAGAGCAGGTGACCGCCGGGCCCGATATCGATCGTCGTGCAGCTTGAGTCGAACTCGCGCGATCCGAGGATGCCGAGCGGTAGATGTCGCGAGCGCAGCGCCGGTGTGAGCGCTTCGCCACCGTCGCGAATCCACAGACCGGCCGGCATCCCGCCGTTCCAGATCTCGGCGCGACCGTGTGCAGGGTCGATGGACAGCAGCACCGCCGCCATATAGAGCCCGGTCGGGACATATTGTGAAAGGCGCCGGTTCATCTCCGTCGCCACTTCGGTCAGCGGCAGGTCCTTCGGCACCATTCCGTAGAACACCTGAACCATAGGCAACAAAGTGATGGCGGCGGGCAGACCGTGTCCGGCGGCATCCGCGAGCATCGCAATGAGGCGGCCGGAGGGCGAGCGCGCAGCCGCGACCACGTCGCCGCTGAATCGCGAGGAGGGATGGACGACCCAGGTCAGCGCCGGATCGGACAGCGCGTGCTGACGCAACACCAAGCGCTCCATGAGCGCTGTAGCCAGCGCCATTTCGGCTTCCGCTTCCTCGCGCTTGCGGGCGAGCAGCCGGGTCGTTTGGACAATGCGTTGAAAAGAACGGAGCTTGGCGTCGAGCAGCTGCAGATTCACCGGCTTGGGGAGGTAGTCGTCGGCGCCCGCCTCCAACCCGTGCGCCTGGTCCGTCTGGGCGCCAAGCGCAGACAACAGAATGACTGGCACCCATTGCTTGGCACACTTAGCCTTGATTTCGCGGGTTGCTCGAATGCCGTCGACGACCGGCATGACCACATCCATCAACACCAGGTCCACTCGGTCTTCGTCGAACAGCTGCACCGCTTGACCGCCATGGTGTGCGGTTTGAACGTTGTGGCCGAGGCCTTTGAGGTAGCTCTCGAGCAGAACGCGCTCGGCAGCAGCATCCTCCACCAGCAAGATGTTGAGGGGCACCGCCAAATGCGGTGGGCGCTCCATTGCCACGGCACGCGCCACGTCAAGCGCCCTTAGCGCGCGCCACCACCGCTGCTGGGCGAGCCTTTGCTCCCAGCACTCGCGCAGCCGTTACCCGAACCTCGACCTCATTGCCACAGCCGCGATACTGAAGAGCGTTGAAGGCAATTTCCCGGGCCAGCGTGATGCCTCGTCCATTTGGATAAAACGCGCGCTTCTCGTCCATAGCCAAGAATTGTTTCCAGTCAAAACCGTTTCCCTGATCCTTGATATGGATGACCAATTCCGTTCCGTCCCGATGAGCGTGCACCTGCACGAACTTGTTAAGGTTCTCGGGCCGCGCCAGGCGAGCATCTACTTCACTCTGCCAGCGTCCCGAGTTCAACAACTGCGCCTTTTCTTCGAACTCGATGCCGAGATTGCCGTGTTCCACCGCGTTGATCAACACCTCGACTAGACCCAATCCGGCGCGCTGCGGCTCTTCGCATGCCGCCGCGAGCGCGGCAGCCAGTGCCCGCGCCTCTTGCAAGGTGCGGAAGCGGTAACGCGCTTCTTCCACCAGATGCATGACGCCGCTGTACTCAGACAGCTGATGCGCCAGCTCGCGGCGCTCCCGGCCGATTTGCAGGGCGGCCTCGACTACGGCTACCAGTGCGTCGCGGTGATAAGGCTTGGTCAAATAATAGTAGGCGCCCATCCTTAAGCCTTCGGCGACTTGCTCGTGCGCGGCCGCGGCTGTCTGAAAGATGACCGGTAGGTCGGCCAGACGGCTGTCCTGCTTCATGCGCTGCAGAACTTCTGTCCCATCCAGTCCGGGCATCATGCGGTCGAGCAGTACGGCGTCGAAATCTCCCGTCTCGAGCAAGGCCAAGGCTTGCTCGCCAGACTCGGCTTCTATCAATTCGCAGTCTTCATCCTCGAGGTACTCTTGGATGATCTCGCGATTGAGTTCCTCGTCGTCCACGACGAGCAGTCGTGCACTCATGCGCCCTCTCCTATGGCGTCCGCTTCAGCGGTGTCGCGCGTTTCGTTGCGACTTTGAACGATAGGCAGGGCGACGGTGAACACCGCTCCGCCATTGGCCCCATTGGACGCTCCGATGTATCCCCCATGGGCCTGGACGATCTCCCTGCAGATTGCGAGTCCCAGTCCCGTGCCTCCCGCCTTCGTGCGCGTGCGACTGCTTTGCGTAAACTCCTCGAAGATGAGATCGAGTTCATCCTCCGGAATGCCGAGTCCGTCATCGTTGACGCGGATGACGAGCGCGCTTTGTGAGTCGACCTCGGGCATCTCATTCACACGATCCAACACGATCTCGATCCTGCCTTGCGGCGGCGTGAACTTGATTGCGTTGCCGAGCAGATTCCGCAGCACTTGAGCCAGGCGCGCGCGATCGCACGAAACGCGTTGCGTCGCCGTTCTGACATCGACGCGCATTTGCACCTCAACGCTCGCCGCCAGCGCCGATAGCTCACGCAGTACGCCGTGAATCACGTCCAGAACGTCGTGCTCGGCGAACTCGTAGTGCATGCGCCCGGACTCGAATTTGGACAAATCGAGCAAGTCGTTCAGCAGGTTCAATAGGCACTCTCCGCTCTCATCGATTCTTGCGAAGTAATGCGCGAGCTTGCTCTGTTCGGCGCGTCCGGCCGCCAACTTGTCGGTGCCGAGACGGGCAAACGACAGGATCGCGTGCATCGGCGTGCGCAGCTCGTGCGACATGTTGGCGAGGAATTGCGATTTGGCTCGGTTCGCGCGCTCCGCAGCGTCTTTGGCTTGAGTCAACTCGCGCGTGCGCTCTTCGACAAGCTGCTGCAGGTTGTCGCGATGATGGCGCAGCTCGTCCTCGGTGTTCTTGAGGTGGGTGACATCGTATAAAGCCGTCATGACGCCGAGCGTGCCATCAGGCAAGGGAACGCGGCACTTGCGCTTCACCACCCAATGCACCTCCCCGTCGAGCGCCCGAAACGACTCCTCGAACGTCAACACGCCCTCGACGCTGCGTGCGCGTGCATCTTGTTGCTCGATTTCGGCTGCCTGCGCAGCGGGAAAGAAGTCCGCGTCGCGCTTGCCGATGAACGCGGATGGTTCGATATGGTGAAAGTCCTTGGCAGCCTCGTTCATCAACACGAATCGGCCGCTCTCGTCCTTGACCGAAACGACGACGGGAATTGCGCCGACCACGGCGTCGAGCAGCGCGTGGGCGACTTTGCGCTCGCGGTCGGCTTCGAGCTGGGCACTTCTGACTTGCGCACGCTCGAGCGCGATTACCAAGTACTCCGCCGCTTCAGCCAGCGTGCGCCTCTCGTGCTCCGACCATACCCGCTCGGTCGATGCGTCCAAAAACAGCAGCCCGACCAACCCACCGTTTACCCCGAGCGGAGCCGTGAGCGCGGAGCGCACGGGATCGTCCTTGAGCATGGGAAGCAACGGTTGGTAGCGCGGGTCCGAGCGAAGCTCGGTCGCCTCTGTCAAGCTCAACCTCTGCAAGGCGTCCAGCAGTTCCGGCGCTTCCCGAAGATCGACTCGAGCCCCGATGAGGCGAGGCATCGCGCTCTGCGAAAGGGAGTGCAGGACATGGACGCGGTGTTGCGCGTCGATGGAACCGAACGAGGCACGCTGGGTGGGGAATGCCGCAGCCAAAGATTCGACCGTCACACGCAGCACTTCGTCGAGATCGGCCATGCGCGCCATCGCTCCGGCGATCTCGCTCAATACGCGCAACCGCTCTTGCGTCTCCCGCAGCGACCGCTCTGCCTCCTTGAGCTGCGTGATGTCGGTATTGACACCCACGGTGTATGAGCTGCCATCGGGCAGTACCACGTGCCGCTTGGTCTTCAAGTACCAAATGTCCCGGCAGCCGGGCACCAGGGAACGCTGCTCGAACTGGACATCGCCATTGGCCATCCGCGCGGCTTCATCTTGCTGGCGCACAACCTCGCTTGCTCCCGTGATCAGGAACTCCTCGCTACGACGCCCGAGCAGTTGGGCGCGGGGTCGACCCAACGATCGACACAGCCAATCGTTCGCGAGCACGAGCCTGCCTTCCACATCCTTGACGTGCACACCGCCCGGGATGGCATTGACGATTGCATCGAGGAAAGTTCGGCTACGTTCGATCTGCAGCGCCGCCTCTTTGATCGCTGTGATCTCGACCGACGCGCCCACGAGATACTCGGTCTTGTCGGCGAGGCGCAGGAGTACTTTGCTCTTCAAGAACCAACCCGTGCGGCCCTTGAGCGTTCGGTAGCGCTGCTCGCTCAGCATGCGAGTGCCGGTTTCGAAGACGTCGTCGTCTTCCTCGTAGTTCTGCTGGGCAACGCTGCCGTCGAGCAGATCGAGATCGGTCAGGCCGATCAGATCTTCGCGTCGTGCGGCGTAGATCGCACAGAAGGCGTCATTCACCATCACGAATCGGTGCTGGCGGTCCTTGACGTATACCGGCTGAGGCAGCGCAGCGATGAGTGCGTCGAGGAATTGGCGGCTCTTCTCCAGTTCGATCTGTACCGCCCGGCGCTCGGTGAGATCGCTGACGGCGACGACGAGGACGCGTCGTCCGTCGGGCAAAGAGACAGCGCGCTTGCGCTTGATTCCCCAGCGTCGCTCACCCTGAAGCGACACCATTTCCCCTTCAACGCTTTGGACGGACTGCGAGTCCAAAGCTGCAGACTCCTGCGCATCGATTTCCGCTGCAGCTTCCGGCGGAAAGACGTCGGAAGCGGTCTTGCCGATCAGCAGCTCGCGGGATCCGCCGAGCAATCGTTCCGCTGCATCGTTGACCAGCAGCCAGCGTCGATCCTCGTCTTTTACCCACAGCGGGCTCGGGCTGGCATTGAGGACCGCATCGAGCATCTGCCTCGCGCTCTCGCTTGCGGCTTCCGCGTCCTTGCGCGGCGTGATGTCGGTGATCGAGCCCAGCACGCAGCGCTCACCATCGCCAAGTGTGACGAGGCGCTTTGTTTTCAGAGTCCAGCGTGTCTCGCCGCGTGCCGTGACGAAAGGCTCTTCGTAGCTGATCTCTCGCCCCGTGCTGAGCACGTCATCGTCTTGGCTCCAAAAGCGTCGCGCCTGCTCCGCCGGGAACACATCGAAGTCGGACTTTCCGATCAACTGCTCGCGATCGACGCCGAGGAACTTGCAAGAAGCATCGTTGTGCAAGATCCAGCAGTGCTTTTCATTCTTCAGGAATATCGGAATGGGGATGGATTCCAAAATCGCATTGAGCGTCCGTTGGCTGCGCTCGACCTCGAGCTGGGCTGCACGCTGTGCGGTCAGATCCACGACCGACGCGATCACAATGCGACGACCATCGGGCAATGAGACAGCTCGCTTGCGTTTGATGCCCCAGCTTTGACGTCCGCTCGGACCGAGAACCGGCCCCTCTATATTGCGCACGCCACCGCTCGAAAGCGCCGCAGCGTCCTGCTCGATGATCCTGTGGGCAAGATCTGCGGGATACAGCTCCATCGGCGATCTGCCGATGAAATGCTCGCGCGGCGCACCAAGCAGTTCCACACCTGCATCATTGATCAACAACCAACGTCCTACCTCGTCTTTTACCCATAGGGGGCTCGGCGACGCCGCGAGCACGGCGTCGAGCAGCTGGCGGTCACTTTCACGCGAGAGCTCGACTTGCTTCTGGTCGGTTATGTCTTCGATGCATGCGACCACCTCTTGGCAGTGGCCGGTGATCGGTATCAGCGATGCGCTCACACGGACCCATCGGGTCTCGCCGCGAGAGCAAACGATGCGATGCTCGAGCCGCAAATCCGACTTCGTGGCCACCGCATGCGCCCACGCTTGGAGCACCCCGCGGCGATCGTCGGGATGGATCGTTCGCAGTAATGCACCGCGTGATATGCGTTGCGCATCGAGTTCGACGATTTCCGCCAATCGGCGGTTCACGTACTTGACACGACCATCGCGGCTCGCGCGAAATACGCCCAAAGGCGAACGATCGTTGATGGCCTCCAGTTCGGCCTGCTTATCTGCGTACCGCGCGGTCATGCGAGCTGCCAGCGCTTCGGCACGGGTCCGTGTACCGATGGACACCGACACGATACGCGCCAACAGCAATGAGGCGAGAGTCCCGAGAACCAAGATGACGGCCGGTACAGTCAACAAGCTCGCGGCGCCTCGACTGGGTAGGGACAGCCGCACCATCCAACTCCGCCCCCCGACATCGATGCGCTGCGAGGCAAGTGCGCTCAGGAATGCATTCGATGCGTTGGGGTCACTGTCGTACAAGCTCTTGCCGGCATTGGCACCTTGGCCGTCATAGATCTGCAATCGATACCCTGTCTCGGAGCGAATGCCGCCGACCAAATCCGCCGCGAAGTACGGGATGTATACCCACCCCAGCACCGCGCGCAGCCTCTCCTCGGCCGTCCTCAATGGTTGGTTGGCGCGATACACGGGCACGTATTGGAGCAGCCCGACCTGATTCGAGTTGTCGCTCTGCAGCAGGGCGATGGGCGCAGTCAGAATCGACTCCCCGCTCTCGGCGGCGCGTCGCATGGCTTCTCGCCGCACCGGCTCGGCCCACATGTCGTAGCCGAACGCTCGAAGATTGCGCCCTTCGAACGGCTCGATGAAGACAATGGCGGAGTACTCGTCGCGCTTTCCTTCGGGGTGGATCGAATAGCCCGAGAAGCCATCAGCGCGGATGCGTGCGACATGCACAGGCAACTCCGCAGGAGTCAATCGCCGTGCGAAGCCGATGCCCAGAATGCCGGGGAAGCGGCTTCGCAACAAGGTGCTTTGTGCGTAAGCGCGCCATTGCTCGCGAGTCGCTTGCGAGTTAACTTCGAGCAATGCCTTCGCTCCGCGCAACACTTGTTCGTAGGCGCGCATGCGCTCGCGCAGTACGAGCCCCAGTTCGCCTGCATAGCGTTGCGCCATCAGTTGCTCGCGTTGAGCCTCGATTCGGCGCGCCTGCTCCGCGGATAGCAGCACGGCACAGAGGGCCAACACGAAGACACCCCACACGAGTCGGTTGTTGTAAACCGATCGAAAGAGGTTGGCGGCAAGCCGCATGGCAGGCGAGAGGGAGAGCTGGCGAGGATTGTCAGCTGGCGTTATCGACCCTGGGCTGAGATACTTAATCGCACCTATGGAAACGGAGTCGCCGAAGAGGAGAAGCGATTGAAGCCCGGCTGCATCATGTTGCTGTTGGCCAGTCTATCGAATGCCGTTGTGGCCGATCCGCTACTGACCTATCCGCTCAAGATCAAAGGTCACGCCCTGCGCGCCGAGTTGGCGCGGACGGAGGACGAGAAGCGCACCGGCCTGATGTTTCGCAAAAGCCTGCCCGAAAACGCGGGGATGCTCTTCGTCTACCAAAACGAAGGGCCTTGGGCGATGTGGATGCGAAACACGTACGTACCCTTGTCGGTCGCCTTCATCGACGCCCAAGGCACGATTCTGAATATCGAAGACATGCAACCGCTCACCGAAGAGAGCCATCAGGCAGCGGGCAAGGCCAAGTACGCGCTGGAGATGAATCAGGGATGGTTCAGCAAGCGCGGCATCCGTCGCGGCGATCGGGTGCAGGGGCTAGAAAAGATTCCGCACTGAGGACGACAAAAAAGGCCCTGCGAAGAGGGCCTTTTGCTGTCGGGCAACTTCGGTCAGCCGCCGAAATTTTTGGCGGCGAAGTCCCAGTTGACCAAGTTGTTCAAGAAGGTTTCGACGAACTTCGGCCGCGCGTTACGATAATCGATGTAGTACGCGTGCTCCCATACGTCGATGGTCATCAGTGCCTTGTCTGCGGTCGTGAGCGGCGTTCCGGCGTTCGACGTGTTGACGATGTCCACCGACCCGTCGGGCTTGGCCACCAACCAGGTCCAGCCGGAGCCGAAATTGCCCACGGCCGACTTGGTGAAGGCTTCCTTGAACGCGTCGTAGCTGCCCCATTTCTTGTTGACCGCGTCTGCGACCTTTCCGGTCGGCTGCCCGCCGCCGCCAGGCTTCATACAGTTCCAGAAAAAAGTGTGGTTCCACACTTGCGCGGAGTTGTTGAAGATGCCGCCGGAGGACTTCTTGATGATCTCTTCCAGGCCGAGATTTTCGAACTCGGTGCCCTTGATCAGGTTGTTCAGATTGGTGACGTACGCCTGATGGTGCTTGCCGTAGTGGTATTCGAGCGTCTCCTTGGAAAGGTAAGGCTGCAGGGCATCCATCGCGTACGGAAGCGGAGGAAGTTGATGCTGCATAAGCCGGTCTCCAGGTTTTTGATGGAACCGTATAGTTTATCGAAAGCCTATCCGAGCAACAAACCGTTGTCGCTCAGCCGAGCGTTTCAATGCGTGCAATCGCAGCGGTGGCATCGTTCCTTCCCATGTAAACCGCCTGGCGCGCCAGCGCTTGGCTCACCAGCGCCACGGCAGTGCGCTCGGGATCGTCCTGCTCGACGAGGGCTTCGCGCAGCGCGCCCTCGTCGAGGACGTCCCAGACGCCGTCGCTGACGAGCAAGAAGACATCGCCGGGCTGCAGTTCACCCTCCGAGAAATCGGCCACCAGGTAGCTGTCCAAGCCGACGGCGCGCCTGAGCACATGGCGCATGTCCCGCCGCGGCCACGTATGGTCGTGCGTGATCTGCTCGAGCAACCGCCCGCGCAATCTGTAGATGCGCGTATCGCCCACATGGGCAACGTGATAGCGGTCCGCGCGCAACACCAGCACGCTGAGGGCAGCCACGATCCCGCTCAGCGCGGGCCGGCGCAGATTCTCCGAGGCCAGCCAATCGTTAGCCGATTCGAGTAAGCGGTCGAGCGTGCGCGCCGTGCTCCAAGCCGCTGGCGTGGCGTAGAAGTCGGCGAGCATCGATCGAACGGTCATCTCGGCCGCAGCGCGCGCGTCGCCCCCTGCGCTAATGCCGTCGGCAACCGCTAGCACGATTCCTCGTTCGCGGCCATCCTGGGGGGCGGCGACGCCATAGAAGTCCTCGTTCACTTTGAGGGGGGCGCCGGCGCTGGCACCCCCGATGCGAGCACCCAAACGCGCACCCGGGGTCGGAGAGGGGGTCGAAGAGGAAATCGGAACGGGTTCGCTGGTCATCGGCGCGGCAGCCATGTCTGAATCGCATGCTCGTATGGCAGGACGCTCGCGTTTCGCAATCGGTGTGCCACGGATCGTGATTCGCTGGCGCCCTCGGCCGACCGCCGCTGAGGGATTCAACCGCGCAGAGGTAGCGCTCGACTCCGGTGCATCGGAGGAGCAATGCGCACCGTGCCGGCGCACGCTCCCCGCTGACGTATGGGTCGATCGCCCGGAATCAGTATTGATAGATCAAGGTGACCCAGAACTTACGCACGTCCACCTTATTCGCCAACGCATCGCCGGGGACTTTGTCGCCCGCGTTGTAATCGGCAAACTCGATCCTGCCGATCAAGCCCTTGTACAGCGGATAGCTCACCGCGACGTCGAATTCGTGACCGAAGTCGATGTCGCGGACATCCGAATCGAACTTGTGCACCTCACCGTAGATGGCCAGCTTCCCGATCTTTCCCCCTGCCGAGATATAGGTGTCACGAATCCCCTGCCGCGGCGTGGTGAGGAATTGATCGGCCCAACCCTGGAACAGGTGATTGGTGCCGAGCGGAGTCTGGAAGCCGTACCGGCCTTTGTTGCTGCTTAAGATCTCATGCTCCAGGCGCACATACCAGTCGCCGAACTGTGGTCCCGCGGCGAGGTGCCAGTAATCGGCGTCGATGCGTGAATCGCCGTCCGCGTAATCGTTCTGCTTCGCGTACTCCGCGGTGTACTGGAGCTTCCATTTGTCGGTGATGGGATAGGCGCCAGTGGCCCGCACGCCGAAGTCCGCGTGCGAGTTATCGCGAAAACCGGTCGCTTGCCCGGTGTCCCGCTGATCGATGAGATAGGCGTAACCGATCAAATCGTTGCCGGGTTGCCAGGTATAACGCGCGTTGAAAATCGGCGCGTCGATGTTGCGCTCCGTCGTGAAGATCGTCTTCTGCCGCCACAAATAGCCCGCGTACAGTCGGGTATTGGGTAGAGAAGTGTTCTCGACTACCGCGGCGTTGAAGACTTGCATCACCTGGCGGAACTCGACGTTGCCGATGAACCGAACGTTGTCGAGTTTGATCGACTGCCGGCCGACGCGAACCGCCGTTTTCGGCAGCCCCGTGTAATCGAGGTACAACTGGTTGACATCGGTATCGTCGGGATCGGCAACCAATGGATAAGGCGAAGGCACGTTCGGGCGCGGGGCATAGTGCTTGTTGCCGAGATGGCCGACATTGATGCCTTCCAAGGTAAGACCCAAACCATTCCAGGGCAGCGTCCGCCAGCCGATGAGGGTGCGCATGGTGTACGCATCGGCATCTTTCGGCTTGTTCTCTTGCTCGACATGCTCGTAGCGCGGACGAAGATTGAGCAGGAGTTTCCCGCCGGTGATCGCTTCGCTGAGGCTGCTGGCCTCGGCTGGCGGAACATCCGCTGCGCGGGCAGCTGGCGTTGCCCCGATCGCGCCGATCAGCCCAATCATCACCGCCTTCATGCTGTTGTTCACTTTTCTTGCTCCCTTTAGGCAAACGGAAACCTACTTCTGCACTATCCACTGTCGGCATAGAACAAAACATTCTGCGAAGGACTGATTCGAACGAAGCAATTGAACGACGCGTCCTCGATTGGATTAGTCCTTAAGCACTAGTCCGCGATGCAGCGGCCCACGCTTCATGACACAATGCCGATGCGATAGCATGCACCCGTGCAGGTCCGCCGGTCGCGAATCCACGATACATCTGCACTAAGTCGGCGCCGGCTCGCACGCATGATAGTGCCTGTGCGATATCGTCGATACCGCCGGCGATGATCAAGACCATGTGCTTTGAGATGACGGACGCAAGCCGAGCGACCTGCTGGTCGCCCCGTCCTTCCCGCACTGCGATCACGCCATCGATCGCCGCGGTGCGGACCTGGCGCATGATTCGAGCGTCATTGCGCAGTGCGGCCTCGATCGGCAGTTTGAGAAGGAGCGCGGGTGCACCCCGCCGCCGCCGCGCATCGCTCAGCACGGCCAGTGTCTGCACAAACAGGCCCTCATTGTGAGGCGCGAGCAGTTCGCAAGTAGATTCGCCGGTCAGATTGATCGCGAGGTAGTGAACGAACGGGGTCAGCGCTCGCATGCCAGCCATGTAGTCGCACCAAGCATGCGCAACGGGACGCCCAGGCTGCACCCCGAGGTTTGCACCGACCACGATGTCACCCGGCGCACGCGCGCGCAGCCGCCGCGCGAGTGCTTGGACGCCCGCGTTGTGCCCTTCGATCGGCCGCGGTGTTACCGTTCCCAGCTCGACGAACCCGAAGCCCCACTCGGGAGCATCCCGGATATGTACTCCGTTCCGGTCGTAACCGGCCGCGAGCCCGACGCGGTTGGCGAAGTCGACGCCGAGCAGGCGTACCACGACGATCAACCGTAGCGTCGCGCGAACTCGCCCAACCACTGTGCCAGCGTGTGCGCTCCGGCGACCGGCATGGCGTTGTACAGGCTCGCGCGCAATCCACCGATTCGACCATGACCGGCCAAGTTGAGCAGACCATGTCGCATCGCCTGCTCGAGGAACAGGGGCGTGAGATCGTTGTTCGCAGGACGAAAGCAGATGTTGATGCGGGAGCGATCCTGGCGTTCGACAGGGCAGCGATAGAAGCCGTCCGATCGATCGATCGCGGCGTAAACGATGTCACTGCGCTGCTGCGCGCGCTGTTCCATCTCCGCCAATCCGCCCTCTCGATCGAGCCACTGCAGTATCAGATTTGCCACATAGATCGCGAACATGGGCGGTGTGTTGAGCATCGAGCGCGCGTCGGCCTGGCGCGCATAGTGGAACGTCGAGGGCGTGTGCGGATGGGCGCGGCCAAGAACATCGCGCCGCACCACCACGAGCGTTAGCCCGGCCACGCCGAGGTTCTTCTGCGCACTGGCGTAGATGACGGCGTAACGTGCGACGTCGATCGGGCGCGTCAGGAAGGCGGCTGTCATGTCGCTCACCAACGCAGTCGAGCCGACGTCCGGAGTCCAGTGATACTCCAGGCCATCGGCAGTCTCGTTGCTCGTAATGTGGACATAGGCTGCACGTGGATCGAGGCGCCAGCCATCGGGTTTTGGAATCGAGGAGAAATGGCTGGCAGCGCCGGAACTTGCGACGTTGATCCAGCCGTAACGCTGCGCCTCCTCGATTGCGCGATGCGACCAATACCCCGTTTCGATGTAGTCCGCGCGGCCGGCGTTGCCGAGCAGATTGAGCGGCACCAGCGCAAATTGCGCAGTGGCCCCGCCTTGCAGGAAGAGCACGACGTATTCGTCGGAGATGCCGACCAGTCGGCGTAATCTCAGCTCAGTGTCCTCGATCAGGCTCCGAAAGCGCGCGCTGCTGAACGGCGCTTCCAAGATCGTCGGCCGACCCGACTCCCCTGCCAATTCTTCTCCGGCGAATTCCTCGCGCACCTGCGCCAGCACGGAAGCGGGCAGCATCGAAGGGCCGCCGGCGAAGTTGTATGTCGTGCCCGGGGTTACCGTGCGCCTTCTAGAACCAGTCAACAACATTCGCTCTGCCCGCATCAGCCGGTCAGAAGCGCACCGTGATGACTCGACGCCATTAGGAACAACAATGGGATGGACAGCATGGTGTTGGTGCGCGAGGACAAGAACGTCACCCGCGCGCAGCGCATGCGCTCCTCGACCGAAGCCGGCACGAAGCCCAGGACCTTCTTTTGATGCGGCCAGAGCACCAACCAGACGTTGAGCATCATCGCGGTGCCGATCCACGCACCCAAGCCATTGCCGGCCAGCCCCTCCTGAAGGGTGAGGGCGGGCAGCAGCCAGTCGCGCCGCGCCAGCATGAGCATTCCGGCAAGCCAGGTCACCACCGCCGCCCAACGAAACAATCCATGCTCGCGGTTGAGCCGCGCCAGGAAACTCGGATTGGTCGGATCGACCAGTTCCGCGCGCGCGAGCGGCTGCCAGCGCGGACGCTGGGCGACGTTGGCGTAGTTGTGGCCGATCCAGACGATGCCGGCAGCGAAGTGCGCCCAGCGTAAACCGAGATCGATCAAGGCAGCATCCATCGCGCGTCGCTCATTGCAGCAGCCGAAGCAGGGCCACGATCAACGCAGTCAACGCGAGACCGAGTGCGATGGTGCCGCCGGCACTATCGAGCGGAGTCCAGCGAAAGCGCGGAGTATTGTCGATCGGAATCCCAGGTCGCACCGCATCCATCGTTCAGTCCTCCTGCAATGCCGGTGCGATCGCGCCGGCGAGCCGCCGCACCAGCGGACGCGGCACCGCACTGCGCTGCTGGGCGGCGTCGATCGCTTGGCGAATGATGGCGTGATGCGGCGAGCGGCTGCAGGCGGGGTCGCAATTGGCGGCGTCCCCGGTAAGCAGGAACGCTTGGCAGCGGCAGCCGCCGAAATCCTTTTCCTTCTCGGCGCATCCGCTGCACGGCGGCTTCATCCAATCGTCGCCACGGAATTTGCGGAACAGCGGCGAATCGTTCCAGATCCATGCCAGCGGTTTTTCGCGCACGGTGGGAAACTCCAG
>Ga0070741_10009360_pt1 | contig 19088 bp, 15 predicted proteins | sample Coa_R1_4_FD_66440 | JGI IMG/M metagenome (GOLD analysis project Ga0070741, IMG submission 66440) | Surface soil microbial communities from Centralia Pennsylvania, which are recovering from an underground coalmine fire - Coalmine... | ecosystem: Environmental > Terrestrial > Soil > Unclassified ...
CCCGCCATAAAAATCGTGCCCCCCTCGCGGCCAGTGCCACGTGGGCGCACCAGGAAGACGACATCCTGTCCGCTCTTGAGCTGGGCCTCGATGCGGTTGAAGTCCTCTTCACTGTTGACCGGTTGTTTATTGATTTGCAGGACGATATCGCCACGGCTCAAGCCCGTGTCATCTGCAAACGAACCCGGCTTCACGTCCTGCACAATCACTCCCTTGCCGGGAGGAATGTTCAGACGGTCTGCCATTTCGGGGGTGATGGCGCGAACCGTCACTCCCAATTTGCTCTGTTTCGGCTGCGATTCCTCGCCGCCCTCCTCGTCTTCACCCAAACGGCTGGCAAAGAGTTTGGAACGGTCAGCGATGGTTACCGAGGTCTCGGCGTTCTTGCCACTGCGAACATAGCCAATGGCGGCCTTGCTTCCGGGCTTGCGGGAGGCAATGTCAGCAACCAGTTCATCCCCGTTCTTCACTGGCTTGCCGTCCACCGAGATGATGGTGTCGCCTGTCTTCAAGCCAGCCTGGTCGGCAGGCCCGCCCTGGACAACATTAGCGATGGTGACGCCCGAACTCACGCCATACACGCGTGCGACGGCAGGATTCGGCTGGGCATTGAACTCTACCCCGATGGAGCCGCGGGTCACCTTGTGCTCCGGCCCGATCAGCGCGTTGTACACCTGTGCCACGGTATTCGACGGCATGGCAAAGCCGACGCCGGCGTAGGCATTGGTTTCGGTCAAAATGGCAGTGTTGATGCCAATGACTTCGCCGTTCATGTTGACCAGCGGTCCACCCGAGTTGCCGGGATTGATGGCCGCATCCGTCTGGATGAAGGACTGGAATTGGCGGTTGGGCACGATATTGCGCCCTTTGGCCGACACGATGCCTGCCGTCACGGACTCTTGCAATCCAAACGGACTGCCGATTGCCAGCACCCAGTCTCCCACCTGCATGCCGTCGGAATTGCCAATCTTGGCCGCGGGAAGCGAGCGGTTGACGTCAATCTTGATCACCGCCAGATCGGTTTCCTGGTCGATACCGATGACTTTAGCGTCATGCAACGTGCCCGGAGGATCGTCCATGAGCTTCACGCGGATGCGATCAGCCTTCGCCACCACGTGACGGTTGGTCACGATGTAGCCCTTGGCATCCACAATCACGCCGGAACCCAGCGAACGCTCGCGGATCGGACCGGCCTCACCGCCCTGGCCGCCGAAGAAGCGGTCAAAGAAATCCTCGAACGGATTGTCCGGCCCGGCGCCGTTATCGTCGTTGTTGTCGCCGCTAGGCGGCCGCATACGCCGGCGGTGCGGATTCTTGATGGTCGATTCCGTGTTGATGTTGACGACGCTTGGCTCCAGTTGCTTCGAGAGCTGCGCAAAGGCATTAGAGAGTTGCTGGGGAGCCGGGACCTGCAAGGGGGTCGCGTCGGCCGAGATGTTCTTGGGCGTTTCCTTGCCTTTTACTCCCGATGAAATGACCGTACCAATCAGGATGCCCACAGCTAATGTAAGTAGGATAATCAGAGTCGACGCCACACGATGAGCTCTGAGGCGTTCCCAAAGGGCGCTTGCGCGCGGGTTCATACTTTCCTCCGCATAGAAAAATGAGATTATACCTGCCGCCCACGGTAGGAAGGCAGTGACATTCTGGGGCGCAGGGTGGGGTCTCCACTACACATTAGACGCGCCATCTGTCGTTTCGTTTCGGCCATTTTGCCATCAGCTATACATCAGAATCGCAAATTTCTGGTATCCAACAGAGTTCTACCGACCTTAGGATTGTGGCTGAGCATCGGCGGATGCTTGCTCGCTCCCAGCGGAAAATTTTTTGGAACTCTCTTCCGCCGCCGGCCCAATACTTCCGCCGGGAATTGTCGGCTCCGACCTTCCTTTCAGCTCCGAGATCAAGACTCCCGCCAGCATCAGGACCGCACCAATTCCGGATCGTTTGCCCAGCCGTTCATGCACCATAATGAAAGCCACAATCCACGCGAACACCGGTTCCAGAGCAACGATCAGCGCGGTGTGCGTAGCAGGCGTGAATTGCTGGGCCCACGCTTGGATCGTGAAGCCCGCCGCTGTGCACCCCAGAGAAGTGATCACGAGCGCCCAGATCACCGCTGGCGACCACACCACCGAAATTTTCTCCGCCGTGACCGCTGTCAACGACATCAGGATGGCCGCTGCCCCGGTCTGCAAAATCGCAATCTGCTCATAGGCGTGATTCTGGCTTGCGTGCCCCAAAAAGATGATGTGGAAGGCAAAACAGATCGACGCGCCCAGCACCAGCAGGTCGCCCCGGTTCATGCTTTGCAGGTTCAGGCCGCTGCCGCCTCCCGGAACCGTCAGCAGGTACATGCCAACGAATGCAGACAGCACGCCCGCACCTGCCCACGCATTCACCACCTTGCGCCAGAAAATCGCCAGCAGCAGCGGCACCAGCACCACCGCCAGCCCGGTAATGAATGCGGCCTTCGATGGCGTCGTCAGGCGCAAGCCCGCGTTTTGAAATTCATATCCCAGCCAGAGGAAGATTCCGACCACGACGCCGGATCGCAGCGAGCCCGCGGTAAAGCGCGTCAAATGCTTTCGGTAAATCAGGAGGAGAGCGGCGCAGCCCAGGCAAAAACGGACGGCATTGAAAAAGAATGGGGAGATGTCGTTCAGCGCATCTTTGACCAGGACGAAGGTCGCGCCCCACAAAAAAGTAACCAGTACCAGCAGGAGATGCGCCTTGCGCGAACGCGACATCAGGCTAGCTTAACAAACCAGTTCATGCCCCGGCCGCGAGCGCAGCCAGCCAGAAGCCGGTGTAGATGGCAATCACTGTGAGCACGACAAACACGCCGAATGCGAGCGCCGTAATCAGGTCAAACTCACGCTGACAGCAGCGCACCAGCTTGCTGATGCCCAACGCCTCCGCTCCCAGCAGTGCCGGGAACGCCCCTGCCGCCATCAGCCGCGCGTGGGGAATGCGCGGAGTCAGGATCAGGAACGCCAGGGCGGGAAGAAACAGAAGCGCCGGAATCAGGACCAGCGGGGCTCCCTGAAAAAACAGCGACTCTCGCCGCTCCCACTGCATGGCTGAGTTCATTTCGACTGGTACACGGTTTTTCCGCCCACCACAGTGCGCAACACGCGGGTGTGTAGAATTTCGGATGGCGGAACCTTGGTGATGTCGCGGTCCAGCACCACGAAATCCGCCAGCATTCCCGGAAGCAGAAGCCCTTTGTCTTTCTCCGCGAACTGCGCGTAAGCGGAGCCGGTGGTGTAGGCAGCGATCGCCTCGTCGATGGTCAATTTTTCCTGCGGAAAATATTCTGCAGTGCCGGCTTCATTCTTGCGCGTGACCGCTGCGTACAAGCCGCGGAATGGCGTGATCGGCTCCACCGGATAATCGGTGCCGAACGCCAGCATCACCGAGTCGCGCAGGAACTGCGCCCAGGCATAAGAATATTTCGCCCGCTCCGGGCCCAGCCGCGACATCGCCCAGTTCATGTCCGTGAGCAGGTGGTTGGGCTGCATGGAGGCGATGACCTTCATGTCGCGAAATCGTCCGAACTGATTGGGCGCGAGCACCTGCGCATGTTCGACCCTGAGGCGCAGATCGTCACCCGGACGCAGGTTGCGCTCTTTCAGATACCGCTCCGCATCGGCAAAGGCTTGCAGCGCCATTTCAACCCCGCCATCGCCGATTGCGTGGAAGCCGATCTGAAACCCCGCCGCCACCCGCGGCTCAATCATCTGGTTGAGGTTCGCCTGCTGGTATTGCGGGATGCCGGAATTGTGCAGCTCGTCCGAATAAGGCTGGAGCATTGCGGCGGTGCGCGATCCTAGGGAGCCATCCATGAAGCCCTTGAGCATCGCCGTATGCAGCATAGGATCCTGCTCCGAGTGGTGGGCACGGTGGGTCTCCAGCAACTGAAGCGGCTGATTGAACGGAAGCCATTCGGAGATGCGCAGTGTCAGCTTGCCTTCGTTCTCCAGATCTTCGTAGGTAAGGAAGTCTTCCCAATCCGAATAGTCCTGGGCGGAGGTGATACCGGACTGAGCGGCATCCTGCAAAGCGAGTTCAGCAGCGCGGCGGCGCAGCGAGGGCGAGGGCGGCGGGATCTTCGACTCGACTAAGTCGCGGGCCGTCTCCCGCAGAATGCCGGTGGCTTCCCCGTTTGCGTCGCGATCGATTTTTCCCCCGGCCGGATCGGGCGTGCTTCGAGTGATCCCGGCGGCTTGCAAGGCTGCCGTGTTAACGACGGAAATGTGGCCGTCTACGCGTATGAAAACTGCTGGATGGCCTTGCGTGACCGGATCCAGGTCCTGGCGTGTGGGAAGGGTTTGACTGGCCCACAGCGTGTGATCCCAACCGCGCCCCGTGATCCATTCGCCGGGGGAAGCGCTCTGCACCCGCGATGCAATGCGCGATTTCATATCATCAAGCGACTTCGCGCCGACCAGGTTAACGGTGAGCTTTTCCAGCCCCGCGGAACCGAGATGCACGTGGGCATCATTGATTCCCGGCATCACGAAGTGGCCGCCGAGGTCGAAGACTTGCGTCTGCTTGCCCTTGAACTTCTCAACCTCGCGATCAGAACCCACGGCCACGATGCGGTCACCGCGGATGGCGATCGCTTCCGCGCTTCGCGGGTTCGCACGCGTGACCTTGTCGCGCACTTGCGTCGCGCCCGTGTAAATGTTGCCGTGAATGAAAATCATGTCAGCGGGCTGCTTTTGGGCGTCCGCCGCGAAATTCATGATGAGCATCAGCACACAACCCAGAAGTGAAACACCCAACTTCATCCCCGCACTCCTGCCAGAGCGAGCACCGTGAGCAGAATGCGCTGCAGGCCGAGATCGCGCCCCGTGCAGTCAAACCATTCATGAAGCGTGTGGGCCCCGCCGCCGCTTCCTCCGGCGCCAATCGCGATTGCTTCCATTCCCAGCGACAACGGAACATTCGCATCCGTGGAGGCGCGCTGGATATGTGATGAATTTTCGAGGTGGGTGTCCACGGCGCGGATGACCTGCAGGATGCGCGCGTTCGAAGCCAGGTCTCCCGCTGGCCGGTTGCCAATGACCTTGGCCTCGGAGCTTACGCCCACGCGCGATGCAACCGTGCGTCCATCCAGCGCCGACGACTCTTCCACCAGCGCGTAGTCGAGCGATGCCCGCAGCGCGCGTTCCAGCCGCTCGATCTCAGTGGAAGACGTGGAGCGGATGTCCACCCGCATGCTCGCCGACTCGGGAATCGAGTTCACGGAAGTGCCACCCTGGATAACGCCCACGTTAAAGGTCGTCTTGGGAGTGGTGGGAACGCGCGTTTCGCTGAATTTTTGCACGGCACGGGCCAGCACAATGATCGGATTCATCGTTCCGAAATCGCTCCATGAATGCCCTCCCGGTCCACGTACCGTGAGTTCAAAGCGGCGGCTGCCCAGCGCCTCGGCGACAACCGTGTCCGTGCCCGCTCCGTCTAGCACCAGAGTGTAGGCGATGTTTTCTTTCCAGTGGGCATTGGAAAACAGGTGGCGCATGCCACGCAGGTCACCTTCACCCTCTTCCCCGACGTTGCCGATGAACAGCAAGGAGGCGGAAGTCTGAATCGCCGACTCGCGCAGCGCTCCCGCCAGCGCCAGAAGCGCCGCAACTCCGGCCCCATTGTCCGAAATTCCCGGGCCGAACAGACGCTTGCCGTCCCGATAAACGTTGAGCTGCGTGCCTGCGGGAAATACTGTATCCAGGTGAGCGCTCACCGCGATGTATCGCTGGCGAGTCGCCGTGCCGGGGCGAACGGCAATCACATTGCCGACTTCATCCAGGCGAACGTCATTCAGCCCCAGTTCCCGCAAGCGCGCGCGCAACCAGTCGGCGCGCTCGGCTTCCCCGAACGGCGGCGCCGCCACACGAGCCAATGCCAACTGCCAGTTCGACACCTGCTCTTCGTGCGCGTGAAACCATTCCGCCGCAGCGCGCACGGATTCGAGGGCCGCTAAATCGGCGACCTCGTGCCCAACGTTTGCCTGCGGCGGATTAAGACGCGGCGTGAAGGCCATAGCGCAAAACATTCATCTTACAACGGGAACCGGGCAGGATGGCTTACGCCTTTTTGGTGGCGACGGGTTGGCAGCACTCCAGAATTTCGGCTTCGGTCAAGGTGCGGTCCGAGGTTTTTGCCCGCTTGTAGATACGTTCGACGGTGTCCTCAGTGGCAGGGATGCCGTGCTTTTCCAGCCAGAAGTGCACGTTTGATTTGCCGCTCATCGGGCCAATATCGATAATCTGCTCCAGTCCGAAGAAATGGCACGGGACGCCCGAGTACACGGTATTGGCCAGCTCGACGTCATTTTTCTTGTACGCTTTGATGACCGCGGCGGCATGCACTCCCGTGGCTGTGCGGAACGCATCTTCGCCCAGCACGGGATAGTTGTTGGGAATGGGAACGCCGGTGGCCCTCGAAACCGCGAGGCAGTAGTCCTTCAGCTTGCTCAAGTCCTGTTCGTCCCAAGGGTGAACGCCCATCAGTTTCAAATTGACCAGCATCTGGTCCATTTGCGTGTTGCCCACGCGCTCGCCCAGTCCAATCGCGCAAGCATGGACGCAATCCGCGCCGGCCACCAGCGCTGCCAGCGAATTCGCCACCGCCAGCCCGCGGTCGCAATGGCCGTGCCAGTCCACGCGGATTTTTTCTCCCGAGGGCTTCACCACTTCCTGCAGCACGAACCGCAAGAGCGCGAAGACGCCCATCGGCGTCGCATGCCCGGCCGTGTCGCACACCACGATGGCCTTCGCCCCACAGTTGATCGCCGCCGTATACAGCCTTTTCACCATCTCCGGGTCGCAGCGCGTGGTGTCCTCGGTCACGTACATTACTTCCAGCCCGAGCGACACCGCGTACTTCACCGCCTCCTCGCTGGTGTGCAGCAGAAAGTCCTCCGTCCATCCCTCCGTGTAGCGGCGAATGGGGCTGGAGCCGATGAAGGTGGCGGCTTCGATCGGCACTCCGGTCTTCTGCGTGATCTCGGCGATGGGGCGGATGTCGTTCTGATGCGTTCGGGCGGCGCAGTTGGGACGAATCTTCAGCCGCGAGCGCGCGATCTCGCGCGCCAGAGCTTCCACGTGCTCGCAGGCGCGCGGCCCGGCTCCGGGCAGGCCCAGGTCAACCGCATTGATCCCGAGCTGATCCATCAAGTTGAGAATTTCGATTTTTTCTGGGACGGAAGGATCGTGGACCGACGGTGATTGCAGACCGTCGCGCAGCGACTCGTCGTTCAACAGCACTGGCCCCATCGGCTTCAGCGAGGCCGCGTGAATCTTGTTCCAGTCGTAAATGAGTTCTGAGCTTTTGGGATCCATAAGAGCGCCCCACGCGCCCCAAATCCTTTAGATGCTGTTTCGCGGAATCTTGACGACTAAGCGCCATCCTTCGGCGGCAGGGTCAAGCCGAAGATCGAAATTCTTCCCTGCCCCGCCACGTTCTTGCCCCGGGGATCCTCGGGATTCGGCAGGTACAGCGTTTTGCAGTGTTCGCAACGATAAACTTCGGCGTGGGGCCCGTAAGCCTTTTCCACGTCGCCGCACGCCTGCTCCTTCACATCCTGCTCGTAGAACCAGCGCTTCAAGTGTCCGCCACAGAACTTTCCCTTGGCGTCCTTCTCGTTACAGGAACGCTGGTCGGCCTTCTTCAATTTGACTTTGTGATGAGGCAGTTGTGCGGGCTGGGTTTCGGAAGTCATTTGCGTTTGCGTACCGGCCAAGGGATTTTTTCCCTCCATGGACTCAATGCCCGTTCATTTTACAGGAGTAGCTAGGAGTTAGCCGAACCTCCTTCTCACGGCGGCACGAACCACTAACTCCTAACTACTAACTCCTAACTACCAACTCCTAACTACTCCTACACTCTTCCCCTTCGCATGTATGCGCCCACTGATTTCACTCCCCCCGCGATGCGCCGCGTGATCCCCTTGGCAAAAAGGAAATCGAGAAAGCCATCCATCTGCCGCGAGAACGCTCCCCCGTAGCCGTACCACCACACTTTGCCGACGCTGGGAAGCAGATCGGAATCGAGATACTTGACCCGTGTCATCTCCTCGAGGCCATGCCAGCCATGAGTCCGGCCCAGGCCGCTGGACTTCATACCTCCATGCGGAGCCTCGCTGATGCCAAAGCAACTGACAACGTCGTTGACCATGACGGTGCCCGCCTGGATGCGATGCGCCAGGGCTTCTCCGCGCCCGCGGTCGCGCGTCCACACGCTCGCCGCCAATCCAAACTCCGAGTCGTTCGCCAGGTGCACCGCCTCCTCGTCGTTATCGAACGGCATGATCGGCAGCACCGGGCCGAACGTCTCCTCGCGCATGATGTGCATGCTGTGATCGACTTCCGCAAGTACCGTGGGTGCGTAGAAATTCGGACCCAACTCGGGCAGGCGTTTCCCGCCCGCGACCACCCGCGCCCCCGCCGCCCGCGCATCTTCAATATGGCTCTCTACGATCTGCAACTGTCGCTCGTGAATCAGGGGGCCGACATCGATTTCGGGATTGAGCCCGTTGCCCACGCGCAGGCGGCCGGTCTTTTCCACGCAGGCCTTCAGGAAACGCTCGTACAGACTGCGATGCACGTAGCACCGCTCGACCGAAAGACATGCCTGCCCAGCGTTGACGAACGCGCCCCAGACCGCAGCCGAGGATGCCACTTCGATATCCGCATCGCCGAGCACCAGCATCGGGTCTTTTCCGCCCAACTCCAGCACCACCGGGAGCAAACGCGCCGCTGCCGCCTGGGCCACCTTCTTCCCGGTGCCCACGCTCCCGGTAAAAATCAGTTTGTCGATCGCGGCCGTGGTCAATGCGGCGCCGGTCGGCCCTTCTCCGAGTACCACCTGAAACGCTTTCTCAGGAACACCCGCGTCGTGCAGCAGCGCCTGCAGCTTCAACGCGCACAGGGGCGTAAATTCCGAGGGCTTCAAGACGACGGTGTTTCCCGTCACCAGAGCCGCAAGCGACTCCGTCGCCGGAATCGAAAACGGATAATTCCAGGGCGACAAAATACCGATGACGCCGTAGGACTCGTGCAGCATGCGCCCACGTTTCGCCTTCATCGCGAGATTGCCGTGGGGCACGGCATGAGGCCGCAGAAATGAGTATGCGTTTTCGGCACAGAACCGCGCTGCATCGAGTGCAACCAGAACTTCCGTGAGCAGCGCTTCCACGCATGGCTTGCCGATCTCGCGGGTAATTAACTGCGTCACTTCGGATTTTTGCGCGTGCAGCAGCCGCTGAAATTTCCGCAGAATAGCGGTCCGGTGGGAAATCGGGGTTGCCGCCCAGCTCGATTGTGCTTCGCGCGCGGTGGCGACTGCGGTACGTACTGCGTCGCCTCCCGCGCATTCGAAGGTGCCCAGGGTTTCGCCGGTCGCGGGATTTCGCGACACAATCTGCCGAGTCGTAACGATTTGACTGTTCACTGCCTTGCCCTGTCCTGACTCCTGACTACCGACTCCTGACTACCATTTCAATATTCCACTTTCACCAAAAAAAGTCCGTGAGCTGGAGCGGTTGGCCCCGCCGCGGACCGGCTGCACGCTTTCAAGATACGGGTTATGTCGTTCGGGCTCAAAGTACCTTTTCCGACTAGAAGAAACGTCCCCACCAGGTTGCGCACCATGTGATGCAGAAACCCGCTGCCTCTGACCGTGTACACCAGTTCTTCCTCGCCCAGGTGCCAGGCGGACGAAAAAATGGTGCGCACGTTGTTGACCTCGCCGTCCTTGGCTGCCCGCTCGGGATCGACCGAAGCAAACGACGTGAAGTCATGTTTTCCCACAACCCGGTCTGAGGCCAGGAACAACGCGTCTTCACTCAAAGGAAATGGGTGGTGGTACACGTATCGCGCGAGGAATGGGGGGCAAATATCACCTCGGAATATTCGATACCGGTAGGTCTTCGCCGTGGCTGAAGCGCGAGCATGAAAATCCGGCGCAACTTCCTGGATCTCCAAAATTCGGATCGCAGCGGGCAAGACGTCGTTCAACGCCTTGACCAGGTTGTTGACGGGAATCGGGGAGGCAATGGCGCACGACGTCACCTGGGCCAGAGCGTGCACTCCGGCATCGGTTCTTCCCGAGCCTTGCGGAAGAACTTTTTCGCCGGTGACGCGCTCGATACACTCAGCTAATGTCCCCTGAATGGTCGGCTGATCCGGCTGCACTTGCCATCCGCGGAAGTCAAATCCATCGTAGGCCAGCACGATTTTCAGGTTGCGCATGGATTCGAGAATTTCCAGGGAGCACGCGTCACAGATCGCGGCGCCGCTACAAGACCGCGTGTCCGGGTCGGCTATACTAGCTCACTTGCTCCCAAACTGCCGCTGCTGTGCATCTCCGCTCAACAGAAAAGGAACTGTTGCACTGCTATTTGCGTATCAGCGGGTGACAATTACGATCTTTTGCAGTCTTTTGAGGACAGTCATTATTTTATCGGAGATACCCGAATGTTTATGGTGCTTGGCAGGTTAGTCAGATTGCTGGCGGTTGTGGCGCTGGCAGCTCCTCTTCTCTCGGCACAGCAACTGCAGAACTATTCCAAGGGGCGGTCCGGATTTCCCAACCTCATCGGGCCCTATACGCCCAGGCAGGTTCCCGCACCTAACTTTTCCAACGCGCCGCGGATCGATCAGCTCATGCAGAACGGCAAGTTGATGCTGTCGCTGGATGATGCCATCGCCCTGGCGCTCGAGGATAACCTCGACATCGCCATCGCGCGTTACAACCTTCCCATCGCCGACACCGACATCCTGCGCGCCAAGGCCGGCGCATCCACATTAGGAGTCAACACCGGTCTCGTGCAGGGCACCCCGGGCGGCGGAGTGGGTTCCATCGGCGCAGGTGGTATCGGAACTTCGACGACCGGCTCGACCGGAGGCGGCGCCGGCGGCACGACCGCTGGAACCGGTGGCGCAGGTACCGGCGCATCCGGCCTGGTGCAGTCCACGGTCGGCGCGGGTCCGTCCATCGGCTCCTATGATCCGATTCTGACTGCAGGCCTCAGCCTTGAGCACCTGACGCAACAAGTTTCCAGTCCGTTCTCCGGTGTTCCCGTCGCTTTGCAGAATACGGGTACGGCCAATTTCAATTACCAGCAGGCTTTCGCCACTGGTACTTCTATAAATATCGGCTTTACTAACCAGCGGCAGTTCAGCAATAACACATTCACTGCCCTGAATCCTTTGCTGAACACTGGATTTCGCGCCACCCTCACGCAGCGCCTGCTGCAGGGATTCAGCATCAACGCTAACAAGCGATTTATTCGCATCGCCAAGAACAACCGCGAAATCTCCGACATCGCTTTCCGCAACCAGGTCACAAATACTGTGTCGCAGGTGGAGAACATCTATTGGGATCTGGTCAGCGCCTACGAAGCCGTGAAAGTGAACGAACGCTCGGTGGCCCTGTCTGAGAAAACTCTCTCCGATAACCAGAAGCAGGTGCAGATCGGGACCCTGGCGCCCATCGAAGTCGTCCGCGCGCAAAGCCAGGTAGCCTCCAGCAATCAGGCGTTAATCGTGTCGCAGACTAACCTGCAGCTGCAGCAGCTTTTGATGAAGAACGCTATCACTCGCAACATGAGTGATCCCAATCTCGCGTCCGCCGAAGTGATTCCTACCAGCACCATGGCGCTGCCATCGGTCGAACCGGTCGTTCCTATTCAAGACCTGGTGAATGACGCGCTCTCACATCGTCCTGAACTGGCGCAATCGCGGGTCGATTTGGTGAACCGCGACATCACCAAGAAAGCTGCGGCCAACGCTCTGCTGCCCAGTGTGGACCTGGTCGCGTGGTATGGCTCCGCGGCATTGGGGGGCCCAACCAATCCTGATGTGATTTGCGGCAATCCCAACGCGAATCCGAATTTCTGCATTCCACCGGGCTCGACCGCCCCGAGTGGCTGGAGTGGCGCATTCAAGAACCTGTTTGGCTACAACTACCCCGATTACGCCGTGGGCTTCAACGTGAACATCCCGATCCGCAACCGTGCCGCGCAGGCCACGCAGGTGCGCTCCGAACTGGAATACAGGCAGTCGCAGATGCTGTTGCAGCAGCTGCAGAACCAGATCGGAATCGAAGTCCGCAACGCTCAGTTCGCCGTCCAGCAAAACCGGGCGCAGGTGGATGCCGCACAAAAGGCCGAAGAACTGGCGCAGCAATCGCTGGATGCCGAGCAGAAGAAGTACGCGCTCGGCGCTTCCACCAATACGCTCGTACTCCAGGCCCAGCGCGATCTGACCCAGGCGCAGTCGAACACTGTGTCGGCGCTTGCCGCATACGAAAAATCGCGCGTGGAACTGGATCGCGTCACCGGCCTCACGCTCACGCACAACGGCATTCAAATGGCCGATGCGGAGAGCGGCCAGGTGAAGACGATGCCGAACGTGCCCGGCGTCGTGCCCCGCCAGGAGCCTACGCCACAACAACAGCAGATGGCGCCGCCTCAGGGCGCCGCTCCGCAAACCCAGCCTCCCTCGGCGGGGACGAACCCAGCGGAGACCATCCAGGCTCAGCCGTCATCCTCGGAGCCGCAAACCCAACCGACACCGCCGCAGCACTGATCACGAAGGGCACAGTGGAATTCCTCTGTGTCCTCCGTGTCCTCTGTGGTTAAATTTCGTCCGTGACGCTCTCCGTCGTCATCATCACCCACAACGAAGAAGCAAACATCGGGCGAACGCTGAGGAGCGTGCTGCCCCTGGTTGCGAATGGGCACGGCGAAATCGTCGTCATCGATTCCGGCAGCAGCGATCGCACCGTCGAGATCGCGCGAGAACATGGCGCCCAGGTCTTTGTTGAGGATTGGAAGGGCTACGCGGGACAGAAGAATTCAGCAATTGCGAAGGCGAAGGGCGACTGGATCCTGAGTCTCGATGCCGACGAGGAACTCGAGGCTGGCCTTGTCGCGGAGATCGCGACAATCATCGGGGTCGAGCCGGCCGATGCTGCGAGTTCCGCCGTTAAAGGCAAGCCCTGGTGCCTTACTCTGGAGAACCCGCGACCTCTTCCGCCGTCGGCGAATGAAACTCACGGTTACTGGATTCCCCGCAAGAATTTTTTCCTGGGCCGCTGGATTCGGCATGGCGGCTTCTGGCCCGACCGGAAACTCCGCCTGTTTCGCCGCGGCACGGGAAACATTGCCGAGCGCGCCGTCCACGAGGTCATTACGGTGGACGGCCCTACCCGAGGCCTGCAGCACGCGCTGCTTCATCATGCCTATCCGACGCTTTCGAGCTACACGGGGCACATGAATCGATATTCGTCGCTGGGCGCCGAGATGGCCGTCGCCGAAGGTCGCCGCGGCTTCAGCTTTCTCGACATTGTCATCCGTCCCCTGGCCACTTTCTTCTACAACTACTTCATTCGCCTTGGATTTCTTGATGGACGCGAAGGCCTGCTCCTCCACCTCTATCACGCTGTGTATGTGTCGTGGAAGTACGCTAAGGTTTGGGAACTCAGTCGCTCACCCAAGGAACTCTAATCCTGAAGCTCCTCTCCGTGTCTCCGTTGTGACCGAGCTCCAACGACCAGCGACTAGCGACCCACGACCCCAGCTCAAGTGACTTGTTCGCCTGTTCGCGCATCTTCTATGATGAGCAGTTATCCACGGGGGGTCATGGCTGATCAAAAAACCACGCGTGATCTAGTCGAAAGTCCCATTCACGACGTCTTCGAGGGCCGCTCTCCATTGCAGCCTGAAAAACAGTGGGCCGAGAAGACACTGGGTCCCACCCTGGAGAAAGCTCCGGAAAAGCCCATTGGAGCGCCAACCGGGGTCAATCTGGACGAGCATGGGCACGCTCGCTTCACCACCATTTCCGGCATGCCGATCCGGCGTCTGTACACCAAGGCCGATCTTCCCGAGGATTGGGACTACGACCACTACCTCGGCTATCCCGGCCAGCCGCCGTATACGCGCGGCATTCACGCCAGCGGCTATCGCGGAAAACTTTTCACCATGCGCCAGTTTTCCGGTTTCGCTTCGCCGGAAGAAACAAACCGGCGCTACAAGTATCTGCTCGAGCATGGCGGCAGCGGCCTCTCGGTCGCATTCGATCTGCCCACCTTGATGGGCTACGACTCCGACCATCCCTTCAGCGAGGGCGAAGTCGGCAAATGCGGCGTCGCCATTGATTCGCTCGAGGACATGGAAATTCTCTTCAACGGCATCGATCTGGAGAAGACCACCGTCTCGATGACCATCAACTCGCCCGCCTCGGTCCTGTGGGCGATGTACCTGGTGGTCGCCGAAAAACAGGGCGCCGACTGGAAGAAAATTTCCGGCACCATTCAGAACGACATTCTCAAGGAATACATCGCGCAGAAGGAATACATCTATCCGCCCGCGCCTTCGATGCGCCTGGTGGTAGACACATTCGAGTTTGGTTCGCTGTTTACGCCGCGCTTCAACACCATTTCCATCAGCGGCTATCATATTCGTGAAGCCGGATCGACCGCGCTGCAGGAACTGGCATTCACCTTATACGACGGCGTGGAATACGTGGAATGGGCCGTCCGGCGCGGTCTCGACGTGGATGAGTTCGGCCCGCGGCTCAGTTTCTTTTTCAATGCCCACAACGATTTTTTTGAGGAGATCGCCAAGTACCGCGCCGCGCGCAAGATCTGGTACAAGGTGATGACCCACCGCTTTGCGGCGAAAAATGCGCGCACCGCCCTGATGCGTTTCCATACTCAAACCGCCGGCGTTTCCCTGCCCGCGCAACAGCCCATGAACAACATCGCGCGCGTCGCGCTGCAGGCGTTGGCGGCGGTGCTGGGCGGCACGCAGTCGCTGCACACCGACGCCTACGACGAAGCGCTCGCGCTGCCCACGGAAGAGGCCGCGCGCATCGCGCTGCGCACGCAGCAGATCATCGCCTACGAATCGGGCGTGACCCAGACCGTGGATCCCCTCGGCGGATCCTACTTCCTCGAGCGCCTCACCCTCGACATGGAAAAGGGCGCCTTCGAATACTTCGAGAAGCTGGACGCGATGGGCGGAATGGTGAAAGCCATCGAGCGCGGCTACCCGCAGAAGGAAATCGCCGAAGCTTCTTACCAGTACCAGCGCGCCGCCGAAGCGAAGGAAAAAATCATTGTGGGCGTGAACGACTTCACCATTAAAGAGGAGTCGCCGGAAATTCTCTACATCGACGAGACCGTCGAGCGGCAGCAGTCGCAAAAATTAAAAGCCTTGCGCGAACGCCGTTCCAATCACGAAGTGCGACGCTGCCTCGATGCGCTGAAGAAAGCCGCGGCCCAGGAACCCAAAGCCGGATCGAACGGAAACATCTCTTCAGCGAATACAATGCCTTACATCGTCGATGCCGTGCGCACCTATGCCACCGTGGGCGAAATCTGCGAAGCTCTGCGCGAGGTTTACGGCACCTATACGGAGGTGAGCATCACGTAGTTGGTCGTTGGCTGTTGGTCGTTGGTCGTTAAGTATTGGTCCTTAATCGTTAGCGGCTGACGATCTAAGTAGGTATACCCCAGTGAAACGCGGCTAGTGACCAACGACTAACGACTTCGCAACGACTGAATCCCAATCCTCCTCTGCTGAATCAAAACCGCCATGCGTCACGCCGTCCGCCATCTGAAAAAAGCTGACCCCGTCATGTGCGCGATCATCGAGCGTATCGGGCCGTGTCGAATGCAATATGACGAGCCGCGCTTTCACAGCCTGGCAGAAGCCATCGTGTACCAGCAACTCAACGGCAAAGCGGCGATGCAGATTTTCAAACGCGTTACCGATCTGGCCGGAGATCCGCTCACGCCTGAGGGCATTCTGAAATTATCTGAGGCGCAGATGCGTGGCGCCGGTCTCTCCAAGCAGAAGCTTACTTATCTTCGCGACCTGGCCGGCAAAACGCATTCCGGAGTAGTGGACTTCGCCCGCCTGCCCGATCTTCCCGACGACGAAGTCATCACCCAATTGACCCAGATCAAAGGCATCGGAACTTGGACCGCGCACATGTTTCTGATGTTTGCGCTGCGCCGTCCGAATGTGCTTCCCACGGGTGATTACGGAATCCAAATGGCCGTCTGCAAACACTATCGCAAGCGCAAAATCCCCAAACCCAAGCAGATGGAAAAGATCGCCAAGTGCTGGGAACCGTACCGCAGCGTGGCCTGCTGGTATCTGTGGAAGAGCATGGATACTAAGACGATGTAGCAGTCAGCATTCAGCAATCAGCATTCAGATGGCAGTTGTTTTCGCCTCACACCTGTCGGTCGATCAACGCGAAATACCAGATCTCCTGTGATCCCCGACACTCCGGAGATTGATGTCTTCCCGTATAATTCGGCTGTGTTCGACGATATCGAACATTTTCGAGAAAAGCCGCAAATCAAAAAGTGGCACGCGGTGGCCGCACTACTTTGCGCTTTTCTCGTCGGAATTCACGCACGTGTATTGATCGCGCATCGAAGCTGGAACTGGGGGTCGTGGTTAAAGATCGGCTTTGAGTCGCTGCCGGTTTTGGGTTTGTCGAAGTCCCTTTTTGAGCTCGTCGCATCAAGAAAGGAACTGCCGTACTCCAATGGCGGCTGAACAAAAAATCCGCGTCCTCGTCGCTAAGCCCGGCCTGGATGGTCACGACCGCGGCGCCAAGGTGATTGCCCGTGCCCTGCGCGATGCCGGCATGGAAGTCATCTACACCGGCCTGCGGCAGACGCCGGAGATGATCGTCGACGCCGCTCTGCAGGAAGACGTGAACGTCATCGGCCTATCCATTCTTTCCGGCGCTCACAACGCCATCGTTCCTCGCGTGATGGAACTGCTTCGCGGGCACCATATGGACGACGTGCTGGTACTGGTCGGCGGCATCATTCCCGACCAGGATGTCGCGCGTCTCAAGCAGCAGGGCGTGGCGGGAATTTTTCAGCCCGGCACCCCCATGGACGAGATCATCCAGTTCATCCGCTCCAACGTGAAATCCCACGGCATTCCGGCGACGCCGTAAATGGCCCCGCAGGACTCCAAAACCCGCCAGCTCGAAATCATTCAGAACGCCGTCGGCCCTGCTCCCTGGTACTGGAAAACTTTCCCGTCCGTGACCGGCACGTCCCGCCAGGCTCTCGAGTGGACGTTCCACGGCAACGATGGCGACCTGGCGTATCTCGTGACTCTAGCGCTCGCGCAGGAACCAGACACGCCTCGGCTGGCGCTGAACACTTATTGCCGCCCTTTCCTGATTCCCTCGGGAAAGCTAGGTATCTGGTGTCCGGAGCCGAATGAGCTCCGCGTTCTTTGCTTCGACCCTAACCAGCTCGCCGCATTTCCTTTCACCGAAATCGCCGGATGGTTCAAGCGCTCCAATGACCGCCTGTACGCCACCACCGCGCCCCTGGCCGAAATCGAGTTGTCGTCGAAGCTTCAGCCAGGCATGCAGAAGATTGAAATCCCAGAGCCGTTCCGCGACTTGGATGAGTTACTCCTCATCAGCTCCTATGCGGCGAAAACGAAGGATGAGCCGGCGGCGGCCATTCTTGTCCTCTATCCACACGCCGGCTTGGTTGAAGTGCTGCCGCAGAAATGGTTTACTGCCAGCCGGTTCGAGGTGGGGCCGCAGTGGATCAGCCGCGTTGCCCGCGATCCTGCGACGCATCGCATCGTCGGCGAAGGCGTGCGCATCGGCACCTTCGAACTCACCGACGACGGTTGCGACATCGCCAATTGGATTGAAAAACAGTGACAACACGGAGTCACTAAGACAGAAATTGATTGCGTTTTTCTCTGTGACTCCGTGTCTCCGTGGTGAAATCTTTCTGTGAAAACCAACGTCCACTACTCGTTGGAAACCGCCGGGAATACTTCGATTCTGCGTTTGCAATCGCTGGACGGAATCAATCGTTTGACCCGCGCCTGTGTTCTCGCTCTCACCGAGATTATCTCCCGACTTACTCGAGAGAACCCGTCGCCCCTGATCATCACCGGAACCGATCATTTCTTTTCGACCGGCGCCGACCTTCACGAAATTGTGGAACTGACCGCCCCGGAAGCGTTGAAGTTCTCGTCGCTGGGACAGACTCTAACGCATCAGATCGAAAATTTCCCTTCTCCGGTGCTCGCCGCGATTCGTGGTTATTGCATGGGAGGCGGGCTCGATCTTGCGCTCGCGTGCCATGCCCGCATTGCCGCGCCCCAAGCGGTTTTCGGACATCGCGGTGCGGCCCTGGGACTGATCACCGGCTGGGGCGGAACCCAGCGCCTCCCTCGCCTCATCGGCAAAGCTCGCGCCCTGCAGATGTTTCTCGCCGCCGAAAAAGTAAATGCTGCTGAGGCGCTGCGCATTGGCCTTGTCGCCGAAATCCAGGAGGATCCGGTTGGCGCATCTCTGCGACGCTTGACCACGCCGCCCGCGAGCCCGCTTTCCTGATCCACCAACGCTTCGCCGTCGCGTTGCACCCGCGCTTCCCCTGTTGTAACGTAAATGGTTTCTCCTTGGGGGGCCATGCCTGACCGTACGGATCAATTCGCTCCTGACGCCGCTCTCAACCGGCTCGACACGCACGTGGACGCCACCTCGCAACGCTTCGAAAAAAATATGCGCGCCATGGCTGACCTGGTGGCGCAGGTCCGCAATGAAGAAGAAAAGATTCGCGAGGGCGGCGGCGCCAAGGCCATCGACAATCAGCATGCCAAGAAAAGACTCACCGCGCGCGAACGCATTGCCCTCCTTCTTGATCCGGGAACGGAATTTTTCGAACTGGGGATTTACGCGGCCTACAAGATGTACGAAGAATGGGGCGGCGCACCGGCCGCGGGCGTGATCACCGGCCTGGGCCGCATTCATGGCCGTTTGCTAATGCTGATCGTGAACGACGCCACCGTCAAGGCGGGTGCGTTTTTTCCCATGACCTCGAAGAAGGTCATTCGCGCCCAGAACATTGCCATCGAAAATCACATTCCGACCGTTTATCTTGTCGATTCCGCCGGCGTTTTTCTTCCCCTGCAGGAAGACGTCTTCCCTGACACCGATGATTTTGGCCGCGTGTTCCGCAACAATGCCGTGATGTCGGCCATGAACATTCCCCAGGTCGCGGCG
>Ga0070741_10009362_pt1 | contig 19084 bp, 17 predicted proteins | sample Coa_R1_4_FD_66440 | JGI IMG/M metagenome (GOLD analysis project Ga0070741, IMG submission 66440) | Surface soil microbial communities from Centralia Pennsylvania, which are recovering from an underground coalmine fire - Coalmine... | ecosystem: Environmental > Terrestrial > Soil > Unclassified ...
CGAAGCGCTCTTTGAGCCGCGCCGCGCGAGCCTCCAGGTCGCGGGCGGCCGCCGCGGCGGCGGGATCGAGCGCGCGCAGCAGGCGGGCCAGGCCGCGATAGGCGGCGTAGAGGTAGCCCTGCACTTCCACGAGGGCGATCGGGGGCTTCGGCAGGCGCCCGTCCTGAAACATGATCCCCTCGCCCGAGTCTTTCCAGCCCTGGTTGGCCAGGCCCTTGGCGGAGCGCCGAGCGTATTCGAGGTAGCCGTCGCCGTCGCGGTCGCCGGACTCCACGCACCAGCGGAGGGCCGCTTCGAGGTTGGGGCGGAGGTCGCGCACGAGCGCGAGGTCGCCGGTCCAGTCGTAATAGGCGGCGGCGAGCATCAGGAAGAGCGGCGTGGCGTCGATCGAGCCGTAGTAGGGGCGGTGGGGCACGCGGTCGGTGCGCGCTAGCTCGCCGCCGCGCAGCTCGTGGAGGATCTTGCCCGGCTCCTCGTCGCGCCAGGCGCTGTCGCGCGTGCCCTGGTAGCGAGCGAGCAGGCGGAGGATGCCCGCGGTGAAGTCGGGGTTCCAGGCGAGCGTCTGGAAGCCCGTGATGAGGCTGTCGCGGCCGAAGAGGGTGGCGTACCACGGGATGCCGGCGCTGAAGAAGCGGTCGCCGTCGAGGCGGTTCACGAGCAGGCGGAGGTCGGCCAGCGAGCGCTCGATGGCCCGGTTGAACCCCTCGTGGTCAGTGTGGAGGCGGGTGGCGGCCGCTAGCCACTCGCGGTGGGACTCCCGGGTGCGCGCGGCGGTCGAGAGCCGCGCCGGCGCGTCCTCGGGCGGCGGGGCGCCGTCGTGGACGCGGGCCGTGACCTGCACGTCGAGGGTGGCGCGGCTGAGCGGCTGGACGTGCAGGCGGTAGTCGGCCCGGGTGGCACGCAGCCGAGCGGGCGGCTGGCTGAACGTGAGGCGCGTCTCGTAGGTGCGGGCGTCGAGGCCGCGGTAGGCGAGCGTGACGGCGTCGGCGGTGAGCTTTGGGGGCTGGTGGGCGCCGCGCTGGGCGCGGCCGATGCCGCGCACCTCGAAGATGTCGGCGAAGTCGGCCACGAAGCGGATGGCGATGGCCACGTCGACCGGGAAGAGGTTGAAGTTGCTCACGGTGATCCGCTCGTCGAAGCCGGCCTCGTGGGCCAGGCGCTCGCGGCCAATGAGCAGGGTTTCCTTGCGGATGGTGCGGCGGCCGCGGCGGATGTCGCGGTTGGTCAACTGCTGGTCGGCGGCGTAGCCGAGGCGGGCGGTGCTGGCGAGGACGACGGCCTGTAACTGGCTGAGGCTCACCTCGTAGCCGGACAGGTGGCGCGTGTCGCCGAGGTAGAGGCCGAAGCCGGCGGTGTTGGCGATGGGGATGTTGCCGTCCTGGTCGAACAGGGTGAAGTGGTTGTCCTCCTTGATGACCATCGCGTTGCGGATGTCGTTGGCCATCGCGGTCTCGCCGTGCTGGAGGATGCGGCGCTCGCGCTCGCGGGCCGGGGCGGGCGTGCCCACTTGCGGCCGCTCGACGAGATCGTTGAGGGTCCGGAGGCGGTGGCTGAGCGTGGAGAGCAGCGCGGCGGCGACGTGCCGGTTGCCAAGGAGGTAGTCGTAGAAAGCATCGCGGTGGAGCACGGCGCAGGTGGTGGTGGTGAGCGCGACCACGTCGGCGGAGCGGGGGGCGTTCTCCAGCAGGGCCATCTCGCCGAAGACGTCGCCGGGGCGTAGCTCGGCGAGCGGCAGGGTCTCGGCGTCGCGGCCGTGCCGCTCCACGCGGACGCGGCCGGCGAGGACGAGATAGAGCGTGTCGCCGATCTCGCGCTCGACGACGATCCTGGCGCCGGGCGGGTACTCGCGCAGCTCGGTGCGCGCGGCGAGCGGATGCAGCTCGGCTTCGCTCAGGCCGCTGAGGAGGGGCACCTTGTGCAGTTGCCGCTCGACGGTCGCGAGCCAGGCCGGGCCTGGCTCGGCGCCGGCCGGCGGTTCCGGCGTCGGGGTGGGTGGCATTCCGGCTCCCTCGGCCCGCAACCTGCGGTTCACTCACCGCAGGGGCGCCGTTAACCTTCGTGGCCAATGGTGAATTGGGGCGGGGGCCAGCGGTTCGCCGGCTGGCTGCCGCCCGAGTAGGAGGATGCCGCGAGCGCCGCGATGATTCAAGTCCTCATAGACAATCCGATCTTACTGCTGTTCGTGATCGTGGCGATCGGCTATCCGCTGGGGCGCATCCGCGTGGCGGGGAGCGGCCTGGGCGTGGCGGCGGTGCTGTTTGCCGGGCTGGCGGTGAGCGCGCTGGACCCGCGCTTGCGGCTGCCCGAGATCGTGTATTCGTTTGGGCTGGCGCTGTTCGTCTATACGCTGGGGCTGAGCAACGGGCCGGCGTTCTTCGCGTCGTTCCGGCGGCAGGGGCTGCGCGACGCGCTGCTGATCGGCGGCGCGCTAGCGCTGGCGGCGGCGCTGACGGTGGGGACGCGTCAGTTGCTGGGGCTCGACCCGCTGCTGGCGGTGGGTGTGTTTGCTGGCAGCCTGACGAATACGCCGGCGCTGGCGAGCGCGCTGGAGTATGTGCGCCACGCGGCGCCGGGCGCGGGGCTGGACGAGCGGCTGGCGGCGCCGGTAGTGGGCTACTCGGTCACCTATCCGATGGGCGTGGTTGGGACGATGCTGGCGCTCGTGGTGGCGCAGCGGTGGTGGCGGGTGGACTACGGGCGGGAGGCGCAGGGGCTGCGCGACCAGGCGCTCGCCAACCAGCCGCTGCGCAGCCGCTCGATCCGCGTGATGCGGCGGGACGCGGCGGCGCAGACGATTCAACAGCTCATGGAGGCGCAGCGCTGGGACGTGGTGTTCGGCCGCGTGAAGCGGGCGGGGCGCCTGACGCTGGCGACGGGCGCGACACGCTTGCAGCCCGGCGACGTGATCACGCTGATCGGCCGCGAGGAGGAGCTGGACCGGGCGACGGCGTACCTGGGCGAGGCGAGCGCGGAGCGGCTGGAGCTGGACCGCAGCGCGGTGGACTTCCGCCGCATCTTCGTCTCGGATCCCAAGGTCGCCGGTCACAGCCTGCGCGCCCTGGACCTGGTGAGCCAGTTTGGCGCGGTCGTGACGCGCGTGCGGCGGGGCGACGTGGAGTTCCTGCCGCGGGGCGACACGGTGCTGGAGCTGGGCGACCGGGTGCGGGTGCTCGCGCGGCGGGAGAACCTGGGCGCGGTGAGCGCCTTCCTGGGGGACTCGTACCGCGCGCTGAGCGAGATTGACGTGCTGACCTTCAGCCTGGGGCTGGCGGGGGGGGTGCTGGTGGGGCTCGTGCCGCTGCCGCTGCCGGGGGGGCTGACGGTGCGGCTGGGGCTGGCGGGCGGGCCGCTGGTGGTGGCGCTCTTGCTGGGCGCGCGCGAGCGGACGGGGCCGCTGGTGTGGACGCTGCCGTATAGCGCGAACCTGACGCTGCGGCAGCTCGGGCTGATCCTGTTCCTGGCGGGCGTGGGGACGCGGGCGGGCCACGAGTTCGTGACGACGCTGGCGCAGGGGGGCGGGCTGGCGCTGTTCGTGGCAGGCGCGGCGATCACGGGCGCGACGACGCTGGCGGCGCTGTGGGCGGGCTACCGGCTGCTGGGCATCCCGCTGGGCGTGGTGGCGGGGATGGTGGCGGGGTTGCAGACGCAGCCGGCGGTGCTGAGCTTCGCGCTGGAGCGGACGGACAACGACCTGCCGAATAAGGGGTACGCGAGCGTGTACCCGCTGGCGACGATCGGGAAGATCGTGCTGGCGCAGCTTCTGCTGATGGCGCTGGGGGGTAGCGGGGGCGGACCTACCCCCCCCGCCCTCCTTCCCTGATAGGGAAGGGGGGAGAAAGAGGTCGGGCGCCCTCACCCCGACCCTCTCCCAGGGGGAGAGGGGGGAGGCGCGGGCGCCGGGAGAGCGAGGAGACGATGCCGCCGGAGCCGCCGACGCGCGCGGCGCTGCTGCTGGGGCCTAGCTCAGGGCGGCTGCTGCCGAGCCTGGAGCTAAGGTTCGCGGATGGGCGGCCGGCGCCGCTGTGGGACTACCGTGGGCGGGGGCCGCTGGTGGTGTTCCTGCACGAGGCGCCGGGCTGCGCGGCGTGCGCCGCGCGGCTCGGGGAGCTGCGGGCCGCCCACCCGGGCTACCGGGAGCTGGGGGCGCAGGTGCTCGCGGTGGGGCGGGAGGCGCCAGAGGGGCTGCCGTACCCGACGCTCGTTGATCCCGCGGGGCGGCTGGCGGGGGCGCTCGGGCTGCCGCTGCCGGCGCTCGTGGTGGTGGGGCGCACGGGGGAGGTCTGGGCGGCCTGGGGCGGGGACCACGCGGCGCTGCCGGACTCGGCCGAGCTCGCGGCCTGGCTGGAGTACGCGCTGAGCGAGTGCCGCGAGTGCTTCTGCTGCGAGCTGGCGTGGCCGGCGAGCTGGGTGCGGGAGGCGCCCTGAGCTGGTGGCCGCGGTTGGCCTCAACCTCGCCGCCGTGAACGGCGGGCCAGGAGACGCGACTGTGGCCTGCCGTTCACGGCGGCCGGACCTACACCGCGACTGCGGACAGCAGTTTAGGGCGGGCAGAGGTACGTGCCTAAGCTGGCCGCTCCGCGTGCGCGGCGAGGTAGTCGCGGATGGCGACGAACGATTCATAGGTGGGCTTCATGCGCTCCACGCCCTGCCGGCGGCCGATGGAGGCGACCTTCAGCACGACGAGCGCCGGCCGGGGGCCGTCGAGAATGACGGGCAGGTCGCGCTCGAAGGCCGCCAACTCGTCGTAGACGAGGGCGCGCGGGTAGCCCGCGCCGAGGGCCACCGCGCGGAAATCCACCAGGCCGCTGCCCGGGGTGGGCTGGCCGCCGGTCGTATCGTAGGCGTTGTTGTCGTAGACGAAATGGATTAGGTTCGCGGGCTTGGCGCGCGCGATAGTGACGAGTGAGCCGAGGTTCATCAGCAGCGCGCCGTCGGTATCGAGCACCCACACGCCGACGTCGGGCCGCGCGAGGGCCACGCCGAGCCCGAACGAGGAGGCTTTGCCCATCGAGCCGGTCACGGCGATGTCCAGCTCCGGCCGGGTGGAGAGCGGCGGCCAATCTTGGCGGGTGGTCTCGGACAGGACGACGATCTCGTCGGTGCGGGCACGCGCGAGGAGCTTCAGGGGCGCCGTGGGCTCGGGCATCTCGCGTCGCTGCGCGCTCATCGGTGGTACTCCTTGCCGACGAGCACGGCCACGGGATGGCTGCTCGCCTGCGCCTGCTGGTAGGCCTGGGAGATGTAATGGCAGGTGGCATCCGAATCCACGACGTAGTAGGGGATGCCCCAGGCGCCGAGGAGCGGCTCCAGGTAGCGCGCGGCGGAGTCGGCCGCGGTCCGGCCGGGGCCGGCATAGCCGCGGTAGCCGAGCATCAGCAGCAGCGGCAGATGCAGGTCGAGGCAGAGGCCGCGGATGGAGTCGCCCGATTCGAAGAAGCCCGTGCTCTGAATGAGGACGACCGGCCGCTTGCCGCCCATGATGAGGCCGGCGGCGATCGCCATGGACTCGCCCTCGCGGCAGACGGGGACGAGCGTGATCGGGCTTTGCAAGATGGCCTCGTAGAGGAAGCCTGTCTCGCTGTCCGGGAGCCAGACGATGTGCGTGACGCCGCACCGACTCAGCTCGTCGAGGACGCTGGCGGCTTGCAGGGTCGCCGTGGACGCGGCCATATGCTCCGTTCCTCTCTGCCTCGGCTGATCAGGCGCTGATCAGCACCAGGCGCTCGCAATGGAGGCATGCGGTCACTCGCGTTCGAGGATGACCACGGGGATCTCGCGGGTAGTGCGGGTCTGGTACTCGGCGTAGGGCGGGTAGAGCGCGACCATCCGCCGCCAGAGGGCCGGCTTCTCGGCCGCGCTGGCGGGGCGGGCCCGGGCGCGGAAGCGGTCCGCCTTCACCTGCACCTGGACGCCGGGCTGGACCAGGAGATTGCGATACCACTGCGGATGCTCGGGGGCGCCGCCACGGGAGGCGACGACGAGGTAGCGGTCGCCGTCGCGGCCGTAGATGAGCGGCGTCGTGTATTGCTTGCCGGTGCGGCGGCCGGTGGTGGTTAGCAGGAGCGTTGGTAGGCCCTCCCAGATGTGGCCGTCTTCGCCGTTGGTCGCCAGATAGCGGTCCCGGTGCTCGATCTGCCACCCGGGTGGTCGATTGCCGCGCGTGCCGTACTCCGTCATGTGCCCTGCTCCCCTCGTCAGATTTCCAGCGCCCCGGTACCCCACGCGGTGTTACCGGCTCGTGTCCGGCGGTTGCCCTCCCCGGAAGCCCTCACCCCGACCCTCTCCCAGGGGGAGAGGGGGAGGATGCGGCTCTCACCCGACCCTCTCCCAGGGGGAGCGGGAGAGGAGGCGCCCTCACCCCGACCCTCTCCCAGGGGGAGAGGGAGTAGGACGTGCCCTCACCCGCCCGCTACCAAGGGGAGAGGGGGAGGGACGCCGGCTCCTACTGAACTCGATATTACTCGCGGAACTGCAGGGTCATCTCGATTTCGACGGGGGCGTTGCCGCCGAGGGAGGCGACGCCGATGGAGGCGCGGGTGTGCTGGCCGCGCTCGCCCCAGAGCTGGACGAGGAGGTCGGACTCGCCGTTGGTGACTTTGGCCATGTCGGTGAAGCCGGGGGCGACGTTGACGTAGCTGATGAGCTTGATGATCTGCTCGACGCGGTCGAGGTCGCCGAGGGCGGCCTTGATGACGGCGAGGTGGTTGAGGCCGACGTTGCGGGCCATCTCGTAGGCTTGCTCGACGGTGACGGTGTCGCCGACTTTGCCCTCGTACTTGCGCACGCCGTTGATGCGGCCGGTGTTGCCGCCGACGTAGAGGAGGTTGCCGGCGCGGACGTAGCCGACGTAGGTGCCGACCGGGGTGGGCGGGTTGGGCAGCTCGTAGCCAAGGGCGCGGAGCTTGTTCTCGATCTCCATGCGGTGGGCCTTTCTCGCCGGGGGCGGCGGGGCAATCGGGCCGGGCAGGGCGCTGCTTGCTGCGCCCCGACGCTGGGCCGGGGGGCGACCGGGCAGGGCGCAGCAAGCAGCCAGGGCGCAGCGAGCAACGCCCCTACACCGGCGGGGCGGGCCGCAGGCCGCGGGCGGGCACGAGACCCGCCCCTACCGATGGCCGCCATGCTAGAGCGCGTAGAGGGCGCGGGCGTTGGTGTCGGTGATCTTGGCGTAGACGCGGTCGTCGAGGTCGCCGCTCTGGCGCAGGTTGCGGAGGGCCTCGATCTCGGTGGACTGGTCGTTGTGGCCGTAGTCGGTGCCGATGACGAGGTGGTCCTCGCCGGCGTACTGGAGGAGGTAGGGCACGTCGTCGTCGGTCTGGCAGGAGACGTAGAGGCGGTACTCCTCGAGCGGGTTGTCGGGCAGCGCGCGGCCCTGGGTGGGCAGACGGCGCTTGAGGTCTTTCAGGACGTAGGGCAGCCACTGGGCCGAGGCTTCGAGGAAGCCCATGCGGAGCCGTGGGAAGCGCTCGGGGAGGCCGCTCATGACGACGGAGTGGAAGGCGCCCACGGAGGCGAGGCGGAACTTCCAGAACGCGCCGCCGCCGTTGCGCTGGCCCAGCAGGTCGATGAGCCAGGGGTTGCCGTTGGCGATGTGGACGCCGATCGCCATGTCGAGGTCCTGGGCGCGGGCGAAGATGGGATCGAAGTAGGGATCGTGGAGCAGGTGGCCGCTCTCGATGCTGCGCAGGTAGATGGCGCAGGCGCCGTTGCGGCGGGCGAGCTCGATCTGGGCGAGGGCCTCGTCGAGGGCGAGGACGGGGACGACGCAGGCCCAGCGCAGGCGGCCGCCGCCCTGGCTCCAGATGTCGGCGAGCCAGCGGTTGTAGGCCTTGCAGAGGGCGATCTCGACCTCGGCCTTGTCGGCGACCTGCTCGATGAAGACCGTGGGGTAGAGCACCTGGATGTCTATGCCGAGCTCGTCCATGTGGCGCAGGCGGGCGGGGACGTTCTCGGCCGCGCGCGTCTCCTCGGTGGTGTCCATGCGGCGGCCGGCGCGGGCGGACAGCTCGGCGAACTGCTGGGCGGTGAGGACGGAGCGCGCGAGGCCGCGGGTCTTGCCGTCGATGAACCAGTAGGCCTGCGTGCTGCCCTCGGGGTGGACGATGCGGGGGCGGTATTCGCGGTCGGCGGGGTCCATATAGTCCCAGGTGCGGTCGGACTCGACGACGTGGGCGTCGGCATCTATGGTCGCCATGATCGTACATCCTCCCCAGGCGGGCTTAGCCCTGCGGCCGCGGCGCTTCCAGGCCGCCGAGGTATTGCAGCACCTCGTCCAGGAACATCACGTCGGCGTACTTGGAGTTCAGGTCGAAGAGGTTGACCTTGTGGCTGAGCCAGTTGCGGTCGAAGACGCACTCCTCGACGACGGCGACGGCGTAGCCGGCGTTGTAGCCGTCCACGGCGCTGGCGCGCACGCAGCCGCTGGTGGAGTTGCCGCAGAAGATGAGGGTGTTCACGCCGAGCTGGGTGAGGTAGGCGTTGAGGGGCGTGCCGTAGAAGGCGGTGGCGCGCAGCTTCTCGATGACGATCTCGTCGGGGAGCGGCGCGAGCGGCGCGAAGTGGCTGTACTCCCAGGCGCGGTTCTGGCTGGGGGAGTTGCGCTTGGTGGTCTGGGCGCGCTGGACGGGGGCGGGGAGCTGGGCCATGCCTTTGGTGTGGATGACCGGGATGCCGGCGGCGCGGGCGGCGGCCATGAGCTTCTGGGTGGGCTCGATGGCGTTCCAGGCGGCGAGGCCGCAACTGCTGGGGAAGCGCTTCATGGCTTCGCGGACCGGCTCGGGGCGGTCGCCGAAGACGGCGTTGTAGTTGTCGATGCAGAGCAGCGCCGGCCGGTCGCGCAGGCCCATGCGCGCGGCGTAGTTGCCGGCGATGGCGCGAATCTCGTCGTCGAGGACATCTTCCCAGGCGTGCTGGCGGTCCATCGCGGTGCCTCCTCCTCTGCCTCGCCGCCAACCAGGTGACCGCGGTTGCGCCAAACCTCGCCGCCGTGAACGGCGGGCCAAAGTAGCGGTGCCAGGCCCGCCGTTCACGGCGGCGGCCGGACGTGCCTACCGACCGCGGCCAGCAGCTAAGGCGCGGTCCCCGCGCGGGCCGGGGGACTCGCTTGCCTGGGACTATGCGCGTTGCGCGCGCGGCTGTCAACCGGCGGGAGGCGAACGCTGGTGTGCGGGCGGCCAGTGGGCTACGATACGCGCGGCAGGGGATGCTGGCCGACCGCCGGCCCGTGGGCGGGCGCAGCGCAGGGCTTAGGGCTAGGGAGGCGCGACGATGGCGAACGGGGCAGTGAGCTACGATCCCGCGGGGCGCTACGCGGTGAAGGTCGAGGACATTCCGTACCGGCGGGACGGCGACCGCTCGTGGCTGGCGCTGACGTACCAGCCGCAGGGCGCGGGGCCGTTCCCGGCGCTGCTGGAGGTACACGGCGGCGCGTGGAATAACGGCGACCGGACGGGCGCGCCGGCGCTGGCGGAGGGGCTGGCGGCGAGCGGCGTGGTGGTCGCCTCGATTGACTTCCGCATGGGCGGCGAGGACCCGTACCCGTCGTCGCTGGCGGACATCAACTACGCGACGCGCTGGCTGAAGCGGCACGCGGCCGACTTCCACGCGGACGCGGCGAGCGTGGGCGGGCTGGGCATCTCGAGCGGCGGGCACCTGATCATGCTGAGCGCGATGCGGCCGCGCGATCCGCGGTACGCGGCGCTGCCGCTGCCCGAGGCCGCGGGGCTGGACGCGACGCTGGCGTACGTGGTCTCGCTATGGGGCGTGCTGGACCCGCTCGGCCGCTACCGCATGGCGCAGGCGCGGGGCCTGGGGCACTACATCAAGTACCACGACGCCTACTTCGGGACGGAGGAGGCGCAGGCGGAGGCGAGCCCGCTGATGATCCTGCAGCGGGGCGAGCGGGTGGAGCTACCGCCGGCGCTGCTGATCCAGGGCACGGCGGACGAGGGCGTGCCGCCGGGGATGATCGAGGAGGTGGCGGCGCGCTACCAGGCGGCGGGCGGGCAGGCCGAGTTGGCGTGGTTCGAGGGCATGCCGCACGGCATCGCCGGCTGGCCGGACGCCGAGGTGGCGCGGATGATCGCGCGGATCAAGGGGTTCATCGCGCAGCAGGTGGCGCCGGCCGTCGGCGCGCGGTAAGCAGAAGGGGAGGGCCAGGTGGCGCTGGTGGGGCTCGCGGCAGGCAACTACCGGTATCTGACGGGCAGCAGCGCGCTGCCGTTCTGCGGCGGCGTGATCGCGGACGCGGGCTACGAGATCGTGCGCGCGACGCTGCGCCGGCCGATTCCGTGGCGGGAGGGCTTCGCGGCGATCGAGCGGCACCTGGCTGGGCTGGGACGGCCGCGCACGGCGCTGTGCGCGGTGGAGCTGCGCTGCGCCAAGCCGTACACGCGCGAGGAGTTCTTCTCGAAGGAGGGCTTCAACGGGCAGTACGGGGAGCGGCTGCGCGAGTGGGGCCTGGTGGTGGACGGCCTGGGGGCGACGGCGCGCACGAACATCGCGGTGGACCTCGTGCCGCTGGCCGAGCAAGTGATCTTCGCCTTCTCGTACACCGTGCCCGCGGCCGACGCGCCGCCGACGTTCGTGGTGTCGGGCGTGCCGGAGGCGGCGACGCTGCGGCCGGGCGACACGTCGCCGGAGGCGCTGCGAGAGAAGACGCGCGACGTGATGACGACGCTCGACCAGCGGCTCAGCGGGCTGGGCGCGAGCTGGGACCAGGTGACGGCGATGGGGCTGTACACGATCCACGACCTGTTCCCGGCGCTGCACGACGAGGTGCTGGCGAAGGCGGGCGCGGCGGCGCTGAACGGCATCCAGTGGTACTACGGGCAGCCGCCGGTGCAGGGCGGGGTGACGGAGATCGACGTGCGGGGCATCCAGCGGGAGATGCGGGTGGGGTAGGCGGCCCTCACCCCGGCCCTCTCCCAGGGGGAGAGGGGGAGGGACGCCCTCACCCCGACCCTCTCCCAGGGGGAGAGGGGGAGGGACGCCCTCACCCCGACCCTCTCCCAGGGGGAGAGGGGGGACAGAGCGGGGAGCGATGACGGAGATTCGGTTCGCGGACACGACGATCCGAGACGGGCACCTGAGCCTGTGGGCGCAGAACATGCGCACGGGCATGATGCTGGCGATCGCGCGCGACCTGGACCGCGCGGGCTTTACGTCGATCGAGTGCATGTACACGCACCCGAAGAAGGCGGTGCGCGAGCTGAAGGAGGACCCGTGGGAGCGGATCCGGCTGCTGCGCGAGCGGATCACGGAGACGCCGCTGCGGACGATCATCGGGCGGTTCCCGCAGTTCGACCTGTCGCCGCCGTTCCTGCTGGAGATGCGGCTGCGCTGCGAGGCGCGGGCGGGGATTCGGCAGGCGCGCATCTCGGACGAGTGGAACCAGGCGGACATGTGGGCCTGGAAGATCCGGGCGGCGCGCGAGGTGGGGATTGATCCGGTCGTGAACCTGATCTACTCGCACTCGCCGAAGCACACGGACGCCTACTACGCCGAGCGCGCGGCGCAGCTCGCGGCGCTGCGGCCGTTCCGCATTTGTCTCAAGGATCCCGGCGGGCTGCTGACGCCCGAGCGGCTGCGGACGTTAGTGCCGGCGGTGCTGGCGGAGACGGGCGACATCCCCGTGGAACTGCACGCGCACTGCACCACGGGGCTGGGGCCGCTGAACGCGCTGGAGGCGGTGACGCTGGGGATTCGGACGGTGAACACGGGGGTGCCGCCGCTCGCCAACGGCACGGCGCTGCCGAGCGTGTTCAACGTGGCCGCGAACCTGCGGGCGCTGGGCTACACGCCGGTGTTCGACGAAGCGGCGGCGCGCGCGGCGTCGCGGACGCTGACGGCGATCGCGGCGCACGACGGCCTGCCGATGGGCGAGCCGGTGGAGCCGGACGTGGCGCAGTACCAGCACCAGGTGCCGGGGGGGATGCTGACCAACCTGCGCCACCAGCTCAAGCTGGTGGGCATGGAGGACCGCTACGCGGACACGCTGGCGGAGTGCGCGCGGGTGCGGGAGGAGTGGGGCTGGCCGATCATGGTGACGCCGCTCAGCCAGTTCGTGGGCAGCCAGGCGGCGATCAACGTGATTACCGGCGAGCGATACCGCGAGGTGACCGACCAGACGGTCCTGTACGCGCTCGGCTACTGGGGCGGCGACGAGGCGATCCAGGGGATGGACCCGGACGTACGGGACCGCATCCTGGCGCGGCCGCGGGCGCGGGAGATCGTGGCGAACCCGCCGCGCGAGCCGACGCCCGAGGAGATTCGGGCGCGCTTCGGCGGCCCGGGGGTGAGCGAGGAGGAGATGCTGCTGCGGATGGAGTGCAGCGACGCCGAGCTGGCGGCGCTGCGGGCCGCCGGGCCGCCGCGCCGCTACGAGCAGCTCGACGCGGAGTCGCCGCTAGTGGGGCTGGTGGCGCAGCTCACGCGGCGCGCTGACCGGCAGTACATCCACGTGCAGAAGGGCGGCCTGGCGCTCACGCTGGCCCGCGGCGCAGCAGAACAGGCCTAAGCTGCTGGCTGTAGTAGCAATGCTGTTCCGGCCGCCGCCGTGAACGGCGGGCCTGAGTCGCGGCTATTGGCCCGCCGTTCACGGCGGCGATCTCTGGACCAACCGAACGGGTGAAGGTTTCACCCATAGGCTCACGGAATGGAGGAGGGGCCCCGTGTATCGGCGATCACAGCAGCCGCGTCGCATCCACCAGCTAGCGCCGCTGCTGGTGGGGCTGGGCCTGGCGCTGAGCCTGATTGCGGGCTGGCCCGCCCTGCCCGCGCGGGCCGCGCCGGTGGCGCAGGCGCTGCCGCCGAACGCCGGCCCGCTGACGGTGCGGGAGGTGGCCGAGCGCATCCGGCCCGCGGTGGTGCAGATCGTCTCGCAGTTAGCCAGCCGCAGCCTGGACCTGTTCACGGGCACGACCGTGCAGGACACGGGGATCGGCTCGGGCGTCATCATCGACCCGGCGGGCTACATCCTGACCAACCAGCATGTCGTGGCGGGCGCGCAGACGCTGACCGTCACGCTGGCTGATGGGCGCACCTTCCCCGGCCGGCTGGTGGGCGCGGACGCCGACACCGACATCGCGGTGGTGCAGATCAGCGGCGAGAACCTGCCGGTGGCGCCGCTGGGCGATTCGAGCCAGCTCGCGGTAGGCGACTGGCTGGTGGCGATCGGGAACGCGCTGGCGCTGCCGGGCGGCCCGACCGTGACCTCGGGGGTGGTGAGCGCGCTGGGCCGCACGCTCCTGGAGCCGGCCAGCGCGACCGGCCAGCCCGGCCCGCGCCTGTACGACCTGATCCAGACCGATGCCGCCATCAATCCGGGCAACTCGGGCGGCCCGCTGGTGAACCTGCGGGGTGAGGTCGTCGGCATCAGCACGCTGGTGGTGGGGTCGAGCGAGCAGGGCAGCGCGGTGCAGGGGATCGGCTTTGGGATCGCGATCAACACGGTGAAGCCGGTGGCCCAGGAGCTGATCGCGACGGGGCGGGTGGTGCGCGCGACGCTCGGGATCGCGTACGCCTGGGCGGGGCCGGCGGACGCGCAGCGGCTGGCGGGCAGCACGACCGCGGGCATGCTGGTGCTGCTGGTGCCGCCGGGGACGCCGGGCGCCCTGGCGGGCTTGCAGCGCGGGGACCTGATCGTGGAGATTGACGGCCAACCGCTGGCGGACGAGAGCACGCTGGCGCGACAGCTCCACGCGCACCAGCCGGGCGACCTCCTGCCGCTTACCGTGGTGCGGAACCGCGCGCTCGTCCCGATCCAGGTGGTGCTCGGGGCGCGGGCGCCGTCGTGACGTAGGCGCCCGGACGGCCCCGGCCCCCTAATAATGGGGGGAGTCCGGGGGGCGGACGGCGCTACGCCGCGGGGCCGCGCGGCGTGGGGTCCACGAGCACGTCGTCGCCCTCGACGCGGACGGCGTAGGTGGCGACGGGCACGAACGCGGGCGACCATACCGCCGCGCCGGTGCGGAGGTCGAAGCGCGCGCCGTGCAGCGGGCACTCGACCTCGGTGCCCTCCAGGAAGCCCTCGGAGAGCGACGCCTCGGCGTGCGTGCAGGTGTCGTCCACGGCGTAGAACGTGCCGCCGGCGTTGAACAGCGCGAGGAAGCGCCCGCCGACCTCGATGAGCCGGCCCTGCCCGGGCGGCACGTCGGCCACCCGCGCCACCTTCACGAACTCACCCATGCTCTCTATCCCGACGGTAGTCGCCGCGATCCGGCGCTTCACTCCATTATCGCGCCCCGGCGCGCTGTCCGCGGCGCGAGGCGCTACGCCGGCACGCCAACCCGGGCGCCGGCGGCGGGCGGCACGGCGGCGAAGAGGTTGAGCGCCAGCCAGCCGGGAAAGGCGCGCACGAGGTCGCGCGGGCCGTCCATCTCGATCAGCCCCTGGTGCATCGCGTCGGCCAGCGCCAGGCGGCCCATCCAGACCTTGTGCAGCGCCACCGTGTCGGTCGTCACATGCAAGTCTACGTCGAACCCTGGGTCCTTCAGGCAGACCGACGGCTCGGGCCGCTCGATCACCAGCCAGATGGTGCGCTGGCGGGCGCCGCGGAAGTCGAACTGCGCGACGATCCGCCGCTCGGGCACGCGGTCGAGGTGGATGCGGCGGCGCATGTCCCACATGAGCAACTGGGGGTCCGTATCGTCGGGACCGATATCGTGGTTCACCCAGCGCTGCCCCCAGGTGCCCAGCGCCTCCACGACGCCGTACAGCTCCTCTCCCGCGGGGGTCAGCCAGTAGCTCACGCGCTTGCCGCCGCCGGGTTCGGGGCGGCGCTCGACCACGCCGGCCCGCTCCAGCAAGCGCAGCCGCTGGACGAGGAGCGAGTGGGGGATGCCGGGCACGCCCTGCTCGATCTCGTGGAAGCGGTGGCTGTCGGTGAGCAGCTCGCGGATGATGAGCGGCGTCCAGCGCTCGGTGATGATCTCGGCCGCCTTGGCGACCGGGCAGAACCCGCCGTAGGCACGCATGGCCGGCTCCTCCTCGGGTGACCTCTCTGGCCACTCCATTTTTTGGACTGTCTGGATACTGGTGGCCCCATTATGCTCGAACCAGGCGGTGATCCGACAAGCGTGCCGCCGCACGGCGCACGAAGGAGGAGACGATGGCAATCGAGTACGCGAGCGCGACGTCGCGGGATGCGTGGGCCGAGGCGGAGGCGGCCGGCAGGGATCTGGTGGTGCTCGCCACGGCGCTGGCCGACGAGTTCCGGCCGGGGGCGGCGGCGCTGGACCGGACGGGCGAGTTTCCCTCTGGGAACTATCAGCGAATGCGGGAGACGGGCTACCTGCGCGCGGCCGTGCCGACCGAGCTAGGAGGCGGGGGAGCAGGACTGGCGGCGATGGCGCGGGCGCAGCAGGCGCTGGCGCGCGGCTGCGCGGCCACGGCGCTCGCGGTGAACATGCACCACTTCCAGGTGGGCTTCACGGCCGACACCTGGCGCAAGACGGCGGCCGCGCCGGCCGAGGCGCTGCTGCGCCGCATCGCCACAGAGGGCATCGTCATGGGCTCGACCGGCGCGGAGGCGCTCGTGCCCGGCGCGTGGACCACGACGACCACGGCCGAGCGCGACGGCGACGGCTACCGCATCAACGGCCGCAAGTACTTCTGCTCGCAGGCGCCGGGGATGGATGTCGTGCGGGTGAACGCCCTGGACCCCGAGACCGGGGAGATCCTGATCTGCACCGTGCCGGCGCACGCCGCGGGGCTGCGGGTGGTGGAAACCTGGGACACGACGGGCATGCGGGCGACCGCCAGCCACGACCTCGTGCTGGAGAACGTCCACGTGCCGGAGGCGGCTGTCGGCGCGCGGCTGCCGGCGGCAGGGCCGCTCCAGCACCCGGCGCTGGCGGGGGTGGCCGTGTGGTTCATCACGCTCACGGCGAGCGTGTACCTGGGGATCGCCGAGGAGGCGCGGGCCGAGGGGCTGAAGGCCATCGGAACAGGCATCAACTCCAGCTACCGCACGGAGCCGCTGACCGATCTGCTCGTCGGGCAGCTCGAATCCGACTACACGACCGCCCTGGCGGTGCGCGACCAGCTCGTGGGCCAGCTCGACGCCGACCGCGCGGACCCGCAGGCCGCGCTGGCGAAGGCCATGCTCGGCAAGGAGATCGTGATCGCGCACGCGGCCGCCGTGGTGGACCGGGCCGTCGAGCTAGCGGGCGGCCGGGCCTACTTCCGCCGCTCACCGCTGGAGCGGCTGGCGCGCGACGTGCGCGCGGCCCGCTTCCACCCGCCCGCCGCGCCCACGTCGTACCAGATGATCGGCGAGCGGGTGCGGCGCGCCGCGACGCCCGCCGCCTGAGGTCCGAGCGCCGAGGGCGAGGCCGCGCGGCCTCGCCCTCGCCCTCGCCGTCGCCCGGCCGCGATTTGGCTGCGGCTCGTCACGCCGAGCCAGTACGATAGGGGTGGCCGCCCGCTGTGGGGCGTACCCCGGCGGGCTGGTCGCGGACGATGGCTCGGCATGCGCCGGGCGGGGCGAGGGGAGCTAGATGAATCGAGCCGCGCTGGGTCGGCTGGTCGTCGTGGGGATGTTGGGCGCACTGCTGCTGGGGCAGCTCCCGGTGGGGGCGCAGAGCGGGGTGCCGCCGGCGCCCCAGCCGCTGCCGCCGGTGGCGAACGCCGACCCCTGGTTCGGGGTGGTGCAGGCGATCGCGGCGCCGCAGGCGGCGCTGAACGCGGGCGTGAAGTGGCAGCGGCTGATCTTTCCCTGGGACCAGATCCAGCCGAACGGGCCGAACGACTTCGCGCAGGGCTACTTCTCGGACGCCGACATCGACGCGCAGCGCGCGCTGGGGATCGAGGTCATCGGCGTCACGCTGTACACGCCGCAATGGGCGGCCCGCGACCCGCGCTACGGGGGGCGCAGCGTGCCGGCCAACCTGCAGCTCGGGATTGACGATCCGCGCAACTACTGGGCGGCATACGTGAAGCGGTTGGTGAGCCACTACCGCGGCCGCGTGGACACCTGGGTGTTCTACAACGAGCCGGACATGTACCGGGACAGCGACTACCATACCTTCGCGGGCACGCCGGAGGACTACGCGCAGGTGCTGAAGGTCGGGTACCTGGCCGCGAAGTCGGTGAGCCCGGACGTGAAGATCGTGATGGCCGGGTTCACCTACTCGTGGGACAAGGAGGCGGGCCGGCCGCAGTACCTCCAGCGGGTGCTGGACGCGCTGGGCGGCGACCCGACGGCGGCGCGCAACAACTGGTTCTTCGACGTGGTGGATGCCCATACCTACGGCAACCCGCTGAACACGTATGCGGTGCCGACGGCCTTCCGTCGCATCCTGCGGGAGAAGGGGATCGACAAGCCGATCTGGATCACGGAGAGCAACGTGCTCGTGAAGAACGACCCGCGCGTGCCGGCCGGCGAGGGGCCGTTCCGCGCGACGATTGATGAGCAGGCGTCGTACGTGATCGAAGCGATGGCGCTGGCGCGCGCGGCAGGGGTGCAGCGCTACAGCATCTACAAGATGCAGGACGAGTCGCCCGAGAACGGCGACGAGTACTGGGGGCTGATGCGCAACGACGGCACGGTGCGGCCGGAGTACGTCGCCTACCAGGTGGCGGCGCGCTACCTGCAGAACGTGCGCGGCGCGACGTATTACTGGCAAGGCTCGCAGATTCCGCCGAGCGAGCAGGAGATCAGCGCGCTGCTGGCGTCGAACACGAACCGCTACCAGTGGCCGTGGCCGGCGGCGGTGAACGTGGTGACGCTCGACCGGGACACGGAGCGCGTGACGGTGGTCTGGAACGGCTCGCCGCTGCCGGCCGACTTTGCGCTGCCGGCGCAGAGCCGCGCGGCGCAGATCGTGGACAAGTACGGGCAGAGCCGGCCGCTGGCAGCGACGAACGGCTACTACCTGCTGAGCCTGGAGCCGTCGCGCAACAACTCGGACCCGCGCGACCCGACGGCGTACCTGGTGGGCGGCAGCCCGTGGCTCATCGTGGAGGATATGACGCAGGCGGTGGCGCCCGCGCCGACGTTCACGCCGACGCCCGGCCCGAGCCCGACGCCGCACGCGACGTTCCTGCCGACGCCGCGCGCCGGCGCGCCACCGCGGCCGTGAGGGACGCCGGCACAGAGCGCGCCGGGCTAGCTGGGCCGAGACCTGGTAGCGGGGCGGGGGCTGGCTGCGGCCCCCTTCCCCGCCGGGGCGGCAGAGCACGAAGCGCGGACGGCGGGGCGAGGCGGCCTGTTGCCAGGCCGCCTCGCCGAGAGGGCTTCGCCGCAAGCGGGCGCAGCGGGACGCTAGTGCTGCTCGCTGGGCAGGAGCACTTGCAGCCGGTGCCCATCAGGGTCCGTGAAGTATAGACAGTCGGGATCGCCGGGACGGCCGTGGATCTGGCAGCCGGCCGCCTCCAGCGCGGCCTTGACTGCCGCGCGCTCGCCGCCGGCGAGCCGCAGCGCCATGTGGTTCATCTCGCTGCCGGGATGCGGCTCCACGCCGTCGCGGAGCGCGAACAGGGCCACCTGCTGCGCCCCGCAGCGCAAGAACTCCTGGCCGGGGCCGCCGTGCTCCCACTCCATGCCCAGGACCCCCATGTAGAACGCCTTGGCGCGCTCCAGGTCGCGCACGTAGAGCACGACGTGGTCGATGCCCGTGACTTTCAGCGCGGTCTGCAGCATGGCGCGGCCTCCTCTCCGGTGTCGACCTCCGTACCGATCGAGCACAGCGTAGTGCCCCGGCGCCGGCCCGTCAACAGGGTAGCCCGGCACCCAAGGCTGCCGATTCAAAATGGCCCCCTTCACCTGACGAGCGAAGGGGGCCAACATACGGTCAGACAAGCAGGGGCGAGGCTATGCCGACGAGCGCAGCGCGGCGGCGGTGCCGCGCCAGTCCCGCGCCTGCGCTGGCGCCGGCGCGAGCGCCGCCTTGACGAGGGACACCGCGGCGCGGGCCGTGGCCCCATCGCGATCGCGCGCCGGGAACAGCTCTGTTACGTCGACCGCGGCCACGCGGCCGCTCCGGGCCGCCGCGTGCAGCGCGGCGCGCGCCTCGTCGAGCGTCAGGCCGCTGCTGGCGCGCGTCGCCACGCCGGGCGCCAAGCGCGGATCGAGCACGTCGAGGTC
>Ga0070741_10009363_pt1 | contig 19082 bp, 18 predicted proteins | sample Coa_R1_4_FD_66440 | JGI IMG/M metagenome (GOLD analysis project Ga0070741, IMG submission 66440) | Surface soil microbial communities from Centralia Pennsylvania, which are recovering from an underground coalmine fire - Coalmine... | ecosystem: Environmental > Terrestrial > Soil > Unclassified ...
CCCAAATGGCTCGCCACGGCGGCGGATTATCTGCGTATGGCGGAGGGGTACGCCTGCAGGCCCTAGCGCATCCCGCGCGTCGCCGTGCGCATTGCCGACGGGCGACAAAATGAACGAAAGCGCTTCCTCCCTCAGATGTCCAGTAGCTCGACGAGCGAACCGCCGTCGTGCAGTCGACGAATTGCTTCGGCAAAAAGCGCGGCGATGGAGAGAATTACGAGCTTCTCCTGGACCAAATCGGGTGCCAGGCGAAACGGCGGCACGCTGTCCGTTACGACCACTTGTTCGATGTCATCGGCCGCCAGCACGCGCCCCGCGTCGCCGATGAAGAGGCCGTGCGCCGCCGCCGCGAATACCCGGTTGGCGCCCGCGGCGCGACACGCGCGCGCGGCATGAGCGAGCGTGCCGCCGGTGCTGATGATATCGTCGACGATGATCGCGGCGCTTCCCACGACGTCGCCGACCATCCGCCCGGCGGTCAATTTTCCTCCTCCGCGTGTTTTTTCCATGAAGGCGAGCGGCGGTTCGGTGCCGCGCAATCGGCCGAGCAGGCGCCGCAAGCGCTCGGCGCGCTTCACGCCGCCGGCGTCCGGAGATACGACGACGATGTTCCTTTCCTCGCGTAGGACGTTCGCGAAGTAGCGGGCGAAGAGCGCGGCCGTGTCGAGATGGTCGGTGCGGCAGCGAAACGCGTTCTGAAACGCGGCGAGGTTGTGCACGTCGAGGGTAAGCACGCGGTCCACGCCCACCGCCTCGAAGAGCGCGGCGACATAACGCGTGGTCACGGGATCACGCGGTTGAGTTTTGATCTCTTTGCGAGTGTAAGCGAGGTACGGCACCAGGGCGGTGACGCGCCCGGCCGATGCGTCGCGCAACGCGCCCAGAAAAAACAGCAGCCGAACCAGTTTGTCGTTCACGCTCGCGCCCGGCTCGCTGTGTAGCGACTGCAGGACGTAGACGTCGCCGCCGCGCACGTTGAGCAGGGGCCGCGCTTTATGCTCACCGTCTTCAAACTCCCGTTCTTCGTGCGGGCTTAAAGCGATGCCCAGATGATCCGCCACGCGACTTCCGAGCGCGTGGGTGGCGTTGATGGCAAACAGTCTCAAAGGTCCTGATTCCATGAAACGAGCCTTAATTAATAAGCGCAGGGCGGAACCGTACAGTAATCGAACGCCCCCCGGGACATTTGACCGGCGTCAAAGATAACGCGCGCCCGCAGGCCGAGAATCTTCCGCTTATTCCTACGGAGCGGAAAAGACGCACCTTGATGAGGGCCGCGAACGCACGAGGCTGCAGAGACGTTGATGTACGTCAACGTCGGCGCGCGACGTCGGCGTTTTAATCAATGAAAGTTTCGTGGAGGTTGAAAAATGAGTATCGCGAACACGGTCGCGAATTACTTGAAGCAGAACATGGTCGCTTACACGGTTATCGATCATCCGCGTTCGATGTCGAGCCGGGAGACCGCGGTGGCCGCGCACATGCCGCCCGACGAAATTGCGAAAGCGGTGGTCCTGTCGGATCGGAAAGGTTATCTCATGGTCGTGATTCCCGGCGACCGGCACGTCGAGCTCGGCAAGCTGGCCGACAAGCTCGGACGGCCGCTGCGGCTCGCCGATGAGGAGCGCGTCGCCCCGGTATTCAAGGACTGCGAGCTCGGCGCGATTCCGCCGATCGGTCCGGCTTACAACATGGACACCATGGTGGACGAGAGTCTGGTGGGAAAGAAGCGGGTGTGCTTCGTGAGCGGCGACCATGGCCGGCTCATATGTGTGGACGGAGAGGATTTTCTGCACCTGCTACGGCAAGCGCGTTACGGCCAGTTCAGCCACTAGGGATATCAACCACCGCGCACAGCGTCGCGCGGCGTTGAAGGTCGTCGGGAGAGCAACGTATGAAGCTGCCCTTACAAATCGTTTTTCGCAACATAGAGCCGTCCGCCGCGATCGAGGCGAAAGTGCGCGAGCGTGCGGACAAACTCGATAAATTCTTCGACCGCATCATCAGCTGTCGCGTCGTCATCGAGGAACATCATCGGCATCACCATCAAGGCAATATCTATCACGTGCGCGTCGACGTGAAGGTGCCGGGAGATGAAATCGTCGTGAGCCGCGAGCCGCCGGAGCATCACGCGCACGAGGACGTTTATGTGGCGATTCGCGACGCGTTCGACGCGGTGCGGCGCCGGCTCGAAGACCATGCGCGCCGCTGGAGAGGCGCCGTGAAGACACACACCGTCATGCCGCATGGGCGCGTCGCCGAGCTTTATCCCGACTACGGCAGGATCGAAACGCCGGACGGGCGACTCGTGTATTTTCACAAGAACAGCGTGATCGAGGCACGCTTCGGTGATCTTGAGATCGGCCGGGAAGTTCGTTTCGTCGAAGAAGCGGGCGAGCTCGGCCCGCAGGCGAGCAGCGTGCATGTCGTCGGCAAGCATCACGCAGCGAGCTAGATCCGCCCGTTGCGATGTAGAGGCATTCGGTCGGCTGTTGGGTTAGCGGTTACAGCCGGGCTCGTCGAGACCGCCGAACGCTTCGATTAACGACTCCATGAGACGCGCAGGAGATCGCCGTCATCCGTGTAGCGCGAGACGAGCTCGCCGTGGTACGCGTGACGTAGCGCCTCGCCAATGCCGTGGACCAGGTGCGCGTCCGTGAACGTTATGAGGGTCCGATTTTCTTCGTCCCGGATGTCCATCAGGCGCTCGAGCGGATGCTCGGCGCGCGCTTTTGCTTCCGTGTTGCGTACGAGATGCAGGATCTCATCGCGATGCGCCGCGTAGAACTCTCCGCCGAGCGTGAGCTGGCCGGCGGGCACGCGATCGCGTACCCGTTGGCAGGCGGGGCAGAGGTGTTTCTCGGCGGCCGGCGCCGCCTCTCCCCATTGCCAGCGGCCCTCGTGAAATATCGCCCCACATTCGGGACACGCGGTCGGTTCCGGCCATTTTCCGCGCGCGCGATAGGGATCGCTCACGCGTTCTTCGTCCATGCGGTCTCTGCGGGGATGATGAACGTAATCGCCGCGTTTTCTGCGTCCGGTCATGAGCTGTCTCCCGGAAAATCTGAGCGGGAAGATTAAGCCTCGGGAGCGTCAACCACTTTGATTTTCGTCAAAGTAACGCGGGTCGGGTCGTATTGCAGCCGGTTACAGCCGGGACGAGCATCAAAAAATTATCGCACCGGCGTGGATCGAAAACCCAGCGAGGGGTTCTCGATCGCTTTTCGTATCGTGGTGATCTAATCGAGGCCCCGCCGGGATAACGGTATTGCGCCAGGTGTTTGCCCCACTCTTCCAGGAGTTCCGCGCGGACCGCCTCGTTCGTGCAGCTACTCAGCAGTCGTTTGCCGTCCACGGCGAGCGTCGTCGATTGCCAGTCGCTGAGGCGTCCGCAGTCGATGCGCACTTCCCATGCGCCCTCGTGCGGCTCCACCTCGAACAGGTAAGCCGTCAGGCCCAATTGGTCGAGCACAGCCGCGACGGCCTCCTTGGCTTCGATCAAATCCCTCGTCGGTAGCGCACCGCCTCGCCGGTTCTGCGGCCCGTGCGATTAGTGGCTGAAATGCCCGTGTCTCGCTTTGAGGCGCAGTCGCAGAAATTCTCCCCCATTCATACACACCAGTTCCTGGTGGTCGCCGCTGTTGAAACATATTTCCTTTTGGCCGACGAGGCTTTCGTCGGGCGGCCCACGGTTTTGATCTGCGTCAATAAGACGAACAGTCGATGCTCCGTATAGTCTCAACACGTATCGATGACGCGCGGATTGTGTAGCGCGGATTGTGTACGCCATCAAGACCACGACGGTTATGAGCCGTAGGCATGAACTCGCAGGGGCTACCGATGAAAAGGACAGTTGCTTTACCGCAAGTCGGGGTGCCGGACCCCGAAATGAAAACCTCACCCATTCTCGACGGCGACGTCGATATCGATGAGGCCCTATCGCTCGATACCGAGATCGAGAGCGGGGTGTGTTATTTCAACAATGTGAAGTACACGATCGGGCAGTACGTGCATAGCGGTGATGATCTGCTACGCTGCGAGCCGCGCGGCGTGTGGGTGCGTAAGGGGGCCGTCCATCCCTAGGCATGACGCGAGGTGCGAAACCTTCGGTCAGTCATGAGCCGACGCGCGTGCCACCCGCCTCGTTCGGTCGTGACGGGCCTTCACGCGAACTTCGCTAACGGATGGCATAAAAAAAGGAGAGCCCGTGGTTGAATCTCCGGGAAGATCCGCATGACTCAGCTCAAACCGCTGGGCGCCGACGCGCTTTGTGCTCGCCTCGATGCCGAGCAATGGCCATTCAAGACCACCGCCGACCTGGAAGATCTGACGGAAGTTCTCGGCCAGGCGCGCGCCACGGAAGCGATTCGCTTCGGGATCGGCATCCGTCGCGACGGTTACAACGTGTTCGTGCTCGCGCCCGCGGGCGGCGGCTGCCACGACATCGTGCGCGATATGCTCACGGAACAGGCGAAGGGCGCGGAGGTTCCTCCCGATTGGTGTTACGTGAACAACTTCGAGCAGGCGCATCGCCCGCGCGCGCTGCGTTTACCCGCGGGAATCGGCGTGAAGCTGCGCGACGACATGGAAGACCTGGTCGAGGATCTGGAGAGCGCGATTCCGGCGGCATTGGAGGGCGAAGAATACCGTGCGCGGCGTCACGAGCTCGAGCAGGACCTCCATGAGCGCCATGAAAAAGCGTTCGAGGAGTTCGGGCGCGAGGCGGCCGAGCGCGACGTCGCCCTCGTGCGTACGCCGACCGGCATGGCGTTGGCGCCCATGCGCAACAAGGAGGTGATGACGCCCGCGGAGTTCGAGAAGTTGCCGGCGCCGGAGCAAAAGCGTATCGAAGAGACGATCGCGTCGCTGCAGGAACGCCTCGAGCGCCTCATCAACCAGATTCCCCAGTGGCGACGCGAAAGCCAGCAGCGCATCCACGAGCTCGATCGCGATGTCGTCATGGCGGCGGTCGGCCATGTCATCACGGCGCTCAAGGAGCGTTACGCGCCATACCCGCAAGTACTCGATTACTTGGGCGCGGTAGAGCGCTCGCTCATCGAGAATGCCGACGATTTCCGCCGCGCCGAGGAGGGCCCGGAGGCGGTGCTATTCGGCGCTGCGATGTCCGGCGCCGGACGGGACCGCGCCTCTCGGCGGCGTTACCGCGTGAACGTGCTCATCGATCGCAGCACGACCAAAGGAACGCCCGTGGTGTACGCGGACAACCCGACCCACGGCGAGCTGGTCGGACGTGTCGAGCACCAGGCGCAGATGGGCGCGCTGGTCACGGATTTCACCCTGATCAAACCCGGCGCGCTGCACCGGGCCAACGGCGGCTACCTCGTGCTCGACGCCCGTCGCGTGCTGCAGCAGCCCTTCGCCTGGGAGGGGCTCAAGCGCTGTCTGTTCGCCAACGAAATTCGCATCGAGTCGCTCGAGCGGATCCTCTCGCTCATCAGTACCGTGTCGCTCGATCCCGAGCCGATTCCGCTGGACGTGAAAGTCGTGCTCATCGGCGAGCGCATCCTTTATTATCTGCTCTATCACCTCGACCCGGATTTTCGTCGGCTGTTCAAGGTTGCCGCGGATTTCGACGAAGCCATCGACCGCAACGCGGAGACGCAGCTGCTCTACGCGCGGCTCGTGGGCACGCTCGTGCGCCGCGCGAATTTGCTGGCATTCGATCGCTATGCGGTGGCGCGGGTACTGGAGCACGGGTCGCGGCTCGTCGCCGACGCGACCCGGCTTTCGATTCGCGTGCAGGACGTCACCGATCTGTTGCAGGAAGCGGATCATTGGGCGCGTGAAGCGAAACATGAGGTGGTGCAGGCGATCGACGTGCAGCGGGCGATCGACGCGCGGATCCACCGATCGGACCGCATCCGCGAGCGTCTGCACGCGGAAATACAGCGTGGCACCATCCTGATCGACACCGAAGGCGACAAGGTCGGCCAGGTAAACGGGCTGTCGGTCACGACGCTCGGCGAGATCGATTTCGGCCACCCGACACGCATCACCGCGCGCGTGCGTTTGGGAAAGGGGGAGGTGATCGATATCGAGCGGGAAGTCGAATTGGGCGGCCCGATTCATTCGAAGGGGGTGCTGATTCTCGCGGGCTTCCTCGGGGCGCGCTACTCGAGCGACCGGCCGCTGTCGCTCTCCGCGAGTCTGGTGTTCGAGCAAACCTACGGCGCGGTCGAGGGCGATTCGGCGTCGTGCGCGGAACTGTGCGCGCTGCTTTCCGCGCTTGCCGATGTTCCGGTAAAGCAGTCGCTCGCCATTACCGGATCCGTTAACCAGCATGGCGAGGTGCAAGCCATCGGCGGGGTGAACGAGAAGATCGAGGGCTTTTTCGATATCTGCAAGGCGCGCGGCCTCACGGGCCACCAGGGCGTTATCATCCCGGCATCGAATGTGAAGCACCTCATGCTGCGGGACGAGGTAGTGCGCGCTTGCCGCGACGGCGGGTTTCAGGTTTACGCGGTTCGAACCGTCGATGAGGCGATCGAGCAGCTCACCGGCGTGGCGGCCGGTGCGCGCGACTCGACGGGGACATTTACAAAGGACAGCATCAATCAACGCGTGGATCAGCGGCTCGCGGCGCTGGCGGAACATGCCCGCGCCTTCGCCGCGCGGCGCGACGATGGCATGGAGCGGAAATGACGCTCGCCGATCCCGCGCCGCCGGTGCGCCGCATTCTGGTCGCGCTCGACGCTTCGGCCGGCAGTTTAACCGCGCTGGAAGCGGCGGCGACGCTCGCCGCGCGCGTGCATGCGGAGCTGCTGGGTTTGTTCATTGAAGATATAAACCTGCTGCACCTGGCGGGTCTGCCCCTCGCGGCCGAAGTGAGCATCTGGTCTGCGCGCGCCCGGCCGCTGACACCGGGAGAAATGGAACAACGTCTACGCGCCCAAGCGGTGCGCGCTCAGTCGGCGTTGGCCCGGGTGGCGGCGCGTTTTCAAGTACGGTCGGTTTTTCGCGTCGCGCGCGGTCAAATCGCGGCGGAGCTGCTGAGCGCGGCGATCGAGGCTGATCTCGTCGCGGTAGGTGCGACGAGCGGGGAGGGCAGGGGCGTCGGGCGTTTCGGTTCCACGGCGCAAGCGCTCATGGCGCGCGCAACGCGGCCGTTGTTGATTTTGCCGCGCGGCGCGACGATCCGCGCGCCGATCGGCTTGATCTATGATGATTCGCCGCTGTCCCAACAGGCGCTTGCGCTCGCCGTGCACTTCGCCGCCCGTCTACAAGGGGCGGAGCTCGTCGTGTTGCTATTGGCCGATAGCACCGAGTCGGAACAACGGTTGCGCGAGGGCGTGGAATCGCGACTCGATCGGGCAATGACGAACGCGCGCTACCGCTGGCTCGTGCAGGCGAGTCCCGAGGCGGCGGCGCGGGCGATCCGCGAGGAGCGCATCGGCGCGCTCGCGTTGGCGGCGGATATCGAAGCCGTCGGCTGGGAGTCCATGGGTAAATTGCTCGAGCGCACGGATTGCGCCGTGCTGCTCGTGCGGCGTTAAAGCGCCGTCTTCCAGAGCTCGCGTATTTCCGCCGGCAGCTGATTCTTTATGTGCTCGATTTCTCCGCCCGTGACGTGGCGGGCGAGCAATTTAAATACGGCGCGCACCGCCAGGTCGCGTTGGTCTTCCTCGAGACCGGGGTAGTGCTCGCTGAAGCGTTCCAGGAAATCGGCTTTGTGACGATACTTCAGCGGTTGCTTCGCCGGTTGCCAGCCCTCGTAGTAAAGGCCGCGCACCAGCATCGGCAGTTGCGCGCCGAGGTCGACCGCCTCGCCATGCGTCAGCCGATCGCGCAAGACATGCAGCACGGCGCGTAGCGCCGAATAGGCGCGCCGGGAATCCCAACCCGTTTCGGCCATCACGTCGTCGATCCACTGACCGGTTTTCTCGATAGTCGGAGCGAATACTTCCATCGTGGCGGAATGCATGGCACGCGTCTCCTGTGCACCTGGGTATCGGCGACGCGCGCCGGCATCCGCCGGCGCGCGTCGTGTGCGCATGTTTCGATCTCGCTCGATGCGGACGGTCGGTTCCGTTTCGGCCCGGCCCGCTTCCGGCAACGCTCAGTGAATCTCGACGCTGACTTCGCGGCGCTTCGCGTGTTCGAGCTTCGGGATCTGGATTTCCAGCATGCCGTCTTTCATCTTCGCTTCGGCCTTGGAGCCGTCCACCTCGGCCGGCAGTTCGAGCGTGCGGCTGAAATCCCCGTACGACAGTTCGTGACAGTAGTAGTCCTCGCGTTTTTCCTCTTCCTCGTGCTCGGTGTGGCCTTTGATGGTAAGCGTGCTGTCGCTGACGGATATCTTCAGGTCTTCCTTGCGCACGCCCGGAACTTCGGCGCGCACGATCACGTCGTTTTCGCGATCGAGCATGTCCACGGCGGGTATGCGGTGTACGAAGGAGGCGCTGCGCAGCGACGGCCAGTCCGTCGGGAACGGACGCAGCCATCCGCGTGGAAAAAGGTTTTCATACCACCGCTCCATCTCTTCGAACGGACGCATCATCGCCGGCCGCTGTTCGGTCACGGCCTTCTCGCTGCTCTTGGTGTCCTTTCTTTCGGTCATGGTGGATTCCTCCAAGGGGTTGATCGGCAAAGTCTCACGATTACGTTACGAGAACGTGCGGCTACTTTAAACGCTGTCGGCAGGTCGGATTTTGATCTGTATCAAACCGCCATCAAGCGGCGGCGCGTCGGCCGCACCCTGCGATCAGCGTCGCGCGTCCACCGCCTCGGCGAGCGCGCGTAGCGCGGGCGCCGCGGTGACGGGATAGGGCGGCGCGTCGTGGAGCGAACGCAGCTCTGCGGGCAGGCGGGCGAGCTGCTCCGCCGCGCGTGCGCGAATATTTTCCAGAGATTCGGCGGCCGCCAGTCGTTTGCCCGCGCGCATCACGGGCTTAATCAATGCTTCGCCTTCTTGGGCGTCGGTCTCCAGCGTGAGGATGTCGGCGCTCGATATGGCGTTGTCGTAACGACGAAAAACTTGCTTGCGACCGGGCCAAGTGGCTTTGCCGATCGAACGCTTGCGCCGCGCGCGGCCGGCGTATTCCTGAAGTTTGTAGGCACAATCGAGGAACGGAGCGTCGGATGAAGTATCGAGATGCGTGCCCACGCCGAAACCGTCGATGGGTGCGCCCCGCGCGATGAGATCGCGCAACGCGTATTCGTCGAGGCTTCCGCTCGCAAAAATGCGGATTTCTCGCCAGCCCCCCGCATCGAGAATCGCGCGCACCGCCTTGGCATGCGCGCCCAAGTCCCCGCTATCAATGCGCACCGCGCGAACGGCGATGCCCGAGGAACGCAGCTTATGGGCCAGCGCCACCACTTTGTGCGCGGCGGCTTCGGTGTCGTAGGTATCGATGAGCAGCGTGGTGTTTTGCGGATGCGTACGCGCGAATCCTTCGAAGGCCGCTGCTTCATCGTCATATGCCTCGATGAAGGAATGCGCCATGGTGCCGAACGCGGGAATCCCGAAGAGAGCGGAGGCGAGCACATTGGAGGATCCGGCGAAGCCCGCAATGTAAGCGGCGCGCGCCGCCATGAGTCCCGCCTCCGCGCCGTGCGCGCGGCGCAATCCGAAATCCACCAATAGCTTCCCCGGAGCGGCGAGCACCGAGCGCGCGGCTTTCGAGGCGATGAGCGTTTGCAGGTGCAGGATATTGATGAGACGGCACTCCACGAATTGGGCCTGTGGCATGGGCGCGGTGATGCGCAGGATCGGTTCGTTGGCGAAAAAGACCGTGCCCTCCGGCATCGCGTGCACGTCGCCTTGGAAGCGGAACCGCGCGAGTTGGTCGGCGAGCTCGCGGCTGAACTTGCCGGAGCCCCGTACCCATTCCAGCTCCGCGTCGCTGAAACGCAGGGTCTCGAGAAATTCGAGCGCTTGCTCGAGCCCGGCGGCGAGCAGGAAGTTGCGTCCCGGCGGCAGGCGGCGCACGAAAAATTCGAACACGGCGGTGTCGATCATGCCGTGCTCGAAGTACGCCTGCAGCATCGTGAGCGCATACAGGTCGGTGAGCAGTGCGCTTCTCTCCGGCGGGATCATGGCGCGAGCCGCATGAGCTCGATACGTTTGGCGCCGAGGCGCTGCATCTCCTCTTCCGCCTTGCGGCCGTCTTCCGAACGTACGTTGACGGCGCGTATGGCGTCGGCGATCACGTAGGTCTCGTAGCCGAGCTTGAGCGCGTCGCGCACGGTGTTGAGCACGCAGTAGTCGGTCGCGAGACCGCCGACGAACACGCGGCGCACGCCGGCGCGCTTGAGCGCCCCGTCGAGGTCCGTGCCCTCGAAGCCGGAGTAAGCGTCCCGGTCCGGTCGAGTCGCCTTGGAAATGACGGTCGCGGATGGCGGCAGTTTCAGCTGCGGCGGGAATTCGGCGCCGCGGGTGCCGGCAATGCAATGCGGCGGCCAGGGGCCGCCTCGCGCTTGGAACGAGCAATGATCCGGCGGATGCCAGTCGCGCGTTGCGAAGACGCGCAATCCGCGGTTGTCAAACGCCGCGGCGCCGTCATTCAGCACGGGTATGACTTCATCGCCGCGGGGCACGGCAAGCGCGCCGCCGGGGAGGAAGTCGTTTTGCACGTCGACCACGATCAGCGCGTCGCCCGAAGCGAGTCGAACATTTCCGGTTGCCTCAGCCACGGTCCGGCCCTCGCGAGATTTCCACGGAATAGACCCTTCGCGATGGGGCGGGTTCTCGTGCCGGTCGATCCGTGGTTCGACGAAGCGACAGCCGCGGCGGTGTGAGTGGCCGCGTATTCAGTACGTCTTTCGACTTATGGGGAACGTCGAGATCGAGGGCGGCGTGCATCGCTTTTCCTTCGCGCGCTTAATGTAGGGCCGCCCGTTCGGTGGGCGCCGCCGAGGCGCGCACGCGCGGGCCAAGCAGGGCTTCGATGCGTTCGCGGTCGAGATCTTCCTCTTCCTCCAATACGCGCGCGAGCCGCTCTATGGTATCACGGCGCTCGCGCAGTATCGCAGCGGCACGCTGCTCCGCTTCGTTCAGCAGATCGCGTACGGCCTTATCGACCGCTTGGGCGGACGTTTCCGAGAAGCGCCGCGGCTGCGCGATTTCGCGGCCGAGGAAGGGATGTTCCTCGCTGTCGCGCAGATCGACCGGTCCGATGGCTTCCGACATGCCCCAACGCGCGACCATCGAGCGGGCGAGCGCGGTCGCCTGGCGGATGTCATCGTCGGCGCCCGAGCTCGTCGTCGCGAGCAGCTCGCGCTCGGCGGTGCGTCCGCCAAGCATCACCGCGAGCCGATCCTTGAGATAGTCCTCGGGCAGTGTATGCCGCTCCTGCTCCGGCAGTTGTTGCGTGCCGCCGAGCGCCCGCCCCCGCGGCACGATGCTCACCTTGTAGAGCGGGTCGGCGTGGGGAAGGACGTAGGCCACGATCGTGTGTCCCGCTTCATGGATCGCGAGGCGATGGCGCTCCTCGGGCTGAATCGCGAGCGACCTCGCGGTGCCGAGCAGAACTTTGTCGCGCGCCTCATCGAAGTGCTGGTGCGCGACGTCGCCGCGGTTTTCGCGCGCGGCGAGGATGGCTGCCTCGTTCACCAGATTCTTAAGGTCGGCGCCCGAGAACCCGGGCGTGGTCGCCGCAATCTCGCGCAGCTTCACATCGCCCGCGAGCGGCACCGTGCGCGTGTGAACGGCGAGGATCGCTTCGCGGTCCTTGCGATCCGGCAGATCGAGCATCACATGGCGATCGAAACGCCCGGGCCGCAGCAGCGCGGGGTCGAGCACGTCGGGGCGATTGGTGGCGGCGAGCACGATGACCGCTTCATGCGCAGTGAAGCCGTCCATCTCGGCGAGGATCTGGTTGAGCGTTTGCTCGCGTTCGTCGTGACCCCCACCGAGGCCCGTGCCGCGCGTGCGTCCGACCGCGTCCAGCTCGTCGACGAAAATGATGCAAGGCGCCCGTTCTTTGGCGGCTTGAAACAGGTTACGCACGCGCGCGGCGCCGACGCCGACAAATACTTCAATGAATTCCGAGCCGGAGATGGAAAAGAAAGGAACCCCGGCCTCGCCGGCGAGAGCTTTGGCGAGCAGCGTCTTGCCCGTCCCCGGCGGACCCATCAGCAATATGCCGCGCGGGACTTGCGCGCCGACGCGGCGGAATTTCCTCGGATCGCGCAAGTAATCGATCAGCTCTTGCACGTCGCGCTTCGCGTTCTCCTGGCCCGCCACGTCCGCGAAGGTTACCTCCGGGTGTTCCGCCTGCCGTACGACACTTTGAAGAAATCGCTGCAGATCGCCCTCGCGGCCGAATCCGCCGCCGATGACGCGCGCGGTGCGGATGTATGACCACACGAACAGCGCGATGAGCAACCAGGGAAGCAGGGAGACAAAACGCGACCACGGACCCGCCGCCTCGGCGACGCGTACCACGACCTTCTGCCGGTCGAGCATCGGCAAGAGCTCGCTGTCCCCTAAGGCCGGTATGCGAGTGTTGAAGCGGATGCTCTCCGCGCCCTTCGCGCCGAGCGGTTGTGGCGCATGAAAGCGGCCGTCAACTTCCCCGTCGCGCAATGTGACTTCGGCGACGTCCCCGCGTCCCACGTGCTGCTTGAATTCGGTGTAGCTGATTTCCGTGCCCGATATGTCGGGGGCGAATAAATAGAGCAGCACGAGCGCGAGCAGCAGCCCGCCCACAAACGGAAGCATGGCGGCCCACGCCTTCGCGGAGAATAGCCGTTTGGATTTTTTCCGGCGGCTCATCGCCCTGTCCTGCGGTTCATCCGCATGCTAGCAACCTCTCGGTGTATCGTTCTGATCTGGATCAAAACGCGCGTCAAGTGGCCGGCGGCGCATAGGCGATGTCCGGCTCATGGCTGGTTTTCAGGATTTCGCGGCGCGCTGCATCCCGCAGTTGCAGCGCGAGGGACCAGGTATCCATTGGCTTAACCCGGAGCAGGGCGGGCTCGAGCGGCCTGCCGATGGTGACGGCGATGACGCCGCGCCGGGGAAACCACGAGCCGCTGCGCAGGATCGAGCGCGTGCCGCGCAGCGTGATCGGAACAACGGGCACGCCGGCCTCGGCCGCCGCGACGAACGCGCCCATGTGAAACGGCAACAGGCCGGGCGCGCGGGTGAAGGTGCCTTCCGGGAAGAACGCGAGCCGGCGGCCGACGTTCGCGACGCCCGCCAGCCGGCGCGCGTCCGCGATGCCGCGCGCGCGATCAAAACGCTCGACGAACTCGCTGCCGATGCGGCGCAGAAACGGTCCGATGAGGCGCGAGTGCTCGAACTCCGCCTTGGCCACGAAACTGATGGAGCACGGCAGCGCCGCCACCAGCGCGTAGCCGTCGAGATAGCTCGAGTGGTTGGCGACGAGCACGCACGGGCGATCGGGGGGAGGCAGGTTTCCCAGTCCATGCACCACCAGCGGCACGCCGCAGACGCGAGCGAACAGGCGCGCCGCGCGTCGGAGCACCGCCCATCGCTGCACGGGTTTCGGCAACGCGATAACCAGCGCCCATACGAGGGGCGCCATCGTACCGAACAGGGCCCACGCGTACGCCGCATACAGCGTCGCGCCCGCGCGCGCGAGGAGGGCGCGCAGTTGCGCGATCACGGCGCTTGCGCGCAATCGGGCTATTTGCCATGCGACCGGTTGCGGTGCGCCTCCGATCGCACCGCGTTCGTACAACTCGCGGCTCGCGGCGCGGCGAATCTTGCCGCTCGAGGTTTTCAAGATCGTCTGGGGAGGAGCGAGACACACATCATCGGGCGCCGTGCCGAGCAGCTCGACGGCCAGCGCGTTGATTCGATTGATGAGAGCCGCGCGCGCGGCCGCGTCTTGCTCGCGTGTTTCCGCCATGACGATAAAGCGTTCCGTCCCCGTGGCCGGATCGGGACTTCCGAACACCGCGACGCGGCCTTTGCGGATGCCGGGAACATCGCCGACGGCTTCCTCGATTTCATCCGGGTAAATGTGTCGTCCGGCATGGATGATGACGTCCTTGCGGCGTCCCGTGATGTAAACGTCCCCGCCCGCGATGTAGGCGAGATCGCCGGAGTCGAGCCAGCCGTCGACGAAGAGCTTGCGCGTGACATCCGGGTTGCGGAAGTAACCGGTGGTCGCGGACGGCCCGCGAAACTGCAGTCGGCCTTCCTCGCGTTCCGGCAGCTCGCGCGCGGCGTCGTCGACAATGCGGATCTCGTGCGCGCGCAGCGGTTCGCCGCAGGCCACGAAGCGCAGAGCGGCGGTATCATCGGGCGCCGCCGGTTGTGCGCATCGCGTGCTCATGAACACGTCGCGCTGAATGCGGTCGATCAACGGGCCGCGGTTCAGCGGTGGAAAGGCGAGGCCGACCGCGTTCTCGGCCAGGCCGTAGACCGGCGTCAGCGCTTCACGGCGAAAGCCCAAGCGCGCGAAACGCTCGCAAAATCGCTCGACGGTCGCCGGGCTTACCGCCTCGGCGCCGTTGAACATCGCGCGCAGCGAGCCGAGATCGAGCCCCTCGATCTCGCTGTCCGCTACGCGGCGCAGACACATTTCATAACCGAAGTTCGGCGAAGCCGAGAGTGTCCCGCGGTACCGATGTATGGCCCACAGCCAGCGGCTCGGCCGCGACAGAAAAGCGAGCGGCGGCATCAGCACCAGCGGGATCGCATAATAGAGCGGCGCGAGCCACGCACCGATCAGGCCCATGTCGTGATAAAGCGGCAGCCAGCTGACGAACACATCGGAGGGAGCGACGCTCATCGCTTCGCCCATCGCGCGAATGTTCGCGAGCAGATTGGCGTGCGTCAGCACGACGCCCTTCGGATTACCGGTGCTGCCCGAGGTGTATTGCAGCAAGGCGGTATCGGCGGCGCCGAGCGCCGGCGCGCTGAAGGCGGCCGGCTCGCCCGCCAGTTCTTCGACCGTCATCACGTGCGCGAGCGTGCTCACCCGCGCACGCAATAGACGCGCGATCGCTTTCGCCTCCGCCGTTGTGATGAGCAGAACGGCGAGCGCGTTGGCAAGAATGCCGCGGTGGCGGCGGATATGGTCCTCGATCTGGCTCGGGCGCGCGGGCGGGTAGATCGGAACCGGAACGCCGCCGACGAGCAGCGTGCCGACGAAGCTTACGAAGTAGGCGCGTGACGTCGGCAGCATCAGGGCGACGGATTGTCCGGGTTGTATACCGATGGTCTGCAAGCCCGCGGCAACGGCCAGCGCCTCGCGCTGCAGCGCGCCATAGGTGATGCTTTCTTCGCCGCCTTCGAGCAAGAGCCGAATGTGCAGGCGCTCGGGGTGGCGGCGGGCGTGCCAGGCGAGGACCTCAACCAACGTTTGTGCGGCGAGAGGCGCGGCTTCGCCTTCGGCGATAGGAGCAACCGGCGCGGAGACTGCGGCGACGGCCGGCGCCCGCGGCGCGCGGGCGGCCGTTAACGCGCGCAGCAGATCGCGCGGGGTCTCCGCGGTTGCAAATGCGCTTTCCGGCAAGACAACGTCGAAGCGTGTTTCGACGCGCGCCAGCAGCTCGATGCGCGCAAGGCTGTCCAGCCCGACGTCGCGTTCGAGGGAGCTGTCGAGCGACACGGGAAACGACGGCCGGTTGGGACGCAGCTCGTTACTCAGCTCCCTGATCGTCGCGAGCAAGACGTATTCGAGGTCCCGGCGCGTTTGCGCGGACATTCCATTGGTCTCGTCCGTTTAGAAGCGCCCCAGAATATCCGCTGCGTTCGGACGTCTTGTTGATCGATGTCAAAGTAGGCTCGCTGGTTACTGCGACTTCCCGGAAGCGGCCGCTCCAAGTTCCGCAGATGAAGCCGCGCTCCCATTAAGGTATTACCCGTGAGTCCAGGGCGCCGGGGCCGATTTGACGGGCATCAAGAGTTTCAACGCGCGGCGCAGGCAGAATAACCAAATGAGTCGTTGGGTGATTGCGCAAACCCACAAGCAGTCGCGGTCGGGCGGGAGGATGGAATGACTATCGCAAGGACGATCGAAAGTTATCTGAAAGACAACGTCGTATCTTACGCCGTCGTCGAACATCCACGCTCGATATCGAGCCGGCAGACCGCGGAGGCGGCGCACGTGCCGCTGCGGCATATCGCCAAGGGTGTGGTGCTGGCGGATGAGGACGGTTATCTCATGGCGGTCATACCGGGCGACCGCCATGTGGAGCTGAATACGCTTTGCAAAAAGCTCGGGCGGCGGCTCAAGCTGGTCGATGACACCAGCATGGCGCCGATGTTCAAAGACTGCGAGCCGGGCGTCATACCGCCGATGGGGCCGGCCTACAACATCGAAACGATCGTGGATGAAAGTCTCATCGGTCGGAAGAGCGTTTGCTTCTCCGGCGGCGATCACGATCGGCTGATATGCGTCGACGGAAGAGATTTCGTGCGCCTGCTCCGGCCGGCGGACTACGGCCAGTTCAGCCACTAGTCACTAACGCTATCCCTCGGAGCTATCTCACAGCCATGCCGTTCATTGAAAAAACTGTCGGTGCACGGCGCGAGCGCTCGACGCCGCAACCGCCGGGTATCGTGTTGGCGCTCGGCGGCGGAGGTGCGCGGGTGGCCGGCGACGATCGCGCCCAAGTGGGCAATGGTTTCGTCGCGCGCAGCAATTGCTCGATCAACCGTGGATGGCGCGTGCACCGGCGCTGCGCGCCTGGCTTCTCGGCCAGATCGAGAGTCACCAGGGACTAAACAACACGAAATCCGGATGGACGACGCGGCGTGTGCTCGATCGTGTCTTCGACCTCACTCAGGCGGAAATCGTGCGCCTGCGCACCGAACGGCAACCGCCCGATCTTTTGTTGACCCCGATGGTAGGGGACGTGGGAGTGCTCGAATTCTATCGCGCGAAGGAGGCCATCGCGGCCGGCCGGCGCGCCGCCGAGGAGAGGCTCGCCGATATTCAGCAACTGGTGCGTCGGGCGAGTTAGATCGTCGGCTCGAGTGGTGGTCGGGGAACCGCGGGTGACGTCGAGATCGCCGGCATGCGGATCTCGTGGATAATGCGGCAATGCGCGACATCGACGGCTCCTATGGCGAGGGCGGCGGGCAGCTGCTGCGCACCGCGTGCGCGCTTGCCGCGATCACCGGCGAAGCGATCCGTGTCCGTAACGTCCGGGCGCGGCGTGCGCCGTCGGGACTCGCGCCCCAACATCTCATGGCGGTGAAGGCGGTCGGGGCGCTTTGCGAGGCGGATGTCGAGGGGCTCGAATTGCGCTCGCAGGACGTCGTCTTTCGTCCGGGACGGCTGCGCGGCGGCGAATTCCGCTTCGACGTGGGAACGGCGGGAAGCGTTACGCTCGTGCTGCAAGCATTGCTTCCGGCCGCCATTGCGAGCGGTATGCCGGTACGAATTCATTTGATCGGCGGCACCGACATCCGCGCGGCGCCACCGCTGGATTACTTCCGTTTCGTGCTGTTGCCGTTGCTCGCGCGCATGGGGGCTGAAATAGACGCGACGCTCATTCGTCGCGGTTACTACCCTCGCGGGGGCGGTGAGATCACGGTTGCCGTACAGCCACGGCGTCTTCGGCCGCTGCGGCTGGAAGCGCCGGGTACGGTGCGGGAGATTCGCGGCATTGCGCACGTCTCCAATTTGCCGACCCACATCGCGACGCGTATGCGCGACACCGCGGCGCGGATTCTCGCCGACGTCGGGCGCGTCGACGTCGAGCAACAAACACTCGGTCCGGAAAAAGCGGTCGGGCAAGGCGGCGCCATCGCGTTATGGACATCGACCGAGCGCGCGCTGCTCGGCGGGGCGAACGTGGCGCAGCGCGGTATTCCGGCCGAGCGCATCGCGGAGGCGGCCGCGCAATCGCTGCGCGAGGATATCGCCGCCGGCGCGACGCTCGACGTGCATGCGGCGGATCAGGTACTGGTTTACGCGGCCCTCGCCGCCGAGCCTTCCGTCTTTCTGGCGCGCACGATTTCATCGCACGCCGCGACGACGCTGTGGCTGCTCCAACAGCTTCTTACGTTACAAATCCACACGAGCACGGCGGGAACCTGTACCCGCCTGATGCTGCAGCCGGGCAACCGCTGAGCGGCGCGGAAGCGCGGTGCCTTGCGGGGTTCGACTCCGTGGCGCTTGCGTCGCGACGAGCCATGTGGGCGATTCGCTATTCTCGCCCGTTTTGATGTACATCAAAGTGAGTCCTGCCGCAGCCGAGTAGTGTTTTTGTGCGGCGACCAAAGGAGATGCGGATGGCGAAAACCAGATCAGGACAGAGAAGTGCCCCAAGCGGCGAGCCGACGCCGCTCATTTCAATGGAAGAGCGTCAACGCATGATCGCTGAGGCGGCGTATTTTCGCGCCGAAGCGCGCGGCTTCAGCGGCGGCAGTGCGGTGGATGACTGGCTGGCGGCGGAGCGGGAGGTCAACCGGATGTTGCCGACTCCGCAGCAGCAGAAAGACGAGCTCGTGATCTACGAGAAGCTTCGTGCCGCGGTAAGAAAGTTTCTTGCGGATACACGGGAAGCGGTAAGTGCGGAAACGGTGCGCCAGGCTTTCGATAAAGCCGTCGAGGAACTGCACAAGGCCGGTGAGCATACGGTAGGCAAAGTCGCCGCGTCGTTGCGTAAAGACATGGCCGATGCCGCCGCGAAGATGGGCCCCCGGTGGGAAAAGTTCTCCGATAAGTCCGCCGATGCGTTCGACGTCTGGCGCGATCGGGGCGGGCTGTTCCTGGCGCAGGCGGCCAGTGCGGTCGGCGAGTGGTTGCGGCACGCCGGTACCAAGCTCGGACAACAAACGTACCGCGCCGGTGAAATGGTTTACGGCGGAACCTTCGAATGCACCGGCTGCGGCGAGCGGGTGATGCTGAAAACATCGGGCCACTTGCCGCCGTGCGCCAAGTGCCGCGGCCTCGAATTTCGGCGCGCTTAGCGCACAGAACGGTTGGGCATTGAGCGGGAGCGGGGCATCGCTACCGCATCTTTTACCGACATTGTCGCGCGGGGCCCGAGTGCGGGCCGCCGATGCGGCGCGAGAATGGAGAATCGGTCATGGCGTACAAACAAATTCTGTTTCGTTCGGCGGCGAGGGAAAAAATCCTGCGGGGCGTGAGCGCGCTTGCCGACGCCATCCGCGTGACGCTCGGTCCCAA
>Ga0070741_10009364_pt1 | contig 19078 bp, 14 predicted proteins | sample Coa_R1_4_FD_66440 | JGI IMG/M metagenome (GOLD analysis project Ga0070741, IMG submission 66440) | Surface soil microbial communities from Centralia Pennsylvania, which are recovering from an underground coalmine fire - Coalmine... | ecosystem: Environmental > Terrestrial > Soil > Unclassified ...
TTCCGCGAGTTGAAATGGCCTTTCCGCGAGTTGAAATGGCCTTTCCGCGAGTTGAAATGGCCTTTCCGCGAGTTGAAATGGCCTTTCCGCGAGTTGAAATGGCCTTTCCGCGAAAGGCTAAGTCACTAAAAGCAAGCTTTTTTCACTGTTCGAGCGAACGATTGTATAAAAAACAGCCGCCGCCGCAACGCATCGCCCAGCTCCGCCCGCGTCGGATACAGGATCGCCACGTGATACAGCCCCGTCATCCCCGGTGCCGGCGCGCGTCCTCCCGCGCTCTCCCACGTATTGAGCCCGATGTGATGATGATAATCGCCCGCCGATGAGAACGCCGCCTGCCGCCCCATTCGCTGCGTCACTTCAAACCCGAGCACATCCCGATAAAACCCCAGCGCCCGCTCCAAGTCCGCCACCTTCAAATGCACATGCCCGATGCGGACGGCGGGGTGGGTGGGTGGGGTGTCCACGATGTGCGAGTGCTTATTTGAGCCGAGCCTTGAGCATTTGAATGTGCATGTCCGCACGTTGTCGAATGCCTGCATCCGTAATGTGCGGATAAACGGCTTCCAGTCTTTCTAATGCCTTTGTGGCAATTGACCCTTCCAATTCCTCATTGGGTGTGGCTTCAAAGGCGACCATGACGACGAGTGGATGATCAGAGGCGAACAACAACTCCAAATCAGAAAAATGCGCACCGATCATCCATAGAGAATGGCTCCATTGATAGACGGTCTGCATTTCTTTCGGTGGATTAATTCTTATTACTTCAATAAGTTGTTGGAGCGAAGAGTGACCCAACCGATGCAGTTCCGAGAGAACCTTGATTACTCCAGGATCTGTTGGCAGCTGTTCAAAAACGAAATTGGAAAGCTCCTGAGCATGGGCATAAATCCTCTCTTGCACCTGTTCCAATGCTTGTGGCACGTCTGCTCTGGCATCGTCCGGGATTCCTGCCCAAATACAGAACTGGGCGATTTGGTTTTGTAACATTTGGCGCGGATAGTAAGGCTCGCTCTTAACGCGTCTTTGCACTTCGCGGCATCCACGTTCTAGCTCTTCAAGGATTTCTGCTATCTGGGCGAGGCCATCGACGACTCCCTCATATCCCACTCCCTTGTTGCGGTAGATCTCGATAAGTGATGGGATAAACTCGATGGATTCGACGTTGCGGCAGAGATAGGCGTAGGTAAGACTGGGAGGATGAAATTGCTGAAATGCAGTAAACGCAGCGCGAATCCTTTCCCTGCGCGGCGCGGGATCGAGAGAAGCATGTGGCGGTAGCGTGAGTGGGAGATGAATGTGTCGACTTCGAGAAATAACTTCAGTGAAACCTTCGTTGAGCGTTTGGTTCGCGACGGAACGTTGCCAGCTATGGCGCACTGCGAGCTGCTCAGGAGAGTTTTCTAGTTGGCCGATGCCCAAATTCCAAAATGTCGGCGAAGTATCGAGATCCTGCGGAGATCTCGGACTTGGCATGATTTCGAGGCCGATGTTTTGGCCCTGTCGCAGCGCAAGACTGAACTTTCCATCGGCATCGCTTGATAGAAGCTTTGCCTGCATTCCTAATCCACCTTCACTAAGACTATATTGCACTCGGACGTTCGGTAGTGGTTTGCCTCCAGTATCGAACAACTGAATCTCAATGTGGGTTGCATTCTGACGATCGCTCACCATTGAGATAGCAACTAAGAGGGCAACAGCGGGAATCGTTGTTGAAAGCCGCCAAGCCTCTTTTCGAGGTCGGCAAAAGAACGCAGCGATCAGCCCGGCAATACAGATGCCGAGCGCCGGCAGGAGGAATAGACCTTCCATGCCTGCGAATCCTGCGTCCGGGCCATGCACTTTCCCAATTGCCGAGAATCGTTGCAGAATGAGGTAAGTCCCGTAAGCAAAAGCGGAGACGGTCGGTAGCCAAATAAACACAACCCAAGCCTTGCGGCGGAACGCGAAGGAAAGCGCTAAACCAAGAAGCAACCCGAGGGCGATCAGCCCGGGTGAGGCGGAAAGCAGGCGGGGAACAGTCATTTGGAAATCGTATCAGCCGCAGCCGATTAGCCTCACGCTTTCGCGTAAACCTCTGCGCCCTTCTCCACGAACTCCTTCGACTTCTCCTCCATGCCTTTCTTCAAGGCCTCTTCCTCGGAGATCGCCTGTTCAGCGGCGTATTTGCGGACATCCTCCGTTATTTTCATGGAACAGAAGTGCGGGCCGCACATGCTGCAGAAGTGGGCGCTTTTGGCGCCTTCCTGCGGGAGGGTTTCGTCGTGGTATTCGCGGGCGGTCTCGGGGTCGAGACTTAGGTTGAATTGATCCTCCCAGCGGAACTCGAAGCGGGCTTTGCTCAAGGCGTTGTCGCGGTATTGCGCGCCGGGATGACCTTTGGCGAGGTCGGCAGCATGAGCGGCCAGTTTATAAGTAATGACTCCGGTCTTAACGTCGTCCTTGTTCGGCAGACCCAGGTGTTCCTTGGGCGTGACGTAGCAGAGCATGGCGCAGCCGAACCAGCCGATCATGGCAGCGCCGATGCCGCTGGTGATGTGGTCGTAGCCGGGCGCGATGTCGGTGGTGAGCGGGCCGAGGGTGTAGAAGGGGGCTTCGTGGCACCACTCGATTTGCTTTTCCATGTTCTCCTTGATCATGTGCATCGGGACGTGGCCGGGGCCTTCGTTCATGACTTGCACGCCTTTGTCCCATGCGCGCGTGGTGAGTTCGCCTTGCACCTTTAGCTCGGCGAATTGTGCTTCGTCATTGGCGTCGGCGATGGAGCCGGGTCTTAGGCCGTCGCCGATGCTAAAGCTGACGTCATAGGCGGCCATGATGTCGCAAATGTCGTCCCAATGGGTGTAGAGGAAGCTTTCCTGGTGATGACTCAGGCACCACTTGGCCATGATGCTGCCGCCGCGACTCACGATGCCGGTCATGCGCCGGGCGGTCATGGGGACGAACCGAAGCAGGACGCCGGCGTGGATGGTGAAGTAGTCCACGCCTTGCTCGGCTTGCTCGATAAGTGTGTCGCGGAAAATTTCCCACGTTAAGTCTTCGGCGCGGCCATTTACTTTTTCCAAGGCCTGATAGATCGGGACGGTGCCGATCGGGACGGGGGAGTTGCGGATGATCCACTCGCGCGTGGCGTGGATGTTTTTGCCGGTGGAAAGGTCCATCACCGTGTCGGCACCCCACTTGGTGGCCCAGCGCATCTTTTCGACTTCCTCCTCGATGCTCGACGCGACGGCGCTGTTGCCGATGTTGGCGTTGATTTTGACGAGGAAATTGCGGCCGATGATCATCGGCTCGAGCTCGGGATGGTTGATGTTCGCCGGGATGATGGCGCGGCCGCGGGCGACTTCGCTGCGGACGAATTCGGGGGTGATTTCTTTCGGGATCGCTGCGCCGAAGGATTCGCCGGGGTGCTGGTGGCGGAGGGAGTTTTGAATTTTGAATTCTGAATTCTGAATTGCGGCGCGGCCCATGTTTTCGCGGATGGCGATGAACTCCATCTCCGGCGTGATGATGCCTTGTCTCGCATACCAGAGTTGCGATACGGGATGGCCGGCGCTGGCGCGCAAAGGTCTGCGCTTTTCGCCGGTGAAATGTTCGAGGCGATTGCGGCGCTCGGCTTGCGACGCGAACTCCTCATGTCCGCGCGTGAGGTAGCCGTTGTCTTCGGGTTTGATTTCACGGCCTTCGTATTCGGCGACGTCGTTGCGATTCAAAATCCAGTCGCGACGCAGCGGTGGCAGTCCGTTTTCCGCCGAGCCATCGAATGCGCGATCGCCCCACGGCCCGCTCGTATCGTAAACGCGCACCGGTTCGTTCACTTCGATGCGGCCGTCGAAAGTTTTCGTTGGCGTCAGCGCGATCTCGCGCATCGGCACGCGCACATCGGGAAAGAGTTCGCCTTGCACGTAAACGCGCGCCGAGTTCGGCAACTGCTCGCTGCTGTGCGGTTCGATGGAGTCCTTGGGAGCGATCATATAAAACAAAAAAGCCACGCGCGGGCGTGGCTGGACCTTGCTCCCTTCGGCGGAATTACCCGCATCAGGTTCAAGGGGTCCCGAACGCAACGCGTCCGGTCTCAGCCAAAATTGGCGCCCCCGCGGTTTGGTGACGATAAAGTAAGTGCGCGCAGAGTCAATCCGCCATCGCCCTGTTTCAGCGGAGATTTTCGACGGCGTCGCGGATTTGCGCGAGTGTAACGTCCCTCGAAACAAATGCGGAGCCGATCTGCGAAGTCAAAACGAAGCGGACCTGGCCGGCTGCGAATTTTTTGTCGGTGCGCAACGCAGCCATGATTGCGTCGGTGCTGATGTCGTCGGGCAGGTGAGTGGGCAGGCTGAATTGTGCGAGTCGCGAGAGGATGCGCTCGTGTTCCTCACGCGAAAGTCCGGCGCAGCGCATGGACAAATCAGACGCGGCGACGATGCCGAGCGCGATGGCTTCGCCGTGTAAAAAGCGACCGTAGCCCGCGGCGTTTTCAATCGCGTGTCCGACGGTATGGCCGAAGTTCAGCAGCGCGCGCTCGCCGGTCGTCTCGTGCTCATCTGCGGAAACGATCGCAGCTTTGATCGCGACATTGCGCGCGATGAGCGGGGCGAGATTGGCCCGGTCGAATTTTTCCAGATCGGCGAACATCTCCGCGTCGCGAATGATCGCGTGCTTGATGATCTCGGCGAAACCTTCGTTGAACTCGCGTTCCGGCAGCGAATCGAGCGTGACGACATCTGCGATCACCGCGCGCGGCTGATGAAATGCGCCGATCAGGTTTTTTCCGCCGCGCGCATTCACGCCGGTCTTGCCGCCGACTGCGCTATCGACTTGCGCGATGATCGTCGTCGGCACCTGCACGTAAGGAATGCCGCGGTAATAAATCGCCGCGACAAATCCCGCGAGGTCGCCGACCACGCCGCCGCCGAGCGCAACCACAAACGAGCTGCGATCCAGTCCCGTCGCGATCATCTGCTCGCAGACATTCTCCGCCTCCGCGAGCGACTTCGATTTTTCCCCGGCCGGAACCGTGACGATCAGCGGCTCAAATTCCCGCAGCGCATTCGCCGCGCGATCCGCGTAGAGCCTGCCGACATTGCTGTCGGTGACGATCGCGCAACGTCCGCGCAACGAAAGCTCGCGCGCAATTTTTCCCACCGACTCCAGCAGCCCCGCGCCGATGTGAACTGAGTAGGAACGCGGCCCAAGCCGCACATCGACGCGTTCGGTCACTATTTATTCCAACGGATATCCTTGATCGGACTGCTGCTGTCGGAATTCGCCAGCGAAGAATGAAAATCGATCATCAGCATGTCCGAGACATGCGCGTCGGCAAAAAGGATATTGATGCGTTTTCCGCCCGCGTGCGTGCCGCCGGTTTGTGAAGAGTTGCCCGGGTTGCTGCTTAAGTTGATACCGGAGCCGGGCGTTCCCGCGGTTCCCCCAAACGTTAACGTGGCAGGAGCGGACATGGACGCAGCGAGCAGGATGCAATTGGACGGCGAAACGACGTCGCCGGCCGTTGTGCTCTTACCGGCTTGTCCAAGGTTCAAATTCATGTCGTAGCTGACGGGAGTGCTCGCGTCGCCGCTTTCCGACGGCGGGCGTTTGTCAAAGGGCGACTGAAAAACTTTCCACGCTGAAACGTAATTAGGATTCAATTTGCCCGTCCACGAGTTGCTGCCGCTCGTCCCGATGGTGGGATACGTGTCGCTGTTGTCATTGAGGTAAGCCGTCATGCCGAGGCCGAGCTGCCGCAGATTACTGGCGTCCTGAGTCGCGCGGCCTTTTTCCTGCACTTTGGTAAAAACAGGAAGCGCGATGCCTGCGAGGATGGCGATGATCGAGATGACAACGAGAAGTTCAATGAGTGTAAACGCAGATTTTTTCATATTTCCGGGGAGTTGCGGAAAGTTACAGCGGCACTTTCGCGAACGCACGTTTTCTTTTAAGGCGCTAACTCAGCAATCGATACCAGTTGTTTCGCCGATGCGGCTCGTAGCCGGCGTCGCGAATGAGCGATTCGATTTCGTCGGCACAAAGCCGATAGCTCGTGCCCGCGCTGCTGACGACGTTTTCCTCCATCATCACACTGCCAAAATCATTCGCGCCGTATTTCAGCGCGATCTGGCCGATCTTCGGACCTTGCGTGACCCACGAACTTTGCACGTTCTCGAAGTTATCGAGAAAGATGCGCGAGAGCGCCTGCATGCGCAGATATTCGCTCGCGCCGACCGGCGTCGCTTTCAGCATTGTGTTTTCAGGTTGAAACGTCCAGCAGATGAACGCGGTGAAGCCGTGCGTCTCATCCTGCAAATCGCGCAGCCGCTGCAAATGCTCGAGCCGGTCGTCGATGGTCTCGACATGGCCGAACATCATCGTCGCGCTCGAATTCAGCCCGAGCTCGTGCGCGATGCGCATCACTTCGAGCCATTGTTCGCTGTTGCATTTTAACGGCGAGATCCGCTGCCGCACGCGATCGACTAGAATCTCGCCGCCGCCGCCTGGAATCGAGCCGAGCCCGGCGAATTTGAATTTCGCGATCACCTCGCGCAGCGGCATGTCGAAGACTTCGGCGAAGTGATTGAACTCCGGCGGGCTGAAGCCGTGGATGTTGATGTGCGGATATTTTTCGCGCATGTGCGCGAGCAGCTCGAGGTAAAAATCGATGCCGAGTTTCGGATGATGGCCGCCCTGCATCAGCACCTGCACACCGCCCGCGGCGCTGAGTTCATCGAGCTTCGCATCGATTTCCTCATGTGTGAGCACGTAGTGGTCGTCGTCTTTTTCCGTGCGGTAAAACGCGCAGAACTTGCAATACACGTTGCACACGTTTGTGTAGTTGATGTTGCGGTCGATTATGTAAGTGACGATCTCATTGCCGCGTCCGTCGTAAGCCTCGCGCTTCGCGAACCGGCGGCGGAAATCCGCCAGCGCGCCAAGCTCCGCGAGCGGCGCGTAGTAAAGCTCGCGCGCCTCCTCACGGCTAATGCGCTCACCGGCGAGCACTTTATCGGAGACGGTTTGATCTAAAAGCGGTGCAACCATTTTTCGAAATGAAGAATGCTGAATTATGAATGCAGAATGAGCCGGCGCAATTCCTGATTCTGCATTGGTCGTCCGCAGTTTGCTTACATCAGAACCGCCTGCTGTCGATCGTCGGCGACGTTTCGACGAAATAATTTGAAAACGGCGCGGCGATGACGAAACTCTCCGCCCGATGCGCGCAATTTTAGCTCTCGAAGACGGCCGGGTTTTTCACGGCGAATCGTTCGGCGCTCCCGGCACGGCGCTGGGTGAAATGGTGTTTAACACCTCGATGACCGGTTATCAGGAGGTGCTGACCGATCCGTCGTATCGTGGCCAGATCGTGGCGATGACATATCCTCTGATCGGCAACTACGGCGTGAATGCGCTCGACGACGAGAGCGGCGCGCCGCATGTGCGCGGGTTTGTGATCGAGGAGTTGAGCGCGATCGCGAGCAACTGGCGCTCGCAGATGTCGCTCGATGAGTATCTCAAAAAATGGAACATCCCCGGCATCCAGTGCGTTGATACGCGCGCGCTGACGCGGCATTTGCGGGAAAAAGGAGCGATGCGCGCATGTTTAACGACTGACAGCATCGCGGCGGATGAAGCCGTGAAACGCGCACAGCAGGGCGAGGGGATGATCGGCATGGATTACGTGGAGGAAGTGACGACGCGTGCGGCTTACGATTGGGACCCGGACGACAAGCTTTCGCGCAATTGGACGATCGTGAAAGGCGGCGCAGACATCGAAATCGACGCGGGCGGCGAGGCGTTTGAAAAACTGCCTCCGGCGAAGCATCAGATCGTCGCCTACGATTTTGGCATCAAGCACAACATTCTGCGCAATCTGCGCCAGCATGGCTTCAAAGTGCGCGTCGTTCCCGCGCAGACGAGCGCGGCGGACGTGCTCGCGATGAAGCCGGACGGTGTCTTTTTGTCAAACGGCCCGGGCGATCCGGCGGCACTTGGCTACACACATGAAACGATGCGTGGGCTGATCGGCAAAACGCCGATCTTCGGCATTTGTCTCGGGCATCAAATCCTCAGCTACGCTTTTGGCGGGAAGACTTTTAAATTGAAGTTCGGTCATCACGGCGGCAATCAGCCCGTTCAAGACTTGAAGACCGGCAAAGTCGCGATCACAGCGCAGAATCACGGTTTTGCAGTCGATCCCGATTCGCTGCCGTCGAATGTCGAGGTCACGCACATCAATCTCAACGACGAAACCGTCGAAGGCATGCGGCACAAGGAGCAGCCGGTTTTCAGCGTGCAATATCATCCCGAGGCCGCGCCCGGCCCGCATGACGCGAATTACTTTTTCGGCGAGTTCCGTAAATTGATTGAGGAAACAAAAACGCGCTGATACTTTTCCGCACACATTCCCTCCTATGCCGAAACTCATCGTCACCATGCCCGACGGAACCGAGGTCCCACACGAACTCGGCGAAGATCAAATCACGGTCGGGCGTCTTGCCGACAACATGATTCAAATCGATGACGCATCGGTTTCGAGCCATCACGCGCAGCTCGTGCTGACTGGCGGCGACTATCACTTAAAAGATCTCAACTCGACCAATGGCACGCGCGTTAACGGACAGTCGGTCGACGAAAAGCAACTCCGCGACGGTGACAGCGTCCGCTTTGGCAAGATCGAGACCGTTTACCAATCTGAAATCGCGAGCGAGGCGCACCCCGTTCCCGAACACGCGACACCGGCTGTCGCGCCAGCGGAGTCGAGTCATCGTCCGGCGGATTTTACGAACGCTTCGCCGTTTAAAACGAAAAAGAAAAATCGCGATCCGATCGGCAAAGGCGTCATGGCCTTTGCGATTTTTTCGATCCTCGCGTTCATTGCGGCGCTCGCGAAAATCCTGACGCTGCAGCCGCCGCAGTAAGTCGTGACCAGTGGCGAGCTGCCGCGAATCGCGTGCCGGTTTTTCGAGGAAGAGCAGGACTGGGAGCAAATCGAAGCGACGTATTTAAAAGACACCGTTACCGGCGCAAAGCCGGAGCAGGCAACGTGGTTTAAAATCGCATGGACGCAACGAGAATTGTGCGTTTTGTTTTACGCGAGTGACACCGACGCACACGCGACGATGACCGCGCGCGATGCGCCGCTTTACGAGGAGGAAGTCGTGGAGTTGATTCTCGATCCAGTCGGCGATTTCGAAAGCTACTTCGAGTTTGAAGTGAATCCGCTCAACGGCGTCTGCGACCTCGTCCTGCGCCGGACGAAAAGCGGCTATCGAAAATCATTCGAGTGGAATTGCGAGGGCTTGCGGACGGCGGTGAACGTGAATCCGGAATTCTGGCTCGCGGAAATGGCGATTCCGTTTGCGAGCCTCGGCTCGATCATTCCCGAAGCCGGCAGCGCATGGCGCGCGAACTTCACGCGCATCGATCGCCCGCAAAATGCGCCACGCGAACTCAGCGCCTGGTCACCGACTTTCCGCCCGAATTTCCATGTGCAGCAGCGCTTTGGCTGGATCGATTTTGTGCGCTGAAACTTCCGCTTGAGCGGGCGGTGCAAAGCGGTAGCGTTCCTTTCCATGGAAGACAAAAATTACGCGCATCCCGAAATGCTCGTGACGACCGACTGGGTCGCGCAGCACAAGAACGATCCCGGCATTCGCATCGTCGAGAGCAACGAAGACGTGTTGCTTTACGACACCGGGCACATTCCAGGCGCGGTGCACATCGACTGGCACGCCGACCTCAACGACCCGCTCGTGCGCGACTATGTTACCTGCGAAAAATTCGCCGAGCTCTGCTCGCGCCACGGTATCACGCCGGACACGACGTGTGTTTTCTACGGTGACAAGGCGAACTGGTGGGCGTGTTACGCGCTTTGGGTTTTCAATTTGTTCGGCCATAACAAAGTCAAAATCATGGACGGCGGCCGCGATAAATGGATCGCCGAGGGACGCGAACTCACGCGCGAGAAACCGAAGTTTGAAAAAACGAATTACCCCGTTCCGCCGAAGCGGCTCGACAGCGAAATTCGCGCGTTCGCGGAAGAAGCGCTCGCGCAAAGCAAAGCGGGCAAGCCGCTCATCGATGTCCGTTCACCCGGCGAATACAAAGGCGAGATCACGCACATGCCGGAGTATCCGCAGGAAGGCGTGCTGCGCGGCGGCCACATTCCCGGCGCGAAGAGCGTGCCGTGGAAAACCGCAGTGCGCGAAGACTCGACCTTCAAATCCGCCGACGACTTGCGCAAAATCTACAGCGAAAATTGCGGCTTGAAAAGAGACGACGAGATCATCGCGTATTGCCGTATCGGCGAGCGCTCGAGCCACACGTGGTTCGTGCTGCACTACCTGCTCGGCTACGGCAACGTCCGCAACTACGACGGTTCGTGGACGGAGTGGGGCAATCGCGTGCGGATGCCGATCGAACGGTCGGCGTAGCAATTCTCCCATGCAAAAAGGTTGTCCCGATCCCGGCGAAAATCCGGCAGGTTCGTATCCGCCGAAGCTGCAAACCATTGTCGGACTTTTCGAAATGTTTTCGGAGGAGGAAAAGCGGGAAAATTTGATCGCGTATGCGGATCAGGCGGATCGCTGCGCTCCGCATGAGGACGAAAAATTCGATCTCGAGGATGTGCGCAAGGACGAGGAATGCACCGATACCGTTGGCGTTTTTATACGCGTCGACGAGGAGCAGCGCGTGCATTTGCGGATCGCGCTTGGGCCGAAAGTGCAGACGCTGACGCGCGCGATGACGTCGATTTTGTGCAAGGGCCTCGAGGGCTGCACGCTCGGGGAGATTCTCGAATTGCCGGCGGATTTCGTGCCGAAAATTGTCGGCGGCCAGCTCGTCCGCATCCGCTCGCAAACCGTTTACTACATTTTAACACGCATCAAAGGCGCGTGCCGCGCGTTTTTGAATCGCCAGCGGATGGCCGGCTAAAACGCGACGCCGAACGAGATGTGGAGCGCGCCGGCGTCTTCGTGATCTTTTGGCGTCGGATTCACGCCGTAATCGATGCGCAGCGGCCCGACCGGCGAACGATAACGCAAGCCGCCGCCGATGCCGTATCGCATTTCGCCAAACGACGACGGATTGCGGCCGACGCTGCCCGCATCGAAAAATACGGCTCCGATCAAATCGCCCCAAATGGGAAAATCGTATTCGACGTTGAGCGTCGAAAACGTTTCGCCGCCGATCGGAAGACCATGGCGGTCGCGCGGTCCGAGTTCACGCTCCGCAAAACTGCGCACGCTACGGCTGCCGCCGTTAAAAAAGCGCTCATCGATCGGGATGCCGAAGCGGTCACCGCTGAGCGGATAGATGATTCCGCCGCGCACGCCGAAGGCGAGCAGCGTCTTTTTGATCGGCAGGTAATACGAAAAGCGCGCGGTGCCGCGTATGAAATCGATCGAGCTGCCGAAAACATTCGCTGCTAAATCGTCGGACGTGTTGAACACAAAACCGCGTCCCGGATTGATCGGATTGTCGCGAGTGTCGAAGGTAAGCGACGTGCCGAGGCTGTTGATGTGGTAACTCGACGAGCCGATTTCCTGCGGATCGATTCCTTCGTCTGTGATGTTAACACGCCTGCTCAGCAGAAACACCGACGCTTCGAATTGTTTCAGGAATTTTCGCGAGAGCTCGAGCCGTCCGCCCGTCTCGAGTTTCGAATAGCCGTCGAACGAAGCGGTGAGTCCGTAGAGCCGCGCGCGCAACGCATAGTCGCTCTCGAGAAACCACGGGTCCTGATACAAAATCTCGCCGCGCATAAATTGCTGCGAAATTTCAATCGTCGATGTGAGCGGACGTCCCATACCGAACAAATCGCGATCGCCCGCCGAGAAGCCAATGATCGGCCCCTCGAACGTGCCGTAGCCGGCGGAAAAACCGAGCTCCTTGGCCTTTGCTTCCTCGACGCTCATGTGGAGTTCGATCGTGTTATCCGGCAGCGGTCGCGGTTCGATCCGCAATTGCCGGAATAAACCGGTGCGCATCAGTTCGCGGAATTTTTCATCGAGCACCTGCGGGTTGTAGAATTTGTTGTGCAGCTTCGCGAAACGGGTCGGCAGGAATCTCGGATTCAAGCGGTCGAGTCCTTCCTGCGATACTCCATCGAACCGATAGATGCTTCCGGAATCGACGTAAAACGTGACCGGCACGACGCCGTCTTTTGCCGTGGTCGGATCGCTCACCACATCGACCTTCGCATTAAAATAGCCGTGCGTTTTGTAGTAATAAACAACCGCACGTTGCATGTTGATGACTTGCTGCGGCGTGTAAGGTTTTTTCGTGAATGGCTCGACCTGCGCCATCAGATCGCCGCTTACACCATTCGGCCCGAAAAAGACCACGTCGCCGGTGAAATCGAGTTTGCCAAAACGGTAGCGCGTTCCCTCGTGCACCGTCACCAGCACATCCGCGCGCCGCATGTCGCGCGTGAAGGAAAACTCGGGATCATCCACCACCGCATCGAGAAAACCTTCCGAGCGATAAAGCCCGCGAATCCGCTCCACGCCTGTGTCCACGTCGGATTTTACGAACGGCAATGCGGTCTTCGTGCGCGGAAATCGTTCGCGCGTCGAGCCGACGATGTAATCCCGCAATGTCGCTACCGGTTCACCCGCGGTGCCATGAAAATCAACCACGCCGAGCAACGTCAGCGGCCCTTCGGAAACGATCAACGTAAGCTGCCGCGGACCGTCGATACGCCATTTCACCTCGACCTGCGAGTAGCCGTTTTTGCGGTAAAAAATCCCGAGGAAAAATGCCGCGTCGTCCGCGAGTGCCGGCGAAAGACCTTGCTCGTCGATCGAGGTGATTTGCTCGGCAATCGCTTCGCGGAAAATTTTCTCGGAAAAGTGCGCGGTGCCGACGAAGCGCACATTCGTATTCGTCGCGCGCGGCGCGGGCGTCGGCAGCGATGCGGCGGGATTTTCGGTTAGCTTCGGCGGATTATTTTGCGGCTGTTGCGCGGCAGCGGTTCCCACGAGCGCCAGCACCATGCACCAGCGAGGTTTTATAAAAAAACGCATCTTTAACGAAACCGCAGCAGATATTTCACCTGTCCCCGAATGTTCCCGCCGACGTCGAGATCCCCGATGAGATCGAAGTTTTCGCCGAGTTTAAATTTTGTGCTGACTTCCTGTTGACCGGTGCGCGGATCGACCGCGCCGACATCCACATTAAATCTGCCTAAAAACGATTCGTTTTCGGAAGGTTCGCGCGATTTAAACATTTTGTGATAGAGCTTCTGAAACAGCAGCGCAGCCGCGCGCCCGGCGAGCACGTCGCCGTTGCCGGTGAGTTGCGAAGCCGTTGAGCCGGTCGCGAGCAACGCGATGATGTCTTCCTGCGGCAGCGGCGGCTCCGATGAGAAAATGGTCTGCGGCTCGCTGGCGGTGCCGTAGATGTAAACGTTGATGTTGTAGTCGCGCATCGTCGATGTGCCCTGGATGTCGAGCCGCGGCTCAAACGGCTCGTTAGGCGAAAAATAGACATGACCGGAATGCACATCGAGTTTGGAGAACGGCAGCGATGCGACAAAATTTTCGATGGTCAACGTGCCGTCGAGTGTCGGCGAGCGTCCCGTGCCGACGAGCGCCAGATCTAGCGTGACTCCGCCGTTGGCGAGATTTCCGCGCACCGCGAACGGGTCTTTCGTCTTGATCATCACGTTGAATTTCCAGTCGCGCAGTGGCGGCTTTTCAAACGCGAACCCGGCTTTTGTTTCCGGCGGCTTTGGCGCGGGACGACCCGGTAGTTCGATTGGCAGGATATCAATTTCACGGAAAAAACGGCTGCGCGTGATGCCGACATTGCCGGTCACGCTGGCGGCATTGAGCGGGCCATTGATGCGAACATCCGAATCGGCGCGCACGGTCAGCGATTCGTTGCGCACGAGCAGCGCGCCGTTCGAGGTCATGCGCAAATCGATTTGGGGATCGGTCAGTTTGACAAAAGTAATCGTGCCGTTTGCGTTAAACGAACCGCCGGAAATGTCGCCACCGAAGCGATTAAGCGTTAGGCGATTTTTTTCGAAACGCAGATCGCCGCGAAACCCGTTGATCGCCGGCATATCCTGATTCGCGAGCCGCACCGCCGGCAGGTCGAGCAGCGCCGACCCGCTGAATTCCGGCTGCGCGATCGTTCCGGCGATGTCCGCGCTGACGCTCGCGCTGCCCTCGATGTAACGCACCGCCGGCGTAACCTGGCTCACGAATGCGACCGAGGAACGCGGCAATCGCACGGAAAGTTGCACCGGCGAGTTTTCATCGATTTTTCGTTGTTTAACGATTTGATCGAACGGCAATGGAAGCGTCCCCGCAATTTCGATCGGATTAATCGCCGGCTGCTGCACTTTTCCTTTTAGCGACAGCTCGTCCGCAACGAGCCGCGCATCGAGATCGACTGTCGTCGGTGCGAGTTTCGGCGCGGCTTTCGCCTGCAAATTGCGCGCGGAAAATTGCAGCCGCGCATCGAGATCACGCACCGTGCCGGTCGCGTTGAAGGTCGCTTTCGCAATGCCTTTCACCGGCGCCTGGTCTTTTGGAAAAAACGTCTCGAGCGCGAGATCGCTCGACGTGACTTGCGCGGAAACCGGCTCATCGAGCGGAACGATGCTCTCGGGATTTTTCAGCGTGCGCAGATCGAGCGGCAGCGACATCGACCCGCTGAGAAGCGGCTTGTTTGCTTGCTTCACGAGGATATTGCCGATCGTGAGCACGCGATCTTTTAGTCCGATTGTCGCGAGCAAATCGCCTTTGTTGGTGGTGATCCAAAACGTCGGCAGATCGATCAGTTCGGGCGAATAGGTGCCGGCGATTTGCGCGTTGATCGTTTGCACTTCGGCGGCTTTGGCGTTCGAGAGCGCGAGCGCGATATTTCCACTGTGTTGCATTTCTGCGACATTCCCGTTGCCCTGCCAGTTCAGCGAGAGCGAGCCGCCGATGCCATTCTTGATGTTCTGCACGAGCGCGTTGAATTTCGACAGATCGCGCACGTTCGCCTGCAAACTTCCATCGTAAGTAAATGGTTTGCGCAACTCGACACGACCTTTGCCGGTGAAGCCGTCGGTTTGATTCAGCGCAAAATCGAGCGCTTCGATTGTAGCGATGCTGTGGGTGATCGCGACCTTTAGCGTCAGGCTTTCCGCGGTGAAATCCTGATACGTGATGTTCGTGACCGCCGCGTTGACGTTGCCGCTGTAACCATCAGCGCCATTGGCGAGCGTGCCGTTTACTTCGATTTGCGCGTTGGGCGAGGTGAGGTTCGGCTCATTGTTCAATGCGGAAAGACTTGGCGCTACCATCGAAAATTTCACATCGAATGGCGCGGTGTCCCACGACTTCAGGTCGCGCGGCAAAGTGAGATTCCCGCTCGCGGTGATCGCATCGGATGCGCGGCGAAAATCGACGGCTTCCAGCCGCACCTGCGCGTTGTTTGTCGAGAGATTCAGCGTGCCGGAATCGAGCGCGTATTTATCGGCAATGATGCCCGAGAACGTAGCATCCACGCGGGTTTGCAGGCCTTCGAAGGGAGGCGCGTTTGGATCTTTCGTGTCGATTGACTTGGTGGCTTCGAGCTTCACGCCCGCGCTGGCGAGTTCGAAATTGGCGCCGACAATTTCATTCAACGCACCATCGAGTTTCAGGGAAAACACTTTGTTTCGCAGCGTGATCGTTCCGTTGGCGGTGGCCGCGCCTTGGGTGAGTTGTGACGCGACTTCATTCAGATGCCCCGCGTCGATCGTCAGCGTTCCGTCGAGCCCGCTGCCCGCAAAGCCGTCCGTCGTTTGCGGCAACGTGCCTTGCGCCTGCATCACCAGGCGATTTTGCCCGCTGTCCAACTCCGCGCTGAGCACCGCGGTGCCATCTTTCGCATCGAGCCGCACCGAGCCGCGATCGAGCGTCGCGCCGCCGACACGCACGGATTCGGCGATCGATGTCATCGAGCCGGTCCATGATGCGGGCGAATTCGGATTGCCGCTCAGCGAAATCGTCGAGTCGCTGATGCTGCCGATTGCCGGTGTCGCTGTGTGGAAATACGCGCTCAATTTTTCCAGCGAAAAATTCCGCAGGCGCGACTCGATCTTCACATCGGCTATGTTCGGCGCGTTTTTTTTCTTCTTTAATTCGTGCATCCACATCTCGAACTGCGCCGAGCCGCCGAAGAGCGCGCCGTTGATCGCGAGCCGGTTGATGCCTTGTGCGCGCTGTGACGCATCGAGTTCGAGCTGCTCAATAACAATCTGCGGATCGAGCGCCAATCCGCGTAAAATCAAATCGCGCCTCGCGTAGGTGGCCGCCGCTGCAAGGTTATCCCAAGTCCGAACGCGCGGGATCTGCAAACGCGCGATACGCACTTCACCGGCCTGCACCGGATCGAGAAAAATGCTCACACCTTTCACCGCAAACTCGCCGTCCGGTGTGTGCGCGATGAGATTCAGGTTTTCGATGTCAACACGATCGCTGAAAAGCGCCGGCTGCTGGATCATGTCGTGCAGCGTCGAGGCCAGATCGTTTTTCTGCTCATGCGTCCCCGCGACCGGCTTCACCTCGATGTCCGCATTGCGAAGTCGGTAGCTTTTTAGAAATTCCGGCGCACCGCGTCGCAAAAGACCGTAGATGTTGTATCGCACAGTGACTTCCTCGATCGTGATCCGCTCCACCGGGCTCGCCCCTTTTTCCTTCGGCAGCGCGAGCACATTTTTCAGGCTCAAATCCGAGATCACCGAGCCTTCGACTGTCAGCGTCAGATCCACATTTTGTTTCGCGGCGATTTTTATCGCGATCGCATGCACCGCGGCGACGAGGATCGGCCGGTGAAAAAGCACGAGCAGCAAAAGCAGCGCGAGCAGCGTCCAGCCGACGCGGCGCAGCCACTTGCGTTTGGGAATCGGAGCTGGCGGGTTCTCCTCGCTCACACGACGCAGGCTAGCAATCCACGCCCGAACTGCAATGAGGAGAGTGACCGAAAGGGCGATTTTTTTGTTCGATCAATCTACGACCGATCCATTTTCACGAAACGAATTTTCAACTTCTCCTTGCTGAAAGGAAAAGAGCGCCCATAGTATCTGCCGCTCATGATTCTGGAAGGGTGGCTGAGTCCGGTTTAAGGCACTCGACTCGAAATCGAGCGTTGGGTTAAACCAACCGTGGGTTCGAATCCCACCCCTTCCGCCAATGCCTTCTAATTGCACGCAGCCACTAGCACAGCGTGGTTTGCGCTTTTTGCGACGAAGGCGAAAAGGCTGTTTTTGGCCAACTGTCCCTAAAACTGTCCCTTCCGCGTCCGCGGCACGGGCTGCTCCGCGACAATGGCGGCACTACTCTGCGACTACTCGCTAAGAGTTTGCTCACGGGTTCGGTAGGTTATCTGCACAACTCGGGAGTTATCCGCCAGGCCGTCCACCGCGCCTATGCCCGGGCCGCCGACCGCGTGACGATGCCGATCGAGTGGTATGAACGCCATCATGATCAGAAGCTGATTAACCTTCAGGCTGAAATCTCGCAAAGTCGTCACAGCAGCTGCGCGGCGTATGGTTAGCGGCAACAGCGCCGGGGGGCGGAATTTTCCTCTACGATTCCGGCGGCACGATTTCCAAGCTCACCATCTCCGGGAATTTCGCGAAAGCGTTTGCCGGAGGCATCACCGACAACGGACCCACTCCCGGCACGGTCACGCTTCAGGCGGTGAATGTGATCGCTAACATCGCGCCGGTGGAACCCGATCTCGACGGGCCATTTTCATAACCCAGTATAGTTCCCAAATCTCAAATCTCGCAGCAAGCATTTAACGCCGATATGATTTCAGCCTCGCCTACTGGCCGACAAGCGAGCGACATTCAAGCCGCACACGATCGCGCACGCGCTGTTGAAACACTTGCCCGCTAACCTTCGGGTCGTCTTACCCGACGACGTCAAAGGCATTCCAGATTTATGAAAGCACTAAATACACCTATTCCTCATTCACTCTCAAGACTGCTCGCGACGGGATCGGCGCTTCTCTGCATGGTCACTGGTTTTGTTGCTTCGGCTGCGCCGCCAACACCCGGATCTCCGATTGCCATCCCGAACTCGCATGGCGGATTCGACTTTATAGAAGTTGATCAACAAAACTCTCGGCTGCTCGCGCCGCACACGAGGAATGGCACGCTCGACGTATTTGACTCCACCAGCGGCAAACTCATTAAGCAATGCTGGCTCGGAGCAACCCAATCCTTAGCCGTGGACGCACAGTCGGGTAAATACTACATCGCGGGCAGCGACAAACCGAGGCTGGTCACGATTGATAGTAAGACCTTGGAAAGTGCGGGAGAGACAACTCTTTCGGGTCCCGCTGACATTGTGACATTCGATCCGAAGAACCACGTCGCCTATGTGTGTCACGATGATGGCACAGAAGTCTGGGCGGTCGATGTGGTGTCGAACAAAGTGATAGCGAGCATCTCGATTCCCGAAGGGCCGGAAGGCATTGTTTACGATGAAAAAGGCGACCGCATTTTTGTGAATGTGCGTAAAACGAACGAAGTAGTCGTCATCGACCCGGACGCAAACAAGGTTGTGGCAAAATGGTCCACAGCCCCCGCGCAGGCTCCGCATGGTCTTGCCATTGATTCGGGCATGCACCGGCTTTTTGCAGCCGGAGGTAACGGTCAGTTGGTCGAGATCGACTCCGGGAGCGGCAAAGTGGTTAGCTCTGCAAAGATCGCTCCCAAAGTGGATCAAGTCGCCTACGATCCTGAACTTAAGCAAATCTATAGCGCGAGTGGAACCGGAGTAATCTCAGTAGTTCTGGCAAAGAATTCAGGACTGGAATCTATTGGCGATGTTCCCACGCACAGCGGTGCACATTCGGTCGCCGTTGATCTCAAAACGCACATCGTCTGGACGGCGTATTCCGACGGCAACGCAAGTTACATCTTGCCGTTAAAGCCAGCGGAGCCAGGTCAATAACGCGCAATCTCGCCGCTCTATGAACTCGTTAGCCGGCTCGCAGCAACGTGCATCATCAAATCGTGCACTATTCACCAGCGGCGACACCGCCAACGCATTCATTTCCTGAGTCAAATACGGCGTCGTGATTCGTGCAA
>Ga0070741_10009365_pt1 | contig 19077 bp, 16 predicted proteins | sample Coa_R1_4_FD_66440 | JGI IMG/M metagenome (GOLD analysis project Ga0070741, IMG submission 66440) | Surface soil microbial communities from Centralia Pennsylvania, which are recovering from an underground coalmine fire - Coalmine... | ecosystem: Environmental > Terrestrial > Soil > Unclassified ...
CGATCGGGTAGATGGCGATGCTGTCGTCGCCGACGAACACGCTGCCGTTCTTCTGCGCGAACGACGGCAGCCGGCGCGCCTGGTCGACGAGCCCACGCAGCATCGGCGTCGAGAACATCTCCGGAACGTTGGCCTCGCCGATCTTCCAGCCGCCGGGGTGCGGATCGATGACCACGACCTCTTTGCGGCGATCGAGCGTGCGGCGCAGCGTGAGCCCGGCCAGCCCGGCGCCGATGATGAGGTAGTCGACCCGCACGCGACTACTCTAACGCCGGGGGCGGCGGCGCGCGCGGCGGACTTCGCCGACGACGAACGGCGCGATCCAGAGCGGCAGGACGACGACGAGGGCGACGCCGGTGCAGTTCATCGCCTCGCTGATGCCCTTGGCGAGCACCGTGGCTTTCAGCGACGGGTCGACGCCGGCCACGCCGGCGAACGAGTGCGTGAGGGCGACGACGGTGAGGAAGACGCTGCTCACCAGCGTCACGGCGAGCGAGGACACCGCGCACCACAGCGACCAGCGCTCGGCGCGGATGGCGTGCGTCAGCGCAAAGGCGAGCGTCGCGCTGCCGAGCGCGAACATCGTCCAGATCGGCCAGCCGGCGGTGAGGAGCCCGTGCACGTCAGCTCGCGTTTTAGCATGTAGAGTGGAGCCATGCGCTCGGCGCTTCTGTTCGTGGTGCTGCTCGCCGGCTGCCGCACTCGACCCATCGATACGATCGACGCAGTCGACGCGGCCGCGATCGATCTGGCGGCGCCCGTCGACGCGGCGCGCGCGAGCGATCTCGCCGGCGTTCACTGCCAGGCGCCGTGCGATCCGTCGACCGAGCTGTGCGTCTTCCTCAATCGCGGCGATTGCAGTCAGTGGACCTGCGCGCCCCGCCCGCTCGGCTGCACCAACCCGCCGACGTGCGCGTGCCTCGGCGGCCTCTGCTCCGGCTTCGCGATGCCGGGCGAAACGCTCACCTGCCAGCCGCCCGATCCCGCCCTCGGCGCCGACGTGATCTGCGCCAGCACGATCCAGTGCGTGTGAGCCGGCCGACCGCGATCAGCGACGGCGCTCACGCAAGAACGCGGACGCGGTGAGCAGGAAGCCGAAGCCGACCATGCCGAGCAGGATCAGGAACAGCGGATCGCCGCTCGCGACGTAGAGCGCGATCCACGCCGCGCAGAACAGCGCGCGCAGCCACAGCACCGTCGAGTACAGCGCCTCGGCGCGGTGGCGGATGATCTGCGCGACCAGCACGCCGAGCCCGAACGTGAGCACGCCGGCGAACCGCGGGAACACCGTCCCGTAGCTGCCGTTCGAGAAGAACAGCTTGAGCGCCAGCGACGGCGCCGCCGCGAACGCGAGCCCGCCGCTCAAGAGATACGTCGCCGGATAGAACAGCGTCAGCCGCGTCAGTCTCATGGGACCTCCGTGCGTCCGGTAGCGATTTGCCAGCGCCCTGCACTTCCGATATGACGGGCCGACGCGGGAACCATACCGCGAAGGAGCGGGGCATGAAACGAGCGTCGGGTTGGGTTGGCGTGTTGGTGATCGTGGCGGGCTGCAGCGGATCGCAGGGGCCCGAAGGCAAGCCCGGACCGCAGGGCCCGCCGGGCGGCACGGGGACGGCTTCGCCGAGCATCAGCGCGGTGACCCCGCCCTACGCTTTTCTCGGCCGCACGGTCGACGTGCAGATCTCCGGCGACGCGACGAGCTGGAGCAGCGCGACCACGGTGGCCTTCGCCGACTCCAAGGTGAAGGTGAACAGCGTCACGGCCGCGAGCGCGACCGGCCTGATCGTCAACGTCACCGTCGGCGCGGACGCCAAGCTCGCCGCCACCGACGTGACGGTGACCGACGGGACCAACATGGAGGTCTACAAGGGCGCGTTCACGATCAAAGAGCCGCTCGAGGTGACCATCGATCAAACCGGCGGCGTGCCGCAGGGCGGGATCGCGACCCTGAGCATCCGCATGCTCGACATCACGACGCCGCTCGATCCGGCGAACCTCGGCGTCACGCTGAGCAGCCCGGGCGTCGCGATCCTCGGCACGCCCACGCCGAGCGACTTTTCGATTCAATTCCAGGTCGAGGCCGACGTGCTCGCGGCTCCAGGCGCGGTCGACCTGGTGGTCTCGAGCGGCCCCTCGGGCTCGAGCGTCGATTCGCCGCTCAAGAGCGCGTTCACCATCGCGGCGCGCGCGCCCACGGCGCTGACCTCGACTGCGGCCGGCTCGGGCACGATCGCGAGCGCCGAAGACACCGCGCTCTACCAGTTCACGCCGGCGGACGCCTCGCAGCGGTTCGTCATGTTCACCCTCGGCTCGCCGAACGGGCACGTCACCGGCGTGGCCATCCCGAAGAGCGGCAAGTACGCCGACGCGCTCTCGCCCGGCTTCGGGATCCGCTACGGCAAGGGCACCACGGCGGCCGATCCCATCTATGTCGTCGTGAAGGACGGCCTCGACCCGAACACGTTCGGCCCCGGCGCGACGCCCGCCACCGTGGCGATCACGACCTTCGAGTCCGCGTGCACGGCCGCGGCGGAGACGGCCGAGACGGCGGGCGCGAACAACGACGCCACGGCCGGCGCCCAGAGCGTGGCGACGCTGCCCGGGCTCGTGAACGGGACGCTCGGCTACGGCGCCGTCGCCGCGCTAAACGACGTCGACACCTACAAGATCGTCGTCCCGGCCGGCAAGACGACGATCCACGCGGCCACCGGCGGCGACGCGCAGACAGACACCGTCATCGACGTCCTCGACAGCACCGGGACCAGCGTCAACGGTGCCAGCGACGACTTCGACTTCCAGGAGGACTACACGGTCACCGGGCTCACGGCCGGCACCTATTACGTGCGGGTCTCGCCTTCGCAGGCCGGGTTCTTCGACCCGAGCCACAACGCGTATCAGCTGTTCGTCGAGCTCAAGTAGCGGCCGCGGCGTCGCGAAACTGGCGGCGGTAGAGATCGGCGTAGAGGCCGTTCGCGGCGATGAGCGCGTCGTGCGTGCCGCGCTCGACGAGGCGGCCGGCTTCGATCACGAGGATCAAGTCGGCGTTGCGGATGGTGCTCAGCCGGTGCGCGATCACCACGCTGGTGCGGCCGGCGAGCAGCGTGGCGAGCGCCTTCTGGATCACCGCCTCGGTGCGGGTGTCGATGTTGGCGGTGGCCTCGTCGAGGATGAGGATGCGCGGGTCGGCCAGCACCGCGCGCGCGAACGCCACGAGCTGGCGCTGGCCCTGGCTCAGCGTCTGCCCGCCTTCGCCGAGGATCGAGTCGTAGCCTTGCGGCAGCGCGGCGATGAAGCCGTGCGCGTCGACGGCGCGCGCGGCGGCTTCGATCTCGGCGCGGGTCGCCGACGGGCGGCCGTAGGCGATGTTGTCGGCGAGCGAGCCGGAGAACAGGAACGGCTCCTGGAGCACCATGGCGAGCTGCGCGCGCAGGCTCTTGCGCGTCACGCGCGCGAGGTCGTGGCCGTCGACGCGCACCACGCCCTCGGTGGCGTCGTAGAAGCGCGCGATCAAGCTGGCGATGGTCGTCTTGCCGGCGCCGGTCTTGCCGACGAGCGCTACCGTTTTACCCGGCTCGATCGCGAAATCGACGTCTTTTAACACCATGTGCGCCGGGTCGTAGCCGAACGAGACGTGCTCGAACTCGAGGCGGCCTTGGATGCGCTCGAGCGCGACGGCGCCGGGCGCCTCGTCGGGCTCGCGCGTCTCGTCGAGGAGGCCGTAGATGCGCTCGGCGCCGGCGAGCGCGGACTGCATGAGCGTGTACACCGACGCGGCGAGCTGCACCGGGCGGAAGAACTGCTGCACGTAGATCAGGAACGCGGCGAGCAGGCCGACCGACAGGCGGCCGTGAAACACCAGCCAGCCGCCGTAGCCGATGACCAGCGCCATCGCCAGCGTCGACAGCACGTCGATCGACGGCGAGAACGCGGACGTGATGCCGGTGGCGTTGACGTTGGCGTCGCGGTTGGCGGCGTTGCGCGCGCGGAACTTCTGGATGTTGACGTCGGTGCGGTTGAACGCCTGCGCCTGGCGCACGCCGACGATCTCCTCCTGCAGATCGGCGGTCACGTCGCCGACGGTCTGGCGCGTCTTGCGAAACGCGGCGCGCGCGCGCGCGGCGAAGAACGCCGTCATCGCGAGCATCGCCGGGATGATGGTGAAGCACACGAGCGCGAGCCGCCAGTTGAGCGCCAGCATCGCGACCAGGATGCCGATGAGGCCGAGGAGCGCGCCGAGGAGCTGCGTGAGGCCTTGCGACAGGAGCTGGTTGAGCGTGTCGACGTCCGAGAGCAGGCGGCTCATCAGGTCGCCGATCGGACGCTTGTCGAAGAACGCCAGCGGCAGCGACTGGAGCTGCTCGAACAGGCGCGCGCGGATCTCGGCGAGCACGTGCTGGCCGGTCGCGCCCACGCGGCGCGTCTGCGCGCGGGCGGCGAGCGCGCCGACGGCGTAGACGCCGAGCAGCATGAGCATCGTGCGCGCGAGGCCGGCGCCGTCGTGGCCCATGATGTCGCGATCGATCGCGCGGCTCACCAGCCACGGGCCGAGCGCTGCGGTGAGCGCGCCGGTCAGGATGAACGCGAGCGCGGCGAGCAGCACCAGGCGATGCGGCCGCAATTCTCCGACGAGGCGGCGCGCCACCGCGCTGCGATCGCGCGCGGTGCGCTTCTCCTGCGCCATGGTCTCGAGGCCGCCGACCCAGCGCATCAGGCCGCCTCTGTCTTCGCGGCGTCGGGCGCCTGGAGCTGCGAGCCGAGGATGTCGTTGTAGACGCGGCTCGTCTGCAGCAGCTCCTCGTGGCGGCCGTGCGCGACGATGTGGCCGTCGTCGAGCACCAGGATCAGATCGGCGTCGCGCACGGTCGAGATGCGCTGCGCGATCACGAACGCGGTGTGCTGCGTGTCGCGCATCAGCTTGTCGAGCGCGTCCTGGATCGCCATCTCGGTCTCGGCGTCGACGGCGGAGGTCGAGTCGTCGAGGATGAGCAGCCGCGGGTTGGTGAGCAGCGCGCGCGCGATGGCGATGCGCTGCCGCTGCCCGCCCGAGAGGCCGACGCCGCGCTCGCCGATGATCGTGTCGTAGCCTTGCGGCAGCGCGTCGATGAACGGCGCCGCCTGCGCCGCCTGCGCCGCTGCGCGGATCTCGTCGAGCGTCGCCTCGGGCCGGCCGTAGGCGATGTTGTCGCGCACGCTGCCGGAGAACAGGAGCGCCTCCTGGAGCACGATCCCAATCTGGGAACGCAGGCTCGACAGCGTCACCTCGCGCACGTCGTGGCCGTCGACCAGCACCGCGCCGCCGGTGGCGTCGTAGAAGCGCGGGATCAAGTTGATGATGGTGCTCTTGCCCGCGCCGGTGGTGCCGAGGAGCGCCACCAACTGGCCCGGCTCGACGGCGAAGCTGACGCCGCGCAGGATCTCGCGCTCGGAGCCGGCGTAGCGGAAGCGCACGTCGCGGAACTCGACGCGCCCGGTGATCGGCCCGAGCGGGCGCGCGCCCGGCGAGTCGGTGACCTCGAGCGGGGCATCGAGCAGCTCGAACACGCGCTCGGCCGACGCGCCGGCGCGCGAGATCTGCGCGGCGAGGAAGCCGATGGTCATGATCGGCATCAAGAGAAAGCCGAGGTAGCTGTTGAACGCGATCAATTCACCGACGGTGAGCTGGCTGCGGAAGATCTGCCAGCCGCCGAAGCCGACCACCGCCAGCGTGCCGAGGTTGGCGAAGAAGTTCACGAACGGAAAGTTGTTCGAGACGGCTTTGACCACTTCCAGGTTGTGGTCGCGCAGCGCGTGGTTGATCTGGCGATAGCGCTCGGCCTCGCGCGGCTCGCCGCCGAACGCGCGCACCACCTTGAGGCCCTGCAGCACCTCCTGCAGCACGCCGTTCAAGCGGCCGAGCAGCATCTGCACCTTGCCGAAGAGCGGACCGACGTTGCCGACGAACTTCTTCAGCAGCCAGAAGATCGGCGCGATGGCCCCGAGCGCGGCGAGCGCCAGCGCCCAGTTGATGACGAACAAGAGCACCGCGCAGCCGAGCAGCATCACCAGCGACGCGGCGAGCTGCACCACGCCCGAGCCGACGAACGTGCGCACCTGCTCGACGTCGTTGGTCAGGCGCGTGAGGAGCTGTCCCGTCTGCGCCTGATCGTAGTAGCTGAAGCTCAAGCGCTGGATGCGCGCGAACAGCCCGTCGCGCAGATCGAACGCCACGCCCTGCGACGCGCGCTCGGCGAGGTAGCCCTGCGCGAAGTTGAACAGGCCGCGGCCGATCGCGATGCCGACGAGCCCGCAGACCGCGCCGACGATCGCGTGCCAGTTCCGCTCGGCCAGACCGCCGTCGATCGCCCAGCGCACCATCTGCGGCGCGGCGAGGTTGGCGGCCGACACGAGCAGGAGCGCCACCAGCGCGCCGAGCGTCTCGCCCTGGTAGCGGCGCAGATAGCCGAGCGCGCGCCACACCGCTCCGCCGCCGCGGCGAGTTGCGTTTCGAGACGGTTCCATGCGCGCTGACTATATAACGTAACGCTCGGAAGGCGACCGGCCCGCGCTGCGTAAAAGACACGTGGCGCTGCTGGTGCTCGCGCTCTGGGCGGACCTGACGTCGGCGGCGATCGATCGGCGCGAGCCGGCGGCGCCGACGAAGGAGCTGATGCGGCAGCTCGCGGCCGGAGAGCGGCCGATCGCGCCGCTGCTCGACGCGCGCTTCGGCTTCTACTACGCGGGCGACGTCGCCGAACGTCACGTCTGCGGCGGCGCGCTCGCGAGCGAAGCGGCCGAGATCCGCGCGCTGCTCGCCGACGCGGTGCGGATGTGGGGCTGGTACGAGCTGAGCTGCGACGGTGACGAGTGCGGCTTTCACGCCGCCGAGCTCGAGACCGGCCACACCTACCGCTTCCGCCGCGCCGGCGCGCGCCTGGTGTTCCTCGGCGTCGAGTTCATCGAAGGCGGCGCGCGCAACTACGACGGCACGTACCGGGCGATCGCCGCCGCGCGCCGCCGCTTCGCCCGCTGCCGCGGGGCGCATCATTAATAGGTGCCGGCCGGCGGGCGCTCACGCGCCGACGGTGAGGATGACCTTGCCGAAGCCTTCGTTCGACGCGACGTAGGCGTGGGCGGCGGCGGCCTCGGCGAGCGGGAAGGCGCGATCGACGATCGGCGCGAGCGCGCCCGAGGCGAAGAGGGGGACGATCGAGCGCGCGAAGACTTGCGTCGCCAAGATCTTCTCTTCGAGCGGGCGCGCGCGCAGCGTGGTGCCGCGCACGACCAGGCGCTTGCGCAGGAGCATCGCGAGGTCGACGTCGGCGCGCGCGCCCGCGAGCAGGCCGACGAGCATCAGCCGCGCGCCCGTCTGCATGCACAGGAAATCCTCGGGGACGTAAGCGCCGCCGACGAGCTCGAGCACCACGTCGACGCCTCGGCCGCCGTTGGCCGCGATCACTTGCTGCGCGAAGCGGCCGGCTTCGGGCACCACGCCGGCGTCGAGGCCGAGCGGGCGCGCCCGCTCGAGCTTGGCCTGCGTGCGCGCGGTGCCGACGGAGCGGGCGCCGATCGCGCGCGCGATCTGGATCGCCGCGGTGCCGACGCCCGAGCCGGCGGCGTGGATCAGCACCGTCTCGCCGGCGGCGAGGCCGGCTTGCGTCACCATCGCGTCGTAGGCGGTGATGAACGCCTCGGGCACCGCCGCGCCCTCGTGAAACGACACGCGCTCGGGCAGCCGCGCGATCGCGCGCGCGTGAACCACGAGCTGCTCGGCGTACGTGCCGCCGCCCGCCAGGCCGAACACGCGGTCGCCGAGCTTCCACTCCCCCGCCGCTTCGCCGACCGCGTCGATCTCGCCGGCGAACTCCATCCCGGGAATGTCGGCCGGCGCATCGGGCGGCGCGGGATACGCGCCCATGCGCTGGAGCAGATCGGCGCGGTTCACCGCCGTCGCATGCACCCGCACGCGCACCTCGCCGCGCGCGGGCTCGGGCGTCGCCACCTCTTTGAGCTCGAGAACCTCGGGGCCGCCGGGCTTCGTGATCACGATCGCGCGCATGGGCGGGAGCATACGGCGCGGCGGTAAAGAATTGTAAAACGCAAAAATGAAGCGCGCGCCGCGCCGTCCCACGGGGCGAGGAGGTGGATCATGTTCTTCGCAAAGCTGGGATTGGCCGCGGTCGTTGGAACCCTCGCCACCACGGCGTTCGCCGCGCCGGCCTCCGCGCACGAGTATCGCCGCGAGCGCGTCGACTGGTACGGGCGCCACCGCGAGATGGAGCGCCGCGAGCGCTGGGAGCACGCGCGCCGCGAAGCCGCGTGGCGCCACCGCGAGTGGAACTACCTGCACTACGGCTGGTAGGGCGCGAGCACCAACAGGAAGAACGGCGGTGACGGCGCCCATTCGTCGACGACGCGCAGGTGAGCGGCGCGCGCGGCGGCGAGATCGGCCTCGCGATAGCGGACGTAATTGATGAGGGCGATGCGGCCGCGCGGGCGCAGCGCCGGCACCAGCGCGGCGAAGTAGGCGGCGCGATCCTTCAAGTAGTGATCGAGCTGGCAGAGGACGGCGAGATCGATCGACGCGGGGTCGAGCGACGGGCGATCGGCGGGGACGACGCGCGTGCGCACGTTCGAGAGGCCGGCGCGCGCGGCGCGATCGGCGGCGGCGGCGAGGTAGTCGGCGCGCACGTCGGTGGCCAGCACCGCGCCGCGCGGCACGGCGCGGGCGAGCGGCAGCGTGAGGAAGCCGGGGCCGGCGCCGACGTCGGCCACCTGCGCGTCGGGCGCGAGCGCGAGCCGCTTGACGAGCGCGCTCGGACGCAGCGCCTCTTCGCGCAAGGAGTCGAGCATCGCGCGGCCCGGCCCGTCGAGCGCGGCGCCGTCGGCGAGCGCCGAGGCCGCGCAGCCGGCGAGCGCCGCGATCACGCACGCGCGAACCGCGCTCACGCGCGAAGACGCCCTCACGCGCGAAAACGTAACACGGCTTGAAATCGCGGCGCCCGGCGAATAACGTCGCCGCGATGAGAGCGATGGCGCTCTGCGCGCTGCTGGCGGCGGCTGCGTGCTCGGGCGCGCAGGGACCGCTCGCGCTCGTCGAGGGCTACTGCACCGCGGGCGAGGCCGATCGCTGCTACTACGATCACGCGCCCGCCGACGGTTTCTGACCGAGCGGCTTGAGAGTCGGCGACTCTCTCTCGATCTACTACGCGCTCAAAGGTCCGCTCCCGGCCGGCGCGTATCACATTCACGCGAACGCGTACACGCCGGCGGCCGACGCCATGCTGCGCGCCGATCTCCTGCATCGCGCCGCGGGCGGCGACGCGCTGCTCGGCGGGATCGACTCGACGCCGCAGCCGGGCGGAAGCCTGCACCTCGCGCCGTGGCTCGACGGCACGGTCACCCTCCCCGCGCTCGACGCGCGCGCCGGCGACGGGCTGGTCCTGCGCATCGCCTACGTGAGCGGCTCCTCCGCATTCACCGTGATCGAGACCTCGCTGACGATCCCGTGAGCGGCAATTTGCCGTCCGGCCCTCGGTATTGGATATGATGATCCGCGGAGGGGGCATGACCAACGACCGAGGCCGTGGCTACCGTTCAGCGCTCGTCATCTACGCGCTCGCGCTCGGCGCCTGCGCGGGACTGTCGCAGTGCCCGCAGCCGACGTGTCCCGACGGCAAGCCGCCGTTCGCCACGCTGATCGTGAACGGCAGCTCGATCACCAGCGACGCGCGGCAGTCGCAGCCGGCGGCCATCGTCGCGCCCGGCGACCCGCTCCAGGTCGGGCTGCTGGCGAGCGACACCTGCAACATGAAGCAGCTCGCGATCGACTACTACTACTATCCGGTGAACAACGGCGTGCTCGGCGTGCCGCAGCACGTCTCGGTCGCCCCGGTGCCGCTCGCGTGCGCCAATCAGCTCGAGAAGCAGACCGTCACCATCCAGGCGGCGCGTGAGCAGGATCGGCTCTACAGCTTCACCGCGCTGGCCGCCGACTGCGACGAGAACGCGGCGGTCGATACGCCGCCCCTGTTCATCTGCCAGTCGCTCACGGGGTGCCCGCCGGCGCCGACGTGCCTCGCGGTGCCGCTGCACGACGGCGCGCCGCCGGCGGCGCGGCTGGCGGTCGGCGCGAGCGTGGCCAACTCGGGCGGGCCGCCGGTCTCGATCACGCTGCCGTCGGGCACCACGCCCGCGCTCGAATACGGCGGCACCGATGATCAAGCGGTCAAGTCGCTCGCCCTCAGCGACACGAAGTGCATCAACAACTCCGACGGCACGGTGACCTGCTCGCAGTCGTTGATCGTGCCCGAGGACTTCAGCTACTGCCCGCAGGCGTCGCGCGCGAAGACGTTCGCGCTCGGCGGCGTGCCGCAGCAGACCGACGCCTTCGTCCTCGCGGTCACCGACTTCGCCGGCCACAGCGCGACGGTCAAGCTCGACGTCGCCTGGCAATAGCGCGCGCGGCTAGAACTGCGAGCCGATGATGAACAGCGGCTCGAACTGCTGCGCGCCCGAGTCGGTGCCCGGCATCGCGAACAAGCACGTGCCCATGATCTTGAGGTACTTCGAATAGCGCGCCGGCAGCGGGCGCCAGATGAAGCCGGGGCCGATCCACCACACGAAGTGCAGCCGGTTCTTCTCGTCGCCGAGCATGTCGGCGCCGATCTTGAGCTCGGTGCTCACGCGAAACTTTTCGTGCACGCGAAAGCCGAGCGCGGCGGTGGTGCCGAACTCCATGTCGGCGATGAACCTGGTCGTGTGCACCACCTGGAGCTGGCCGCTCTTGGGATCGAGCGCCGCGTTGTAGAAGTCGGTCGGCTCGACGTTGGTCTCGACGTACGGATTGACCGCCAGGTACATCCACTTCGTCGGCGCGCCGCCGAGCAAGAGGCGCAGCTCGGCGCGATCGGGTTGGTTGTGCCGCGGGTGCCACTCGACGTAGATGACCGGGTTGGCGAACAGCTGGCCGTAGTAGCTCGGGATGGCGATGCGCGCCTCGAGCTGGTTGCCCTCCTGCTGAATGCGGCGCACGCCGTCGTCCTCGACGTTGAACGTGATGTTCTCGTAGAGATCGACCTGCACGTGCGGCCACACGCCGATCTCGATCTCGTGCTGCCACAGGAGCTCGGCCGGCGCGCGCGTGCCGTTCACCTCGGGGAACACGCGCGTGCGTAGCCACGACTCGACCTCGAAGTTGCCGGGATCGAGCAACCAGAAGCGCGTCGAGGTGAAGCTGCGATCCTGCGTCCACTCCGGCGACGGCCGGTGCGCGCGCACGACCGCGCGATACCGCCCGAGCGGCGATGGTTCGGGCAACGCAACCTTCGACGGCGCCGTGGCCGTGGCCGTGGCCGTAGCCGTAGCCGTAGCCGTAGCCGTCTCCTCCGGCTTTTGCTGCGGCGCCTCGATCGGCTTCTCCGGCAGCGGCGGCTCCGGCGGCGCGTCGAGCTGCGCGAACGCGCGCGCGGGAATCAACAACGCGACCATCGCGACCCAGCGCCTCATAGCCACAACCACGGCAAGAACCCGAGCCCCGCGAGCCCGGCCAGCAGCGCGAAGCTCATCCACCCCGTCTTGCGATCGGCAAAGAAAAACGCATAGGCGCCCTTGGCGAGGTTGTTGCTCGCCGCCGCGATGGCGATGCTCGACGCCACGACGCCCGGATCGGCCGGCGCGTCGCCCTGCGCCAGGCTCAAGATGAACGGGTCGACGTCGACCACGCCGAGCAGCGCCGCCAGCGAGTAGATGCCGCGCCGCCCGAGGTGCGCCGCCACCACGCGCGTCGCGACCAGGATGGTCACGAACATCACCGCGAACAACAGCGCCGCGCCGAGCGCGAGCGGGTTGCGCTCGTTCGGCGGGTTCGCCGGCGCGCCGCGCGAGCTCTCGGCGCGCCGCGACCACCACCACCCGAACGCGATCGCGATCGCCGCCAGCCCGACGAACGGCGCCGCCAGCTTCATCGCCAGCGCGCGGTTGAACAGCAGCAGCAGCAGCACCAGCCGCAGGTACATCATCCCCGACGCGGTCAAGATGCTGCCCGAGTACAGGTGCGGCGCGTGCGCGTCCTTGGCGTGACGCGCCAGCACCACCGTGGTCACCGTCGACGAGTACGCGCCGCCGAGCACCGCGCACAGCAGCACGCCGCCGCGCCCGCGCAGCCAGCGCTGCAAGACGTAGCTGCCGTACGACACGCCGCTCACCGCCACCACCACCAGCCACGTCTTGAACGGGTTGATCTCGAAGCGCGTGAACGACTGGTTCGGCACCACCGGCAGGATCACCACCGACAAGAGCAGGAACTTGGCGAACGACGCGATCTCCTCGGGCGCGATGCGCCGCGCCAGGCTCTCGAGCCCCTGCTTGAGCTCGAGCAAGAGCACGCTCGCCACGCACAGGGCGCACGCGATCCAGATGTGCTCGTAGAAGACCAGCGCGCCGATCACGTACGTCACCAGCGCCGAGATCTCCGAGGTGATGCCCGCGCCCTCGGGGTTCTTCGCGAGCTTCTGCCGATACGACATCAGCATGAAGCCGCCGACGACGAGCAGCCCCGCGGCGAGCGGCAGGAGCTGCGCGCCCGAGAGCAGCGCCAGCCCGTAGCCGGTGAGCCCGATGAGCGGGAACGTGCGCACGCCGCCGAAGCCGCCGGCCTGGTCGTGCACGCGGTGCTCCTCGCGCTCGAGGCCGATCAGGAACGACAACGAGAGGACGAGGGCGATCTTGACGACGTCGGGCGGGAGGTGCCGGACCAGATCGCTCACCCGGCGAGCATATCAGCGATCGCGGGGCAGGCGCGCGATCAGGTCGATCAGCGCGCGTTCGTCGAACGGCTTGGCGAGGTGCATCTCGAAGCCGGCCTCGAGCGCGCGGCCGCGATCTTCCGTCGAGACGTGCGCGGAGATGGCGATCGACGGCAGATCGATCCCGCGCTCGTTGAGCGCCGCCAGGAGCGCGTAGCCGTCCTGCTGCGGCATGCTGAGGTCGCTCACCAGCACATCGAACTCGTGGGCGCCGACGCGTTCGAGCGCCTCGGGCACGCCGCTCGCCGCGGTCACGCTGGCGCCCGCCTGCGCGAGGAACTCGGCGACCAGGTCGCGCGCGTCGGTCTCGTCGTCCACCACCAGCACGCGCAGGCCGTCGAGGCGCGGCGGCTCGACGGGCTTGGGCACCGTCGCCATGGTGTTGGTGATCGGCCCCGAGAGATCGAGCTCGCTCTCGACGCTCGCGGCCGGCGCGGCGACCTCCGAGCGCGGCAGGCGCACGGTGAACTCGGCGCCGCGTCCCACGCCTTCGCTCTCGGCGGCGATCGCGCCGCCGTGCTGCTCGACGATGTGCTTGGCGATCGCCAGGCCGAGCCCGAGCCCGCTGCGCCCGCCGTGCGCCTCGCCCTCCGCCTGGCGAAAGCGATCGAACACGTGCGGCAGGAACTCGCGCGCGATCCCCATGCCCGAGTCGCGCACGCGCAGCACGAACTCGCCGCCGCGCGCGTCGAGCGCCACCGTCACCGCCGAGCCGGGCGGCGAGAACTTGACCGCGTTCGAGAGCAGGTTCCACACCACCTGCTGCAGCCGGTGCGCGTCGCCGCGCAATTCGCACTGCCCGCAGCCGACCGACGCCTCGAGCGCGATCTTCTTCTCGAGCGCCATCGGCCGCACGGTGTCGATCGCCGCCGCCACGATCGCCTGCAGCTCGAGCGGCTCGCGCTCGATCTTCAGCTTGCCGGCGACGATGCGCGAGACGTCGAGCAGGTCCTCGATCAGCTGCGCCTGCGATCGCCCGTTGCGCACGATCACCTCGAGCGCGCGCGCCACGCGATCGGGCGGCAGCCGGCCCGAGCGCAGCATCTCCGCCCAGCCGAGGATGGCGTTGAGCGGCGTCCTCAGCTCGTGCGACACCATGGCGAGAAAGTCGTCCTTGGTGCGGTTGGCGCTCTCGGCCGCTTCGCCGGCGCGCTTCTGATCGTCGATGTCGGTGGCGGTGGCGATCCAGCCGATCACGCGCGCGCGCTCGTCGCGCTCCGGCACCGCGCTCACCTGGTGCCAGCGCCAGACGCCGTCGCCGCGGCGCACGCGCAAGGCGAGCTGCATCGGCTCGCCGCGCCCGACCGACGCGTCCCACGCCTCGCGAAGCTGCGCGCGATCCTCCTCGTGCACCACCTGCCAGATGCCGTCGCCGGTGGTGGCGACCAGGTCGAGCCCGGTCAGCTCCACCCAGTGGCGGTTGACGAAGTACGGCCGCCCGCCCGCGTCCATCGCCCACATGCAGATCGGCAGCGAGTCGTTGAACGCGCGAAAGCGCTGCTCGTGCCGCCGCTCGATCGCCTTGCGCTCGAGCTCCGCCAGCCGCGCCGACTGCCGCCGGATCTCCAGCTCCTTGCGGAACAGCTCGATGAACACCGAGACCTTCGAGCGCAGGATCTCGGGCTCGAACGGCTTGAGCAGGTAGTCGACCGCGCCCTTCTCGTAGCCGCGGAACACGTACGACGGATCGCGGTGGATCGCCGTGAGGAAGATGATCGGGATGCGCCGCGAGCGCTCGCGCCGCTTGATCAGCTCGGCGGTCTGGATGCCGTCGAGCCCCGGCATCTGCACGTCCATCAGGATCACCGCGAACTCGCGTTCGAGCACGCGGCGCAGCGCCTCCTCGCCCGAGGTGGCGCGCACCATCTGCTCGCCGAGCGGCGCCAGCACCGCCTCGAGCGCGATCAGGTTGGCGACCCGATCGTCGACGAGCAGCAGCGGCGCGCTCCCGATCTCACGCGCCGTCTCGTTTGGCGAATCGGCCAGGCTAGCTGCTCCCATTCCCGTTCTCACCTTTGGGCGGCAGCCACAGCCGAATCAGCTCGACCAGCTTCTCGGTGTCGACCGGCTTCGGGATGTAGTCCGACGCGCCCGCGGTCAGGCACTTCTCGCGATCGTCTTTCAGCGCCTTGGCGGTGATCGCAATGATCGGCAGCGACATGTGATTGGGGTTCTTACGGATGCGGCGGATGGTTTCAAGCCCGTCCATATCCGGCATCATCACGTCCATCAGCACCAGGTCGACGTCCGACGTCTGATCGAGCAGCTCGATGCCGGCCAGCCCGTTGTCGGCGTAGATCACCTGCATCTCGTGCGTCTCGAGCACGCTGGTGAGCGCAAAGATGTTGCGCACGTCGTCGTCGACGATCAGCACCTTGCGCCCGCTGAGCGCGTGATCGTGCACGCGCCGCTCGGCCAGGATCGATCGCGTGTGCTCGGGCAGCTTCTCGTCGACGCGGTGGAGGAACGTCACCGTGTCCTCGAGCAAGCGCTCGGGCGACTGGAGCCCGCTCTTGACGATCACCGACTCGGCGTAGCGCTTGAGCCGCTTCTCCTCGCCGGGCTGGAGCTCCTTGCCGGTGTAGACCACGATCGGCAGATCGCGGAAGCGCGGGTTCGACTTCACGTCCTCGATCAGCTTGCCGCCGTCGGAGCCGGGCAAGAGCAGATCGACCACCATGCAGTCGAACTCGTGCAACTGGAGCTGCTCGATCGCCTGCTCCGCCGTCGGCACGCCGGTGATCTCGACGTCGTCGCCCTCGCCCACGAGCGCGCTGATGCTCTTGCGCTGCGTGGCGTCGTCCTCGACCAGGAGCAGCCGCTTGACGCCGCGCTCGAGGAACCGCGAGACGTGGGTGAGCGCGCCGTCGAGCGCGTCCTTGGTGACCGGCTTCTCCAGATAGGCGAACGCGCCGACGGTGGCGCCGCGCTGCTTGCGATCGATCACCGAGATCACGTGCACCGGGATGTGGCGCGTGCGCGGGTTGCGCTTGAGCCGATCGAGGATCGCCCAACCGTCGACGACCGGGAGCTGGATGTCGAGCGTGATGGCGTCGGGCTGTAGCTCGTTGGCCATCGCGAGACCGGTGTCGCCGCGCGTCGCCACCACCACCTTGAAGTTCTTCTCGCGCGCGAGCTGCACCAAAATGCGCGCGAACTTCACGTCGTCCTCGATCACCAAGAGCACGCGATCGCCTTCGCGGATGTGCTCGCGATCGTCCTCGACCGGACGCATCACCACCGCGTCCGGCTCCGGATGCGGCGACGGGCCCCACACGTTGGCGCCGTCGATCACCGAGCTCGGCTGCGCCGGCGCCGGCTGCGCCTGGAGCGGCAGCGCCTTCGCCTCCTGGCGGCGGCCCGACGGCGGCAGCGACGGCAAGCTCGGCGACGTGTCCGGTCCGATGTACGCGCGCGGCATGAACAGCGTGAACGTCGAGCCGCGCCCGAGCTGGCTCTCCACCTGGATCTCGCCGCCGAGCAGCCGCGCGATCTCGCGGCTGATCGACAGCCCGAGCCCGGTGCCGCCGTACTTGCGGTTGGTGTTGCCGTCCGCCTGCTGGAACGCCTCGAAGATGATCTGCTGCTTGTCCTTGGCGATGCCGATGCCGGTGTCGATCACGTCGAACGCGATCACCTCGGCGGCGGTGAGCGACGTGCTCTGGAAGGTGGTGCGCGGATCGGCGCGCCGCACCCTGAGCTCGACCGAGCCGTGCTCGGTGAACTTGAACGCGTTGGCGAGGAGGTTCTTGAGGATCTGCTGCAGCCGCTGCGGATCGGTGCGCAGGTGATCCGGCAGCTCCTCGGAGAGATCGACGCGGAAGTCGATCGCCTTCTGCTCCGCCAGCGGCCGGAAGTTGCGCTCGACGAAGTCGACCAGGTCGGTCATCACCACGTCGCGCGGCTCGACGTGCATCTTGCCCGCCTCGACGCGCGACAGGTCGAGGATCTCGTTGATCAGCGACAGCAGATCGCCGCCCGACGCGTAGATCGTCTTGGCGTACTCGATCTGCTTCTCGCTGAGGTTCTCCTCTTTGTTGTCGGCCAGCAGCTTGGCGAGGATGAGCAGCGAGTTGAGCGGTGTCCTGAGCTCGTGCGACATGTTCGCCAGGAACTCGCTCTTGTACTTGGAGATGAGCGAGAGCTGCTCGGCTTTCTCCTCGAGCGACACGCGCGCCAGCTCCACCTCGCGGTTCTTGACCTCGACCTTCTTGTTCTGCTCTTCGAGGAGGCGCGCTTTGTCCTCCAGCTCGAGCGCCTGCTTCTCCAGCGCCGAGTTGGTGCGCTTGAGCTCGTCCTGCTGCTGCGTGAGCTCCTTCGACTGGCTCTGCAGCTCCTGCGTCAGGCTCTGCGACTGCTGCAGCAATTCCTCGGTGCGCATATTGGCGCTGATCATGTTCAGCACCACGCCGATCGACTCGGTGAGCTGATCGAGGAAGATCTGGTGGATCTGCGAGAACGTCCCGAACGACGCCAGCTCGATCACCGCCTTGACCTGCCCCTCGAACAGGACCGGCAGCACGATGATGTTGAGCGGCGTCGCCTCGCCGAGCCCCGACGAGATCTGGATGTAGTCGGCCGGCACGCGCGTGAGCAGGATGGTCTTCTTCTCGAGCGCGCACTGCCCGACCAGCGACTCGCCGAGGCGGAAGCGGTTCGACAGCCCCTTGCGCTCGCGATACGCGTACGTCGAAGTCAGCTTCAAGATCGCCTGCGCGCCCTCGAAGTCGAGCATGAAGAACGCGCCGTGGTGCGCGCCGACGAGCGGCGTGAGCTGCGACATGATCAGCCGCGACACCGTCTCCAGGTTCTTCTGCCCCTGCATCATCGACGAGAACTTGGCGAGGTTGGTCTTGAGCCAGTCCTGCTCGGTGTTCTTCTGCGTCGTCTCCTTGAGGTTGACGATCATCTGGTTGAGGTTCTCTTTGAGCGCCGCGACCTCGCCCTCCGCGCCGACGTCGATCGAGCGGGTGAGATCGCCCTTGGTCACCGCGGTGGCGACCTCGGAGATGGCGCGCACCTGCGTGGTCAAGCTCTCGGCCATCTGGTTGACGTTGTCGGTGAGCTGGCGCCACGTGCCCATCGCGCCGGGGACCTTGGCTTGCCCGCCGAGCTTGCCCTCGATGCCGACCTCGCGCGCCACCGTCGAGACTTGATCGGCGAAGGTGCCGAGCGTGTTGGTCATCGAGTTGATGGTGTCGGCGAGCGCCGCGACCTCGCCGCGCGCGTCGACGACCAATTTTTGCGTGAGGTCGCCGTTGGCGACGGCGGTGATGACCTTGACGATGCCGCGCACCTGAGTCGTCAGGTTCGACGCCATGAAGTTGACGTTGTCGGTGAGGTCCTTCCACGTGCCGGCGACGCCGGGCACGCGCGCCTGGCCGCCGAGCTTGCCTTCCACGCCGACCTCGCGCGCCACCGTCGAGACCTGCTCGGCGAACGTGGACAGCGTGTCGGTCATGTTGTTGATGGTGTCGCCGAGCGCCGCGACCTCGCCCTTGGCGTCGACCGAGAGCTTCTGCTTGAGGTCGCCGTTGGCGACGGCGGTGACGACCTTGACGATGCCGCGCACCTGCGTGGTCAGGTTGCGCGCCATGAAGTTGACGTTGTCGGTGAGGTTCTTCCACACGCCCGCGACGCCGCTGACTTCGGCCTGCCCGCCGAGGCGCCCTTCGGTGCCGACCTCTTTCGCGACGCGCGTGACCTCGGCCGCGAACGAGTTGAGCTGATCGACCATGATGTTGATCGTGTTCTTCAGCTCGAGGATCTCGCCCTGCGCTTCGGCCGTGATCTTCTTCGACAGATCGCCTTTCGCGACCGCCGTCGTGACCTCGGCGATGTTGCGCACTTGTCCCGTGAGGTTCGAGGCCATCGCGTTGACGGAGTCGGTCAGGTCTTTCCACGTGCCGGCGACGCCGGGCACTTCGGCTTGTCCGCCGAGGCGTCCTTCGGTGCCGACTTCTTTAGCGACGCGCGTGACTTCCGATGCGAAGGCGCCGAGCTGGTCGACCATCGTGTTGATGGTGTTCTTCAGCTCGAGGATTTCGCCGCGCACTTCGACGGTGATCTTCTTCGAGAGATCGCCCATCGCGACCGCGGTGGTCACCTCAGCGATGTTGCGAACCTGACCGGTGAGATTCGCGGCCATGAAGTTGACCGAGTCGGTGAGGTCCTTCCAGGTGCCCGAGACTCCTTTGACGTCCGCCTGTCCGCCGAGTTTTCCTTCGCTGCCGACTTCGCGCGCGACGCGCGTGACTTCCGACGCGAACGATCGCAGCTGATCGACCATCGT
>Ga0070741_10009366_pt1 | contig 19074 bp, 14 predicted proteins | sample Coa_R1_4_FD_66440 | JGI IMG/M metagenome (GOLD analysis project Ga0070741, IMG submission 66440) | Surface soil microbial communities from Centralia Pennsylvania, which are recovering from an underground coalmine fire - Coalmine... | ecosystem: Environmental > Terrestrial > Soil > Unclassified ...
GGAGGATTCTTAACATGTCAAAATTTATCTTTGTAACAGGGGGTGTGGCATCTTCCGTGGGCAAGGGCATCAGTGTCGCCTCTCTTGGTCGTCTCCTGAAGAATCGCGGGGTCTCCGTCTCGCTTATGAAATTGGACCCATATATCAACGTCGATCCAGGCACGATGTCGCCCTACCAGCATGGCGAGGTCTTCGTCACCGATGATGGCGCGGAAACGGACCTGGACCTGGGCCATTACGAGCGTTTTACCGACGAGCCCGTCTACCAGGCCAATAACCTGACAACCGGCCAGGTCTACGCCTCGGTGATTGGCAAAGAGCGGCGCGGCGAATACCTGGGCGGCACCATCCAGGTGATTCCCCATATCACCAACGAGATTAAAGATCGCATTCACGCCGTCGCCCGCCGGTCAGATGCCGATGTGATCATCGTGGAGGTCGGCGGAACCGTCGGCGATATCGAAGGCGAGCCATTTTTAGAAGCCATTCGCCAGATGCGCAAAGACGTTGGACGGCGCGATGTGCTCTACATCCACGTCACGCTGCTCCCCTATATCGGCGCGACCAAAGAATTGAAGACGAAGCCCACCCAGCACAGTGTCAAAGAACTCCTGCGCGTCGGCATTCAACCAGATGTGATCATCTGCCGCTCGGACCTGCCAATGAGCGAAGAATTGCGCGAGAAGATCGCGCTTTTCTGCAATATTGAGGCCAGAGCGGTCATTCCTATGCTCACCGCCGAAACTATTTACGAGGTGCCACTCATTTTAGAGGATCTTGGTCTGGGCGAATACCTGGTCAATGAACTGGGATTGAAAAAACAAGAGCCGCAGATGCAGGAATGGCAGGACCTGGTGGCGAAAATTAAAAGCCCACGCCCGGAGTTGACTATTGGCCTGGTGGGCAAATATGTCGAGCTGCACGACGCGTACATCTCCGTTGCTGAGGCGTTGCGCCACGCCGGTTGGCACCACAACGTCGATGTACGCATCAAGTGGATCAACTCCGAGGCACTGGAGCAGATGGGCGACAACTACGCTGCCGTGCTGGAGGATGTCGCAGGCATTGTGGTGCCCGGCGGCTTTGGGCATCGTGGGATCGAGGGCAAGGTGAAAGCGGCAGGCTTTGCGCGCCGCAACAACATTCCCTATCTGGGCCTGTGTCTGGGCTTGCAGGTTGCCGTCATCGAGTTCACGCGCAACGTACTGGGGCTGCCGGGGGCTAATAGCAGTGAGTTCGATCCGCAAACGCCTTATCCCGTCATCGACCTGATGGTGACGCAGCGCCAGATCGCAGACAAGGGTGGAACCATGCGCCTGGGCAACTGGGTCTGCTGCCTCACGCCTGGCACAAAAGCCTATCAGGCATACGGTGAACCTATCGTCTTTGAGCGCCATCGCCATCGCTATGAATTCAATAACGAGTATCGCAAACGTATGGAGGCGCACGGAGTTGTGATCAGCGGTCGCTCAGCCGACAACAGCCTGGTCGAAGTGATTGAGCTGGCCAATCACCCCTGGTTTGTTGCTTCACAGTTCCATCCCGAATTCAAAAGCCGCCCCACGCGCCCGCATCCCCTGTTCCGCGATTTCATCGGGGCCTGCGTGCAAACGAGCAGCAAGGGGCAATACCAGAAAAATGATAGGGCATTCGAGCTAGAGCCGAGCAGAGTCCTGCCCGACTCACGAATCGAGATGTAAAGACAATGCTATATCTCAGTCAACTGCTGGGCACGCCCGTGGACGCACCAAACCACACGCGCATAGGCAAGATCATCGATATACTGCTGTCAGTAACGCAGGTTGGACAACAAGAGCCTGCTTACCCCAGCACATTACTGGTCGAGGGAGCAGAGGATCAGCCGTGGCGCGTTCCTCCCGGCGCTGTAGCATGGCAAGACGATACATTACGCCTGCTCATTCCGTTGGAGCAGCTTACCACGCAGCCTGAAGAGCCAGCAGGGCAGGAAATTTATCTGGCCCGGGAAGTGCTGGACAAGCAAGTGATTGATATCCAGCACAAAAAAACGGTCCGTGTGAACGATATTTGTATGGGGGACGACTGGCAGATTCTCGGCATCGATAACAGCACCATTGGCCTGATACGTCGCCTTGCTCCATCCTGGCTGCTTGGTGGCAAAAGGCAGGGCGTCGGCGTGTTCATCCCCTGGGCGGACATTGAACTGATCGGCCCCCCTGCGCCAGAACAGCAAGCACCGAAGGATCAGGCAGCAGTGCCAGCCTCCCCGATCTTTCGCACACCAAGCGGTCATCTGGCGGAACTCCATCCCGCCGATATTGCTGAGATCGTCCACCAGCTCACAGCCGGTCAGGGCGCACGCCTGATAGAAGGGCTGGACAACGAAACAGCCGCCGATACAATGGAAGAGATCGATATTGATCGCCAGCGCAATATTCTGGAAAACATCCAGCCGGAGCGCGCCGCCGACATCCTTCAAGCGATGGGGCCGGATGAGGCCGCCGACCTGCTGGCGCGCCTGCCAGAGGAACGGACCAGCCAGCTCTTACGCCTGATGAATCCCGAAGAGTCGGAAGAGGTGCAGGAGTTATTGGAGTATGCCGCCGATACAGCCGGTGGCCTGATGACCACTGACTATATCGCCCTGAATCAGGACAGGACGGTCACCGAGGCGCTCGATGCCATGCGCCAGAACATTCAGGACTACGATGTGCGCATCGCTTACATCTACTGTGTCGCGGACGAGACGCAGGATGAATGCCAGGTGCTGGGCGTTGTATCGCTCTGGGATTTATTGATCGCCCAGCCCACTCAATCCCTGCAAGAGCTGATGGAAACCGATGTTATCAGCGTTGAGCCGGAGACCGATCCGCGTATGGTAGCTGAGATTATGGCAAAATACAACCTGCTCGCTGTGCCTGTGATCAGCAAAGCAGGAATACTCGAAGGCGTTGTTACCGTGGATGATGCCCTCGATATACTCCTGCCTGCCGATAGACGGCGCAAGCCGCCAAGAATGTATTAGTCGCTCAAACAAACGCGTGGAGAGCCAGGGCTAGAGCCCTGATGATTTAAATGCAATGGTGGCATCGAACGCCTCAAGCACATGGAGAATATCCTGGCAGACCTCGACCATCACCTGGGGTAGCCACTCCTCTGGATGCGGATTATCAGCAATTACCTCATCGCCCTCATCATCCACACCAGTATGGAAGCGAGAACCCGGCAGTCGTCGCTGCGGCGGCTCGCTCCCGTGCAGACCCCGCATCCCCTCGGGATGCCAGACGGGCAGCTCCACCCGCTGCTGCAATGTCAGCATATCAGGCAGTAAGCGATTCTCGTGCATGACCATAGCAATGCCTGGACGCGTCTCGATAGTTCGCCGGCTGTGCTCACTGGCGCGCAACTTGAGCGACTGCATCAGTGAAAGCAGCAAATCTTCGGAGATATCTATGCCGTTGAGCGCAAGCGTATAGGATAGGTCAAGCACCAGCGGCGGAATTGCACTTGTGCGTAAATGCAAGCAATCCTGCTCTGCTTCATGGAAAAAGTCGCAGACACCGGCTGGCCCTTCCACGGAAAGCGCAGTATCCAGCGCCCCCCAGCTAAAAGAAACGGTGCAGGAACTATGTAATTCGGCCTCTTCACAGTCTCCAGCATGGCAGGTGCAGACAAACTCTCGTTCGAGGGTGCGAGCATTGAGCAGGTACTCGGGATGGGCTACAAGCGAGAGACTGGCCGCCGCTTTCAGGAAAAATTCGGTCATACCTTCATACGTTAACACAAGACTGATCTCCTTACTGCCCAGGTACAGCATACAACCTGGCGGCTCTCCCTTTATGGCGTGCCTCTATATTACTGATGTCGGAAGAAGGTGTCAATAGCGATATTTTCATGCGGAGCCGAGGGGGTATCTATTAAGAACAATACACAATAGGGCACCTGTGCAGGTGCCCTGTATCGTTGCAGATAGGCTAAAAGATTCTAAAGCATAGGGCGAATAGAGAGAATAGTATAAGCAGTCACCCCGCCCGGAGTTGATACACTTACCTCATCTCCCTCTTGATGTCCCAAAAGGGCCTTCCCTACAGGCGACTGGTCAGAAATCAAGCCTGCTTTTGGATCGGCTTCAAAGGTCTCAACCAGCTTGAAGACGCGTTTCGAGCCACTTTCGGTCTGTACCTCCACCTGAGTGCCAATCCTGGCGGTAAGAGGGCCATCTTCATCGGTATGCATGTCTGGCGTCATAATCTCAGCCAGCGCAATCAAATGCTCCAATTGCAGGATCTCGCCCTCAACTTTGGCCTGTTCATTTTTAGCATCTTCATAAGCGCTACTCTCGCTGATATCGCCAGCTTCTTTGGCTTCATGGATATAATCAGCAATTTCTTTGCGCTTCACCGTGCGCAGATACTCTAGCCGCTCCTTCCTTTTCGCAAAGCCTTCAGGCGTCAAACGAACTACTTTACGCTCGGACTTCGCATCACTCTGTCCACCAATACTCATAAGCTATTCTCCTCCTGGTAGTGAGGCCCTCGACCTTCTGCTGGTTTCTTCCAGATATCCGCCTCTTTTTACTCTGTTCGTCATCTACTACAAACATTGATCACTCTTTATTCCCGCTTACAACGTCTCCCTCATATCTTCGCCCCCCTTTAAAATTAGCGAAGACATCGCTTTCCACCCTTGCTCGTTTGTTGAAAAAGGGTGAACTCTTACAGCAATAAAACGCTTACAAGATCCGTTTTTTCGTTGCTGCTTCTCCTGCATTGGTCGAGGTGGCACTGTTTCGCGCTTCGGCTGACTGCAAAACGCGAGTATTCAACACACATGAGGGAGATTATACGTTGTGAACTGCGGAACGTCAAGTGATCCGCGGCTGATTTTTTATAGTTTTATCAAAACTTGTGTAGTGATTTATTCCCCTATCTAGCTCATCGCCTGCTCGACCCTCAAACTTTTTCTTTTTCGCCCGCGATAAAGCGGAAGAGCTTCGTGCCACAGACAGGGCAACGCCCCTCCATCGCAGCGCGTCCATTTTTTGTGACTATTCTTGCCGCATTCTGCATTACGCGCTTCTGCCGGCATTTGACGCAATAGGCTTCAGGCTCTGTGGAGCCTGCTACTGGAACGGATGTTGCTGCTTGCTTTTCCTGCACCTGAGGCACAACATCTTCACGCACAACCGGAGCCTCTTTTGCGGGCGATTGCTCTTGAAGAGCTGGAGCGGCAGGTGCTTTTTCTTGTTCGCTTTCCTTGTGCCATGCCAGAATGTCCGCAACCACTTCATCAGGACATTCCTCCTGCACCTGCATGCCAGCTCCATAGACAGGGGAAGCCTCTTTGAGCTGTGTTACCGCAGAGCGGCTGGCAATAGAACGTGAATGCGGCAAGGCGTTTGCTCCCCAGATGACCAGCCCCGGCTGCGTCAGTCGCTCAAGCTGATCGGTTACATCCAGATCGAGCGCGCCTGCAAGATGAGCCAGTACTGCGTGTTGAGCTCCCAACTGATGGGCGGCTGCCGATACATAAGCCAGTTTTGCTTGAGCAACATCCTGATAGCCAGTCGCATCCTCTCTCGCAACTAATGCACGCAGCACGAAGGGAGTGGTTAAAACGGAGTAGAGCATCAGCGCAACCACCGGATTTTTTGCTAACTGCGCGAGCCACGGTCGCTGCTTGCGTTCGCTCTGCGCAAATAGCGCTGTTGGAGAGAGCAGCACAACCCCATTGCAAAACTCGGCGGTGTCGCGAGCGATGACAATGCTATAATTACAGCTCAGTCCGCTCGCGAGCAGCATTGCAGGTTGCCCGATCACCTCGACCAGAAAATCATGACCCAGCTTTATATAGGTATCAGCCGTATAAGCCATGTTCGGACGGTCCGAGAGACCAAAGCCTGCCAGGTCGGGCGCATAAACGCGGAAGTGCCGCGCCAGAGGCTCCATCAACGCATGCATTGTGTGGGAAGACGCGCCAATCCCCGGTGCATGCAGCAAAAGCAGAGGAGGGGCATCAGCTTCCCCTAGAACTTTATAAAAGATATGACCATACGTCCATTTATATAGATGGTCTTTCCCTGGTAAAATACTTTTCAAGGGCTGAGGAGTTTTTATGATATAGCGGAGCGTCAACAACACCGCGCCCACTAATGCCAGAAAGATAAGTTTCAAACTCCTGCGTAGGAACACCGCCATAAGAACCTCCTTGTACCTGCTGTAGCATGTACCATAATATAACATGTTACTGCAACTATCGCTATCCGTTTTGCAATCTACAATATGCGAAATTCAGTATCTGTTCAAGATTCTTATGCGTGATAAAGCATGCATAAAACTATACGCAATGCGTTCCGGTAAAAGAAGAAAGCATCTTAAAATATTTGGCGCTTGGTAGGGGCCGGGCTTGCCCCCGCCCTGCTAGCTCTGGGGAGTAATGTAATTATGCGCATCATTCGAAATCTGGCCGAGATGACTGAAACGGCCCGCGGCTGGCTGGCTGGCGGGACCGTTGGCTTTGTACCAATCAAAGGTGGCATTCATGACGGCCATCGCACACTGATACAGGCCGCACATAGCGCCTGCGAAATCTGCGTGGTCAGCGTGATAGCAAACGCTTTTATCGGATCTCATCAGCCTGCGCAAACAACCTCTTTCAGTTTGGAAGATGATATACAGCAATTACAGGATCTGGGGGCAGATGTTGTTTTTGCTCCCCAGCTCAAGGAGCTTTTCCCCGCAGATTTTTCTACTTATGTTACTCCTACCGGCCAGCTCGCTGAACATCTGGAGGGACGCAACAACGCGGTTCGTGTTCGAGAAATCGCCACCATCATCATGCAGTTATTCCTGCTCGTCCGTCCAGATATTGCTTATTTCGGGCAAAAAGATGCACAATACGTTGCCGTCCTGCGCAAAATGATTCGTGACCTTCATGTAGATATCAGCCTGCGCGTGCTCCCTATAGTGCGTGAGAGCGATGGATTGGCGATGAGTATGCGCAACCAGCGGCTCTCGCCCGCCGAACGCCAGGCCGCGAGAGTGCTTTATCAGGCGTTGCTTCACGCCAGACAGCTCATCGAGCAGGGCGAACTCCGTTCCCAGGCTATCATACAGGCAATAGCGGCAATGATAGCCCAGGAGCCGCTGCTTACCTTTGAATATGGCGCACTTTGCCAGCCAGAGACCTTCGTCGAAGTTCCGCAAGCTGCCCCCGGCACGCTGATTACCGTCGGGGCGCGGGCGGGAACGGTCCATCTGACCGATAATATCGTGTGGCTGGCAAATGGGCAATGGCAGCTTTGAAATAACTGGCAATTTAGCTCGTACGGGTCTATAATGGTGCAAGGTTGATTGCAAATCTGGTAAGGTGGTTGATTCTCATCACGACTTTTGGCACATGTAGGAGGCTACTATGGCAGCTATTATCGGCTCTCTCTTGCTCACAGCCGTTGTGGCTTATTTGTGGGGATCGCTCCCCTCCGGCTACTGGATGGGGAAAATACTGCGCGGGAAAGATTTTGATATCCGCGATTATGGCAGCCATAAAACGGGCGCGACCAATGTGCTACGCACGCTCGGAAAAGTTCCTGCCCTGATCGTTTTTCTGGTAGACATTTCCAAAGGGATTGGCCCCGCGCTCCTCGCGACCTATGTGCCCACCTTCTCCGGTGGAGGCTGGGGCATCACCGTAGCGGGGATAGCGGCATTGCTGGGCCACTGCTATCCGGTATTTATTGGCTTCAAAGGCGGGCGCGGCGTGCTTACAGGGGCGGGCGCGATGCTCGTCGTTTCACCGCTGAGCTTCTTGATAGCAGCCATCACCACCTTTGGCACTATCGGCATCTGGCGCTATGTCTCTCTTGGCTCGATTGTCGGGAGCGCCACAACCATTATTTGCGGCATCGCCTTCTATTTCGCCGGGCTGACCAACCCGAACTTCTTTGCACGCCTGAACCTTCCCCAGATGCTTTTCATGGTGGTTGTCCCCACGCTGGTCATCATTTTCCACTCCGACAACATCGGTCGCTTGCTAGCGGGAAAGGAGCGCAAAATCGGCCAGAAAGAGACGATTTCAGCCACCAACGAACAGAATGCCTCATCACACGCCTGAACCAGTCTTGCTCGCTCCCCGCTCATCCTGGAAAAGCGGCAGAGCCCCAATCATATACTCGATGCCGGAGAAAGCCGTCCAGACCACCGCCAGGATCAACAACGCATCGGCCAGCAGTAAGAGCAGCTCGGCTGGCACCAGCGTCTGACTGTTGAAGACAAGATACGGGGGGAAGAGGGAGAGTTGATGCGCCCCCAATCCTTTTGCTAATAGCAAAGCTCCCATTGCCACCAGCGTGATAAACGTTTTTTGCTTTCCCCAGATCCCCGCCGGAATCACCCTGCCTTTGGCCGCCGCCATTGAGCGGAGACCGGTGACGAGGAACTCGCGCGTGACGATCACAAAAACGATCCACGCCGGTACCAGGGCAATCTGCACCAGCGCGATCAGAATAGCGGAAACAAACACTTTATCCGCGGTCAGATCGAGGAAAACGCCGAGAGAGGAGGTGACATGGTAACGCCGGGCCAGGTAGCCATCAAAGAAATCCGTCACCGAGGCCAGAAAAAACAACAGCGTCGCCACGAGAAACGCCCAGGGCTGATTGATCAAAACCAGGATGAAGACTATTACTGTGGCCAGTAGCCGACTTAAACTCAACATATTTGGGAGATTTCGCATGCTTGCACCTCATATTCCAGGTATGCAACGCTCCAGAGCATCTCTGTTACTCTCCGGCTCCAATTACCTCCATACCATCACATGAAAGCAAAATCGTATGCACACCAATCTTTTATAGGGAAATGGGGGCCTGCCGGTTTTTCCTCATACGCACAGAGGCCCCAGATCTCGCTCTTGACAAAGGGCGCGGCGATAAGTAATATCATTATATGCGACGATAGTCCCCATTGTATAGTCAGGATTATTCTACAGTAGATTGTTCTCCCTGATACTTTTTCTCTAGCCCATCCTTCCGACCGAGAGGAGTTACTCGCTCTCAAAAGAGCAAAACGGTTTGCTTGCAAGGGCCAGTGTCTCAATATAGGCCCGGCTCGTGGCACACCGTATTCCATATAATTCAATACCGACAAACCAATAACAAGTCCTGGGCAACCGCAAGGGATTGCCCCTACCTGATGTGTAGTAGGGGCAATCCCTTGCGGTTGCCCTGAACGGGTACGGGCAGGAAAAATACCCGGTCCCTCTTTGACAATTGTCATTGTAGTGAAATATTAACACTCAGCCAGATCGAGACTCTTTACCGCAGCCGTATTATCTGTAGTATGGGTAATGTCGCAAGGCATCCCCATCCAGTACCTTAACGTTCTTAGATAGCGTTTGGTTCGCGTCGCCATCGCCCTCTAGCGAGCCCGTGGCATGCTCGCACTGACGTGCTCGCGCCAGTTGTTTGGATGATGCCACAGCGGGGCTTCGCCCCGCTGTGGCATCATCCAAACAAGTTGGTGAGCGCCGCAGGCGTAAGCACTTAGAGAGCAAGCACACGGGGGCACCGGTATCAAACACTATCTTAGTAGTGTAACTTATCACATAAACAAGAAAGAGGCAGATTATGGCAAAGTATGTGCTTGCCCTGGATCAGGGAACAACAAGCTCGCGCGCAATCGTTTTCGACCATGACGGCTCGATTGTGAGCGTGGCGCAGCAGGAGTTTCCGCAAATCTATCCCGCTCCCGGCCTGGTGGAGCATGATCCAGAGGCTATCTGGTCCAGCCAACTGGCAGTAGCCCGGCAGGCGTTAAAAGAGGCAGATGCCTCAGCCGATGATATCGCCGCTCTCGGTATCACCAACCAGCGCGAAACCGCCCTGGTCTGGGAAAAGAGCACCGGTAAGCCGGTTTTCAACGCAATCGTCTGGCAAAGCCGCCTCACCGTCCCGATCTGCGATGCACTGAAAGCCAAAGGCTTCGACAAGGAGATTCGCGAACGGACAGGGCTGGTCACAGACGCTTATTTCTCCGGCACAAAAGTCAAATGGATTCTCGATAACGTCCCCGGCGTACGCGAGAAAGCGCAGCGAGGCGAAGTGCTGTTCGGGAACGTCGATACCTTCCTTATGTGGCGGCTCTCTAAAGGGCGCGTCCATGCCACCGATCCATCCAATGCCTCGCGCACCCTGCTCTATAACATTTATAAAGGCGATTGGGACGATGTAATCCTCAATGAACTGGAGATCCCGCGCGCCATGCTGCCAAAGGTGATGCCATCCAGCGGCGTCTTCGGGGAGGCCGACCCGGAGTTCTTCGGCGGCCCCATCAAGATGGCGGGCGACGCGGGCGATCAGCAAGCCGCAACATTTGGTCAGACCTGCTACGAAGTGGGCATGGCGAAGAATACGTACGGCACCGGCAGCTTTATGCTGATGAATACCGGCTCAAAAGGCGTACCATCGCATAGCGGCCTGCTTACGACCATCGGCTGGGGCATCGGCGACCAGGTTACTTACGCGCTGGAAGGCAGCATCTTTATCACAGGCGCTGCCGTTCAATGGCTACGCGATGGCCTCAAAGCTATCACCAATAGCACCGATGTCGAAGCTCTGGCCAGTACGGTGCCTGATAATGGCGGCGTCTACCTCGTTCCGGCCTTCGTCGGGCTGGGCGCACCGTACTGGGACCCCTACGCGCGCGGCACTATCATCGGCCTGACACGCGGTTCAACTATTGGACATGTGGCGCGCGCGGCCCTGGAATCGATGTGTTATCAAACGCGTGACGTGCTGGAAGCGATGACGACCGATAGCGGCGTGCATGTGAAAACGCTGCGCGTCGATGGCGGCGCGGTTGTCAATAACCTGCTGATGCAATTCCAGGCGGACATCCTGGGAGTACCCGTTCAGCGACCCAAAGTCGCGGAGACGACTGCCCTCGGAGCCGCTTACCTGGCCGGCCTCGCCGTTGGTTTCTGGAGCAGCACTCAGGAACTGGCAGAACACTGGGCCATCGACCGCACGTTTGAGCCTCAGATGGATCAGGCGCAGCGCGAAGAGCTTTATGCCAACTGGAAGCGCGCCGTTCAGCGTTCCCTGGGCTGGGAACAGCCCAAAGAAAATCAGTAACCCGCTATAATAGCGGGTTACCCATGCCCACTGGTTTTGTTGAACTTACATTATGACCACATGACAGGTCAAGTTGACTAACGGACATCTTCATATGTAAAGCGTGAAACCTGTAAAAAAAGTACCTGTACACAGCTTGCTATGCAGATTGCCAACGCTCCCACGATGAATCGGGGAGCTACAGCTCAGGCCATCTGCAAGGAATGGCTTGATAGCATTGGACCATTGGCCCTGTAGTGCGACTCCGTTCTATCTCGGTTTTGTCAGGCAAAAGGAGTGTCTTGATATTCCGCACTCCAACGCTGCTGGACGCATCTAGCTTCGCTCAGGAGTGCGGCAAGGAATGTCTTGATATTCCGCACTCCAACGCTGCTGGACGCATCTAGCTTCGCTCAGGAGTGCGGCAAGGAGTAAGCATTATGAGACAGGCAGTAACCAAGCCTTCCCCACTTTATGCGGGACTTTATGGTGAGATGATTGCCGAGTTCTTCGGCACTATGGTGCTGATCCTCTTCGGCGACGGTTGCGTAGCAAGTTTTTTACTCTTCAATAAGATATCACCCTTCCCCTTCGCCAACACCTGGATGCTCATCATCTGGGGATGGGGCCTCGCCGTCATGCTGGGCATCTATGTCGCCGGCGCAGTCAGCGGCGCTCATATCAACCCGGCGGTCACTCTGGGCTTTGCAGTAACTGGACGATTCCCCTGGAAAAAGGTACTCTATTACTGGGCTGCTCAGTTGCTGGGAGCGTTCGTGGCAGCAGCTCTTCTCTACTTTGTGTACAAAGGGGGCATCAACAACTATCTGCAAGGAGCGAACATTGCCGATCCAGTTAAGGGGGTGGGCAATGTGTTCTACACCAGCAAGAAAGCGTTTGTGGGAGGGTTCGGAGCGTTCGGTGACGAATTCATAGGCACCGCGCTGCTGGTCGGTCTGATTCTCGCCATCGTCGATGGTCGCAACCAGCCCGTCCAGGGTAATCTGAACCCGCTGATTATCGGCCTGCTCATTGTGGCAATTGGCGCTTCGTTCGGCCTGAACACCGGATACGCCATCAACCCGGCTCGTGACTTTGGCCCACGCCTCTGGGTCACCCTCGTCGGTGGCGGATGGAACTCGTTCAACTCCTACACCTGGATTCCGATAGTTGCGCCCTTGCTTGGCGGCGCGGTCGGCGCTCTGATCTACGACTATACGATGGGCAGAGTGCTGGCTGCTAAAGGGTTAACGCAGTCAGGTGATACTATTACAACAGGGGAAGCTGTGCGAGAGCCCAGCTACGAGCACACTCGAACGTTTGAGTAATGTTCCGTACACGCAATTTCAGTACCCTCAAGTGGAGTCGAGATAGCCTTCAGCTCTCGCCACCTCCCTTGAGGGGGAGTATAGACATCGAACCCTAAGATGTCAAGTGGAAATGTACTAAGAAAGGAAAAGCGGCGAATGAAGGCATAAAGAGTTCGAGGAGCCTGATATGCACACCGGCATCTCCCGCTCTGCGCTCATCCGCCGCTTTATAACCATGATGCAACCGCTATCATCAACGGTACGCCAACACAATTTATCTCTTCTGGAGAATGAACGCTTTGACGTTCTCGTTATCGGCGGTGGCATTACAGGCGCTGGCGTCGCCCTGGATGCTGTCGCGCGAGGATACAAAGTGGCGCTGGTCGAAAAAAACGATTTCGCCAGCAGTACGAGCAGCAAATCGACCAAGCTTGTGCATGGCGGCATTCGCTACCTGCCAAACTTCGATTTTGCCCTGGTGCATGAGGCGCTGGTTGAGCGCGGCCTGCTTCTCCAGAACGCCCCGTTTCTTGTCCATCCGGTAGCCTTTGTGCTACCCATCTACGAACATGACCGTCACCCGGTCGGCATCCCATTTACCACGCCAGGAGGCGTTGGCCTCGGCCTGATCCTTGATGTCGGACTCTGGCTCTATGATCTGCTCGCGGGCCGGCGCAATATCCGCCGCCACCACCGTCTGAGCCGCGAGCAGGTGATGAATCTGGCGCCCTCCCTGGTAACGGACGAGCTGAAATCTGGCTACGTCTACTACGACGGTCAGACCCATGATGCTCGCCTCACCATGACGCTGATCCGCACGGCGGCCCAGTATGGCGCTACGACTGCGAACTACGCCGGCGTCACTTCTTTTGTAATGGAAAACGGCAAGGTTTGCGGAGCGCATGTCTGCGACTATATCGCCAATCAGGAAGTGACGGTACGAGCCAGGCATATCGTCAACGCCACCGGCGTCTATGCCGAGCAGCTAGAGGCGCTCACCGGCGAAGAGCCGGAAGTTAAAGTCGAGCCAAGCAAAGGCGTACACCTGGTTTTCTCTCGCGAGACGTTGCAACTGGGCGATAGCGCGATTGTGCTGCCCGAGACCGACGACAAGCGCATTCTATTCATTGTCCCCTGGGAGTCCCGCGCCATTTACGGCACCACCGATACCGGCACCGGCGATCTCGATCATCCCATTGCTTCGCACGAAGATATTACTTACCTTCTGAATCATCTTAAACGCTACCTTTCAATACCGCTCACACGGGACGATATTATCAGTGTCTATTCCGGCTACCGTCCCCTGGTAAAACCGAACAAACCAGGACAATCGACCGCGAAGCTTTCGCGCACGCATGTGGTGCTGCAAGGCGATTCGGGCCTTGTAACCATCGTTGGCGGCAAGCTCACGACTTACCGGCGCATGGCTCAAGATACCGTGGATGTGCTCAATCGTCGCGACGGCTCCAAACCTGTGCATCCCACGGAACATATGCCATTGCAGGGAAGCGCGGGCTGGTCCAGCCAACAAAAGGTCATCACCCGCCGGGCCACGGAACTCGGCCTGGCAGCAGATATTATTGAGCAACTAAAAAGGAGCTACGGCACGAACGCCTTTGCGCTATTAGACATGATTGCCGGGGACCCATCGCTGGCGGCGCGACTGATCGACGACCTGCCCTATATCTGGGCCGAGGTCCTCTATGCCTGTCGCCAGGAAATGGCTATGACCCCTTACGATATCCTGGCACGCCGCACCTCCATCACGCTGGAAGATCGCCAACGGGGCCTGGGCATCGTTGACCAGATGGCAGCGGTCATGGCCCAGGAGCTTCACTGGACGCCCGACCAGCAACAGGCTATGATTGATGCATATCGCACTTCTATACAACAACAGATGGCCGCCGAACACATAACCGTCGAGGCCAGTGCTTCGTAGGGGCCAGGTTTACCGCGCCCGCCCGCGATTTATCGCGTTCCCGTTCGGGCCAGGTTCACCACGCCTGGTGCGCACAATTGCACCATTAGGAGGACAACAATGAAGAAATTGATCAACAAGCCTGAAATGGCTGTCAAAGAGGCGATGGCGGGGATGGCTGCCGCCCACCCTGACCTTATTCGTGTAGACCTGGAGCAGCAGATTATTGTCCGCAAAGATGCTCCGGTACGAGGCAAGGTTGGCGTTATTTCTGGTGGTGGCAGCGGACATGAGCCGATGCATGGCGGCTTCGTCGGCATGGGCATGCTTGACGCCGCCTGCCCTGGCGCTGTTTTCACCTCACCGGTCCCCGACCAGATGCTGGCAGCCACCCAGGCGGTCGATGGAGGAGTCGGGGTGCTCCACATCGTCAAGAATTACACCGGTGACGTGCTCAACTTCGAGATGGCCGCGGAACTGGCAGCCGCCAACGGCGTCCAGGTCGAGAGCGTTGTTACCAACGATGATGTGGCGGTGCAGGATAGCCTCTACACGGCAGGACGACGCGGCGTTGGCGTGACCGTTTTGCTGGAGAAAATCGTCGGCGGCTTCGCGGAAACGAAAGCGCCCCTGGAAAAAGTGGCGGAACTTGCTCGCAGAGTCAATAGTCAGGGGCGTAGCATGGGCATGGCGCTCATCTCCTGCACCGTGCCAACCGCGGGCAAACCAACCTTTGAGCTGGGCGACGATGAGATGGAGATTGGCATCGGCATCCACGGCGAACCGGGGCGCCGCCGCGTCAAGCTGGCTCCCGCCGATGATATCACGGAAATGCTGGCAATGCCCATCATCGAAGATCTGGGCCTCAAGTCCGGCGAGAACGTGCTGGCAATGGTCAACGGCATGGGCGGCACTCCGCTCATTGAGCTGTACATTGTGTACAACGCGCTCAACCGCATCCTGCAAGGCAAACGGATCAGCATTGCCCGCTCGCTGGTCGGCAGCTACATCACATCTCTGGAAATGGCTGGCTGCTCCATCACCCTGGTGCGTCTCGACGACGAGCTGACCCGCTACTGGGATGCTCCCGTCCACACGCCCGCGCTGCGCTGGGGCGTATAATAGCTGCGGTTGGAAAGAGGCAAATATTTCTTAATCAAAGGACCGTACATCGATGACGAACGAACAGATTATGAGCTGGTTAGAGCGCATAGCCGACGTGTTGCACGAGAATGCGCAGTACCTGACTCAGCTCGATTCGCCTATTGGCGACGCGGATCATGGCATTAATATGGATCGCGGCTTCACAGCTATTCGCGCTAAATTTTTAGATATGGCAACGATGGATATCGCCAGCCGCTTAAAAACGGTCGGCATGACGCTCGTCTCCACCGTGGGAGGCGCGAGCGGCCCGCTTTATGGAACAGCATTTTTACGAGCCGCCACAGCCGCGTCGGGCAAGCAGGAACTTGCGCCTGCCGACCTTGTGGCGATGCTGGATGCCTTTCTCGGCGGCATTGTAGCCCGCGGCAAAGCTCAACCTGGCGAAAAAACAATGGTAGACGCGCTCACTCCCGCCGTTAGTAGTGCGAAAGAGGCCCTGGCTCAAGGAAAGGATACCGCAGAGATTACCGCCCGTGCAGCCGCGGCAGCAGAAGAGGGGATGAAAGCGACCATCCCGATGCAGGCAACCAAAGGGCGCGCAAGCTATTTAGGTGAGCGCAGCATTGGACACCAGGACCCGGGCGCGACATCGAGCTGGCTGATAGTGCGCAGCCTCTCAGAAGCGTGTACTTCGACTCCGCGCCCCTGAGTGAAGCGAGCATAGAGCGTTTCAAGGTACGTAGAGGGGAGCATAGATATGACGGTGGGACTGGTTATTGTGGCACATAGCGCCCAACTCGCGGCAGGTGTCGCCGAGCTTGCAGGCCAGATGACAAAGGGCGCAGTTCGCATTATAGCAAGCGGAGGGGCTGGCGATGGCGTGCTGGGCACATCGGCTGATGTGATCCTTACGGCAATTCAGACAGCCGATGATACGGATGGCGTGCTGATCCTGCTCGATCTGGGTAGCGCGATCCTCTCGACCGAAATGGCGCTCGAAATGCTGGACGACGAGCAGCGCCACCGCGTGACGCTCACCTATGCCCCCCTGGTAGAGGGAGCCGTGACGGCAGCCCTCGAAGCCTCGCTTGGGCATTCGCTGGCCCAGGTGAAGACGGCAGCCGAAAAAATTGCAACCCCTGCCCAATTGCAGCAATTGAAACCATTCGAGCAAGAGGCAACCGCAAAGGATGGTCTTGATATTCCGCCAGCCAATACTGATGCTGTGTCTAGCAGGGCAGGGGCGAGCCCTGCCTCTACGGTTGGCGGCAAGGAAGGTCCTTATGCTGTAGGGGCAATCCCTGGCGGTTGCCCTGCTCCAGAGGCCTATACGCTACACATTACGCTCACGAACCCGCTCGGACTGCATGCTCGTCCCGCCAGTCTCTTTGTACAAACGGCGGCGCGCTTCCAGACTAACATTCAGGTACAGGGACATGGCAAGCAGGTTGACGCGACCAGCATCATCGGCATTCTCTCGCTGGGCGCACGCAAAGGCGATACCATCACCCTTTCCGCCTCTGGCAAAGATGCCCAGGCAGCCCTTGCTGCTCTGGACAAGCTGGCACAGGCAGGCTTCTATGAAGCAGAGCCTGAGCAGAAACAGGAGCAGCAGGCTAAACCAGCCGCGAGCGCAAAACCTGCTTCGCAGCGTCCTGCTGGACAAGCCGGTAATGTCTGGCAGGGCATTACTGCATCGGCGGGTGTAGCTCTTGGTCCCGCATTGTTATATATGCCAGACGCTCCCTCGCTCGCTTCGCTGGAACAGCGGACCATCCCGCCCGCACAGGTTACGGCTGAGCAAGACCGCCTGCGTCAGGCTCTTCAGACAACTATTGAGGAACTGCAAAAACTGGCGCAGCAGCTTCAAACGCGGGTAGGTTCAGGGGAGGCGGCTATTATCGAGGCGCAGGAACTGATGTTGCGCGATCCCCTTTTGCTGGATGCCTCCCTGCGCATGATTGCCGAGCAGCATAGCGATGCCGCCAGCGCGCTCGCCAATGTCGGAGAGAAGCAGGCCGCGACCCTGGCAACGTTGAACGATCCGCTGCTAGCAGGGCGCGCTGCCGATATACGCGATGCCGCCAGCAGAGCAGTGCGCCATTTGCGCGATCTGGGGACCTCTGAGCAAGACCTGAGCGCCATTGACCGCCCTGTTATCCTCGTTGCCCGCGACCTGGCTCCATCTGATACGGCGAAATTGCGTCCCGAGACGATCGCGGGGATCGTCACCGTGCTGGGAGGGCCAACCGCCCACGCCGCGATCCTGGCGCGCGCTCTGGGCATCCCCGCTCTTGCTGGCCTGGACGAACTCGCTTTGAACGTGATCCAGCCTGGAGACGAGTTGGGGCTAGATGCTGATAACGGCTTTCTCTACCTGCGCCCCTCGCCTGATATCCGCAGTGCCATCACCGAGAGGCTGGCAGTCCAGCAACAGCAAAAAGCCACCCTTCAGGCCAGAGCGCGCCGGACTCAGGCTCCATTGTATCTGGGAGATAGCCAGATTCACCTGCTGGCGAATGTTGGTAGCGAGGCCGAAGCGGAGGCTGCGCGCCAGTGGGGAGCCGAAGGCATCGGGCTGCTGCGCACCGAGTTCCTCTTCGCCAGCGCCGCCACCATGCCGGACGAGGAAGAGCAACGTCGCCAGTACGCCAGCGTTTTTCGCGCCTTTAGCGGTTCGCCGGTTATGCAGAACAGACCCATCACCGTTCGCACCCTTGACGCGGGCGCGGATAAACCAATGCCCGCGCTGCAATCGGTCATTGGCACAGTTCACGAGGCCAATCCCGCCCTCGGCCTGCGCGGCGTGCGCATCCACCTGGCCCACCCCGAGCTGTTAGAGCAACAATTAAGCGCCATCCTGCTGGCAGCAGCCGATACCGGCATCAATCTGCATATCATGTTGCCAATGGTTACTACTATTGAAGAGGTAGAGGAGATCCAGGCCATTTTTCAGCGCGTCTACGATGGACGTGTGCAGCGCGGCATCAAGGTACCTGCTAGTGTGCCACTCGGCATCATGGTTGAGGTGCCTTCGACCATCGTCATGGCAACAGAGCTGGCGCAACGGGTAGACTTCTTCAGCATCGGCTCAAACGATCTGACGCAGTACACGCTGGCCTGTGACCGCACCAATATCGCCGTTGCCTATCTCTACAACCCGATGCAGCCGGCAGTGTTGCGCCAGATTCGCCATCTGGCAACCGCCGCGCGCAACAAGGGGAAGCCGGTCGCAGTCTGTGGCGAGATGGCGGGCGATCCCGTGCTCGCTCCTGTTCTGGTGGGGTTGGGGGTGAACGAACTAAGCATGGCCCCCACCGCTATCCCAACGGTACGAGCCGCGCTTGAGGGCTTCTCTTTTGAGCAGATCAGCGAGGCCGCAGAACAGGTCTGCCAGGCCAGCACCGTGGAACAAGTGGCGAAGCTCTGTGCAGACTTACAACAAAGGCGGTGATTCTGCATCCCGTCGCAGGGCAAGCGCAAGGCATTGCCCCTACAGCCTCCGCGCTGTGATTCTGCATCCCCCACAGGGCGGGGGCAAGCCCCGCCCCTACCATCATTGCCGATTCCTCGGTAGGGGCGGGGCTTGCCCCCGCCCTGCTCCCTGCCTAGCGCGATATCGCGACCACGATATCGCGCTTTTTGATGACGCGATC